>ORMF010538062.1_pt1 | contig 9995 bp, 9 predicted proteins | sample 1779871 | NCBI WGS metagenome assembly ORMF01 (sample SAMEA104232316, study PRJEB22302) | groundwater metagenome | biome: forest; feature: aquifer; material: groundwater | place: USA | collected 2011-08-07 | depth 5.4 m | reverse complement strand
GAGCAGGGCCGTGCGCGCGGCACCCTCGAGCTCGCCGAGCCGGTCCAGCTCGACCTGGGCGCACACGACCTGCGCGTCCTCGTACGCGCCGGTGCGGTGGACGGCGAGCGCTTGCACGTCCCTGACCGTAGCCGCGTACACCGGGTCGTCCGCGACCGGCCTACCGGCGGCGCGAAGCTGGATCAGCCGCAGGCTCAGCACCGCGAGGTGCGCGAGCGGCTTGCGGTCCGGCGCCCCATCGAGGTCGGTCGTCGCCAGCTTCCGATACTCGGCCTCGGCCTGTGCCGGCTCACGCTGGAGGAACAGCGCCATCGCGAGCATCTCGTGCGCGTGGTACAGCCGCGGAAGCGCCTCGATCGCGCGATCGAGCACCTGCTTGGCACCGACGTAGTCACCCGCGAGGTACAGGTCGTTCGCTCGGCGGACATGGGTCCGCGCCCGGTAGTTCGCGATGGCCGACACGGCGAGGGGAACGAGCAGCAAGAACATCAGCACCGTGCCGACGAGCTCACCGAGCGACACCCACGTGAACGCGAGCCCACGAGGCTTGAAGTGTGAGTCCGACATGGCGCTACCCGCCGCCGCCCGAGTACTTCCACTTGCTCGTGATCTTGGCCTTGATCGCGGCCTCGGACACCGGACCGAAATGCCGGCTGTCCCGGGCGTACGGCTTGTAGCGGTGGGACGCGTACAGCCCGCGGTTGTCGACGAGCAGGTAGACGTGCCCGGCGGGCACGACCATCTCGTCGAGCGTGAAGTCCTCGCGATTCGCGTTGCTCAGGTAGCCGGCCTCCGTGACCTTGTTGCCGGCCACGTAGACCTCGCCCTTCTCGACCTTGATGCGGTCGCCACCGAACGCGATGACACGGCCCAGGAACATCATGTCGGCGCTCTCGCCGCGCGCCGCGGGATCACCGTAGATCACGGCGTCGCCCTTCTCGAGACCCGTCGCCCGGTTGTGGATCAACGGGTTCGAGAAGATCACCATGTTCCCTCCGGTGTAGGTCGGCGCCATCTGATGGTTGTCCTGCGGGATGAAGTCCATCGAGCAGCCCCGGAAGAAGAACAGGAACGTCCACATCCCGAGCAGCATCCCGACGAACCGGACGTAGGCGAAGTAGGTCCACAACACATCGGCGAGCGACAGCGTCGCGAGGCTCGTCTTCATGGGCACCTCCACGCGGGACGAATACACGGGCGAGTCGGCGGCGAGAGGAAACGTCTCCACGCCACCGAGGCGCGCCATCGCGCGGTCGACGAAGCCGTGAGGCGCGTCGACCCGCGCGAGCTCGGCGAGCCACGACCGCCAGGTCGCCTCGGCCACTGGATCGAGATCGTCGTTGGGGCTCATGCCCGGTCCTCCGCATCCATGCCACCGCCGCGCCCTCCGAGCGCGGCGCGGAGCGCAGCCCGTGCCCGGGACAGCCGGGCGCGAATCGTCCCCTCGGGGGCGTTCTCGATCGTCGCCACCTCCGCACCCGACAGCCCACACACCTCCGCGAGCACGAACGCCGCGCGCTGCTCGAGGGGCAGGTCGTCGAGCGCACGGTCGAGCGCGGCCCGTGCCTCCGCGCGGGCCGCGAGCAAAGGCGGCGTCGTCGAGTCGCGGGGCTCCGTCGCGTCCGCGAGGGGCGCCTCGCGCCGACGCGCCCGCTCGGTACGACAGCGGTTCCGGACGATCGCGAACAACCACGTCGAAAAGCGCGCGCGCCCCGCGTCGTAGCGATCGAGCGCGCGATACGCCGCCACGAACGCATCCTGCGCGACGTCCTCGCAGCGCGCGTGGTCGCGGCCGAGCAGGTTGGCCACGAGCGTCCACACCGGCCGCTCGTAGCGCTCGACGAGCGTACGGAACGCTTCCTTGTCCCCTGCGCGCACGCGATCGATGGCGCGCCGATCGGCGTCGTCGGAATCCACGGCAAGGGTGATACTCGCGAGCGTGCGATTCGTTGCATCGCTTGCCGGCGAATCCCAGCGGGGCGCGAACATAGGGTCGGCGTCCACGAGGGCGATCAGCGTTCGACCGGCCCCACGTACCCCGCCCGCGGGAAGTACGCGTAGTCCACCCGTCCGAGGACGTCCACGAGCGGAACCGGACCGTGCTGGCGGCTGTCGACGGAGCTCTGGCGATGGTCTCCGAGCACGAACACGTGACCGCGGGGCACCACCGTGGCCGTGAGGCGCGCACCCGCCGCGCCGTCGAGGCGAATGCGATACCAACGGCCGTCGGCCCGCTCCCACCGGTCCGTCGGGACGTCGCTGTCCTCGTGAACCAGCGCGACGCCGTTCACGCGGAGGACGGCCCCGTCGAGCTCGACCGTGTCTCCGGCGAGGCCCACGACGCGTTTGATGAGCGTGCGGCCGCGCTGGTCCGGGTCCGTGTAGACGACCACGTCCCCGCGGCATATCGGCGCGCCGTCGTAGGCGAGGAGGTTTGCGAGCACGCGCGACCCCGCCGGGATCGAGGGCTCCATGCTCGCGGTCGGAATCGCGTACGGCCGGACGACATGGCCGCGGACCATGGCGGCGAGGACGACCGCGAGCGGCAGCGCGGAGAGGGCGAGCATTGCGTAGACGGCTGGGCGGTTGTAGTCGCGCAGCTCGTAGTCGACGAGCGTACGCGCGCGGCGCCGGCTGGCCTCGACGGACCACACCCACACGGCGACGCACGCCGCGCAGGCGACCGCCGCTACGCCGCGCAAGCCCGGCGCGAGCGACGACGGGAGCAAGGCCAGGGTCCCGATGCTCGCGAGCGCACCGCTTGCGAGCATCGCGCCCAAGCCCAGGGCGATCTGGCCGCAGTAGACCTGGCCGAGGCCCGGGCAGCACAGCGACAGGAGCGCGGCGTGGAGGGGGCGACGCGGGACGATCGTTCCGACGGGGAGCATGAGCAGTGACCTCAGGCGACGCAGACCAGGAAGATCGCCACGCCGAACAGCAGGCGCAGCGCGCCGAACACCAGGCACACGAGCAGCAAGGTCGCGGCGGGCGCGACCGCGGGGCGGACCGGAGCGAGCACGCTCGGGGCCCGGCGAAGGCGCGCCATCGCGCGGTCGGTGAAGCCGGCGGGCGGGGAGGATGCCGTACGTGCGGCCAGCCACGACCGCCAGGTCGCCTCCACGACGTCGTCGGGTTCGAGTGACGCGTTCACGTCCGATCCTCGGCTGCGTTGGGATCCAGGTGGTGCGCGAGCGCGGCGCGGAGCGCGGCGCGCGCACGGGACAGCCGGGCGCGGATCGTTCCCTCGGGGGCGTTCTCGATCAGCGCAACCTCGGCGCCCGACAGGCCGCAGATCTCGGCGAGCACGAATGCCGCGCGCTGGTCGGCGGGTAGGCCCTCGAGCGCACGGTCGAGCGCAGCCTGCGCCTCGGCCTGCACCGCGTGGTCCGCGGGAGTCGCCGGCTCGCGACGCCCAACACCCGCCGCGAGCGGCGCCTCGCGAGTGCGCGCCCGCGCGGTGCGGCAGCGGTTTCGCGCGATGGCGAACAGCCACGTCGAGAACCGCCCGCGCGCAGGGTCGTAGCGCTCGAGCGCGCGGTACGCCGCGACGAACGCGTCCTGGGCCACGTCCTCGTGGTGCGCGCGATCCCCGCCCGCGAGGGCGGCCACGAGCGCCCACACAGGGCGCTCGTAGCGCTCGACCAGGACGCGGAACGCGTCGGGGTCCCCTGCGCGAACGCGCGCGATGGCGCGCTGGTCGGTGTCGTCGGAATCCACGGCGAGGGTGATACTCGCGTGGCCCGATTTTGTTGCACGATGCGCCGGGCGACCGTCCCTGGGCGGCCGCGCGAGCGACTTGGGCTATACTCGAAGCGTGGGACCGCCCGTCACATCCGTCGCGCGACGTCGCACCGTCGTCGTTCACGTCGCGCACTCGTTCGAGGAGGCCGACGACTGGTCCATTGACCAGTGTGCGGCCATGACGGTGGACGAGCGTTTTGCGGTGTACGCCGAGCTGCGGCGCCGAATCTGGGGCGATGATTGCCCGAGCGTGCGCGAGAGCGGGTTCGGTGAGAAACGACGCATATCCTGGTGACTTTGCCGACCTCCTCGAGGTGTTGGCACGTCACGGAGTGCGGTACGTGGTGGTGGGCGGCCACGCCGTCATCTACCACGGGCACGCTCGGACCACCGGCGAGGCGCACCCGATGCGAGGACCGGGTCACATCGGGAGGCAGGACGATCCCGATCCACGTGCTCGGGCTCGACGCTCTGATCGTGAACAAGACGACGGCCGGGCGCGACAAGGATCGGGAGGACGTTCGAGTGCTCCGGCGCATTGCCTCGCGCCGGCCGCCCGAACGCCCCCCTACGGCGTGAAGCCCGCCTACGCCGTGAAGCCGGGGCTCGGCTCGTCCGCGAGCGACATGCCGTGCTTGACGAGCAGCGCGCGCACCTCGTCGAGCGACGTCTGGCCGAAGTTCTTGCAGCTCATCAGCTCGCGGCTCGTGCGCGTGGTGAGCTCTCCCAGCGTGGTGATCCCCAGCATCTTGAGGGCGGTGCGGACGCGGACCGAGGGATTGAACTCGGCAATCGGACGAATCGCGTCGGGGTTGCTCGGAATCTCGACCTCGGGCTGGAACAGCTGCTCGGTGACGGAGAGACCGCGGCTGCGGCCGAGGAGCGCCTCGCGGCCCATTCCCAGGCGCAACGCCTTCTTGGCGAGGATCTCCTTGATCTCCATCAGCGAGGTCTCGCCGAAGTTCTTGTAGGAGAGGAGCTCCGCCTCGGTCTTCTCGACGAGGTCGCCCAAGGTCCGGATGTTCATCTTGTTGAGGCAGTTGCGGCTGCGCACGGACAGCTCGAAGTCCGTCACCGGAATCGACAGGATCAAGTTCTGCTTGTCGGCGCGACGCGCCTGATCCTCGTCGAAGTACATGTTGAGGCTCGCGAGCGAGTCCTTGCGGAACAGCCGCGCGCGCTCGTGGTTCGGGCACGCCTCGAGCACCTGCTCGAAGCAGCGCAGGGCGGCCTCGTACTCCCCACGGTCGTCGTAGATCACACCGAGGTTGAGCAGGCAGTTCACGTACGTGGGCTGGATCGCCGCGCAGCGCTGGTAGAGCGCGAAGGCCTGGTCATCCTCGCCCCGCAGGTCGAGCATGTAGGCCAGGCGGAACAGCGCCGGGGCATAGTCCGCATCGAGCTCGAGCGCGCGCTCGTACGCCGCGCGCGCGAGGGCGTAGGCGCCCTGGGCGTCGAGCGCCAGCCCGCGCTGATAGTGCAGCTCGGGATCGCCGTCGTGCTTCTTCCCGAGCTTCTCGAGCAGCTTGAGCGACTTCTCGGTGTCGCCGGTCAGGCGCAGGAGCTCCGCCTCGGCGTACTGGGCGTGGGGCGCACACGCGTCGCCCGTGATCTCGAGCGCCTTGGCGGCCTCGTCCGTCCGGCCCAGCGCCAGCAGGCTGTGCGTGCGGAGCAGCGCGAGCAGGGGATTCTTGCCCGTCGACAGGTCGGCGAGTTGGGCGTGCCGGTTGAGCATCCACGACAGGATCGCCAGCTTGTTCGCGGGCCCCCCCTCGGCGGTGAGGGCCTGGTGCCGCTGGTCCGCCTCGCGGTAGCGCGCGGGATCCACATAGATGCCTCGGCGCAGTTGGCGGAGGTCGGCGAGCGTGAGGTCCGAACGGCCGAGCTCGCGCTCGAGGTCGATCGGGGCGGCGGCGGTGGTGGTCGTGTCGGTCTGGCTCATCGGGGGCCCTCGCACGGAACCTTCGAAAACACGCGAAAAGAAAGTCAGAGTTTACTCGCCCGGTCGCGCCGGGTCAAAGGGTCTGAGCTTCCTGGCCTCCCACGTCGCCAGCACGTCGTCGCGGTGGTCGCGCCACCACTCCCGCCACGCTCGCTCCGAAAACCCGGCTTCGGTGTCACTCCCGGCGATCCCTTCGAGGCGTCCCAGGCAGTAGAAGCGCTCGTAGACGCTCGAGCTCTGCACGCCCGCGAGGAGGCCCTCGACGCCGCGCTCGTCGTACGCGTTCACGAGGGCGCCCGCGGCGTGGGCGCGCACGCGGGGGTCGGGGCTCGACAGCAACCGGACGAGTGGCTCGCGCGCGACTCGCGCGCCACCCCGCTCGAGCACGAGGACGAAGGGCAGCTGGTCGTCCCCCGTCTGCGCACGCGCGAGGAGCTGGAGGAACAGCTCCTGGTTGCTCAGCATGCCGCCGAGCGCGAACGCCGCCGCGGTGCGGATCTCGGCCGGGTGCGACGGCTCGAGATGGGCCGTGATCACGCTCGTCGCGGAGTCGTCGTCCAACCGACCGAGCACGACCAACGCGACGGCCGGCGCGAGCCAACCGGCGTCGGGCGGCGGGTCGTCCAAGATCGCGCGCGCGCGCACGCCGACCTCGGACACCCCGAGCACGGAGCCGGCCTGGATCGCCGCGAGCTGGACGTACCAGTGCTCCCCCCACGGGCTCGCCGCGAGGTCCCGTACGAGCGGGGCCGCGCGGGGATCACCGAGCCGGCCGAGTGCGATCGCGCAGCTCCCGCGCACGGCGGGATCGGGATCCTTGAGGCGCAACGCCAGCGGCGTGAACGCGCCGGCGTGGCCTGTCGCCCCCAGCGCGAGCGCCGCAGCGGACCGCACCGACGACGCGGGGTCGTCCAGCAGGGGCACGAGAAGGTCGAGGTTGCCCGCGCGCTCGGACGGATCGGCCGCGGCCGAGAGCTCGCCCAGGCGCTGCGCGGCGGACGCGCGCTCGCCGCTCATCGGGCTCGCGAGGGCCGCAATCGCGCGAGCGCGGTCGCGCGCGGCGTCGGACGGGCGGGCGAGCGCGAGGGGCAGGTCGTAGAACAGACCCTTGAGGGGATAGACGAGAGCCGCCCCCGCCCAGCGCAGCGGAGCGCCCGCGACGTTGGCGACGTGCTGCGACGTCGTGAGGTCCGAGGGGGGTAGGGGCGTGGGCGCAGGCTCGGGACTGGAGCAGGCGGCGAGGGTGAGAACCGCGAACGCGGCGGCCCCGGCCGACGGTCGACGCGTGCGGTGCGACGTCACGCGCTCCCCTCTCCGGCGAGGGCGCGAGCGACCCATTCCGTCGCGCCGGCGGCGTCGGCGACCGTGCCCGCGAGCTGCGCGTCTTCGAGCCCACGCACGAGCGCGCCCATTCCTGGCCCACGCGGGACGCCCAGCGCGAGGAGCGCGTCGCCGTCGAGGAGCTTCGGAGGGAACAACGAGCGCTCTTGGACCCAGCGCTGTCGATCGAGGCGCAGCGACAGATACGGGGCGAGGTCGCCCGTGCCGGCCAGCGCGACGGCACGGGCGAGCTCGACGAGCCCGGGCGCCCAGTCCTCGCGCAGCACGCGCTTGCGCTCGGCGATCGGCGCAACGGCGAGCGCGGGCAGGTCGCGTGAGGCCCGCGCGAGGTCCAGCGCCCGCTTCCGACGCACGTTGGGGAGCGCGAGGCGGTCGAGCGCGGCGGCGGCGAGGTCGGGAGTCAGGGCGCGGAGGATCGCCGCGAGGCCGAGCATCGCGTCGCCGGTAGGAAGCCGGTCGAGCGCGAGCGCGGCGGCCGCGAGGGGGGCGGGCGCACGCCCGTCGATCGGGGCCTCCCCGGCCCCGAGGCCCAAGCGCGCGACCTCGGGCAGGGCGACGGCGAGCAGGCCGGTCTCCGCCAACAACCGCAGCCCGCGTCCCGGTGCGGACGAGGCGAGGATGCGTTCGAGCTCGTGGGTGATGCGCTCGGCCGAGATGCGCGCGAGCCCGGCCGCGCACGCGCCGAGCGCCGCGCGGGTAGCGGGCTCGATCGCGAGGTCGCGCGCGCAGGCGAAACGCACGGCGCGCATCAGGCGCAGGGCGTCCTCGTCGAACCGGACGCGCGCGTCCCCCACCGCGCGCAGGAGCCGCGCGTCGAGGTCGGCCCGGCCACCCACGAGATCCGTGACGTCGAGCGTATCGAGGTCGAGCATCAGGGCGTTGACGGTGAAGTCGCGCCGCGCCACGTCGTCGGCGAGCGTGCCGTAGCGCACGGCGCTCGGGCGCCGGCCGTCGGTGTAGGCGCCGTCGGCGCGGAACGTCGCGACCTCGAGGGGCCCGCCGCCCTCCACGACCTGCACGACTCCGAACTGCTTGCCGGTGGGCACGGTGCGCGTGAACAGCGCCTCGATGCGCTCGGGCGTGGCGTCGGTCGCGAGGTCCAGGTCCGCGGGCTCGATGCCGAGGAGCAAGTCGCGCACGGCACCGCCGCACAGGTACACCTCGTGCCCCGCCTCGCGCAAGCGTCGCGCGACGGTGAGCGCGCGCGGCAGGTCGGGGTGGCGGCGCAGTGCGGCCGCGTGCGAGGCATCGAGCGGTCGACGAGTCCCTGGCGGTTGGCGATCGGGCACGGGTCCTATCCTATCGCCACCGGGCAGAAGCGCACTCTCAGCGGATCCGCTAGTCGGGCACGGGCTCGAGTCGGTGTGGCGTCAAGGCGAGGGGCGCGGTCCTAGCCCCCGCTACCATCACAGCACGGCCCGCCGAGGACTCGCTCCTCGGCGGGCCGTGTTGTTGTGCCGGGGCCTTGACGGGCCATCCGCGGCGTCGTCCGTGCGTGAGCGACGTATGTCGATCCCGGCGCACCGACCTGTCCGGCCGGAGGACATCCGCCGCCGCGCTCGTGGTCGTGGGGACCCTAGCCTGTGGGCATGGCCTCACGACCCCGCCGATTCGAAGCGCATCGTCCGGTGTTGATCACGGTTCGGTGCATCCTCCGCCTCGACCTGCTCGCGTTCGAAGGGATGCGGGAGTTGCTCCTCCTGATGCTCGCGAAGTACGCGGCACGCTGCCGGGTGGAGGTGCTTGCCTGGGCGATCCAGTCGAACCACTTGCACTTGATCCTGCGGCAGGACCACGACGGGCACGACGGGGAGCGTCGCACGGGAATCGCGGCGTTCATGCGCAACGTGATGAGCGTGGTGGCGCTGCACGGAAACGCGCGCGGAACGTTGCAGGGCCGGTTTCTCGAGCGCACGTACCGATCGCACTCGATCGGCACGACGGCCGAGCTGTTGCGATTCCTGGCCTACGTCCACGGTCAACGGGCTCACCATCGGCTCGCGCCGGAGGCTGAGGGGCCGCCGTCGAGCAGCGCGGGGCTGCTCGAGCTGGGTGTCCCGGACGGCGTAGTCGAGCTCGTACCCGGCGCGCCGCTATTCCCGGGAGCGACTCTGGAGGCGCGGTGTGGTCAGCACCGGACGCTGATCGCGCGGGTGGTAGAGCTCGCGGTCGCCGACGAGCGTCGAGTGGCGGCACTGGATGTGCCCGGGACGACGTTGACTCCGCGCCAGCTCAAAGCGATGCGGCGCGATGCCTGGCGTACGGCTGTGGCCCGTGCCGCGGCGGACCTTGGTGTGATCGGCACGGACGAGGACGCGCGATCGTTGCGGTGGCAGGCGCTGTCGGAGCTGATCGGGTGCGAGGCGGTCGCCTGCGCGCGGGAGCGGCTGAGGTCCGTGATCTGGGTCCGGAACGAGCCCGATCTTCGCCGGCCGCCGAACGTCGGATCGATGATCGAGATGCGCGTGCGTTACGAGCGCCCCGTGACCTCGCGCACCTGACCGGCGTGCCGCGACTCCGGCCGCCGGCACCGGAACCAGAACCAGCGTGGTCTTGCCTCGGTCCTCTGCCCAGGCGAAGCTATGCCCGTGGTCTCACGCGAGCGGCCAATCGTGGTGGTCGACGTCCGCCGCGGAAGGGATGGCTGATCGCCGTGATCGCCTTTGCCGATTGCAGTCCCGGGTCGCGCCGGCGAGTTCCAAAACGCCCTTCGGGCGTTCGCGCCTACGCGAGTTCCAAAACGCCCTTCGGGCGTTCGCGCCTACATCACCAAAACGCCCTTCGGGCGTTCGCGCCTACATCACCAAAACGCCCTTCGGGCGTTCGCGCCTACATCGCGACTCCGGCCGCCGGCACAGGAACCAGAACCAGCGTGGTCTTGCCTCGGTCCTCTGCCCAGGCGAAGCTATGCCCGTGGTCTCACGCGAGCGGCCAATCGTGGTGGTCGACGTCCGCCGCGGAAGGGATGGCT
>ORMF012456526.1_pt1 | contig 9996 bp, 6 predicted proteins | sample 1779871 | NCBI WGS metagenome assembly ORMF01 (sample SAMEA104232316, study PRJEB22302) | groundwater metagenome | biome: forest; feature: aquifer; material: groundwater | place: USA | collected 2011-08-07 | depth 5.4 m | reverse complement strand
TCAAGAACTTGATCCAGCGCGGCCTCAGTGCCACGCCTGTCGAGGACGCCCTTCCGGTTGCAGACGTCGTCATTCTGGCGCTGCCGGATCGGGTCCTGGGCCGCGTCGCTCGCGAGGCCGTGCCTAAGCTCAAGCCGGGCGCGCTCGTCATCCCCCTCGACCCCGCCGCCGCCCACGCCGGCGAATTCCCGGCGCGGCCGGATATCAGCTATTTCGTCACGCACCCGTGCCATCCGTCCGTGTTCGAGTTTGAGGAGAACCCCGAAGCTCGCGCGGATTTTTTCGGTGGCGTCAAGGCAAGGCAACCGATTGTCTGCGCGCTGATGCAGGGTCCCGAGGAACACTACGCCTTGGGAGAAAAGTTGGCGCGCGAGTTCTTCGGACCAGTCACGCGGGCGCACCGGATCACGGTCGCACAGATGGCCCTGCTCGAACCCGCCATGGCGGAGACCGTCGGAATTGCGGTGATCACGGCCCTCCGCGAAGCACTGGAGGAAGTCGTGCGTCGAGGTGTGCCCCGCGCTGCCGCCGAGGACTTCCTCCACGGCCACATCAAGGTCCCGCTCGGCATCGCGTTCGATCGCGTGAAGTTCCCGTTCTCCGACGGGGCGAAGCTCATAGCGGAATATGGCCGGCAGCGCGTGCTGCAACCCAACTGGAGGAAGGTCTTCGAACCGGATAGCGTAACGGAACAAGTGAAGGCTATCGTGTCCGGCCAACTCCCACCGCCGCCCAGAGGCTGAAAGATGCGTCTCGGGATTGGAAGTTATACCTTCGCTTGGGCCATTGGCGTGCCCGGAAAGCTGCCTCCCAAGCCGATGAGACCATCCGATTTGGTCGACGCGGCCTCTCGGCTTGGCGTGCGCACCGTGCAGTTCTGCGACAACCTGCCGCTGCTGAGACTATCCGAACCGCAGTTAACCGCGCTCCACAAGCGCGTGTTGGAGCTGGGACTCGAGGTGGAACTTGGCGCTCGTGGGTTGGCCCAGGACAACCTCCGCGCCCACCTGCGACTCGCGCAGCGCTTCGGCTGCCGCTTTTTGCGGCTCGTCATAGACACTCCCGGCGACGAGCCCTCGGCCGAGGAAGCCGTCGCACGACTGAAACTAATCCTGCCTGAGTTCGATGCTGCCGGCGTGCTCCTCGCGATTGAAAACCACGATCGCTTCCGTAGCGCCCTGCTGGCGTGGATGGTCGAGCAATTGGGTCGGGAGCGCGTGGGCATTTGCCTCGACACGGTGAACTCGTTCGGCGCGCTGGAAGGGCCTGAGGTCGTGGTTCAAAACCTTGGAGCGTTGACGCTGTGCCTGCACGTGAAAGATTTCACTATCCGCCGGATGAGCCACCAGATGGGCTTTGTGGTGGAGGGGTGCCCGGCGGGCCAAGGTCGACTGAACGTGCCATGGCTGCTCGGGGCATTGAAGACATGTCCGCGCCCCTTCAACGCCATTCTTGAAACCTGGGTGACGCCCGGCGATTCTCTCCACGAAACCATCGCCCGTGAGAGCGCTTGGGCGGACGAGGGTGTGCGATATTTGCGCGGGCTGATCCGTGACTGAACCGAGGCCAGGAGCGACCGCTCAGGCTGCCGACCTAACCACTTTGCCAGCAATGCTCGAAACGACTCTGAACCGAATGATCACAAAACTCCCGCGGCGGGCTGGCCCTCTGCTCGCCGTGATACTCTCCTTGAGCGGCTGCAACAAGCCCGCCGATGCTCCCGGCGCCACAACCGTCCCCAAACAGATGACCGTAGGCGTGGCTTTCGAGACACTGCAAACGGAGTTTTGGGTCGCGGCCCTTGGCGCCTTCCACGATGAACTAAGCAAACGCAACATCAAGATGATCGAGGCCATCGCTGATGGTGATGCCAATCGCCAACTGGAGCAGGTGAAGAGCTTCATCACCCGCAAGGTGGACGGCGTGGTTGTGGTGCCGAAAGACGCCAAGACTATCCTTCCCGCGATCAAATCCGCCAACCAGGCAAACATTCCGATCGCGCTCTTCAACCGGCCGCCCGACAAGAGCGACGCCCGCTCGGTGACGGTCGTGGCGGACAATTACGCGATCACCAAGGCCACCGTCGAGTATATGGCGCAGCAGGCGAAGAAGAGCGGCAGGCGTCACAAAGCGATGATCCTCCTCGGCGACCTTGGCGACATCAACGCCATTGGCCGGCGCGACGGCTTTGAGGACGTGGTCAAGCAGCATGCCGACACGATCGAAGTGGTAGCCCGGATTCCGACCGAGTGGAACCAGGAGAAGGCCCAGGCCGGTGTTGTGAATGCGCTGCAAGCCAACCCCGACATGAGCTTCATTTTTTCGTCCTCAGATTTCCTGTTTCCGTCCGTCGTTTCGGCGCTCAAGGCCGCGGGCAGGTACAAGAAGATTGGGGAGGAAGGGCACGTCTTGCTGGGTGGTTTTGACGGAGACGCGATGGCCTACCAGATGCTGGTGGACGGCTACCTGGATGCCGACGGCGTGCAGGATGTCTATTTCGAAGCTACCGCCGCCGTTCAGGCGATCCTGGACCTGAAGGGGGGCAAGCCGGTTGCAGAGCGGATCGAAGACCCAGGCTTCGTGATACACCAAGGGAATCTGAAAGAAATGGCCCCAAGGATGTGGGGAGCGAAAGGAAAACGGCAGTCCGTGGGTCCTTGAGATGCCGAAGCCCATCGTGGATGAACTCGCCCCTCGATTGAACGCCTTTCTCAAGTCCATCGGCCAGTTCCCCGACGACGTAGAAACCGAATGACCGCCGGGTCCGGAATGAACCGCGAACCACGAGCCACGAACCCCCTGGCTCGCCTCCTGTTTTCCGAATATCTCGTCCTGGTCCTGAGCGCCGCCTGGTTTCTTTGCGCCTTGCCGTTTACGCCAGGATTCGCTTCGCCTGGGAACCTGGGGAACATCGTGGCGAGTATGCTGCCGCTGCTCATCGTAGCTACAGGCCAGACGCTCGTGCTGATCTCCGGAGGGATCGATCTTTCCGTCACGTCCACGATTGCTTTGTCCAGCGTCGTAGGCGCGCAGATCATGAACGGGCAGACGGGATGGCTGGGGGGCGGGGTCCTGGCCGCGCCCGGTGGAATCGCCGCCATGCTCATGGTTGGGGTGGCCGTCGGCGCGTTCAACGGGGCTGCCGTCACGGGTCTTAAGATGCCGCCATTTATCGTGACGCTGACCGCGATGATGTTCGTGAGCGGGTTTGCGATCTGGCTGACCCAGTCGAGGAACATCAGTGGGTTACCTGCCGCGTTTACGATCGTCGGGGGCAACATCATTCTCGCCTTTCTCGTGGCAACCGGAGTTGCCCTGTCAGCGCACGCAGTTCTGAGCGGATCCCTCTACGGACGCTGGCTGCACGCGGTCGGCCACAACGCTCGCGCCGCCTTGGTCTCAGGTGTCCCCGTCCGGCGCGTCACGCTGCTCGCTTATGTCGCATGCGGTTTCTGCGCGGCCACAGCATCGATCCTCTACACGGGCCGCCTCGAAACCGGTTCGCCTGTTCATGGACAGCGCATCCTCCTCGACGTCATAGGAGCCACGGTCATTGGCGGCACGAGTCTGTTCGGAGGCCGGGGGAAAATCCTTTGGACAGTCTTCGGGGTCCTGTTTCTTACGCTGATCGACAACAGCCTGAACCTGCTCAATCTCTCGCACTTCACTATCATGATGGTCAAAGGCGGTGTCATCCTCCTGGCGGCGATGATGGATTCGGCACGAACGCGCTTTGCGACAAAATGATGAATTGATCTATGCTTATCGGCTCGTTCTTCGTTATCCGTCACGTCCTGACCCATTCGTACTCCACCTAACGGACCCCTTCATCGTCAACCGTGATTCCACCCATCCCCACGCTCGAGTTCGAATCGGTGAACAAGAGCTTCGCCAGCGTTCCGGTGCTAAAGGGCGTCAGCTTCTCGTTAGAGGCCGGGCGAACACTGGGGCTCGTTGGGGAGAATGGTGCGGGCAAGTCCACGTTGATGAACATTCTGGGCGGTAACCATCAACCCGACGGCGGGCAGATGCGGCTGGCCGGCCAAGCCTACTCTCCGCGCCACCCTCAGGATGCCGCCCGACACGGAGTGGCCTTCATTCATCAGGAACTGAATCTCTTTAGCAATCTCAGCATCGCGGAGAACCTCTTTCTCGCGGCCTTTCCAATGGTGGGTCGACTCCCCTTCATCGCCCGCAAAACCCTTCACCACCGGGCGATGGACTTGCTCGAACAAGTGGGGCTTGCGGTTTCGCCCGATACCCTTGTCGAGAGGCTTTCCGCTGGCGAGCGACAGTTGATCGAGATCGCCAAGGCGCTCAGCATCCAGGCGCGGATCATCATTTTTGACGAGCCAACGACTTCGTTGACCAGCCAGGAGAGGGAGCGACTCTTTGCGCTCATCGGCCACCTCCGAGCGCGCGGGCTCTCACTCATTTACATCTCTCATAACCTGGAAGACATTCTACGACTGAGTGACGACATCGTCGTGCTCCGCGACGGGGAGCGGGTTGGGGGCGGGCCGAGGACTGAATTCACGCTCGACCGGTTGGTGTCGCTGATGGTTGGCCGCAGCATCACTCAGCTTTTTCCGCCCCGAGTCACGGCGTCAGCCGCTGATCCCTTGCTCGAGGTGCGACAACTGTCCCAGCCCGGCATCGTCGCCGACATCAGTTTTGTGCTCCATCGAGGTGAAGTGCTGGGGTTCGCGGGTTTGATGGGCTCAGGCCGTTCCGAACTGGCACGAATCCTGTTCGGCCTGGATCCTTTTGCCCGCGGCCAGATCCTCCTTCGCGGCAAGCCGCTCCGCCCCGATCCGCGCCTGAATATTCGCTGCGGGTTCGCGTTTCTCACCGAGAACCGTCGAGACGAGGGCCTGTGCATGGATGCCTCGATTGTCGACAACATCGCGCTCGTAACGTTGCCGGCGCATTCCACGAGCCCACTCGGTTGGCTCGACCGGAGAGGGGTTTGCGAGGCCGCACGGAGGATCCGTGATGCCGTCCGACTCACCCCAACGGCCCCGGATGAAGCACCCGTTAGGACCCTCAGCGGCGGGAACCAGCAAAAGGTCGTGCTGGCGAAATGGCTGCTTGCAAAGCCGTCGGTGTTGATTCTCGACGAGCCAACACGGGGCATCGACATCGGCGCAAAGTCGGAAATCTACGATCTTATCCATCATTTGTCCGCGCAGGGCACCGGCGTGCTGCTCATCTCCTCCGAAATCGAAGAGCTCGTGGGCCTGTGCGACCGCGTCCTGGTGATGAGCCGAGGGGAAATCAAGGACGAGTTGAAGCGCGCGGAGTTCGACCGCGAGCGCATCCTGGCGTCGGCGTTGGGAGGGAGGAGGGGAGTGTGAAGCGCTTTTCGTTTGTTCGCGGTTGGAGGCTCGTGGTTCGTTCTGGGCTCAGTATGCAATCCAGATCGACAACGAGTCACCAGCGTCAACCTGCGGCGAATCCCCGATGACTCCCTCTCGCATTCGACCTTGGTGGACGGCGCTGAACAGCGCGCCGCTGCTGTTGTTTGTTGCCGTCTTCCTTGTGTTCGGCTTACTCTCGAATCGGTTCCTGGAGCCGCGCAACCTCCTGAATATCCTCATACAGTGCTCCTCAACCGCCATCGTAGCGATCGGGATGACCTTCGTGTTGCTCACTGCCGGAGTCGACCTCTCCGTCGGTGCGATCATGTTCGTGGCGGCTGCCGTGGCCGGTAAGATGACATTGGGCGGCGCACCACTCTGGCTGGCGATCTCGGGGATTGTGCTTATCGGCCTCGCCGGTGGTCTCGTCAATGCCTTCTTCATCACCCAACTCCGGATCGTTGCCTTCATCGTCACTCTCGCCACGCTCTACCTGGGACGCGGCTTCGCCCTCTGGCTGACGCAAACTCGTGCGATGAACCTTCCGGAGGACTTTCTCCTGCTCGGCACCACACGCCTGGCCGGCGTCCCGGTCCCGGTGGTCATTCTGGCCGGCATCGCGCTCGTCGCACACCTGGTGCTGAGCCGTACGCCGTTTGGGCGCCAGGTCTATGCCGTGGGACAAGACCTTGAAGCTGCCCGGAAGGCGGGCATCAACACGGGCTGCATCCTTGTATCGGTCTACCTCATTAGCGGCCTCTGCGCGGCTGTGGGGGGGATCGTCTCCCTGGCACAGCTCGGCGCGGTGTCACCCACGTTCGGAATGAACAAGGAATTCAGCGCAATCGCCGCGGCGGTGCTTGGCGGCACCAGCTTGTTTGGCGGACGCGGGAAGGTTTTTCCTGGCACCTTGCTGGGTGCGGTTTTGATTCAGACCATCGAGAACGGGCTGGTCATCTTGAACGCTGATCCCTACCTCTATCCGCTCATCACGAGCGGCGTCATCTTCCTGGCCGTAATGATAGACAGCCTCCGCACCAGCCTCCTGACCAAATGCGGTCGACGCCGGATCCGCGTTGAGGAACCCCCAACCACCTCCCACCCGTGACCCCCAGCTCCTCGCCTTCTGGCAACTGGCTTGTTTTCGGGAGCGAAACTGAGCCGATCCCTCCGGTGCCCGTTCGCGCGGGGCCGCTCGAGATCCTCTACGAGCCGGCTAGCGGCTTCATCCGACGAGTCTGCCTCGGCCAGCACGAGGTCTTGCGCGGGATCTATGCCGCAGTGCGGGACTGCAACTGGGGCACGGTGCCAGGCACACTGCGAGAAACGCGACGCGAGGCCACAGCAAGCTCCTTCCACATCGAATTCGATTGCGAGCATCGGCAAGGCGGTATTCATTTCGTCTGGCATGGTGCGATTTGGGGCCTGGAGGAGGGCTGCCTTCGATACGAGTTCAGCGGCGAAGCCAGAAGCACATTTCTCCGCAACCGCATTGGCTTTTGTGTGCTGCACCCCATCCGTGAGTGCTGCGGCGCGGCCGCGCGCCAGAAGCGGGTGGACGGACACGTGGTCGAGTGTCGATTCCCGGAAGTCATCGAGCCGCAGATCTTCGGAGAGAGCAGTTTTCGCGACTTGCGTGGGATCGCCCACGAGATTGCCCCGGGGCTCTGGGCGGAGGTAGACGTTGACGGCGAGGTGTTTGAGACCGAGGACCAGCGAAACTGGACCGATGCCAGCTTCAAGACCTACTGTACCCCGCTGGTCCTCCCATTTCCTGTCGAGATCAAAGCTGGTACACGTATTAGGCAGAGCGTCACCTTGCGTTTGGTTGGGCCGATCCGTAGCGTCGCCAGAGCTCCGAGCCGGGGTTCAGGGGAGGAGTCCGAGGTGGTCACGGTTTCGGTCGGCGGAGAGCTGACTACGACGCGTCGCCCGGCAATCGGACTGGGGATAGCCAGTCACGGAGAAGCGCTCGCGGCGGTTGAAGTGGAGCGGTTGCACGCATTGGGTCTGGCGCATCTGCGGGTGGACCTGCACTTGTCCGCGCCCGACTGGCCGGCTGTCTGGGAGCGCGCCTCGCTCCAGGCGGAGCAATTGGACGTCGGCCTCGAACTTGCCCTCCATTTACCGCGTGACGGAGAGGGGGGCCTGACGGCGTTGAGGCGTCGCCTTGAGACTCGGTCAGCTCGAATGGCCCGCGTGCTCGCCCTGCGCGAGGGCGAGGGCACGACCTCTCCAGGAGCCCTGCGACGGGTGCGCGAGGCGTTGGCGGGCCTTGATTTGCCTATTGGTGCCGGCAGCGACGCCCATTTCTGCGAGTTAAACCGGGACCAGGCCCTGGGGCGCCTGCCGCTGGCCGAAGCAGATTTCATCTTCTGGTCGATGAACCCGCAGGTCCACGCTTCCGACCCTCTTTCTGTGATGGAGACGCTGGAAGCGCAGGCGGACGCAGTGCGCACCGCGCGGGCATTCGCCGTCGGCAAGCCCTTTGTCGTCTCGCCGGTGACTCTCAAACCACGGTTCAACGCCGTGGCCACACGGACGCGGATGTTCGTCCGGCCGGGCGAACTGCCGGCTGCTGCGGACTCTCGTCAATCAAGCTTGTTTGCCGCAGCGTGGACGCTTGGGACGCTGGCGACGCTTTCCATCGCGGGAGTGTCCAGCCTCACCCTTTTCGAGACCACAGGCTGGCAGGGCGTTATGGAACGCGAGGCTGGGTCGCCCCTGCCGGAGCGGTTTCCGTCGCTGCCGGGCGCTGTCTACCCGGTGTATCATCTTCTGGCCGGTCTGACCGCGTATCAGTGCTTTGGGCCAATGCGCGTGAGCGCACCTCGCCGCATCGCCGCCTTTGCGGTCTTCAACAGCGAGGGACGCCGGCGTCTGCTTTTGGGCAACTTGACTCCGCAAACGCAGCGCGTGCGTTTGCATACTCCGGCGCCCGCAGCCCAAGTGATCGTGCTGGATGCAGACTCGGTTAAAGCTGCGCTACAAAATCCAAAAGGGTTCCGAATCTCGAAGGGAGATCGTCTCGCCTCAGTCGATGGCGTTGTCGAACTGAGTTTCGCGCCATATGCACTTTCAAGGATCACGGAGGTGTCGGACGATGCGGTAGAGCACAAACCACGATCGTCCTGAGGTGCGCTGTGATCGAACCGCAGACTCGCAAGCGTGTTCTGTGTGGGCACGCCCGCAACAGGTGGAAGCTAATTCTCCAACCCCATGAATCGACGATACTGTAGCAGCCGACCCTCAGCGCCGGCGTAGCCCGAGCTCGAAGAGCTTTGCCTCTCCTTCTCGGCAAAGACATGCGGGGTGCCCCAATCGTCGCCAAGGATCTCGACCTCGCGGGAGCGGGTGTCGTTGGCCGTCTTCCACGCCTCGTGGGTTTTCCTCATCCGGCTTCCGTCCCCGTCCTGGAACCGGAGGAACACAGGGGCCGCTTCATACCTCCCGTGCGGCGGACAGTTGGCGACGTCCACAAATGATAGTTCCACCCCTACCGGCAGGCCTCGCAGTTCCTCCGGCCGGGGCCAGTTGCCATCCTCGCGCGTGGTTCCTGAGCTGGCAGGGAGCAATTCCAGGCGAGCGTACAGCTTCCGATTCGCCTGGTCCCTGGCGCCGAGGTAGACGGCTCGTCCGGCCTTGGGAGAGAAGAACCCGACCCACGGCTCCGGCTGGCTTTCGGGGTAAGCGAAGAATTGCTCCGGGCCCTGGTCGCCCAGCCACGACATGTTGTTGAACACTCGGAAGATCTCAGCGCTCGCGATGCCCTTGTCTACCGCCGGTCGGATCAGCTGCGTGGCCTTGAGCTGCCCTGAGGTCTTCCCGAGTCCCCGGATGCCGCCGATGATCGGGAAGTAGACCTCGCCGACCGGGGACGAGGTTGGGTTGTCGATGGTGAGACGAAACAAGAGTCCCTCGTCCTTCAGTTCGATGGTCTCGGTTATCGCGACAGTATACGATGCCCCGAGGTAGCTATGCAGAGGTCCGTTCCATCGTAGGGTGAGCTTGCCGTCGTCAAGGGTCCATGTAGAGAGCTTCTGAGCCCGTCCGACGATCCAGTTGGCCTCGATGGTCTGCCACGGTTCCTTGCCGGGAATGGTCAACGCAAACCGGTAGCTTCCAGCGAGCCTTGGCTCCAGGATCAGATCGAGTCCCCCCTTCTTGTCGCGAATGCGCGTGACCGAGCCGTTCGATCGGCTGACCTCTACCAGACAGGCTTCATCCTCCAGACGGATGGATCGCCTGGCATTGAAGGCAGGAAGGGCTGGAACGGGCCGGGGGTCATCCGCTGGCATGTTGGCCGTGCGGACGTCGTCGATACAGAGCATCGAGAAGGTGGCTTGGTCGGCGTCGTCCACCGCAGACACAGTCACCTTCTTGCCTTTGCCCTTCGAGCCGTCGAGGAACACCGGGACGAAAGCTGTAGTGTCAGGGGCGTAAACCCGGTCGAGTTCGGTCCCATCCTCGAGGTTGAGCGTGACGTAATTCCATCGGCGCGGCTTGCCGGTGCCGTGGATGGAGCTCCATCCCGAGATGAGGAGGCGCACCGCGTCACCCCGCATCACGAACGGCAGGGACTTGAGAGTGCCTGTTGCGGACTCACCTTTGCCGCCGCTCCATGCCCAGTACTTGC
>ORMF010547485.1_pt1 | contig 9996 bp, 9 predicted proteins | sample 1779871 | NCBI WGS metagenome assembly ORMF01 (sample SAMEA104232316, study PRJEB22302) | groundwater metagenome | biome: forest; feature: aquifer; material: groundwater | place: USA | collected 2011-08-07 | depth 5.4 m | reverse complement strand
TGAACCCAGGACGGTGCGATGTCTGACGGTTCCAAAGATTTTCGGTTAGCCGCGCCCCAGCCGATCTGGCAATTCGCTTTTTCTACGAGTATGCCGCGTGCGGAATCGCACCGTTCGCAGTCCTCCCGTTTTCCTTCTCCCGGTCTAAGCGGGAAATCTATGTCTAATGCCTTCCCCATATGGTTTGTCGTCTCGCGATGATTTTGTTCGTTGTTGATCGTGCAACGATAACCGCTGTTGACCACCGCGTGTCCGTAACCCGCCTTTAGTCCGTAGAACTGAGCCGCCCGGTACGTGCTTAGAATCGCTTTGTGAACTCCCGGGTATTCGTATCGATAGTTCATCTCGATCTTCGGTTTTCCTGGATAATAGACTCCTTCGTTGCTGCCATTGCCAAATCCAGTGCATCGACCGCAAGGGCACTTGAGTGTCTGAAAGTCGATCATAAATTCCGCTGCAAACTTCTCCAGACCGTCCCAGGTCGCGCGGTCAACGATTCCGTTTGGATTGGTACTCCCTAAATAGTCTCGTTGAAAAGCCATTACTTGCAGCTCTGTCCCAGGACCGAAGATGCCATCCCACAGGGTTCCGCGAAATCCGGCCAGACGAATTTGTAATTCAACAACATCAGAGCCGGTGGCTCCGCGGCTGAGCGGGATCGAACTAAGTTTCATGGTTGGCCTTCCTTACATCGTTGGTTAAATCTCACAGCACTGGACCTCAGTGCCAGGCATTCGTATTGACTTATTTGCCTAGATCTCTACGCGCGGAGATCTGAAGTTCACCGGTCTTGCGCGCTCCATGGGCTGCTATACTCGATGTTTCAAGAATTGGATTTATCCCCTTTTAGGCCTTCCGGTGTTGGGAAAAAGCATCTTGTGACCTCGCTCATGAGGGGCAGACCTTGGCGCGGAGATCTGGGTCGATCTGAACAGCGGGCGGCTGCCAGGCGGGGTCGATTTCCCTCATGACTTTTGCAAATTCCACGGACTGCATGAGCAGCAAGCGCGCGACCTGGCGAAGCAACGTGACCGTGTTCTCCGGCAGGTAAAACGAAGTCGGCAGGTTTTCCATGCACAGGCGAAGATCTTGATCGTCGAGGCTGTCGAAGGACAATTCCCCGGCGTAGAAATCCACCGGCTCCGGTACGCCCGGCATTTCCACCGAACATTTATCGACCAGGCTTTTGCAGGCTGTCCAAATCTTCGTATCTTTGTTGAGATCGGCGAAAAAATCGCGCACTAATTGTACGGTGTCGAATGAATAATTGTCCATTGGACCGGAGGTCACGAGCGAAAGCACGTCCAATATGCCTGGCGCGGCCTGCTTCTGGTCCCAATCTTTGCGCGGGTTGGTCTTGGCATTGGCGCTGATCACGACCACGCGGCGCACCTCCCGCTTGTTGATCTTTTGGAAAATGCTCCAGTTACTGTCGTTACCGCTGAGCGCCACGTAAGGGCCGCGTAGGCCGATGTTGTCGCCGAGACCGCCGTCGAGCAGATGAATGTAGTCCCGCTTCAGCTTCGGGTCCTGATACGACGAGAAATCGAGCGCGTACGCATAGCGCCGCACTGGATTCTTGTCTCGGACCAAGGCATTGGAGAGCCACTCGGGAGGTTTGTAGCCGCATTTTTCGGCAGCGAAATTTTTGACAGTCAGCGGGCTCAGCAGCCCGGGGAAAGCGGACGAGGCGGCGACCGCGGTCGCGACCTTCACACTCGAGAGGTCGGAACACAGCAGATCGAATTGGTCCTGCGTGAATTCGAAGCGGCGGCCGAGGGTCATATCCGTTGCATTCAGAACGATGTAGGGCTTGCGTCCCTGGGCGATCAACTCGGAGAAAGTTTTGTGCTTGAAAATAGTTTCGTCGTAGTATTCGGCGGCCAGATCGATGCGATCGAAGTCGGAAGAAGCTAGACGGAACCAGTTGGGGGGCCAGAGAGCCCGGCGGATCAAATCGCCCTGAACGTTGCGATGGAGAAAGGTGGAAGGGAACTCGGCGAAGAACTTTTCCGGGAACAAGGCGTAGTACGCGGCCGTGAAGCTGCCGCCGGAAACCGAGGAGATCACGTCGACGTCATCGAGAAACCGCCGCGTGCCGCCGGGGACCCGATAGACGACGTCCCGCAGTCCTTCCATTACGCCAAAGGAAAAAGCCGCAGCGCGGGTGCCGCCGCCGGAGAAGGCGAGGATCACGAAGAGTTCGTCGCTGTTACCGTCGCTCGATAAATTGTCGAAGCGGTAACCGACTTTTTCGTCGTACCTGTCGAGCTTGACGTTGACCGGCGCAACGGCACATGAGGCGAGGAATGCGGCAAGGGTAAAGGCGACCAGCGCTCGAAGTAAAATCATGGGTTCACGCTTTCTTCTTAAACACAATCCGATGTGGTGAGATGACGTTGCCTTCATCAGTGACCTCGAAGGGTTGCGAAGCAGGGGTGTAGTTTGCGTCACCGCCGAGGCGGAACGTGTGGAGCCCGTTGCCTATGATCAATTCCCGGTACTTGCCTTCATCGTTTCGGTTGTTGCCTTGACTCCTGCCGTCGCAGAAGACCTCGCGGCGCTCGGGAAACTCGACAATCACATATCCCATGGATTCTCCTCCTTAAAACGTTGAGAATACGGAAACTATCCGATCCATCATTATCTCCAACCAGACCAACTGCGCGCGCACGCTTGAGGTTTCCCGGTGTTTACCTCACCGCGTCCATCTGTCAAGTCTCTGACAGGCGGGATGACCTCCTACTAGATATTTGCGACGCTCTCGAAAATTGGACTTTTTCCCTTTTTCTCTTCGGATCGACGTTCTCCACGCGACCCAGTTTGGGTTCGTTCTTGAATGTTCAGGCGAATCCGATACGGCAAACAGCGGTCTTACCAGCGCTTATCGTCACCTTAATGTTGGCATTTTGATTATTCAGTGTTGCATCGATGACGTGGTCTCCCGCAGGGATATCGTGAATGGCAAAAAGACCCTGAGAATCTGATTTAGTCGTCAGCAACGGTTGCCCGACAACTGACAACGCTGCATCGGCAACGGGTTGATTAGTTGCTTGTACGACTACCACTCCACTGGCAATTCCTTTGGCTGGTTGTTGCGTGATACTCTGCGGTTTGATTCCTTCCACGACTCCGCGAATCATCAGAAGAATTGACTCTGAACCAAACCCGGATGTGAAGCCAAGCGCAACCGAAGCGGTCTTGGATTCCGGTCCTATTGCGTGATAGGCCGCGACGGCAATCAAAGGCGCCGAAATGAACTGTATAATTTGGAAACCGAGACGCTCTCTCACCTCACCCGGCGACAGCTTAGGCTCCTTCTCAGTACTGACATAGTCGTTCTCGGACCGCCTTTGAATCTCAGGCACGCGGCGCAATAAACTTACCGCCCCGCCTATCAATGCGACGATTACAAAATAGAGAGGGACAACCAATCCACCATGAATACGCACCGGGTTGCGGATGGAAGGTTTATTCCCGCTGCGGCCGTTTTCCCGCCGGCCTCGGTTCCGCCGCTCTGTTTTTCCTCAACCGCCGATTTTGCCGGAACAGCAGACTGTCCCGTTATCGAAATCGTGCCGCCTAGATTGATCAGCCATTGATCGGTATCGGTGTCACATCTAACTTCCTTGGGTATTGACTTAAGGTCGAACTGCGGTGGTACCGCGTCCGGGTCTTTGGATGGCGTGGCACAGCCTCGAACTATCGCGGTCGGATATTTATATTCATCTTGATCGTCGCGTTGATTGTCGATGAGCGCCCGACTCCACAACGGAGACAGCAAAATAAAAATTGCGAAAACATAGGAAAAAGAAACCATTGAACTTCTTCTTTCCCAAACAACGCCTTTGCCATCTGTCCTTCGCTCCCAATCCTCCCTAGGGAAAATGTTGGTAAAAGCGTAAAGGAACCATATGCCCATAAATATGGCTATCCACCAGTAACCGATGCTTGAGCCGGTCCAATAGTACCAGCCGAGCGCGACCAAAATTGCGAGAACCGCCAAAGGTCCGCCCCAAATGTCGGGAAACGCCCATAGACCCTTCTTCGGTTCCGCTGTCTTTGGATCGTCATTCATTCAACGCTCTCCTTTTCGTCTCGGGTAAATTCCGTTTCGCCCCTGTCTAGGAATTGCGAGCTACTTCACGAACGCCGAAGCGAGCGACCAATGGCCAAGGAGAACTCACGCCAGACTGGAATTCGCGATGAGATCAAGCACCTTCCCGTGGCCACGACGGCTTCGGATACCGCGCCACTCTTTTGCGTGAGCCGATCGACCTGCCCAGCGAGTGCCTTGATCTCAGCAATGCTTGGCGCTGGGCGGGCTGATCACTCATTCACGCGTTAGGGTCAAATTTTTTCTCTGTCTCGCCGGCACCAGGAAAGGTCGCTTTGACCGTCCATAGTCCGTTTGTCTGTTTCGATTTGGCAATCGCCGGGGTGGGTACGTCCGCCTCAAAGTTAGCCACAACGGTTGCGACCTTGTCCTCAGGGATGTCGGTGATTTTATAAACGCCGGTGGGCATCGTTTCGTCTCCTTTCTTTAGGGAATCGGGATTTCTCGTATTGCGCGCTCTCGCAATTCCTGCAACCCAGCGTTACTTATGAAATTTGCGATTGGTAAGTCCTTAATTGTGCTTTGTTCATCTATCCACTTTCTGACCTTGTCCCGGTTTACTGTGTTGAGAGTATCGGTGGGTTTGCCATCAGGAGGCCGGATGAACGCCTGGATCTTGTTCCCGGTCATATCTTCGCTAAACTTTGTTACCCGGAACTTGGCCAGTCGATCTTCGGCGTCGTCGTTTTTCACCTTGGCGTCGGCCGCGGTACCGAGAATGGCGCCTGGGAGTGAGCCGGCAAAATAGTAGGCTTCGAGATCCGTCCTGGCCATCCACATCGGATACTGATCGAGTCCCAGGTTCCACCTTTCAAAGATCTTGACCGCCAAGGCTTTACGACCTGCCTGCATTTGCGCAATCAGGGCCGACATGGCCTTGTCGTAGAGTACGGCTTTGCCGTACGCCGCCTGGGCGCCGGCTAGGCCCCCAGACACCGCGGAGAGAATCTGGCTAGCAGTTTCCGCCACCTGAGAGCCGGCCGCGCCTACACCGATGCCGACGAGCGCGAGCCCGAATTCGGCCCGCACGTTCTCCTTGACTAGTCCGGCCTGGAATTCCTTGAAATTCGCGTCAATCACGGCCATGCGGCGTTCCATCATCTCGCTTCGGATTTGCTTCGCTTGCGCCGCGGTGACTCCATTCTTGCCGTATATTCGATCGAGTGTAGTCGCATAGTCGGCATCTAGGTCACGAAGCGCTTTGCCGTAGTCGTTGGTGACTTCCGGAAACTGCGTCAAGCCGGCGCAACCGCCAAGCCCGAACGTAACTATTAGAGCTAAAAGCCATCCCTTCTTCATTAAACACCTCCCGTTTGCCGCGGCCTTGTAAGTTCCAAAGCTAGTGGCCTAGCTTCGCTGTCAGACCGCGGAGAATCTTAATTGTTTTGAAACTTTCTACTATCAATTTCTCCAATTTTTACATTCCTGAGTCTATGCATGGAATCTGGGAACATAAAACTATTATGGTGCAGTTCATTTACTAACTTTCTGAATCCAGCATTCAAAGTCTAAACCTGCTTAGATTTGGTTGTTAGGCAACCAGCGTTTACACTCGCTGTAAACTTAGTTGTCACGTACTCTCGTTTCACCAGTTCCAATCGCTCTTCGCCGGTCATTTCCCAAAACTCAACCATCATCGGCCCCGCTTCATATCGAATTCGCAAGTGGCTGTCCAATAAATAATTTTTATAACTGAGCTATCCAAAAAATTTATAACTCTAGACGCTTTGGGCTTGGCGGGGCTTGATTCCGGCGCGGCAATTGGGTGTGCCCCGGTTTTTGCTTATGGACGAAAATGGCGGGAATGCGGGATTAGTAACAGGGACGTTTGCTGCTAGGAGGGAGCCAATGACCTTACACCAGTTCAGGATTTTTACCGCAATTGCTAAGTCTGGCAATCTAACTAAGGCTGCTTTGGAGCTGGGCACGAGCCAACCGGCGATTTGGCATCAGATGAAGCTTCTGGAGGAACGGCGCGGAGCGAAGCTCTATCTGCGCACGGGGCGCGGGATTGAGCTAACCGATGCTGGCCGAATTTTTCTCGGCAAGATCGCGCCGATCTTGGAATTGGTGGCCAAGCTGAAAGACAATCAGGCCCCTGCTTGGAGACCGTCGCCCGTGAGCCGCGAAGTGCTGCGGATCGGCGGGATTGAAAGCGCCTCGGCGCATTTGTTGCCGGCGGCGCTGGCGCGATTCAAAGCGAGCTTCCCCAATGTCGCGCTGGAGTTTCGCACGCGCACTTCGGATCGTTTGGAACGCATGGTGTTGGATGGTTCGATGGACTTGGCGGTGACCGGTCGAGCTGCGGCTGCGACGGAGTTACGTTGTGAGCCGTTGCGCGTCGAGAAAGTCGCGCTGTTCGTGCCGGCCAATCATCGCTTGGCGAAATTAAAAAAGCTCCAGCTCGCCGATGTGTTGGCCGAGCCGCTGATCGTGCGCGGCGGCGGCGGGGGCGCGGGGGTGACCGATCGAGCCTTGCAGCGATTGCGAGAGCGCGGTGCGGAAATTAAGATTGCCATGTACTGCGACGGGCCGACGGCGGTTAAGGCGGCGGTGGCGCAGAAAATGGGCGTCGGGTTAATGTTTGCGGAGTCGCTCAAAGCCGAAGTCGCCGCGGGCAAATTTAAAATTCTTGAAGTGCCCACTTTAACCCTTGCCGGTGAGAGCTACATTATCTATTCGCAGAGCCGGCCGATCTCGGCTTTTGCCCAAGAGTTCTTGGCTCTCCTACGCCGCGCGGTCGCCGAACAATCGAATGGTGCGGGTTCGCGAATTCGCGATCTTTCCCGCTATCGATCGCTTGTTGGCAGCAAAGCCTTAGCGCCGCCGCGCCGTTGACAATTACGGCTTCCACCCTTGCTTGTTCAACAGCGCTTCGGCTTGGCGCGCGAAGCTGAAGTCGTAGGCGCGCTTGGGTTGGATGACTTCGTTGACGTCGGCGACCTGAGCGACGATGGCGAGGTCGTTTTTCTGGGTTTGCTCGTCGACGTAACCCGATTTCGTAAAGGTGCCGACCAAGTCATCGTACATGCGCGTGGCCAGCGCGCGATCCATTTCGCTGAACTTTGCCACTGCCGTGATGGTGTTATCGCGGTCCTGGCGCGCGACTCGCAGGCCCTTTAAAACGGCGCGCACGAAGCCGGCCAATTGCGCCGGTTGTTCCTTGATGAACTTATCCGAAGTGGCGAAGGTGCCCCAGGAATTTTTAACTTCCTTGCCGATGAACAGCAGATCCTTCATGCCTTGATCGAGCGCCGCGTAGCGTTCTTCGGGACTGACGATGGCGGCGTCGACGGCGCCGGACAGGAGCGACGGCAAGCGATTGACCGGCCCCGGATCGATCAACACGATGTCCTTGGGAATATTATGTTTGATTAAAATATTGCGGAACATGAACGCGGCGATGGAAGCGACGCCGGTGGTGGCGACTTTCTTGCCGGATAGATCGCGCAGGCTTTTAATGTTGGGCCGCACGACGATCCATTGCAGCACCTGATCGTTGAACGCCAGCATGGTTTTGAGCGGCGCATTGCCTTTGGAAATGGCCACCAGCGCGCTGCTGCCGGAGCCGGAAAATTGCACGGCGTTGGCGATCAGCGCCTGGAGGCCGGCGGCGTTCTGCATGAACACCATCTTCAAGTCCAGGCCCTCTTCTTTCATGTAGCCGCGCTCTTGAGCGATCACCAGCGGCACATACTGGAATGCCTTCGAGGTGAGCGCCGCTGTGACAGTGTCGAGGGCGTGCGCCACTTGCGCCTGCAGCAAGCACAGCGTTGTCAGCAATAGTGAAATTGATTTAATCATGAAGCGTTTCCTCCACCGGTTTGTCGATGTCAAAATAACTCGCGATCTCTTTATGTCTCAAGCGCGGATCGATCTCAATAGGTTTAGCGCTGATAGAGTTGCTTAAGAAAACCCGAAGCCTCGACTTCCTGCACCAAGCTGGTGTCGATAAAGCTCTTGGGATCGGCACCGGCGAGTTTGGGGTTCTTGGGCGCAAGATCGTCGAGCAAGGTTTTCACGCCGTCGGGCGTGACCAATAAATTTTCCGGAAACATCGGCGCGAAATCTTTGTAGGCGCGCTCCAGACTTTCATTGTCGCTGATGCGCATTTTCTTGGCGAAGATCGCCTTCGTCGGGTCCTTCTGGGTTTTGATGAAATGCACCGCTTCCATCATGGCTCGCGTGAAGCGCAACAGCACCGGCCGTTTCGCCTTGATGATCGCCTCGCGGCTTAAGACGGCGTTGTACCAGAAAGGAATTTTTAGCGCGTTGAAACTGGCCAGGGTGCGAAAGCCGAGTTTCTCCGCTTCCCGCGTGAACGGCTCGGCCATGGACGTGAACTGAATCACGCCTTTCGAAAGCGCGGCGAAACGCTCCGGCGCGGCGCCGATGGAAAATATTTTTACGTCTTTATCCGGATCGATGCCAAGTTTTCTGAGCGCGAGGCGAATGCCCAAGTCCGACGTGCTACCGAGGCGGTTGACGCCGCCACTCTTGCCTTTGAGCTGTTCGACGGTGCTGATGCTCGGTACCGTGACTAGATAGTCGGGAAAACTCGGCACCATGCCCAAGATCATCACCGTGTCCGCGCCACTGGAGCGCGACGGTACGACGGCGGTAACCGAAGTGACGGTGACGTCCAATTCGCCCGACATCAGCGCCTGCATGGCGATGGGGCTGGCGCTGATGCTGATGATTTCGCCGTCGAGGCCGTGCTTCTTCAACAGTTTTCGTTCTTCCACCACCCAGATCGGCGCGTTGGTCGGCGTCGCGCCGGCCCAGGCGATGCGAATGCGTTCTTGGGCAAGCGCGGCATTTTCTGCGACGGCGAGAAACGACATCAAAACCGCGATGAAAAAAATCATGATCATTCTCCCAGCAAATACTTGGAGGCAGAGTAAGGTAGGCGCCGAGCGGCGTCAAGAATAAACTTCTGCCGGGTAAGCCGTTATGCTATTCTAGCAACATGAAACTAAAATTTGTCTTGTTATTGTCGCTAACGGTGCTCTATGGGTGTGCCAGTGGTACGCTGAGCCGGGAGGCGACGCTCTTATCCGGGCTTCATCAGTATCAGGGTGACATGCTGCGCGCCGGCGGCCAGACGTCGCGCTGGCCCGACCGCCAGCGCGCCGCGGGTGAGTTGAAGGCGATCATCACTGGGACGGTGGGCGCGTCGTCGGAATTCTATCGCTTGGTCGATCTCGATCTGCGCAAGCGCGAGTTTACCGTTACCATGCGCGAGAATACGCTGCCCGCAGACCGGCTAAAAGAAATGAAAGAGGAATTGGTGCGGATGGACGAAGAGATCGCCGCGCTCAAGCCAGTGGTCAAGACCCAACTCACGGCGATCGCGCAGTATGCAACGGCGGCGCCGATCGATGGTATCGCCACGCTGGGGCTGCTTGGCATCGCGCTCGATGGCTTTTCGTCGTCCGGCGCGGCGCGCGGTTTGGAAGGCCCATCGACAAAGGTAGGCCAATACCTGGTCACCGACCTTGGCGCGTTCGCCACGGTGCGTTCGCCGGAAGGTCAATCCTTTCGCTGCAACCTGTTCGGCAACACCGAGGAGGGCGCGGGTGTTCGCTGCGAACAATTTAGGTAGCTTTTCGTTGTCGCTTGCCGTTTCGAGTGCGCGACTCAGTGGGTGACATCGAGCAGCTGCAGTGCCGCGCTCACTTTCGTCGCTGAGAGTTCGCTAATCTTCCACCACCGCTCCAACACGCTCACGGATTTTTCCTTGCCGTAAACCGGCTCGACGGTTTGGACGAATTTCGATCGGACATGTTCATCGCCCATCGGTTTGTTCACATGGCCCAACGGATCGCGCGGCCAGAGATCGATGACGCCGCCGTCTTTCTTGGTCGCTTTGATTTTCA
>ORMF011832191.1_pt1 | contig 9998 bp, 7 predicted proteins | sample 1779871 | NCBI WGS metagenome assembly ORMF01 (sample SAMEA104232316, study PRJEB22302) | groundwater metagenome | biome: forest; feature: aquifer; material: groundwater | place: USA | collected 2011-08-07 | depth 5.4 m | reverse complement strand
ATTGTGGTCCAAGAGCCGTAAGGCATTGGACCGTTATCAAGAACCATATTTGTTTTCCCAAGATTAGATACAATTCCATTTGGAGTAATAATCCGCATGATATGTTTTTCTATGCTAATCCTGTAGAACGCAAAAAAATAGTACACGATAAAGAACAAACAGCCGAGTAAAACAACAAAGATGATAAGCTTCCTTTTGAAGTAAGTTTTATCTGCTAAAAGATAACTTATTGCACAGCCTGAATAAATGGCTAAAAGCGGTATGGATGGGGCTCTGAACCGTGCCAAAATATTGAAGAGTGATATGCTTAACCAATATAAGATGAACATTATGAATATAAGCCAAATAGACCTTCTTTTTTTTATCATTTCAGGTATCAAGAATATGAGAGATGCAAATCCAAAAAAGAGAAAAACGGATACAGGGATAAAACTTAAAAAAGTAAGAGGCTTTGATAATTGCCGCATATTGTTTATGTTTGCATTGTTTGGTATCTCTTCATAGCTTAAATAGAGCATTAGCTTTCTGAAAGTGAGTTCAGCATATTGGGCAGGAGATGTTGTAATAAAATTAATAATTCTATTTGGCACAGACATCTCTTCTTCATGGTCAAGCCAGTATTGACCTGTCTCTGAGTATTTTGTAATTCCGCATGGCGGTGATTCTGGCGTGTTGCCAAAAGCTAAAACAGCATCTGATGCTGTAGATGGTCCTGTGAGTTTTCCTGTTATGCTTGTGTTATAGTAAATAAATGGAATTACAGGAATAAATGTAAAAATAATTATTATTGGAATCGGCTTTAATGAGGCTAAAAGATTAAATTTGCCTTTTGAATAACCAAAGATTATAAAAAAATAGATAAAGATTGGCGGAAGGGTTAACCACATGTTGCCGTTTGTAGCAATTGCACAACCTAATACCAAAGACATTCCTAAAAGATATATGAGACTTTTACGTTTATATGCCTGAATTGCCAAATAGAGTATAACAATAATAAAAAATGCCTGAAGAGTAACAATAAGCAGGTATGATGTGTAAAAACAAAGCGTACAGCTGAATGTTATAAAAACTGCTGTTATGATTCCTGCTTTTTTATCAAAAAAATTCCTAGCACATTCAGCAGCAATGAAAACAGTCACCGCACCTAATATTGCCTGAACATAAAGAGCCGTAAATATACTTTGATAGATAAATTTAAATATTAACGGTAAAAAAGCCACATAATAAAAAGGCTGATAATAAAAAACTCCTTTATATTTTCCATTAATTATTTCTATTGCATAGTTGTAGTATGTCGCCATGTCCACAGTCGAAGGGGGGGTAAGAACTCTTATATCTAGAGCGGCCAGTGAGTGAATGACTATCAGTCTTATGATTAGGGCACAAAAAGAGATAGCCAGTACTGTAATAAAATAATTTTTTGATATTCCCGTTTTTTCTTTTTCCATAGTATAGCAATCTCTGTTTTATGGTTTAATTATAAATATTGTCAATTTCTATAAACTTGAAATCAATTTTTGTAATCTTCTAAAAGGTGATAGTATTATAACTAAAATTATTTCAAAATGCATTATAAAATAAGACGCAAAGTTTTTTAAATCATATCTTTCAGGAGGTGAATTGTGAATGCTTCGAAAAGTCTAACTGGAGCTCAGCTGATGGTTAAATGTTTAGAACATAACTCTGTTAAATTCGTCTTTGGAATACCCGGTGCAAAAATAGATGCCCTTTTTGATGCCCTTCTAGATTCGCCAATTAGAGTGATTCTGTGCAGGCATGAACAAAACGCTGCGTTTATGGCAGCAGCGTACGGTAGAATAACGGGAGAGCCTGGTGTGGTGGCAGTCACTTCAGGGCCAGGAGTATGTAACCTTACCACAGGGCTTCTTACAGCGACCACCGAAGGTGACCCTATTGTAGCCATAGGTGGCTCTGTTTCAAGAACTATGCAGCTTAAGAATTCACATCAAAATACAGATAATACTAGAGTGATGGAGGCGGCTACTAAGAAAAGCGTTTCTATAAACAATGCCGAAAATATACCAGAAGTTATAGAAAATATGTTTAGAATAGCTAAAGCTTCGAGAAAAGGTGCTTGCTTTATAAGCGTGCCTATCGATGTGCTGCAAGAGAAAACAATAGAGTCAGCACTTGTGCAGAGCAGGCCAATTCATTATGGTATGGCTCCAGAGAGCGAGCTTAAATTAGCTTCAGAATTAATCTCTGAAGCAAGCTTGCCAGTGCTTTTTTTTGGTGAAGATGCAAGCTTTGGAAGGAATGTAGAACCTTTGCGGAAACTAGTTCAGAAGCATAATCTTCCAGTGGTATCTACATATCAGGGAGCTGGCGTGATTTCCAGAGAACTTATAACAAATTTTGTCGGTCGTGTGGGGCTTTTTAAAAATCAACCAGGCGACAAGCTTCTCGATGAAGCTGATTTGGTAATTACCGTAGGATATAACCCCGTTGAATATGATCCTGAAGTATGGAATTCTTCACGGAGCAAAAAAATAATTCATATTGACTCTGTGCCTGCCCAAATACATACTTGTTATCAGCCGCTTGTAGAAATTTTGGGAGACATATCCTATAATATTAAATTTCTTTCTGCACTGCTTTGCGTTAATATTTCTGAAGAATCGAGAAAAAAGATAACGTCTCTTCACGGAGAGCTCTTCAAAAACTTAAGTTACACTCCTGCGAAAAGCACTGATGGGAAAATTCATCCCATTGATTTTATACATGCATTAAGAACACTTATAACTGATGATGATCTTATTATGTGTGACATAGGTACGGTTTACATGTGGATGGCTAGATACTTTTTTGTTTACAGACCTAGGCAGATATTCTTCAGTAACGGACAACAAACTCTTGGGGTAGCTCTGCCATGGGCTATTGGAGCTAAATTAACATGCCCTGAAAAGAGGATTTTTTCGATTTCAGGCGATGGAGGTTTTCTCTTTTCTTCTATGGAGCTTGAGACAGCAGTGCGGGAAAAAGTCCACTTTATCCACTTCATCTGGACAGACGGAACTTATAATATGGTGCTCGAACAAGAGTTGCTTAAATATAACAGAAAAAGCGGCGTTGATCTTGGAAAAATTGATATTGTGTCTTACGCTAAAGCGTTCGGGGCTATCGGATTTAAAATGAACTCAATAACAGATTTTAAACAAATTATGAATGAAGCTCTAAAATCAGAAGTTCCAGTACTTATTGATATACCTGTGGACTATTCCTCCAACAAGGAACTATTCATTACTCTAAATAACAACATATCAATGGAATAATGGTACTTATGGAATTTTTTTTTATAAAAGAACTCTCTAAAAATAAAAACACGTTGGCTTATATTGGTTCTGTAGACAATGTTATCGCCGGTATTATTCCTGAAGAACTTAAAAATCGCCGTTTTAATGCTTCAAAGGTTAAGTTTGGTTTTGAATTAGGCTCTCCTCAAGGGATTTATAATATGGGCGAATGCATTGTCATGAACTCTCTTATTTATTCAAGCCGTACTGATAAAACAAGAAAAGAGCGTGATCCGTTGATGTGGGGGCCTGAATTTGTCACATCAGGCATTTTTCTTGTTCCTTCAAATTGCGAAGCAAATCTTGAAATTTCATATTGTTCTCTGGATAACATTCTCAAACTCAAAGATATTTATTCCCAAATATATGATAAAGTGCGTAAACCCTTTTTCATCGCAGGATGTGTCGAATTTGATCTGCTTAGATCTCATTCCATAACATATTCGCCTATAGAAAAGGAAAATATCTTTACAAATGAAAAAAAATATTTTACTGAAGACGAGCATAAAGATCGTAATATGAATATTGCTTTTAACGGGGTGGTAAGCGATATGACGAATATAGTAGAAAGTGAGATTAATAAAAAACTTAAAACAGTGTTGTATTATAACCCATACAATAAGCAGAATGATGAATTGATTTCTCACACACATGCGGCAATCTTGAATTCGCCAATAGTTGAGATATCAGAGGTTAAGCCCAATAATGTTAAAGATGTTATTCACATTATGGACGACTCATTGCTTAGATATATAAAAGCTAAGATCTTCTGTATAGACGACATAATCGAATATAAAGAAGAACAATAACTATGCTAATAAAAAAAATATATTTGCCTTACCAAATATCATCCTTACGTGAAATTAATTTTAAAAACTAAAAACAAATTTATGAGGAATAAATAATATGAACAGATTGAACGGTAAAACAGCGTTTATTACGGGCGCGAGTTCTGGTTTTGGTTATGAATGTGCACTTCGTCTTGCTGATTTGGGGGTTAATCTTATACTCTCAGGCAGAAGATTCTCCAGACTTGATGAATTAAAAAATAGATTGATTTCTAAAAGCATTAAGACTGAAATCTATGTTTTTGATGTAAGAAATAGTGAAGAAGTAAGAGAAAAAATTAAAACTATTCTTTTAAATAACAATGTAGATATCCTTATTAATTCAGCCGGCCTTGCACTCGGTGCAAATAAAATTGATGAATGCAATTTAGATGATTGGGAAGAAATGATTGATGCCAATATTAAAGGGTTGTTGTATGTAAGCAAGCCTATAATAGCTCATATGAGGAAAAGGAATTCAGGGCATGTTATTAATCTAGGCAGTGTAGCAGGCGAAATTACATATCCTAATGGGAATGTTTACTGTGCTACTAAAGCTGCAGTTAAATCAATTTCAGAAGCGATGAATATTGATTTAGTCTGTACTGACATAAGAGTGTCAAATATTGAACCTGGTGCGGCACTGACTGAATTCAGTAATGTTAGATTTAAAGGAGATAACGAAAAAATTAATGCGGTATATGAAGGATTTACACCATTATATGCTGAAGACATTGCCGACCTTATTGTATATATTCTCAATGCGCCTCCTCATGTAAATATTCAACAAACAGTTATAATGCCTACGGCACAGAGAAATCCATTTGTCTTGGCTAGAAAAAAATAAATATTATACAATAATCTAAATTCAGGTGATAAAATATTGAGTTTTCAGCTTTTAATATCGCATTATGGTTATCTTGCTGTGGTAATTTCTACAGTCTGCCTTGGAAACTCTGCTGCTTTTGCTTCAGGCATTGCCGCAAATAGTGGTATCTTAACCTATTACGGTACTTTTATTGCAGCATGGCTTGGGGCATTTATTGCCGATCAGGCACTTTTTTATATCGGATTATTTTTTGGATACAAAATCGAACTGGGAAAATTAAAACCACAAAAAAAAGAAAAGGTGCTGTTTGTAAAAAAATGGCTCGAAAAGTCACCATTTTTAGTCATTTTTTTATGGCATTATATACCTGGATTAGGCACAATTGCACCTTTAGTTTTTGGAGTTTTGAAATATAGTCCTTTGAAGTTACTGATTTATGATCTTGTTGCAGTTACGTTAACGACTGCTATTATTGTTTCTCTTGGTTTTTATGCAGGTGCAGCGGCTGAAAAGATATTAGAAGCTATTGGTATGGTGGGCTTGCTTATTGTAATTATTTTGATTATCGCAGTTTTCCTTACTTTAAAATATCGAAATAAAAAATAATACAATTTTATAGCAACAATAAACTGATTTTGAAAATGGCATTGAAATTATTTTTTTTTAGAATATCTTAGTAATTGTAATATTGTTTATAAACTTTGTAGGAATTAATAAATGTGAATGAAAATATTGTCAGACATTATGGAAATATTACACTTAAAAACCGTGAGGAACTTTTGCATCAAAGAGGTACTGTATTATGGTTTACGGGATTGAGTGGTTCTGGGAAATCGACATTAGCTTATGCTTTGGAAGAACGATTAATTCAAAAAAAGCATCTTTCTTATGTCCTTGATGGTGACAATATCAGACATGGCCTAAATGTCGACCTTGGTTTTACGCCTGAAGCTAGACATGAAAATATTAGAAGAGTTGCTGAAGTTACTTCTCTTTTTGCAAATGCCGGTTTAATCACGATTGTTTCGTTTATTTCTCCATTTTTAAAAGATAGAGAAATGGCTAAAAAAATAGTAGGCGAGGCGAGATTTTTTGAAGTATTTATAGATGTCCCTATCGCGGAGTGTGAACAAAGGGATCCCAAAGGTCTATATAAAAAAGCACGAATGAATAAAATACCAAATTTCACAGGGATATCATCACCTTATGAAAGACCTGTTTCACCTGCTTTAACTATTAAGAATGTGAACATGAAAGTTGAAGAAGGCGTAGATTTAATCTGCAAATTTTTGATGGATGAAAATATTTTATTTTGAGTCTAACAAAATTATTTTTGAAATGAGTTGATTGCAAATAAACTTATATAAGTTTTTTAATAACGTATGAGGAAAAAATGACAAAATACATTTTATCAAACCTAGAACAGCTTGAGGCTGAAAGCATTCATATAATGCGTGAGGTAGTTGCTGAATTTGAAAATCCAGTAATGCTTTATTCTGTAGGAAAAGACTCATCTGTAATGCTTAGGCTTGCAGAAAAAGCTTTTTATCCTGGGAAAATACCCTTTCCTTTAATGCATGTTGATACAGGGTTTAAGTTTCAGGAAATGTACGAATTTAGAGATCAGCTGGCAAAAAAAATAGGTTTTGATCTGATTGTTTACAGAAATGAAGAAGCAATATCTAATAAAGTAAATCCATATTCACTTGGAACACAAAAATGTTGTTCTTTTCTAAAAACGCAGGCTCTTCTTGATGGAATTAAAAAATATGGTTTTGACGCAGCTTTTGGTGGAGCTAGAAGAGATGAAGAAAAATCGAGAGCAAAAGAGAGAATATTTTCGTTTAGAGATTCAAGCGGGCAATGGGATCCGAAAAATCAACGCCCTGAACTTTGGAATATTTATAATGCTAAATATGAAAAAGGCGAGACAATAAGAGTATTTCCAATATCGAATTGGACCGAACTTGATATATGGACATACATATATAGAGAAAATATTCCTATTGTGCCTATGTATTTTGCCGCAGAAAGAGAGATGATAGTTCGTGAAGGTCAACTGATACCGTGTTATGATAAAGTTCAACTTAAATCAGGGGAAAAAGTTGAAAAAGTTATGTCAAGATTCAGAACTCTTGGCTGCCATCCATGTACAGGAGCTGTGCCTTCAACTGCGTCTAATTTAGAAGAAATAATTGAAGAAATTATGGTTGCAAGAAACTCAGAGAGAATAACTAGAGTGATTGACCATGATGCCGATGGAAGTATGGAATTAAAGAAAAGAGAGGGATATTTTTAATGGATATAAAAGAACTGCTTTATCAAAATGAACATAAGGATTTACTGAGATTTTCTACTGCAGGAAGTGTTGATGATGGTAAATCTACCCTAATAGGACGGCTTCTTTACGATAGTAAAACTTTATATGACGACCATTTAAGTTCATTAAAAAAAGATTCAATAAAGAAAGGTTCTGTTGGTGGCGAAATAGATTATTCTTTGTTGTTGGACGGATTGAAGGCTGAGCGTGAACAAGGCATCACTATTGATGTGGCATATAGATTTTTTTCAACGCCAAAGAGAAAATTTATAATAGCAGATACTCCTGGACACGAGCAGTACACAAGGAATATGGCAACAGGTGCATCCACGGCTGATTTGGCAGTTATTTTAATTGATGCATCTAAAGGAATTTTACCTCAGACAAAAAGGCATACATTTATATCTTCTCTCCTTGGTATTCAGCATATACTTGTGGCTGTGAATAAAATGGATATCGTGAATTATGACATAAAAGTATTTGAAAAAATTAGAGAAGATTATGTAGGATTTGCAGCTAAACTTCAGACTAAAGACATTCATTTTATACCTATTTCTGCGCTGAAAGGGGATAATGTTGTTGATAAATCAGAAAATATGGCATGGTACAAGGGGCCATCATTTTTAAATTTTATTGAAAATATTCACATTGCAAGTGATAGAAATCTTATAGATCTTCGCCTGCCTGTTCAATATGTTAATAGACCAGATATAAATTTCAGAGGGTTTTGTGGACAATTGGCATCAGGGATAATACGTAAAGGTGATAAAATTATAGCTTTGCCGTCATGTAAAAAGTCAAAAGTTAAAGCGATAGAATCGTTTTCTGGGCAAATTGATGAAGCATTTGCACCAATGTCTATAAATATTACCTTGCAAGATGAAATAGATATAAGCCGTGGCGATATTATTACGCACGAAAATAACCTTCCTACAGCACGAAAATTCATTGATGCAATTGTTGTATGGCTTCACGAAAATCCAATGCAGACAGGTAAAAAATATCTTATCAGGCAGATTAATAAAACAACGCCTGGCACTATATCAAATTGTTTTTATAAATTTAATATCAACACATTAAGTAAGGTTGAAACTACCTCACTAGCTCTAAATGAAATTGGAAGAGTTTCTATTGACTTGAATAGAGACATTCTTTTCGATGCATATTCTGTAAATAAAATAACAGGCTCCTTTATTATAATTGATTTTGTTTCGAATCTGACTGTAGGAGCAGGGATGATTACGACTCATTCCACAACTGAGACACTTGAACATATAGTAAAAGATGAATATAAAAAGAATATTAAGCCAAAACAAAACCTTGTAACTACTGTTGAAAAAGAAAAAATGCTTAATCAAAAAAGTGCAACTATTTGGTTTACAGGGTTATCAAAAACTGGTAAAAGCTCTATTGCGTTTGCGTTGGAAAAAAGATTGTTTGATTTAGGGTATTTGTCAACTGTTCTTGATGGAGAGAATATGAGGCTGTCAATTGGGCAGGGGCTTGGGTTTACAAATGATGCACGCTCTGAAAACAGCAGAAGAACAGCAGCGGTAGCCAAATTGCTTAATGATACGGGCTTAATTTCGATCGTTTCACTTATTACGCCATTTGAAGCCGATAGAGAAGATGCTGCAAAAGTTATAGGAAACGAACGTTTTATACTCATTCATCTCACAGCTCCACAGGAAGTTAGAGAATTGCGTGATAATGAAAATCTGTACAAAAAAGCAAGAGAAAACGAAATAAGAGAGTTTACAGGTATTACATCTCCATATGAAATTCCCCAAAAAGCAGATATTTTGATTGATACTTCAAAAAGCAGTATTGAAGATTCACTTGAGTCCATTATCCGTCATATGAAGGCTAAAAAAATACTGAAAAACGTCTAACATCTTTAATTTTTATGGCCAACTTTGAAAACAGTTTTGAAAATCTTCTTTTGCTTGACCGATTCAAAATTCGAAATCTGAAAAATAAGATAAAACAGCTTGAATTAAAGGATCAAAACAGCGAAACGTTCAGGAAGAAGTTGAATGAACTGACTGAACAGGCAAAACGAAGATTTGAGATTCTAAACGACTCAACATTGGATATATCATATCCCAAAGAACTTCCAATAAGCTCATCTGTTGACGAAATTAAAGAAATAATAAGAAACAATCAAGTAGTTGTAGTTTGCGGCTCTACAGGCTCAGGTAAAACTACGCAGCTGCCTAAAATATTATATCAGCTTGGCTTTGGACAGCTTGGTAAAATTGCCTGTACACAGCCTCGAAGATTGGCGGCGACAACCATGGCGAGAAGGCTGACCTTTGAAACAGCGGCTCAATATGGAAGAGAGATCGGCTGCAAAGTCCGATTTAGTGATGAGACAACAGACGAAACGATTGTTGAATTTATGACTGATGGAGTTTTGTTGGCTGAATCAATCTCTGACAGAAACCTTCTTAAATATGATGCGATAATGATTGATGAAGCTCATGAAAGAAGCCTCAATATAGATTTTTTATTGGGCTACATTAAATCTATCCTTTCTAAAAGAAATGATCTGAAGGTAATTATAAGTTCAGCTACTCTTGATGCTGATAGCTTTTCTGCTTTTTTTAATAATGCACCTGTAATTGTGATTGAAGGCAGAATGTATCCGATTGAAGATATTTATATGCCTAAATTGGATGATGAAGAGGACCTTCCGCAGCACATAT
>ORMF010597812.1_pt1 | contig 9998 bp, 2 predicted proteins | sample 1779871 | NCBI WGS metagenome assembly ORMF01 (sample SAMEA104232316, study PRJEB22302) | groundwater metagenome | biome: forest; feature: aquifer; material: groundwater | place: USA | collected 2011-08-07 | depth 5.4 m | reverse complement strand
CTTCACGCCGAAGCGGCACTCTCCAGTCTCCAAGCGGCCAGCTTCGCGCCTTGCTTGATCACCCTTCCCGCGGGGGAGACCGCCAAACGCCTTCGGCACGTGGAGGCCTGTTACGACCAGCTAGCGGCGCACCGCCTCGAACGGACGTCCTTCGTTGTAGCGCTAGGGGGCGGTGTCGTAGGGGATCTGGCAGGGTTCGTCGCCGCCACCTATCTGCGCGGCGTCCCTTTCGTCCAGGTGCCCACCACGCTCCTGTCCCAGGTGGACAGCTCCGTGGGAGGCAAGGTTGGAGTCAACCTGGCCGCCGGCAAGAACCTGGTGGGGGCATTCTATCAGCCACGGCTCGTCCTTTGTGACCTGGCCACCCTGACTACCCTCCCCGAACGCGAACTACGTGCGGGGCTTGCGGAGGTCATCAAATACGGAGTCCTCTACGACGCGCCATTCTTCAGACGGCTCGAGAGGGACCTTCCCAGACTGCTGCAAAAGGACCCGGCCACCCTCGCTGCCGTTGTCGCCCGATGCTGCCAGATCAAGGCGGAGATCGTGGGCCAGGACGAAACAGAGACGGGACTGCGTGCCGTCTTGAACTTTGGCCATACCATCGGCCATGCCATCGAGGCCATCTCAGGGTACGGCAAATACCTCCACGGCGAGGCCATTTCGATCGGACAGGTGGCGGCGGCCAGGCTCTCCTCGTCCTTGGTTGGACTGTCGGCAGCCGACGCGGACCGCGTCCGGAATCTGTTCGTCCAAGCGGGATTGCCCGTCACAATCAGGCTTACCGCCAGCCAACGCCGACGGCTGTTCGAGGCCATGAAGCTGGATAAGAAAGTCGCTGCCGGCCAGATCAAGTTCGTGCTGGCACCAAAGATCGGCAAGACGGTCTGGGGACAGGCCGTCCCTGAAGAGGCGGTCCGCCGAGTACTGGACGAAATCGGAACGCCGCATGGGGCTCCGCTCACGGCTCGGTAAACCCATCCTACGCGCCATCCGGCATCGCCCGCGCTTGTCATTGCGCCAGCACCCCATGAAGGTGAGGCCGAATCACGCGGAACGACGAGGGGATTGCCCGCTCAGTTAAGCAACCGGTACCAGTTGTCTCTCTGGTGTGGTTCGCATCCCAAGTCCCTGATCAGACGGCACATATCGGCGACGCTCATTCGGAAGCTCGCGCCAGCCTGGGAGACTACGTTCTCCTCGATCATAATGCTGCCCAGGTCGTTAGCGCCGTATTTCAACGCCACCTGTCCGATCTCCGGCCCCTGGGTCACCCATGAACTCTGGATGTTCTGGATGTTATCGAGGTAGATCCGGCTCAAGGCCTGTGTGCGGAGGTACTCATGGGCGCCCACGGTAGCCGCCCTCAGCCGCGTGTTCTCCGACTGAAAGGTCCATGCGATGAACGCCGTGAAACCGCCGGTCTTGTCCTGCTGCGCGCGCACTCGTTCCAAGTGCTCGATGCGGTCCTCGACCTTTTCCACGTGCCCGAACATCATGGTTGCCGAGGAGTTGAGCCCAAGCCGATGGGCGGTGTCCATGACACCCAGCCAGTCCGCCGTCATCGCCTTCAGCGGCGAGACGCGCTTGCGCACAGCGTCCACCAGGATCTCCCCCCCACCCCCGGGTATCGAACCCAGCCCCGCTTTTACAAACAGGGTGATGATTTCCTCGATCGGGAGGTGGAACACCTCGCCGAAGTGGACGAACTCGCTGGGGCTGAAACCGTGGATATTGACCTGGGGGAACTTCGCTTTGATGTGCGAGAGTAGGTCCAGGTACCACTGGAGCGAAAGCTTGGGGTGGTGGCCACCTTGGAGCAGGATCTGGGTGCCTCCCTGGGCCACCGTTTCGTCGATCTTCCGATCCATCTCATCGTGAGTGATGACATAAGCGTCCGAGTCTCCCTCCACTCGATAAAACGCGCAGAACTTGCAGTAAACATTGCAGACGTTCGTGTAGTTGATGTTGCGGTCAACAATGTAGGTGACGATCTCGCCGCCTCGTCCCCCATACGCGGCGGCCTTCGCAAGGTTGCGGCGGCGGTCCGCGAGCGCCCCCAACTCCTCCAGCGGCAGGGCGTAAAGGCGGAGCGCGTCGGCTTGGTTGATCCTTTGACCATCCCAAACCCGCTGCATCAACTCATCGATCGACCCGTCGTAAATCATGCGCCTAAAATAGAACGGGAACGTCAGAACGCCAACCAGGAAAAAGGCCAAGGTACCGGTTCGCGAGCCAGAGGTAAGACCGGCACATGGCGGGGCGGAGGCAGTGTGGGTCCGCCTCCTAAAGCCCCGCCAACCCGCCAAAGCCGATGCGGCGCGCTTACCTCACCTGAACGCGGTAAAATCGGACGGAGCCGAGCGTGGGTTGGGGGTCAGTCCAGGTTCCCACATCGTCGGTCAGAGTCACGGTCCCGCGACGAGTCCATCCAGCTGAAAGATCGTCGGTTGTCTGGATTTCAACCTGCAAACCAGCGGAGGACGCAATCTGAAGGGTGACGGTGCTCTCGGTAATCCCCACCCGGAGGGTTGGAGTCACCCACGAACGGACCGTTAACGTAGCCTTGACCAGGGTCGCCTCATAGTTGCCGAGTCTGCCATCCGGATCATGAAGTGCTGGCAGGATGTCATAGGTTCCCGCGGGGCTGGTCTCGTTCGCGTCGCTGGCGAACGTGGCGGAGATAGGATCGCCATTCACCACCCCAGAAAGCGTGCCGGTAAACGTCGGATTGGCCTGCCCTACCAAGCGTTCGGCATGACTCGCCGCGGCGGTCACGGGCGCTCTGAGGACGTTGATGACGGCTACTCCGCTTGCTGGCGCGTACAGCCCGGCGGCGCTAGGTGTGAAGGTCACCGACAGCGTTTGTGCCTCCCCAGCATTAAGCACCGTGCCTGGAGCAGGGACGTAGACGTAGGACCCAGGGACGTTGGTGCCTGCGGTGGTCGCCGCCGCGTTGAGCTGAGCCTCGCCCAAAGCGGTACCGTAGACAATATCCGCCGGATTTGCCCACGCGATCTCCGGAGTGACCGTTACTCCCGGAGCGATCACAAGGGTGAAGTCACGCGTCGCCGTAGTCCCAGCGACATCCTTGGCCTGAACGCGGAAAATGTTCGTTCCAGCGACGGTGGGAACCCCCGCAAGCACGCCCGTCGAACGCAGGGTCAGCCCGGACGGCCGACTTCCTGAAACCACAGTCCAGGTGCGATTGCCAACTCCGCCGTCCGTATTCAATGTCTGATTGTACACCTCCCCTACCCTCCCGTCGGCCAGATTCTCAGTGGTAATCCATAGGGGCTTGGGCAAGGTCAGACTGACGCCTGCCAGCCAGACCGTGATCGACTGTTGGCAGAAGCCATTGAAACACACCCGCAGGTTCGCGTCGGTGGCGGTGGGTTTGAAGTAGGCGTGGAACTCTCTCCAAGTGCCGTCGAGGGAGACCGTGCCAGCATAGCCCATCGCGGCGTAATCACCGTACGAACGCATCAAGGTCACCGCCATCGATGTCGCGCGGCTGGCCTTCGCCCAATAGCTCAAAAGGTAGTATTGGCCGCCGACCAAGCTCAGGTTCTCCTGGTAGACCTGCACATGCCACCCAACAGCGCTGGTCGCCAAGACCTCCGTCTTGGAGGCAGGGCTGCCGTTGAAGTCGTTCGGCACGCTAAATCGCGCCTGCGCCGGGGTAAACTGCTGTGTGATCCAGTCGTTCAGTCCCTTGGTGAAGTCACCATTCTTGAGCAGTTCGCGACCTTCGGGAACGACCACCGCCACGGTCAAGACCGCGGTGGCGGCCGCGTTTAAGGAATCCTTGACCTGGACTGTGAACTGGTTGGTGCCTCCGGTTGTAGGAGTCCCGGCGAGCACCCCCTCACCATCCACCACAAGCCCCGGCGAGGGCTGTCCCGAGACCACGGACCAAACATACGGGCCCTTCCCGCCCGCAGCCTGAAGTTGGTAATGGTAAGCCGTACCCAGGGTGGCCGATGGCAGACCCGTCGTGGCAACCTCGAGCGGAGCGGTGTCGACGACCAGCATGCCTGCGGTCACCCTCACGTCGTAGTTACCGAGCCGCGAGTTGGGGTCGCTCAGCAACGCCAGAATCTCGTAGCTCCCGGGAGGACTGCTTGGGGTGGCGGCGCACTCGTAACTAACGGTGATGTTGTCACCACCAACCACACCGGTGAGCGAACCGGTGAACGACGGATTCGCCCGCCCCGCCAGACGCCGGGCGGAGTCCACAACCACGGTCAGAGGCGCCCGGAAAACGTTAATCACCGCTGAGCCGTTGCCCACGGTGTAGGTGGTGTTATCCGTAGGCGTGAAGATCACCGCGAGCCTCCGACCCAGCCCAGCGCTGATGATCGCACCTCCCGCGGGACTATACGCGAAGGTGCCGGGCACATTGGTGCCCGCGACGACGGCAACGGCGTTGAGTTGAGACTCAGTCAGCGGTGTGCCATAGGTGATATCGGCCGGATCGGGCCAGCCGATCTCCGGGATGAACGCCTCGGAAGGGCGTTGAACCACCAAGGAAAGCGTTTGGTTGGTGACAAGGTCGGCACTGAAAATGTTGGTGCGGTCCGACTGGATCACGGTGAGATCGTAGGCCCCCTTGAAGCCCCTGAAGGAGAGTCGTCCTTCCTGATCGGTGGTGGCGTCGGCACTGGTCCACCACTCCTTGAACACGAGGTTGGTCCACATTGCGCCGTTCGGCTTTATGGACCAATCGCGGCGATAGAGTGCCGCATCGGGGAGCCAGTGCTGCCCCTCCCAGAAACCCCACATGATGATGCCGCTGACGCCCGGATGACTGAACATCACGGTCATGAAATCCCGCAAGTAGTCCGCCTGCACTTCGCTATCTTTTAGATTGATGTCGAACTCCGTCGCCTTGAGGTCCAGACCGTAAAGGGCCAGACGATCAAGCTTGGCGAGAAGGTCGTCCGGCGATGTGAGGTAGGAGCCGAAGTGACTCTGCAGGCCCAGCCCTCCAAGGGGGGCGCCCTGGTCGAGCAGCATTTGGACGAAGCTGTAAAACGCTAGCTGGTGAGCGCTCGATTGGCCGGGCGTTTCGATGATGTCGTAGTCGTTGAGAAAGAGGCGCGCCTGGCCGTCGTTCTGCCGCGCGAGTCTGAACCAGGCCGCCATCTCCGAGGTACCGAGCCTATCAATGATGTCGTGGTTGTCGTAGGGTTCGTTGATCACGTCCCAGTCCACCAGTTTCCCGTTCATCGCCTTAACCTCATCGTTGAAATGCGCGTTGATCCGGGCGCGCAACGCATCGACGGTGGTCAGGCTCTGGAGATCGCTGGGAGAATTCCTCCACGAGGGCCAGATCAAGTTGTGTCCACGCACCTGGATACCATTGTTGCGCAACCAGTTGACACCGTTGATGGCCCGCGTTCGGTTATCCTCCCAGGGCCACCACTTCAAGTCGTTCTCCATCACCACCTCGTTGAAGAGCTCCTTCACCTTCGCCCGATAGGTCAGACTATCGGCGCCTCCCCCCAGCAGTCGGGTGGCATCGACAGCCGATCCAAACGGGAAAGCGTGGCGTTTCATCCGGGCTTGGACGCGCGCGCCGGCGGCGGGACGCCCGCTGTCGTCGTGCACAACAATGCTCAAATCCGCCTTCCGATAGCGGTCAATCCGCTCAGCGGCAGCGGCCCTCCACGTGGCCCCGGGGCTCCTCCCAGGATAGGTTAGCGTATTGGGCAGGTTCGCGAGCGCCACCGTTTTTAGGAAGTTGGTAATAGTGAGCCCACCAATCTCGATCGTCTGAGGAGCGAAGCCGAGCTGGAAGTTGATCTGGGCCTGTCCCGCCGCGTAGTCCGCGTCGGCTTGAAAGGCCACATAGAACCGCTGCCACACGCCTTGCTCCTCGCTGACGACTCGAGTGGCGGATTTGTTCCAGTCCGGAGAGGCCTTCTCGAAGACGAAAGTGGCGTAACCGGGCGCGTCGGCTGGAGCGAGCCGACGCAGGTAGAAGCTCGCCAGTAATACATCGTCCTTGGCCACAGGCTGCGTGGTCTTCAGGTTCCATTGGATATCCCAAGTATTTGAAGGTGCCTTGAGCGTCCGCAAACGCATCGCCTGCGCGAACTCCTGACCCGTAACGGCCACCACAGCGCTATCAGCATACTCGGCACCGGGCCGGTAAAGCGTGGACGCCGACAGCGGGTTCGCAGGGAGCACGGACTCGGGCCCCCTGCCGACAGCCGATGTCAACCGAACGTAGTTTAGGTTGAACCCACCCACCGCAAACTCCAGACGCAGCGTGTGTTCCCCGGCAGGGAGTTGGACACCTTTCGAAACCACGTCGGTCCAAGTCTGCCAATCACCCGAGGGCACGATCGGTGCGGAACAAAGCGGGCTTCCATCCAGGGAGACGTTGATCAAACCGCTCGACGGACCAGCGACGCGAAAGACAAGGTCGTAGAATCCGTTCGTTTGAACGAGCACCGAGTATCGGAGCCATTCTCCGTCCGCGATCCAGCCCACGTCGTAGCCACCGTCGGTGTCCTGACATGCCTCGATGTCGACGGCATCGCCTCGATACTGGCCCGGCTCGTTGATCGGGGATAGGTCATGGTAAGAGACCTCGGGGCCTGACGTATCGTAGTTTTCAGCCTCAATGGTGCCAGGAACCGGCCACGGCGGGTTGATGACGGGCTCCGCGTACCCTGCCGGCGTGACAGCGCGCGCGAAGAAGCGAACCTGGACCGGGACCCCTCCCACGACATCGAACGTGCAACGCGCCGCTCCCGCATTCCATGCCCGCAGCACCCGAACGCCCTCGGCGGCAGGCAGGCTCGTGGTCGCCGCTTGCGATACCCCTCCCACCCATCCCGCGATCACACCACCGGCGAAGCTCTCGAAACCCCCGTTAGGAATCGCGCCAGAGGACGAACTCACACTGTCGTAAAGGACTTCCTCCAGGTAGATACTGCCTCCCGGCGTCACTTCTTCCCATGGCCCGTTGAGGTTCAGCTCGACAGGACCGCTCTTGGCCGCGGTAAACTCAATCACAGCCTCCTTCCAGCGGAACCGGCTCAGGTTGTCGAGGGCGAAAGCGCAACTCCGTGGGACCTCTTCCGCCGGACGCCAAGTCTCCTGCCATGTCCCGCCCGTGCCTAGGAGGATCTGCGCGTTGGTAATCGCAACGACCGCACTGGATCCCAGCACACTCACCACGGCCTGGCGAGCCAGCTTGGGAGGGTTTGTCTGGGCCAAGGTAGTCATGAGGCCAACCGAGACCAGAATCAGTAGACGTATTAATCGAGTCACGATCATCCACTTAGTTTCCATTGTGGGCCGATCCAAGTCAACCGTCCGCGTCTCTCTTCGTCCCGTGTGATTCCCCATACGCGGGTCCGGCCGTTACGGCCGCATGGAAAACCAGACGTCCACAGCGAGGTCTTGGCCCTCTGGCACCCCGATTCCTTCGGCAAACTTCCACTCGGGCGGTTGCGAGAAGGTGGCCGTCGAGAGATCGCTGGAACAGGCGCGGCCGTCCTCGAGTTCAAGCTCGATCCAAAACCGCCGGAGGCTAAAACAGTCGCGGTTCGGATTCTTCACCGTGAATACGTTCCGGCGATCCAACGAACGGATCGCCGCGGCCGAGAGCGGCAAGGAAACGAAAGACGAGAACCTGGCTTCGGCCTCGCTCCCGCTGGCCGGCACCATGTCGCCGAGTTCGATGCCGTTAAGCACCGCCACCGTGCGATATGCCCCCACCCCCTCCAAGCCCTTCCCTTCATAGTGGAGGCAGCCCGACTTGGCGGCCCGGACAGCGGTTAGGGTAAGGCCTTCGACAGGATGCGGACCGGCCTCGTGGCGGATTCGCGCGATCTCCTCCTCGCGATGCCGCCGCAACACGGGACGGAGGGTCTCAATTCGCATGTCGCCCCAGCCTGCCCAATCGCCTGTCGAGTCGTCTTTGGGGCCCGCGTCAGAAATGAGTTTCATTCGAACCGATTTTCCGGCCCAGCGCGACAGATCCGCTTCGATCGGCTTCCACTCGTGGGTCAGGACGGTCGTTTCCGCCGCGAGCGTTTCGTTGCCGACAGCGTCGATCACCATCAACCTGTAAAGGATGCCGTCGCCCGCGTCACTGCCATCGGCTTTCCCCACGCTGGCCCGAAACGCCGCCGGTGGGTCGGGTGGCAACGCGACCGGTTCGTAGAGCGCGAAGCCATAGCCGGTGCCCGTCTGCCAGGGTGGGTGCATGAAGAGGCCCTGCTTGCCTAGGCCGCCGCAGTCGATGAGTTGCGAACGAACGACCGCGGACGATGAGCCAAAATCAGAGGTTTCCTGCTGCCCTCGCAGGGCCATGCCAGCGGTCCACTTCGCCGGCAGCCGCATCAAGGTGATCGTCCCTCGCGACGTGCGGAGGCCCACTTCCAAACGCTGCGACATCGGACCACTTCGGAGAACTACGGGCAGGACTTCAGCAGACTCCTGCGAGGGAGGGGGCAGGTCTATGGAGGCAACGGAGGGACGGTTGGGCGCCAGCCTGAGCTGTTGTGTCCCCTTACCTGCCTCCAAGAGAAACTCCGCCTCGTTATCGAGGTGGCTTGTGAGGGTCAGCCGGAGGGCGGTCGGAGTCACGTCCACGTTCAGATCGGCCAGTGATACGACCGTGAAGTCGATCCACGCGCCCTCGAACTCGAACCAGAGCCGCTGGCCGGGCTTGGCGTCGTCCGAAACCCGGACCTCATGAGGTTGTCCCCCGCGGACCACGACGCGCTCGCCTGGGACGACGTGGCCGCGATCACAGGCCAGAGGCGGGGTCTTGCCCTGCGTGGCAGGCAGGACGCTCGCGTTCGCCTGCCCGTCAGGTGGCGAACCGGCGCGCAAGAGGTAGCTGAACGCCCCCTTGACCGGCACCACGTAGGTGAGCCCGCGCGCGGTGCGGAGCCGGGCGGGACCAAGCTCCTTGTTGTCCCTGTCCAGCGCCATAGCAGACACGGCGTTGATCGCGAAACCGCACTCGGCGTCGCTGTAGAGGATGATCTCGTATGTGCCATTCGGCAGAATGCGGCAGACACCGACGCCATTGCCGGCGGTCTTCTCGAACCGGGCAAACTCGCCCCGGCCATCCACATAGAGATAGGCGGGCGTGACAGCGTAATCAGCCCTGCGCCCGCGGACATCGCCGCTGTACACTTCGACAGAGCCATCGGCGGTCCAGCCCAAGTATCCATTGGGCGGCAGAGTGACCTTGCGTCCGAACGCCTCGCAGTCAAGTCGTTCCGTGCGACTGCCGTTGGCGGCGGTCACGGTGCCATCGGCGTAGCGCGTAACGACCTGCGAGCGCCGGTAGGCCCCACTAGCCACCGCTCGGCTGGTATCGAGAAGTTGGCCGTCAGCGGTCGCATAGCGGATATCGACCGCGTTGGTCAGGCAGTAACGGCTATGGAGCTGCTGGAGCATGTAGTAGCTGCGGAGCGCGTTGCCCAGGCCGCCCTCCATGACGAGGAATCCGGGGTGCCCAAACGCCACCGTCGCGGTAAGAAACCGGTCCAACTCGGTGTCGCGCTCCTCGGCCGTGCCGTGAGGCTGGGGCACGCTGGCGTAGAACATATCCATGTTGCCCATGCCGAAATTACAGCCCAGATCGTGCATTTTCCGCAGATCGAAGTCGACGAGCCAAGGGTTCTCCGCAGGACGATAGCTCTGGTCCTGCCCGTAGTTCCCGTCGGTAAGCCCCATGTAGAAGCTGTGGAAATTGCCCTCCGAATAGACCGGGCCGTTCCAGGCCTTCTTTTGATGGAGCATGATCTCCCCGTAGGAGTAGAAAACGGCCGTGAACGGGCCCGCACCCGGGGCGCGGGGGTCATAATCGACACGGTGCCACGGGGCGACAGCAGTGTGGACGTCGCAGTAGGCGGTGCTGAACTTGAACTTCGCCTGGATCTGTGGCGCCAGCAGGGCGCAGTACTCCACCGCTCGGGCTGGTTTTGGGGCATAGCAGCGCATCCACGCGCGCTGGAGCT
>ORMF012089467.1_pt1 | contig 10000 bp, 6 predicted proteins | sample 1779871 | NCBI WGS metagenome assembly ORMF01 (sample SAMEA104232316, study PRJEB22302) | groundwater metagenome | biome: forest; feature: aquifer; material: groundwater | place: USA | collected 2011-08-07 | depth 5.4 m | reverse complement strand
TGATGCTCCCGATCCTGGCGGCTGCGACCTTGCGTCTGGCCCACCCATTCCCAGTTGGCGGCCCGATAACAACTGCCCCGGAACCGTTCCCGATCCACGAACGTTTCCAACCAGTCCACGCCCTGGCCGTAGCGCTGGCGCCAATCCGCCTCAATCCGCCGAGCCACCGCCCCCAACAAACAACTGGCCAGATGTTTGACTCGCACCCACGGCAGGAGTAAAAAACGGGTGTTGTTGACCACCCTCCAGAGTTGCTGCTGCCGCTCTTGGGAACTCCAGCCCAACCTCCGATCCCGTGGGGCGCACCGCCACGCCGCCGCGCCGAACAACAGGCATCCCACGTCCCGCTCCTGCCGATCCCAGGCCAGATAGCCCACGTTCTCTCCCACGACCCGAAGGCCCAAGTAGTGGTAGCGGTCCAGGTAAAAGGCCCACCGCTTGGCCGCGGGACTGCCGGCCTGGATCTGCTCCAAGCGCACCGGGGCGATCTCGGCTAACGACGCCGTCCAAGGGGCCGGTTCCTCCCACGGCTCCAACGAGGCCACCTTGGGCCTGACACGCCGGAATTGGGTTCGGAGCGCGGGCAGCCTGACTTGGCCCCGGCCTTCCAGCTTGAGCAACAAACTGCGCGCCGCGAAATCCTTAAGCCGACCCCGTCGGTCCACCCAATCCCAGCGGCGGCACAACTTCCGGGCGATCTGCTTGCGGCTCCATTCCGGATTTTGATCGATCCAGCTCTGTAGCCAGGCCAAGGCCCCGGGCTCCATTCGCCGCCCTTGCAGCGTCATTTCGGTTTCCATGCCCGCCACAATGGTGCGAGGACCGCAGGTAGTCCGGCAAAATCACCAACAACTTCGGGATGCACGGCCGGCGAGTGATCCTGCCCGGAGGTCGTTGTTTCTTTTTGCTACACCGCAATGGGCAGGAATACCGGCGTCCATCCAGCTTTATGATGTCGCCCAGGGGCAGGAACTGGCGCCCTGGCAGCAGGGCGAAAAGTTCACCATCCACGCGGCTTCACGGAATGGACGCTTCCTCGCGGCGCAGGGCATGGACCGCCGCCTCCGGCTTTGGAACAGCGAGAGCGGAACTTTGCTGGGAACCACTCCCGATCCGGTCAATGAGGGCCTCAACTCCACGGCCTTGCTGACCGTGGCCGAAGATGGCAGCCGGGTCGCCTGGGTGGAACTGGCACCGACTGAGTATGTGGGAAAAGCACTCGAGTTCCATCTTTGGAGTCCCAGCACCGGGCGGCGCGTTCACTGGCCCGCCACCGCAGTGGAAACCGTTCAGTTTTCGCTCGTCTTTTCTCCCGATGGCACCCTGCTGGCCAGCAGTGGCGTTCGTAACAGATGGTTCAATGTGGTCGTGTGGGATGTCACATCGGAACCACCCGTCGCCCTCACGTCCAGAGCAGGTTCGCCTGCCTATTCGCTGGATTTCTCTCCCGACAGCAAGCGGCTGGCGTGTGGTTTCTGGAACAGCGAGATCCAGATCTACGAAGCCCGGACCGGAAAACCGCTGGGCGCTCCCCTTCAGGGTCATTCTCAGAGTGTAACGAAATTGGCTTTTTTTCCGGACGGAAGAACGCTGGCTTCGGCGGCATTTGATCGGACGATCCGCCTTTGGGATGTGAACAAGGGGGTGCGACTCGCGACCCTGCCCAGCTTGGAGGGAACGGCGAACCGGCTCATCGTCGAACCGCAAGGACGGTGGATGGCCGCCAGCGTCCCGGGTCAGGCGGCCCGCATCTGGCGGTTGGACGACGCGCCCGATCCGCGCCGCGCCGCAATGATCTGGTCGGAGGAAGGCGAACCGGCCGCCCGGCGTGGAGACTTCACCCAGGCCCGCGAGGCCGCCCGCAAATCGACGGAACTGGCTCCCGACGTGGGCATGGCTTGGTCGGCCCTCGCCGCGATCGCGGTTCACGAGGGGGACCTCGAAACCTTCCGCAAGGTTCGGCGCGATGTGCTGGCGCGTTTCAGCGACAAGCCCTATTTGGAACCGGCCGCTCTCGCGGCGGTTCTCTGCACCGTGCTCCCGGCGACGCCGGACGAACTCGACACCGGCCTGCGCCTGGCCGAACGCCTGGCCGCCGAAGGTCTCGGCAGTGGGTTCATTTTTCAAAACTATGCGAGGGTCGCGCTGGTTTTGGGCGAATATCGGCGCGGCCACTACGCGCAGGCCCTTGAGCAGGCGAATCAGTATTTGACCACGAGCGACGCTGGGGCCCTGCGATTCAGCGGCCTCTGCGCAACGCTGACGGTCGCGATGAGTCAACACCAACTCCACAACCAGGCGGAAGCCCGCCGCGCGCTCGCTCAAGCCAGAGAAAAGATGGCCGTGGAAGACGGCGGGAATAGATTTCGCTGGCACCTCAGGATGCTCGACCAAGCCCTCCTGCGCGAAGCCGAGACGCTGATCGACGGGAAACCCACGGCGTCCCGCTGAGAAGGAAATGCCAGACTTGCCAACGGCTCAGTTGGTCACGCGAGCGTCTTGGACTGCGGTGACGGAGTCTGCGTAGTCACCGCTTTGGCTCCGCTGCGACTGGATTGCGCTCACCTCACTGACTTGTTCTACCCCGACCCCCTCGGAAAGCGGCGACTTCTCAGACTCCGTCGCCGCACTCCAAGACCTGGCGGATTTCCCAGCGGCCCTGGTAAACGCGAAGCGTCTTGGACTGCGGTGACGGAGTCGGCGAAGTCACCGCTTTGGCTCCGCTGCGGCAGGATTGCGCTCACCTCACTGACTGGTTCTACCCCTCCCCCTCCGAAAGCGGCGACTTCTCAGACTCCGTCGCCGCACTCCAAGACCTGGCGGACTTCTCAGCGGCCTCGATAAGCGCGAAGCGTCCTGGACTGCGGTGATCCCGACGCGTCGGGACGGAGTCACCGCTTTGGTTTTCGCAGCACTCAAGCCTCCGAAGTCCTACGCCGCCACTGCTCGCCCCATCCGAAAGCGGCGACTGCGTCCCGACGCGTCGGGATCGCCACACTCCAAAACCGGCCGGGCTTTCGAGACACCTCGAGTCCGCCGCACTCCGTCGCCGCCACGCGGGAATTCAGCGAGTTCGCGGAATTCGGTCAGCAAAGGTGTCACCAGCGCAGCTACGAGCCGTCACGTAATATGCGCCCCTTGTGTCTCGACGTACACCGCATAGAGCGACTGGCTGCCGGTCATGAAAAGGCGGTTTCGTTTCGCGCCGCCGAAGCAGACGTTCGAGCAAATCTCCGGCAACAAAATCATCCCGATGCGTGCGCCGTCCGGCGCGAAGACGTGGACGCCGTCGTAGCCGTCGCCGGCCCAGCCGGCGCTCGCCCAGAGGTTGCCGTCGACATCGGCGCGGATGCCGTCGGCGCCGCCCAGCTTGCCATTGTATTCCATCGAGCAAAACTTCCGGCCGTTGCGCAGCTTCGTGCCGTCGGCCACGTCCCAGACCTGGATCGGCTTCGGGTCCGAACCGCCGGTGTCGGCGATGTAGAGTTTCTTGTAGTCGGGGGAGAAGCAGAGCCCGTTGGGCTTGTGAAGTTCGTCAGTCACGACGTCCATCTTGCCGTTCTTCGGATCGATGCGATAGACCGCTTCCTTGATCTCCAGCGCGCCTTTGTTGCCCTCGTAATTCATCATGCTGCCGTAGCCGGGATCGGTGAACCAGATGCCGCCGTCGGGATGCACCACGATGTCATTCGGCGCGTTGAGCGGCTTGCCATTCCACTTGTCGGCGAGCACGGTGAGGCCGCCGTTGTGTTCGTAGCGCACGACGCGTCGATTGCCGTGCTCGCACGCCAGTTGCCGTCCCTCGAAGTCGAACGTGTTGCCGTTGCTGTTGCCAGCGGGTTGACGGAAGACGCTCACGTGCCCGTCGTCGTCGAGCCAGCGCATCTGCCGATTGTTCGGGATGTCGCTCCAGAGCAAGAAGCGCCCGACCGCGCTCCACGCCGGTCCTTCCGCCCAGAGGTAGCCAGTGGCCACCCGCTGGATCGGGGTGTTGCCGATCTTGTATTTCGCGAAGCGTGGATCAAGCACGACGATGTCCGGGTCAGGATAACGCACCGGCTTCTGGCCGGTCCAGTCGCGCTCGAGCGCCCGGGCGACGGGGGCGAGCGCGGCACCCGCCACGACCGTGGCGGTGGTGGTCAAGAATCTCCGGCGGTCAACATTGGGCCGCTTCGTCGTGGCGTTCGCGTTTCCGATGGTTTCGTGATGGGCAGTTTTCATGGCGACTTTGAATGGGATTCTCGTTTGTTGCTGGAGAGAGATTGTCGCGGCGCCTGTGGGGCGGCAAGCAAAAGCTTGGTCGTGGAGCGTTCGCTGCGCGATCAGCGCCACCCTGTGACCAGCGTTGCTGCGAGTCCACGCGTGCTACAGCCTCTCACCAAATCTTCGCCCGCGCTTCTCGGGGCCGGAACATCGCGTCGCCCTGCGTGATGTCGAAAGCCAGGAAGAACTCCTCCATGTTCACGTGCGCGCCGATGGCGCGGAATTGGCCGGGGGAATGAGGATCGACGGTGAGGCGGCGCTTGAGTTCGTCTTCGCGCCAGTTGGTGCGCCAAAGCTGGGCGAGGGACAGGAAGAAGCGTTGCTCGGGCGTGAAGCCGTCGATGGACTTGCGCTTCGACGGATCTTTTGCGAGCGAGCGCTGCAACGCCTCGAACGCGATGCTCGCGCCGCCGAGGTCGGCGATGTTCTCGCCGAGCGTGAGTTTGCCGTTGACCTTGAGGCCCGGTAGCGCTTCGTAGGCGCCGTATTGGTCGATGACTTTTTGCGCACGCGCCTCGAAGGCCTTGGCGTCGGCGTCGGTCCACCACTCGTTGAGGTTGCCGTCGGCGTCGAACTTGCGGCCCTGATCGTCGTAACCGTGCGTGATCTCGTGGCCGATGACGACACCGATGGCGCCGTAGTTGATCGCGTCGTCCATGGTCGCGTCGAAAAACGGCGGCTGCAGGATGCCAGCCGGGAAGACGATCTCATTTTTCGGCGGGCTGAAGTAGGCGTTGACGGTTTGCGGCGTCATGCCCCACTCGGTGCGATCGACCGGCTGGCCCACGCGCCCGAGCTGGCGGCGCGACTCGAAGATCGCCGCGTGTTGCACGTTGCCCAGGTAAGCGTCACGGCGCACATTCACGCGTGAGTAATCACGGAATTTCTCCGGGTGCCCGATCTTCTGCGTGAAGCGGTCGAACTTCGCGAGTGCCTTGGCGCGCGTCGCGTCGGTCATCCAGTCGAGCCGCTCCAATCGGTCGTGAAAGACGGCTTTCAAGTTCTGGACCAGCTCGCTCATGCGGGCGCGGGCGGTGGGCGGGAAATGCTTCTCGACATAAAGTTGGCCAAGGGCTTCGCCGATCGAGCTGTCGATCACGTGTGCGGCGCGTTGCCAGCGCGGCTCGGGCTGCGGCGTGCCGCGCAGCCTCGTCTCGTTGAAGGCGAAGTGCTCCTGCTCGGCGTCGGCGTGGAGATACGGAGCGGCGGTGCGGAGAAGGTGCCACCGCAGATAGACCTTCCAGTCGGCGAGCGGGCGTTCGGTCACGAGGTGATCGACGCCGGCGAGGAAATTCGTTTGGCCGACGATGACTTCCTGAAGTTGCGCCAGGCCCAAGCCATCAAGATAGGCGCGCCACGGGAGGTGCGGCGTCCGGCGCGCCAATTCGACGACGCTCAGCTTGTTGTAGTTCGCCTCCACGTCGCGGCGTTCGACGCGCGTCTTGCTCGCCTTCGCCAGTTCGGTCTCGATGGCGCAGACCTTCGCGGCGTGCGCGGCGGCGGCGCTCTCGTTCTCGCCGACCAGCCTCAGCATCCTCGTGACGTGCGCTCGATAGGCTTGCCGCTCCTTGGCGAAATTCTCGGCGAGATAATAGTCGCGATCCGGCAGGCCGAGTCCGCCTTGGCTCAGTCGGAAAGCATAGACCGAACTGTTCTTGGCATCCGGCGGCGCGCTCGGGACGAAGAGCGGCTGGATGTCGCGCAGGTGCAGGTCGGCGAGCAGACGGAACATCTGCTCGGTGCTCCGCAGCGCGGCGATGCGCCGGAGGTCGCGCTGGATCGGTTTGAAGCGGAGTTTCTCCAGCCGGTTCGTGCCCCTCGCGGACGCGAAGAAGTCGCCGACCTTGCGCGTTGGGCTGGTGGGTTTCGCGGTCGTATCCGTGAGCGATGCGTCGAGGATGCCGTGGACCAGATGCCAGTTACGCTCTTGCAGCTCGTTGAACCCACCCCAACGCGACTTGTCCGCCGGCACGGGATTGTCCTTCAGCCACGTGCCGGCAGCGAAGCGGAAAAAGTCCGTGCCGGGCGCGACCGAGCGGTCCAGGTATTCGAGCGAGAAGCGCGGCGCGGGCGGAGGATCGCCAGCGCGAAGGAGCGCCGCGGAGGAAAGCGCCAGCACGATGGACAAGCGTGCCACAGCGTATTTCGTCAGTCGATGGATAAGGGCCATAGTCTTTGGCGGCGCAGGCTACGGGAAGAGTCGTGCGCCCGCCAAGACAAACAGTAGTCCGAGGAGAAAAAGCGAACAGCGAAGGCGCGAAGCCGCGAAGCGGAACAGAGCCGAGCCTCAGCAGGCCGGCTCGGACGGTGATGCGTTACGAACAGGCCACGCGCGTCCCTCCCCTGCTGCGGATTCGGCTCCGGCTGGCGAACCAAGAGAATTTCAGCGCGGTGCCACCCGTTCCGCTTTCCGAGGCGGGGGTGCGTGACGGGAGCCGCCGCGGGCGCTGGCAGGCCAATCGTCCATGACCGCGAGCAAAGTCTGCATCGCTCGGGCGCGCTCAGCACATGGGCGGCACTCAGCGAGGTGGGCCTCGATCTCGGTTTCGCGCAACTCGGAGAGCGCCGGCTTGAAGTAGTCGTGTAGCTCGTTGTCGCTGACGTGCGGCTCGTCCTCGCTGAGGTGCAGCCCTTTCTTCTTTCCTGCCATGCGGCGAGTGTGGCCCTTCGCGTGACTCGCCGCCAGCTTTTTTCTTCGGTCAGCGACGGCCAGCAAAATCAGAGGCTTGAGCACATGAGCGGCTCAAAGCCGTTTTGCTCAGCCTCCACTCGGGAGGACCAGACCAGCGCACAGATGCGCGAGTGCCGCCTTCCCCCTGACCCTTGCCCTTTCCCCAAGGAAGAGGCCCGAGGTGAGGCGGAAAGGAATGTGGGCGATCTCTGGCGCCGCGAACAATCCCGCACGGCCACACTCCACGAAGCCTCCGGTCGAGCCGGAGGCTTGCACTCTGACTCACGCCCATCGGCGCGCCGGGGCGGATCCGGCCTGATCGCTCTGCACGTTCGGAGGTTGAGGCTGCGTCGGCGGGGGCTTTGGCGCGGCGCGGCTGGATCTCGGCTTCGGCAGGAGTCGCGCGCGCGCGCGCGGCGGCAGGTTGTTCAGGTCCGCCCGGAATTTTGCGTCCTTCAACGCCTGCTTCGCCACGCGTTCGCGGACTTCGTGGCACCAATTGCTGATGATCACAGCCTTCCTGCGGATCGACAGCTTGCGGCGGCTGCAACACTCGGCAAGCGTCAACCGGCCGATCATCCGGCGGCGCAGATGCGCATACTTCGCCGGCTTCTTCAGGGCTTTGACGGCGTCCTCGAACTTCTTTGCCATCTGCGCCCACAGCGATTGAAAGCACGCGCGCACCTCGTCCTCGGGCAAGCCACACCCCGTGACGCACCAGTCCTCAACTTTGCGCGCGAGCCTGCGCAGCGAGGTGCGGGACACTTTCTCTGCGAGCCAACCCGGCTTCTTGCCGAATCTCAAGACGAGCAGCGCCGACAACGTCTGATAAGGCGGCTGGGGCAGACTCAGCAGAATCTTCTGCATCTGGAAGAAGACGAGCTCGAGCGCTTCAGGGTCCACGACGTCATGCAACGAAGTGGCCTTCACATACGCGAGCACTTTGTCCAATTCCGGCTCAGCCTCGAGATCTGGAAACCGGCGCAGCAAGTCGGTGAACGTGATGAGCAACTCCGCGTCCCGGCGTTTCTCATACAAGTAGCGCAGGATCATCACGCCGGCCCAGAACTTCAAGAACGCCGGCAAGCTTGAGCGCGACGGATCATACGTCGGCAGCTTTTTGAGAACCATGCGCCAGGTGTCTTGCGCGATGTCCTCCGCCTCCTGGTTGTCAGCGCGCATCCGCGTCCGGATGAAATTCGGGAGGTCCTTGCTGTGCGCTTCGCAGAAGGTTCGAAACGTCGCGCGGGACGTCCATTTGAACTTCAGCGCCCGCAACCGGATGTCCATCGCGCACGCGATGGCTTCGACCGCCGCAGCATCTTGCGGCAAGTGCGCCCGGAGCGTCGTGTCGCCTAGCAATGGAGTGGGCGCGCGGTCTGCGTCGAGGCGGTCCCGACGCCGACGGCCGCCTCGCCTCCAGGGCCGCTCGAGCCGACGTCGCAGCGGAGCAAAATACACGCCCGCCACGACGGATGGGACTTTGAACTTTTCAGCGAAGGCTTCTTCGATGCGTTCCGCCAGCGTGCGCAGCGGAACGTCGAAAAAGTTGGAAGTGATGTCTTCCGCTGACCAGCGGAGATGCGACCTAAGCAGGCAGACAATGGCCCGCACCGGCGAAGAAAAACCCAGCCGTGTGAACTGAAGCAGGACCTCTTCCGGGTCCAATGAGCGTCCGGAGACGCGTGAGGAAAAACTCTTCTTGGGGGAACGACGGTTGAAGTTTGAACCTTTCATCAGTTTCAGGTGAGTCCTGCCGATCCGCCATCTCGGCTGTCGAAGGGCAAGGCTTCTCGGTTTCAAGTGAAGGTTGATCCAGGCGTTCAACCTCATTACGCAACTCGCGCAAGAGAGACGACAACGCCGGAGGCAAAGTGGAGACGACCAAGAGTACACGGCCGATGGCTGCACGGGTCGCCCTGAAGAATCCCAGGATGAATGTCGCTAGGCTCATGGCCATGGGTATAACTGCGGCGCAGTATGCGGGCGGGCGCGGTCGCTTGGCAATCAAAAAGTCCGCGCGCACGCCCAAGCCTTTGCCCTTGAAGCCAAACCCGTCGCGAAAATCTTCCGCGCGCACGGCGTTTTGGATTCGGCACCCGCCGATCGGCGACTGCGATGGGGCCCGCGGAGGCAACGAACCGTTTTGCAGGGCGCGACTTCACCGCGCCCGGCCTCCGAGCGAAGTTGATCGTCGTTCGTTCCCTCGTCGCTTTGTTACCCTGCTTTGCGCCTTGGCGACTTCGCTGTTCAACTGTCCTTTCTCGCGTTCCCGGTGACCTCGGCATTTTCTGATTCGACGACTTGCGCCTGCGGCCCTAGACTCTCGCGCATGAATCTACCCAGTTCGCCACCGCTGTTGTTAAGCGAGTTGCTCGCCGAGAACGGCATGGCCCTGAACCTCACGGGCCGACAACGCGAGGCCGTGCTCGCGGAGTTGATCAACTGCGTCCGCCAGATGGCCGGGCAGATCGAAGCCCAGCAGACTTTTCTGCGCGCGCTGCTCGAACGCGAGCAACTGTGCAGCACCGGCATCGGCGACGGCGTCGCGCTGCCGCATTGCCGCAACGCGCTGGTCGGTCTGGTCGAGCGTCCGGTGATTGTGTTCGGCCGCCACGCGCAGGGCATCCCTTACGGAGCCATCGACAACGCGCCGACGAAACTGTTTTTCCTCATCGTCGCGCCGAACGTGAGTCAACATCTGCAATTGCTCGCGCGGCTCAGCCGCCTCGTGCGCGATCCAAAACTGCGGCAGAGCCTCCTGTTGGCGGAGCGGCCCGATCGAGTGCTCTCGCTGGTGCGCGAAGCGGAAGGGAAGATCTAGCGGCAATGCTGTTGAGAACGGGCTCGATGGCCTGGATCAAATCTCGTTTCTGAATCCTTGTTGCCGCAGCGCCTCGTAGAGCACCAGCGCGACGCAGTTCGAGAGGTTCAGCGAACGGGACTCCGGGTTGAACACAGCAGAGGTCAGTCCCGCAGGTTCTACAGTTTTCGGATTGCCAGGCGCCAGTCTGACGGCAGGCTCGCCCCATGGCCCGCAAACTCAGAGTCGAATGTCCCGGCGCG
>ORMF011402628.1_pt1 | contig 10001 bp, 9 predicted proteins | sample 1779871 | NCBI WGS metagenome assembly ORMF01 (sample SAMEA104232316, study PRJEB22302) | groundwater metagenome | biome: forest; feature: aquifer; material: groundwater | place: USA | collected 2011-08-07 | depth 5.4 m | reverse complement strand
CCCCCCCCCCCCCCCCCCCCGGGCGGCGCGCCCCCCCCCCCGCCGCGGCCCGCCGTCGCAGTGCGAAAGCACACGGTCAAGTCCGGCGAAACCCCCGCTGCGATCGCCCGCAAATACGGAGTGAGCCTGAACGCCCTGCTCAAGGCCAACCCCGGGCTGGACCCGCGCCGGATGAAGATTGGCCAAACGGTGAACCTGCCGCCGCAGTGAGCAGCCCACGAACGAGCACGAGGCTGCTGCGCCTTGAGGGCGGAACCGACGCCCGCTTCCGCCGCCGTTCGGTCGATCGGTGTCGGGCGCTTCGTCATCTTGATCCTAATCCTAATCTTAATCTTAATCCTAATCTCAACGACCGAAGGTCCGTCGCACTGAGGAGTAAGATTAAGATTAAGATTACGATTAAGATTAGGACACGGAGGCTCGCGGCCACGATCGACAGCACAGCGGGCCGGAATCCCCGCGCCCTCTGCTCCTCGCGGGGGCCGTTATGCAGCGCCTGACTTTCGCCCTCATCACCGTCTTCTGGGTGACGATGAACGTGCTGTTGTGGCGCGCGGAATTCGGCGGTGGCGGCGGCCTGGGCGGCTCCGTCCCGGCGGGGCTCGTCTGGGAAAAGATTCTCACCGCGCCAGACGATTCCTTCCTCGAAATTTATCAGAACCGCCAGAGCGTCGGCCACTGTCGCTGGGTCGCGAACATCGGTGAAGAACTGGCCACGGGCAAAATCGCCAACGAAAATGAGCAGCCCGAAGGCATGGTCCGCAAGCTCACCGGCTACCGCGTCGATCTGGACGGCAGCGTGGAGTTGGGCGGCCCCAATGCGCGCCTGAGCTTCTTTCTCCACACCCAGTTTCGAACGAACCACGTCTGGGACGCGCTGAAGCTGCGACTCCTGTTGCGCCCGACGGTCTGGGAGGTCCGCACCACGACCGCCGACCAGACGCTGCGCGTGAATTTCGAGGACGACGAACAGAAATGGGAGCGCACGTTGAAGTTCGACGACCTGCGTCGTCCCGAAAAACTGCTGAGCGAGTTTGGAAATCCGCTCCTGCTCGGCCTGCTGGCCGGAGTGCCCGCGACGCTTGATCCGCAGAATCTCTCGCTTGGTCTGAGATGGGAGGCGCGCAATGACTGGCTCAAAGTCGGCCACTCGCAAGTGCGCGTCTATCGGCTGCAAGCACGGCTGCTCGACAAGTATCAGGCCGTCGTGATGGTCAGCCGCGTGGGCGAAATCCTGCGTGTGGAGCTGCCGAACGGCATCCTCCTGCTCAATGAAGCGCTGCAAACGTTTTGATTGCTGCCACAGAACGCAGAGCGCAAGAAGCGGAAACGCTGCTGGGCGTTCGCTGCTTTCCTCTGCGGAGATTCTGTTTCGTCGCCCGCGGCCTTTCGGGGAGGGCGAATGATCAATGCTGAAACTAAACTGGCGTTCGTTAGACTCTCCCTCACCCCCGCCCTCTCCCGCTGGGAGAGGGAGGCCCGCAGACGGCTCTCGGCTGCAACTCGATGCCCGGGAGCGCTGCCGACGCTGGCTGCCGCTGCTCCCTCTCCCAGCGGGAGAGGGCTGGGGTGAGGGAGAAACAAATAATCGAGCCTGGCGCTCCGCTCTGTCCTAGCGCTCCAGGACATGCGTGAAAGACATCTTCTTTCTCGCTGCCCCTACGTGATCGGATGATTGAACTCACTCACCTCGTTAAACACTTCGGCGACCTCGTCGCGGTCAACGACGTTTCCCTCACCGTGCGGCGCGGCGAGTTCTTCGCCATGCTCGGCCCGAACGCGGCGGGCAAAACGACGACGATCAAAGTCATCGCCGGGCTGATGAAGCCCACCAGCGGCGCCGCGCTCGTGGCCGGCTTCGATGTGCAGACGCATCCGCTGGATGCCCGGCGCCGCCTGGCCTACGTGCCCGACTTCCCCTTTCTCTACGACAAACTCACCCCGTGGGAGTTCTTCCGCTTCACCGGCCAGCTTTTTCAGATGGACGAGGCCGGCATCCAAAAGGCCGCGCGCGAACTGGTGGCGCGCTTCAACCTCGAGCCCTACCTGAGCAAGCCCATCGAAGGCCTCTCGCACGGCACACGCCAGCGCGTAGCGATCGTCTCCGCGCTGTTGCACGATCCCGAAGTCTTCGTGATCGACGAGCCGATGGTCGGCCTCGACCCGCAGCACGCGCGCATCGTGAAGGACGTGTTGAAAGAGCGGTCGCTGCGCGGCATGACCGTGTTCGTCTCGACGCACCAACTCAGCGTCGCCGAAGAAATGGCGGATCGCATCGGCATCATCCATCAAGGCCGGCTCATCGCGGTCGGCACGCTGGACGAACTGCGTCGGCAAAGCGGCTCCGACGGCGCCCTGGAGAAATGCTTCCTGGTTCTGACAGCAGAGGAGGAGAAGCCGGAAGAGAAACTCGCAGTTGTTCCATGACGCTAGGAGGAACAGTTGGAACCACGAAACACGTGGCGCGGCTCCGCCGTAACCGAAGTAGCGCAGACTTCTCCCGACTTATCGGGAGAAGTCTGCGCTACAAGCGCCGGAGAATTTGCGCCCGCTGCAAAAACTTCCATGGATAGCAGTGCGACAAGGCCAGATTGCCCCCGTGGTTGATCTTGGCCCTCTCGAAGTTTTTCCCGCTCACTCCTCGATCTGCGAACACGCCCCCGCTGGTGAAACAGAAGACCTGTTGCGCCACCAGCATCTCGGGATCGAAGACCTTTGGTCTTTTGCAGACGGGTATCCGGGGCCAGGGGCTGGCAAGCCCGTTCCCAGAGACCGAACTGATTGAGCAAGGCCAGCCCGGACAGTTGGCCGGCATGGGCGCTGGCCTCGCCGGACGGGAGCAACGCGACCTCGAAGCAGACCTCTCTTCGGCAGATGTGTTTAGCCACGGGGTTCGGACGCGCGTGAACTGGACCTATCCCCCCGCCCTCACCCCAGCCTGCCGATTTCTTCGGTTCGCCAAGGCGTGGCGTTTCTCGATGAATTTTCTTCCGTGAATTTTCTTATTGCGCGCGCGCGCGCGGTCACTATGCTGCCACGCTTGTTGTGCGCCGTTGATCAAAAGAAAGGGCAATCTTGAATAGTGAATTGTGCAGAAAAGCTTTGGAGAAGGTCGGGAACCCGAACATCCTGGTGAACCTCGTGTCGCGCCGGGTGCGCCAGCTCACCAGTGGCGGCGGGTCGGCCAGCCGTCCGCTTATCCCGGAGGCGGCGACGATGGGCGCCGCTGACATCGCCCTGACGGAGATCATCGAGGGCAAGTTGAGTTGGGAAATGCTGGAAGAGCCGGCCGCCGCAGAGCCGGCGCCCAAACGGCGCAAGCGGGGCTAACTCCCAGCCAGATTCTCGTCATCAGCCAGAAGGGTGACCTTCTGGCTGCTTTGCTTTATGGCCGAGATCGTCAGCAATGCGAAAGCGCGGCGCGACTTCCACATCGTGGAGACCTTCGAGGCCGGCATCGTCCTGCGGGGCACGGAGGTCAAGTCGCTCCGCGCCGGCAAAGGCCAGATCGCCGATTCCTTCGCGCGCGTGGAGTCCGGGGAAGTGTTTCTCTACAACGCCCACATCGACGAATACAGCCACGGCAACCTGCAAAACCACAATCCCAAGGCGGTCCGCAAACTCCTGTTGCACAAATCCGAGATTCGGAAGCTCGCCGGCCTGGCGGCCGTGAAAGGCCACGCGCTCGTCCCGTTGTCGTTCTTCTGGAACAACGGCAAGGTCAAAGTCCTGCTCGCCGTCGGCAAAGGCAAGGCGCAGTTCGACAAGCGCGAAGACCTCAAACGCCGCGAATCCGACCGCGAACTCAAGCGCGCGACCATGCATCGGTTCAAAGGCAGATAGCCACGGTCGCTGGTCCGCGAGCGGGAGAGGCTCACTTGGCGGAGTATCTCGCGAGCGAAATCGGGGCGCGGTTTCGGGCACGCGCCGGGCGAGTTGTCGGGTGCTGGACTCCGGAGAATTGGCAGGCGAATCAACAGGCTGAATTCGTCTGCGCGAATTCGTCCGCCAGAATGTGGTTGTCAGTGCGTGACCGCAGCCGGGGGCTTTCCGGGGTCGGGACCGGATTTCGCACCTCGTCACGGCACCCGGCCGATCGCTTTCGCCAGTCGCGCGCCCCGGGAAAACCTGCGGGTCCCGCAAGTTTGCGCTGGGCTTGCGCTGAATTTCGCGGCAGAATCACTCGTCCATGATTTGCTGATGCTTAGAGGATTCCACATGTTGCGCATCGTGTGTGGCGCGGGGCTGTTGCTCGCGCTGGCCGCCTGCCAACACTCCACAGCCACCCGCGCGTCCAAGTCAAAAGCCAAGCCCAAGCCCGCGGCCGAGGCGACGCCCGCGCCGCCGAAGGTCAAGTTCAGCGACAAGTACGAGAAGGAGATCGAGGAGGTGTTCGCGTTAGCGCGCAACGATCAGTGGGAAGACGCCGAGAAAAAAGCCTCCGCGATCTACGAGAAGGACCCGCAGGATCGAGCGGTGCAGCGGCTGCGCAGTTGGGTCCAGAAAGAGGGCCAGGCCCGCCGCGAGAAGGCCCTCGAAGACAAAATCCGCGACCTCGACTACAAGGACTCGCAGTTCAATACGAGCCCGAAGAGCGTGCTGACGGACAAGAAATATCGCGGCCTGGCGCCGCGCAAAGACGTGCGCGACGCGATCGACCAGATCGAGGCGACGCCCTACGTGCCGCCCAGTTACGGCAAGACGATCGAGGAAAAGGGACCGCTCTTCACCTTGGAGGAAACTCAAGGTCGCATGGCGGAAATCCTGGAAAAGGAAGTCTCGGTCCACTTGGACAACGTGACGCTGGCGGACATCATCTTCAACGTCGGCCAGGCCCAAGGCATCAATTTCGTGGCCGACAAAACGCTGCCGGCCTTCCAGCAAAAACTCAGCGTCAACATGGACAAGGTGAAATTGTCCGAGTTCCTCCGCTACGTGTCGCGCAACCTGGAGGTGCAGTTCCAAGTGGGCAAGGACCTGATCTGGATCGTCGATGGGAAGGACCCGAAGAAGGTGCTGGAGGAAACGCGCTTCTATCGCCTGCGGCGGGGCTTCATCCTGCCGGCGCAGTATGGCGCTTCGGAAACCACCCGCCAGGCGGTCACCGCCAATAACATCACGACCGTTACCGAGACGACGAAGATCGAAAAGTTCGTCCGCGACGGCGCGCCGGACAAACCGTCGATCGAGGGAGCGATCAAGCAGTTCTTCGAAGGCTCGAAGTTCATCATCGACTACGAGCGCAACCTGATTGTCGCCCGCGGCACCCACGAGCAGCTCCGGGTGATGGAAAAGATCATCGAGGAATACGACCGGCCGCTGCGGCAGGTGTTCGTCGAGGCCCGCTTCATCACGGTGTCGCAAGCGGCCTTCCTGCAGCTCGGCGCGTCGTGGGAGACCGGCCGCAGCCCGTTCGGCGCGCGCACGCCGACGGACTTCAGCGGCCTGGGCGAAAACATCGGCACGCTCGGGTTGGGCTTGCAGGAAACCTTTACCAACGTTCTCTCGCGCCGCAACCTGAGCGTGACGCTGGCCGCCCTGGAGCAAAGCGGCGAAAGCCAGACCTTGAGCGCGCCCCGCATCACGCTGGTGAACAACCTGCCCGCCAAAATCAGCGACGGCAAAATCCAGTACTACTATGAGGAGTTCCAGGTGAGGCAGACGATCCTCGAACGCCGCTCGACCTCGTCGTTCGTGCCCTCGGGCAAACCCACCAAGCTGAGCGGCGGCGTGTCGCTGGATCTGCTCGCCAGCATCGGCGGCGATGGCAAGAGCATCCTGCTGGCGTTGCACCCCGAAGTAAACCAGGACGTGAAGCTCGTCACTTACGCGACGCTCACCGACGTGGACGAAAACGGGAAAGTGGTCAGCACGTTCGACATCAAGTTGCCCGAGACCCGCACCCAAAGCCTCTCCACGCGCGCGGTGATCAAGTCCGGCCAGACCATCGTGATGGGCGGTGTGCTTGAGCGCGAGCAGCGCACGTTCGTCGAGTCGGTGCCCCTGCTCGGCAACATCCCGCTGATTGGCGCGGCGTTCCGCAAGCGCACCGAAATCGACAAGCCGCGTTACCTGTTGATCTTCGTGACGGCGACCCTCTTGTCGGACTCAGGTGAGTACCTGATCTATGATGATGAAGCCGAGGCCAAGTGAGGCAGACGCGCGCTCCAGTTATGAACGGGTTCCCGCCTTCGCTTGGCCGACACCAGATCGCGATCGATCCGGGCACGCGGCGCATCAAGCTGCTGGCGACTGAGGCTTCCAAGCGCGGCGTGCGGGTGCTCCGGCATCTGACGATCGACCTGCGCGAGGAAGGTCTGCTGACCGAGGAGGAAATCCGACATCAGGTCGAAGCGGCCGTCGCGGACTTGGGCGACCACCCCATCGCGCTCGCCATCCCGCAGCCGGTCGCGATCTCCCAAGTCGTCGATTTGCCCGCCATCGCCGAGATGGACATCAAGAAGTTCATCGAAGGGGAGACCGTCAGCCTGAGCGGTTTGAGCGAGAGCCTGGTGCTCTACGACTTCTGCCAGCTCCGGCCTTTCGGTCGCTTCCAGAATCCCTGCTGGCTGACGATCTCGCGCGAAGAAAACGTCCAGCAACAGTTCAGCCGGTTGACGGCCTCCGAGACGGAGGTGAAGGAAGTCACCACGACCGCGAACGCGCTGATCGCCGCGTATCGGAGTTTGCAGCCGGACCAGGACGACGTTGTGCTGGTGGACCTCGGCGCCGGTCGGACGGTCGTCGCCGTGATCCAAGCGGGTCAAGGTGTCTTTGCGGCCAGCTTCCCTAAGGGCAGCGACGCGTTCACGGAAGCTATCATGGTGGCGAAGCAATGTCCGCTCGACGAAGCCGAGGGGCTGAAACGTTCGCACGATCTGCTTTCCGAGCCGGCCCAGTTGCCGGGGATGTGCGCGGCGGTGGACGGCTGGTTTCGCGAGCTGGAAAAACTTCTCCAGGAATGGTGGCAGGCCAATGCCGATCTCGCCGCGGCGTTCCGGCCGTGCCGCCTGTTGTTTTCCGGTGGAGGCGTGGGACAACCGGGTTTGCTGGAGCACCTGGCCGCGAAGCCCGGCTTTGAAGTCGCGACCTGGTCGCAGCGGTTCGACCTGCAAGTGGATTGGCCGCTCGATGATTACGCGGTCGCGTACGGCGTCGCGGTCGAAGCCGCGCAGCAGGCTCCGCAGCACACGTCGCTCCTCCCGGCGCGGCTCAAGACCAACCGGCAACGCCTGCAACGGATGTTGCTGGTCAATTCCGCGGGCCTGGTCGTGCTGCTGCTGACGGCCCTGCTGCTGGCGGTCGGGTTTTGGCAAAAGCTGTCGCTGGTGCTGGAAAAACGCGACCTGACCCAGCAGGCCGAGTTGACGCTCAAACAGGCGCGCCAGATCGAGATGCTCGCCCGCCGGCGCGACGCGGAGTTCGAGCGGCTCGCGCCCTTGCTCCAACGGCAAAGGCAAACCGTGGAGGCGTTGCGCACGCTCCACGTCGTCCAGCAGTCGCGCACGCAGAAGGAGTTTTGGTATGTGCTGCTGGCCGACCAGCAAAGTTATTTCCGCGGCTCCGCGGCGGCCAACTTGTCCACCAACTTGCCCGCCGACACCAACCTTTTCCTCCAAGTCACGAACGTCCCTGCCAAGTCCGGTTTCATCGCCGAGTTGTGCATCCCCGCCGACGGCGACAAGGCGCTCAAGACGCTGAGCGACCTGGTGGCCGAGTTGAAAAAGGAACCGCTCTTCAGCAACGTCGATTCGCTCGCCGCCAACCAGCGCAAGAACCTGGTCGATCCCAAGGTGCTCGTCTCCGATCGCCATTTCTCGCTGTTCATCGAAGTCAAAGAGTCCGAGTGGCTGCCGCCGGCTGCCCTCGGCAAAGCGCCCGAATCCCGCGCAACCACCAACGGCGTCAAGAAACCGGCCGTCAGCCCGAAGCCCAAGACCGACCGGTCCACGATCGTGCCCGCCGAGTCCCGGACCAAGCCCAGCGCATGATTTCGCACCGCAAACTCCTGCGCCTCCAGTGGGCGCTGCTCGTGGGTTGCCTGGGCCTCTTGGTCGTTTACGCGGCCGGGTACCGGCGCTTGTCCAGCGAGGCGCGTGACCTCGATCAACCCCTGACCGTCGCGTGGAAGAAATTGCTCGACGCGACGCAGGGCAACGCCGCCATAGAAGGGCTGGACGATCCGGCCATGCGGACCAGCCGCGAACGCCTCGAAAAGGCCCTCGCGTTGGTCCAGCAAGCCGGCCAGCGCGCGCGCCAGCGCATCGAACTGGAACCCGACCTGCGCGCGAAGCTCAAGGAACCTTTCCAGTTGCTCGACTTCGACCAGACCAAGCTGCAAGTGATCACCGATCTCCGCAAGCTCGCCGAAGCCCGGAAGGTCACGCTCGCGGAGCCGGTGCTCAAGGGCTTTCCCGAGTTCACGTCGGACCTGGCGAAGCCGGCGTTGTTGTGGGCGCAGTTGGCCTTCGTCAACCAGCTCCTGACCGCGGCGGTCGTAAACGAGCCGGCAACGATCCGCACGCTGAGCCTCCAGCCGCCCAAGTCTCACGTCACGAGCGACGGCAAGGAAGTGTTCCTGGAGGAATTTCGTCTGCGGCTCGAATTGAACGGCCCGCCGGACTCCGTGGTCTCATTTCTGCGCAGTGTGCCGTTGCGGTCGAACGAACTCAAAGAGGCGGGCAGCCGCGAAGTGCCGGGCAAAAACCAGCCGCTCTTCCTTGAGCATTTCGTCCTGAAGAACTCGACGAACGCCCTCAATGATGCATATTTGGACCTCGTCGTGAGCGGCTTCGTGAGTCCAAACTGAACGCCGCCGTGCGCGCTCCTTTGCCCAGTGCTTTAGGTGATCTGGTGAACTGGCCGGAAAAAAGTCTGTTGCTGACCGCCGCCATCCTCCTGGGGGCGGTACTCGCCCTTTTCCTCGTCGTCAGAGACTTCGGCGGCCGGCTGCCGCTGTTGCCCGCCTTCCAGCCCGCGCGCGCCGCGGCGGGCGGCGTCTGGACCAACGAGCGGATCAAAGAGATTTTTTCACCGGCGACGCTGACTCAACTCAAACCGCAAACGAACGCGGCCAATCCGTTTTTCACCGCTTACTTCACGCCGCCGCCGCCACCACCACCGCCGCCGCCGCCGCCGCCCAAGCTCACGCGCAAAGTCGAACTGACTTACCAGGGCTTCATCGAATCCACGCTCGGCGACAAGCGGGCGTATTTGCTGGTGGGCACCAATCTCCTCGTCGCGCCCGTCGGCGGCAAAGTGATCGCCGACCTCGTCATCGCACAGATCGCCCTCCCGGCGCTGACGTTGAAAGGCGCGACCCAAGAAACCGTGCTGCCGTTCCTGACGAAGAAAGAACTCGAAGTCCCGGTGGAGTAGTATGGAGGCGCCGTCCACCCAACCCGACGTCGGCGACATTCTCAGGGAGAAGGGCATCCTTTCCGAGAAGCAGCTTGAGCAAGTCCGCCGCCGGCAGACGCGCCTCTCGATCCCGCAGCACCACGCGATTGTCGATCTCAACTACGCCTCCGAGGAAGACACGTATCGCGCGCTCGCGACGCTCAACAACCTCGAGTTCGTCGATCTGTCCAGTCTCGCGCTCGGCCCGGAAATCCTCGCCGCCGTGCCGCTGAAAGTGATCTTCCACTACAAGCTGGTTCCCTTGGCGCGGGAGGAGGATCTGTTGACGATCGCCGTGTGCGAAGCGCCGCGCCCCATCGAACTGGGCAACCTCCGCCTGCTCCTCAACCAGCGGCTCAGACTCGTCATCACGACGCCGAGCGCGATCCACTCCGTCCTCAAAAACCAGTTCGGCCTCGGCGCCGAAACGATCCAGCAACTGCGCGAAGATCGCGGCCTGACCGACGCCACCCAGGAAATCGTCTTCGATGTCAAATCGCACGAGGACGAAAAGGCCGTCGATGCCTCCATCGCCAGCTTCGTGGATCAGATCCTCGTCGAGGCGTTGCGGCTGGACGCGACCGACATCCACATCGAGCCGT
>ORMF010932311.1_pt1 | contig 10003 bp, 15 predicted proteins | sample 1779871 | NCBI WGS metagenome assembly ORMF01 (sample SAMEA104232316, study PRJEB22302) | groundwater metagenome | biome: forest; feature: aquifer; material: groundwater | place: USA | collected 2011-08-07 | depth 5.4 m | reverse complement strand
TTCAGAGTTGATTTCACGATCTGTGCGGTCGTAAAAATCTCTCACCTTGGCCTTAAGCTTATCTGCTCTTTTGTGTTTGTGCGGTTTGCACAGCGAGCAACCACTGCTTTTTTTATTCTTATAAACTTTGCCCATAGTGTCCTCAATTTTTGATGAACCGGCGAATATCATCGTGATTGGCCAAATGCCGCATTATTTTTCTGTTAATGAATCGAGGTGTTTTTTCCCTTCGGCAAACGAAGAAAACGTTTTTTTGCTGCCGCGCGGCAACCGATCCAATTTTGTTCTCAGTTTTTCTATTTCATGATGGGAATAGTCAGTTTTCATAAGTTGGATTATCCAATAATCCACACACGAATATTAGCAGCTAATGTTCTTTTTGTTAAACAACTAAAGCTCTGCTCATTCAGCGAAAAATGATACGGATTCATGGAATAAGGTTACGACTAAGTCCTGAGTTTCTGTTGTTAAGTTGTAATGAGTAGAATGAATGCGGGAAGAACTGAAAGTGAAACAGACGGTATTATAAGGAGATAAGCTGATTTGTAAAGGATAAATTAGTAAACTAACGGTTGTTTCGGTCCTCGCGGATTAACTTTGTCGAATCATCAAAGGTTCCATATTTTTTGCGAATTTCATCGCGCAAGCGCCTGGTTCGCTCAAAAATCTCGGTGCGTTCTTGCTCCGTTTCTTCTTTATCTTTCCGTTCTTCAATCGCCTTTGTGATGAGTTGAATTAATGCCTGGTTGATCGACACATTTTGTAATTTGGCGATTTTTTGGATTCGTTCGTGAACGCGCTTGGGGAATACCCCGAATCAAAATATTACTCATGGAATTCCTCCTGTGATATCAAAATGATATCATCTGAAGAAAATTCAAGGCAAGAGGAGGTTGTTGTTTTCGTACCTGGGTACGGATTCAGGATTCAGATTCAAACATTCTTGAGGAATCGTTTGACATCATCGTGATTCCCAGCGAGAACAAATTCAATCAAATCGCCCGTCCATCTGAAAAGAATCCGCACTTTGATCCCTTTGCGTACTTCCCAAAAATCCCCCATCAGACGTTTAAGCCCCAGACCTTGATGGATCTGCTTGTCCTTGGAAAGTACGTCAATCAGTTGGGACGCTGCTTCTTTCACATCGGCTTTTTCAGTTGGCGGCAGTGATTTTATAGAGCGATCAAAGGAAGGTTTAAATTCAAATCTCATAGGCCGGCAAGATGCTTCTTGGCCGCATTGGGACTTGAAAAGGTCTTCCCTTCTTCCGATGCCAATTTCTCAATCTTCTTCCATTCTTGCGGGCTATAGGGAGAACGAGCTGTGACTTCACAGGGCACAAGAATAATGCCGTACTTTGTCACGGTGAAAGCAACCGAAGATCCTTCCTGCAAATGAAGAAGTTTTCTCACGCGGTTCGGAATCGTCACCTGTCCCTTGGATGTCATTTTAGTCGTGTCAATAAGGGTCATGGATTAGGCTCCTTTGTACACAATCGTAGACGGACATCAAGTCCGTCACGATTAGTACTGGCGCATAAAGCGCCTGTATTACTTCCTTACTTTCCTACTTCAGCAGAATACCCGTTAAAGCTTCGAAAGTCAAGGAACCATCGGATAGGAGGCGTTCTGCAAATGTCCGATCAACGAACGCAAAACACAGGCGTCCTAAACTTAAAACGAAAACGGTACCATTTCCCGGCGGGACAGGTTCAGGCATAAAGGATCGACTTGTCAATCAAACCTCCATAGGGTTCTTCCATACCGAGAAACTGCTTGTAACGCATTCTTCGTTCATCTTCGGTTGAACCCAGGTCCGTATAATATAGGTTGGGTGTAATTAAATCATCCCTTTTCCCCAGCACGTAGTATCGAGCGCTGGAATAAAGATAATCTTCAGCTTGCCTGACAATTCTTGCTTTCAGAGGATTGCGTTCAATATAACGGCCGCACTGAAGGTAGTAACTTTCGTGAGGAATCCTTGGGCTTCGAAATCGTTCCTGGAACACATGACCCACGGAACCGTGTCCTTTCTTGAAGTACCGGGCATATTTGAGCTGAACCTCATGCATGATTTTTCCAAGATCAGAGGCCTTCTCAATCTGAAGTAATAAGTGAAAATGATTTGTCATCAGGCAATAATGAAATAAATGGGCGCCAAAAGTTCTGAGCGCATGACACAGATGGCTTTGAAAACATTCATAATCATGTGGCCCATCAAATAAATTCATTTTATTATTGCCCCGATTGAAAACATGATAGATTCCCTGATCTATAAGCTCCCTTGCTTTCCTCGGCATAAAATAGACTCCTTTTGAGATAAGAATACTGCGGGAAAAATCTTTTTGCGGGAGGATTAAAACTCAACGAACAGAGGAAATTATATCAGAAACCTGTCCCGTGGGGAAATGGTACCTTTTTTTGTTTTTCACGATTTAGTCGGTTTATTTAAGCGAAAATTTTCAATTAGTTCTTCTACGGATTGCATGATCGGCTGGGGTGAATCAGCAATTGAGAAAAAGTATATACGGACAAGATCACCGCTAACAACGGAATAATAAACCCCTGTCTGCCTTTTGCCGATCGACACCATGTCCGTTTCGTGAAGAATGCGCCAATCAATTCCGTTAATCAACTTGCTACCGCTATCGTTCCTTACATTTTTGTGAGAAAGTGGCTCAATTTTAGAAATGTAATCATTAATTTCAGAAACCATTTCACTTTGATCAACGTTATGAAAGTCAATGGTCGCTTCACTCTGTTTAACAAAGAGACGGATGCTACCATCGACTTCTGGTAAATCTAACTCAAAATTAATTTGCCCTTTTTTGGGAAAATCTTTCATTACCATCCATTGACGAGGAACAATGAACGTCAAATTACTCAGTTCAAGTGTTCTTTTCCGAACAAGATCATCCTCAGATAAGTCCTTAAAATAAGTTCCCATTCTGTAATTTTCTATTGTAAATTTAAGAGCGACTCGATTTTTCCAAATTATCCAAGATACTAAAATAAAACTTATTAAAATTAAAATCTTGATTACGCGTAATTTTTTGTTCGGACTTGACATCGCAGTTTTCCTCTGATTAGAAACCGTCGGTCGATTTTATTCTAACTAAAGATAAAATGTACTTCTCGAGACGTTTTAGTGCCTCGTCAATTCCAATCTTCGCAACTACTCCAATGCCAACCACCACTGCTACTGGAGCACTTTCAGGAATTAAGGCAACAACAGCTGCCCCAGCAAGAAAACTAATTCCGGCCCGCAGACCGCGAAAACTAGATATGGTTTGACGATCGTTAATTGTTAGATTCGTGTCCGGATCGAAATATGGTTTGAATTGGTCAATAGCAACGTTCCCTAAACCAATTCCTTTTCCGATTGTCTGAAAGTACCCGGGCAATTTACTAAGCGATTCTGTGAAAACAGTTCGGGCAACACCACCAGCTCTCCCTCCGCCTCCTGCGAGAATATTTAACGTTTCGGCTGCAAAACGTCTACCCAGTGTTGTTTCTCCAATCCTCTCCCCAACTCCAACCGGTCCACTGGTGAATAAATCCTGTGCAAGTTTGCCGAAATCAAGTGATGGATTAACGGCTTGTTGATTGGGTGTTAAAGCTAGTCTGATTCCGTCAGGAAGATTCCCAATCTCAATCGCAAATGAAATTCCTTCGTTGGGGTTGTATCCGAGATAATTTAATTTACCATCATCCTGAAAGGAACGGAACACATTTTCTGAAGAAAGCCGTTCTACTCCAAAGCCGTAGGTGTTGTCCCGGGTAAAGAGCTGAGTTGGAACTCCGTCATTTGATGCATACGCCACTCCTCCACCGAAGGTGAACTTCCCACCTCCGAGATTGTCCAAGAGCGAGGCGCTGTTGCGGCCAAATTCAAACTCACCTGGGACATTGATCTTTGCATTGCGGGTGCCGCTTATAAGTCGAGCACCTCAAAATCAGCGGGATGTTTTACACGGTATGAAATTTTTATTTCTTTCTTGGCTTTTGCGCCAAGCTTAAATATCCAACGCATCACACCCGGCTTTTCATTATCCTCTTCAGTTTGTGCAGGCTCTATTTTGATATTTTCAATCCTGATTTCATCATGCTGAGAAATGGGAATTTGATCGATGACAATTATGTCCGCGTCTGCCGAACCATAATTTTCAATTTTCGTCAGATACTGATAATCGATTGTTTTCATGCGACCATGAAATCCTGGCAAAATACTCTGATCCGCTTTTGCCTGAAGCTGCTTGCGGTCCACTTTGATCCGCTCATCAATCCCAAACGAAAGCTTGAACTCTTCTCCCGAACCCAAAAGGTCAATTGATGAATTACCTACAAAAGCACCATCTGAAAATATTTGCACCTGTCCCGGAAGTAAAAAATTTTCAAAATTGTTTTTTATTTTTGCAGTTAGGTATGCATAAGTTGATAATCTTGGAATAATTTGATAAGAAAATAATCCTGAGAATTGATGGTTTGCGATCATGACTTTTTGAGGCTGCCAATCAGAAAGGATAGTCTCTGGTTTCGGCAGCTTAAAGAGGACGGCGGTTCCCTCGGCCTGAGTCGTCGCTTGTGCAATCGAGGCAGGCCTTTGCATCGATTGCTGGGATTGCTCTGCCAATAAGCTCTGCTTTTCAGTTCTTCGAAGAGAACTCTCCATCCTGAGCGCTTCTTGTCCAAACCGTTCTTCGTACAAAACGGGGGGCTCCCTTTTCTTGAGGAACCAAGGTTCCACATCGGGAAAACGGCCTCCAACGGAAGGTTTGGCTGTAGATAATTCAATGGGTACATTGTCCCAATTTTCACCCGTCCTTTGACGAACCAAAGCGTAAGAATTAAATTCAATTTCCGGTTGATTCGAAAGAGCCCGCGCTTCATAAATAGGTACCCATGTTGCGCCGGGCAACCGGTATGATAATTCTAAAATGAAAGATCCCGCGTTTTGAGCTTCCAACTCAACAATAATCTCGCTTTTCTGATACTGTAGATCGCCTTCGTGCTGCGAAATTTCACGGTTAATACGGTCGATTTCTTCTTTAACTGTACGCAGCTCAATATCAAGTTTGTGACTTTTCTGAAAAATATTTAGAAGTTCTTTTTCAATATAGTCTCCAACCTCGGCAGCATCGTGGATGGAAGGTTGTTTGGTAATCAACTCTTTTCCAATTTGATCACTAGATGCGGCTTTGATTGACTCTAGAAAATTTTGTTTGGACTCTAAAGCTTTTTTCTGATTCTCAAAGTCTATTTGTTTATCTGTCCACGCCTTTAGTTCATTTTGAAGCTCCAATATCCTGGGTGATTGAGATTGTGCAGATTCTCTTCTGACAAATTGCACGCCGTACAATATGACTCGTGCCTCACCTTTGCCTTTGGCCGAGACTGAATCTTCTTCGATAGCTCCTGGCAAATCTTTAAAGTGCATGGATTGACGACCTGGTACAAGCTTTATACCGGTCACACGAGTAACAAGTGCGCGATCCTGAAATACAACCACTCTTGCAATTTTCGACTGAACATCGATATCACTTGCTAGAAGAATCCCGCTTTGTAAAGCAATTGATCCAAAAATTAACATTAATATCCATTTATAAATCTTTTTCATGATTGTCTCCATCCGGAGTTATTTTTTATATCGAAACTAATGTAAGAACAGAACACAGACGTCCTGCAAATGTGTCATTCAACGTGTCCACGTCGTACACGGTACGGATTTACGGTATTGACCCGGCATCTGCGGAAATGTTCCAATTTTTATTTATTTGATGAGATCCAGAAAGAACTTAAAATCAGCGTCTTCGTGAAAAAAGATCATCTTGTTATTGCCGCGGCTGATGATGTGATAGATTTCCTCGTCATTGATATAGCCTCTTGCATTAGGACTCATTGAACTGCTTTCTTAAATCCTCCGGTTCTTTAATTAGACTGTCCGTTGGTAGGACGCCTGCGGGTTTGTTTATTTTTCACCTTGGATGCGGTATCTTTTTACAATTCGGCGAATTTGCCGGTCTACACACCGACTAATCTCGAAGCTGCTTGTTGAGTAAGTTTACCTTCAATGACTCTTTGAATGATTCCTACCCGCTTGATTTCTTTGATGCTCATTTCGATTCTGTCCTGTCTCACCAAAGCCTCCTTTCAAAAGAACCTGAGACTTTAGCATTAGGACATTTCTAATGAGCGCAATTAGGACATTATCATTGGTGGGTTACATAATTATTTAAGCAGCTTCATGTCAAATTCAGCTCTACTTTACTGGCCGCATCCGATTGAATTGTTGGTAGAGTTTCAGGCGCCCCCGGAACTGCAGCCAGTTTTGCCATATCTACTTTTAAACTTAGTTTCTGGTCGGTTTTAGCATCTAATAAAACAACGGTTATATTCTTTGGTAAATCCGGCTGATGGAAAAATAAAATTCCTGAAAGAGTACCGCCGGGCTTAATTTCCTGGTCTTTAAACTCAAGTCTTGTGTATGCAGATTCCATATGAGAATTGGCATTCATTGCCTGAAAACCGCTTGCCACGAGAGGAACTCCAAGCGGAATTCCAAAAAAAGAAATAATTAATACATATCCCCAAAAGAGACGATGACCCACGCTACGCCTTCCTTGACGAGCGGCAACCAAAGAAGAAGTAACATGCGGTTCAATCATACCCTTGGAAAACAAATAGGTTAGTTCGCTTTTATTTACGAGTATGGCACGGACTGGCCAGATATTTTTCTTAACTAGATCAGACGCAAAATAAGTCTCTACTTCACTCGGGCTAAAACTTCCGATTGAAAAGCTCACACTCCCATTCTGGGTCGAAAAGGGGTAATCCTCTGGACCATAATTTGGAAACGCATTAGGTTTAAATTGGGCGCATCCTGTAATAACCAAGGAAATAATTAAATAACCCGCTACAATTTGAAAAAGACGTGCTTTCATGTTAAGACTCACTCCCTTCTTTCTGCAAATTAATTTGAAATTCATTGGGTTCAAGGTTGTAAGCAGCGCCGTTAGAAATGTCTACAAGGATGCCGATGAATCCCCAAGAAAGAAAATTCATCCAAAACCATCCACCCAAATCTTTGTCTATCGTCAAATACTCTGTTTTATAGCCTGGCTTTTTAATTTCAAACTCATAATCATCTCTTCTTTTTAAAACCAAATCGGCAGGCGAAATCATTCCCTGACTTCTGCCTATGCGTGTCACTGCAGCGCCCGGAGGGTTGGTTTCAATGTGTACAGTTTGCTTCCCTCCATGCACTATGGTGGCGCATCCCGAATGAAAAATTTGTAGAGCACATAACAAAAAGATATATATTTTTTTCATCGATTTCATCTTTTTCATTCCCCCTGGTTAATCGCTTGGTTTCGAAATGCATCTCTTTGATCGTAGAGTTTAAATTCTTCCTCTAGGAGATGTGCCCGATGTCTTCCGTAAATGTGCCCACCAAGAATAGCGCCCAAATAGCCAAACGGATATGCCGGCAAGTAACTGCCCACATAACTGGCATAGGCGGGATAGAGAATTTTATAAGAACGCACGGCTTCCTTGCGTTGGTTAGTGATTTTTAAATAATCAAGCGCTTCATCAGTGGCAATAGATTCTTGAAATAAGTTAAAGCCCGGCAACATTCTAGCCATGGCATAAGTACCTCGCCACTTTCGGTGTTGGAAATCTTTGGCATGACCTGCTTCATGGAGAACAATCGCAATATCGTCTGAAAAAATATGTACCGTATGACTGAACGGGTCGTAATAATCGCTTAAGATCAAACCTCCGATTAATCTGCCGGTTGCTGAATAAAGAAAAGTAAATGGGAAACCAATGATTCTGTAAGGTAGACCGACGTTCTTATTTTTAAAAAGCCGTAGTGTTTCATCAATTGGATTTGCTTGGTTCAGTCGAAACTTTACATCGTAAAGTTTGTTGCGATTGATGTAATCGCGAAGTTGAGCTTCCGTATCTTTCGAAATTTTGTGGTTGCAATAACGCCAATCCCATAAAATTAATTTGGTCGGAATTGCAAGTACACTGGCTAAAAAATCAAGAGGAGGAATGGGAATTCCCCGAGCAATAGACGGCGTCTGAACGGCAGAAACCTCGGTTGAATTTGTCGGCGTTAAAGCTAAAGCTGAATTCTGAACTAAAATTAATAAGAACCCAAGGATTACAAGAAAGTGTCTCAAGCGGGGTTTTTCTCCGATGAATGATCAATATCATGAACCAAGTCACTAATGGCAATCGCAAGCGCTGAAGATAGAGTCTCGCCGTACGATTTCGACGTTGCCGCCCAATTAAGTCCTGCCTCGCCTTCTCCAAGGTAAGTCTTCTCCAAAATTTCCTTGCCATTCCTTTTCACTGTCGTCCGGAATGAGACTTCACCTTCATAAGAAAGATAAGCGGTACAGAACACCCTTAAAATTTCACCGGATAAAACTAAACCGGCTGAAGTTTCAGGATTCTTTTCTGCCCTTTTGACTTGATAACCCGCTTTTTCTAATTCTAAGGCAATTGCATCATTGACCCATTTTCCAACATCATTGCTTGCAACCACTTTCGCCGTTTTCATTCCATATCCATTAAGAACATCGCCAATTTTTTCCTTTCTAAGCCGCCGGTCTTCGAAAGGTAAAAGAACAATCTGTTGTGTTCCTGCCACAGAAGCAGGAGCCGCATGGGCAATGCCTCCACCATTTTCTGCTGGGTTTTTGGGAGGGTAACTCAAATCAACATAACGCGTACCAAATGCACAACCGTGGAGCGCAATCATAACGCAAAAACAAAATGGAAGTGATAGTTTCTTAAATCTTGTCAAAACACGATTTTCATATTTCATAAGGGATCTCCGAAGTAATCCAGAATAAAAGCCATAATATCAGAAGATCAAAACTTTCTCATTCGAAATCAGCGTGGCACGGGTAGAAACGCCTCCCATTAATTAATGCATTAATGCGGACGCGAAGATTATGCCACCTTCTTGTATGTTTTGAATCGAAGGCGGTATTTCCCGATCAGCCGATCGGCCTCATGACGAATCTTCAAAAGGCGCTCCTTGACGGAAAGATTCTTTTCTTCCCCGTAGAGCTTTTCTTGAATCTCATGAATTTCTCTCATGGGCTTAGGTTCACTCATCATGCATTACCTCCGTTGGCGTCGCAAGGTCGATGGTGTGATATCCCATCATCGTATTGACACCTTGAACTTCACGACGCGTTTTCACTTTCACCAAATGCTCAAAATTCCAACTCACCACCACATCCAAATGATATACGGAAGCTACCGCCATATGAAGCGCATCGTCTCGGTAGCGCGCTGGGATAATTTTCTCCTCAATATACTTATCCGCCAGAGACTCCACCTCCGGAGTCATCAGCAAATTTTCAAGCGGTAGACTCTTCATCACATCCAAAAGATCGCGCTGCTTATCCGCTTTGGCGCGGGCAATTTCGCGAAGCACCACTTCCGAAACAAAAGTTTCAAACCGTTCGTTACGGATTTGATCCAGAAGTTTTAAGGTCACTGCTTTTTCAGCTTCTACGCCTTGTTTTGAAATCGCAAAGTTGAAAATCGAGGTATCGTAACTTAAGCGCTTTTTTCACCGGCATGGTCGGTATTATACCCTACTGGACCAAAATTCAGAAATGGATTCTTTAAACATGTGCCAGTCAAACGAAGGAATTTAGGTTTCATTCAGGAAACCTGTCCCGTGGGGAAATGCTACCTTTTTTATTTTTGAGAGGATTGCGCTCAATATAACGGCCGCATTCTAGCAAATAGGAATCTTTAGTGATCTTAAAGCTTTTGTATCTTCCCTGCCAAATATGGCCCATGTGTTGATAGGTTCGTTTGTAATAATTGGAATAAGACTGGTTAATGCCCTGCATCAGTCTTGACAGGTCACTGCCTTGAATTGTCTTCATCAAAAAATGAACGTGATTTGACATTAAACAGTAATGGTAAAGAACGATTGGGAATAAGGCTTTATATTGCTTCAGTAAATC
>ORMF011269793.1_pt1 | contig 10004 bp, 5 predicted proteins | sample 1779871 | NCBI WGS metagenome assembly ORMF01 (sample SAMEA104232316, study PRJEB22302) | groundwater metagenome | biome: forest; feature: aquifer; material: groundwater | place: USA | collected 2011-08-07 | depth 5.4 m | reverse complement strand
CTTGCCCGAGGCCGCGAGCTACGAAGCCATGCTCGCCGAGGACGTCGATTTCACGCGGATTGTCGATCGTCAGCCGGAGTTGCGCGCGACGCGGCATACCTTCTCCAAGCTGAAACCCGATCGCGTTTACCATCTGCGCGTCCTCGCCCGCACGAAAATGGGCAGCGTGGTGCCGGGCTACCCCACCGTGAGCCGCGGCACGCTGACCGCCGCGCCGCCGGGCTCGCTCGTGCTCAATATTTACAGCGACGACCTTCTCGCAGCGGTCACGTCGGACGGATTCGAGCGCTTCATCCGCGACGGCGATCTCTTCCTCGTCGTCGACGGCAACCCCGGCCGTATCGCCGATCCTGCCAAGCTGAATCGCCTTCTCGACGGGCTGGTGGAGCACTACGTCAAAAAGCACGCGATCAAGATTCGGCTCGGCATCTACACGACGGAGCGCGTCGACGTGGACTACGTCCTCGCTCATCTCGCGGACGGATCGTTGCGGCACGCGGCGACGCTCACGTTCATCGCGGCGGGTTACGAGCCGGAGAGTCGGAACCGTGTCGATTACGAGCCTTACCCACCGCTCGGCGGCTTCCACGACGATCTCGACGCAGCGGTGCCGTATGTGCGCACGCTGGCCGAAGCGGTGCACCGCCGCGGCTTGAAATTCATGCTGATCCCGACGGGCCGGCCGTTGGGCTCCGAGACCAGAAAATTCACGACGGGAGGCGCGCCGGGCTGGGACTACGCGAAGTTCATCACTGACGCCGACGTCGACTTCGTGCTAATCCAGATGCAGTCGCTGGCGCATCGCGGCGGGGTTGCTTTGCTGCAGGAGCGCTTCGCCCACGCGAAGTCGCTCTTCGACGATCGGGACGTTCCGCCGAAAATGTGGAATGGCCAAGTGAGCATCCAGCGCGGCGGCAACTTCGTCGACGTGGCGACCGGCGTCGCGTGCGTGCAGCACATCCTCGGCGCCGGCGGCCACTCCGCCTCGATCTGGACTTCCGCCCAGGACCGCTCGATGTTGATTGAGAGCGTGCAACGGCTCCGGACATCCGGAGCGGCGCAAAACCCGAGGACCCCATGAAAACCGTGCAATCGCTTCCGCCCCTTTCCTCGTCCGCGCCTGAAACCGCCACCGACGCCAAGGCTCGGCACGCAACGTCCATTCCGCCAGCAGCGCCGGCCGTCGCCGCGTCCGGCCGGCTCATGTCCCTGGACGCTTTGCGCGGCTTCGACATGTTCTGGATTATCGGCGCCGCGGCGCTGGGCGAGGCGATGGCGAAGATGAAACCGGCGCCCGTCACCACTTTCCTCGCGACCCAGTTCCAGCACGTCCAGTGGGAGGGTTTTCACTTCTACGACCTCATTTTCCCGCTGTTCCTCTTCATCGTCGGCGCCTCGATCGTTTTTTCGTTGAGCCGCCACCTCGGCGACGGGGAGAAGCGGCCCGTGATCAAGCGCATCGTCCAGCGCACGGCGATTCTGTATCTGCTCGGCGTGTTTTATCACGGCGGGTTGAGCGAACTATGGCCCAACATCCAGTTCTCAGGCGTGCTGCAGCGCATCGCCGCGTGCTACCTGTGCGCATCGCTGATCTTCCTCTTCTGCCGCGTGCGCACGATGGTCGCGATCTCGGTTGGCCTGCTCGTGGGCTACTGGGCTCTGCTGACCTTCGTCCCGTTTCCGGATTTGAAGCTGACGCCGGCCAACATCGACCGCCTCGCGGCGCAGGTCGGCTCGACGTCACCGACGGCGATTGCGGCGGCGGTCCCGGAGCGGGTGCACGGCGTTTACGACGAGGGGCGCAATCTCACGAACTACCTCGATTTCCGGTTCCTCCCGGGACGAAAGCCCATCGGGCGCTACTACATCAACGAGGGCCTGATCAGCACGCTACCGGCGATCACCATCACGCTGGCCGGTGTCTTTGCCGGCCTGCTGCTGCGCAATCGCTCGCTCGACGAGCGGCGGAAGGGCGCATCGCTCTTCGCCGCCGGGGCGGTCGCGGTCGCGGTCGGTCTGCTCTGGTCGGTGCAATTCCCGCTCATCAAGCGCATCTGGAGTTCGTCGTTCTGCCTGACGGCGACCGGCTGCAGCGCGATGCTCCTGGCGCTGTTCTACCTCATCGTCGACGTCTGGCAGGCGCGCCGGTGGTGCCAGCCCTTCGTCTGGATCGGCATGAACGCGATCACGATTTACCTGGCGATGAATCTCGTGCCGTTCGCCAAGATCGCCGAACGACTCGTCGGCGGCGAAGTGAAGGCTTTTCTCGACGCCCATGTGACCGCCGGTTTCGGGGCGCTCGTGGTCGCGCTGGTCAGCCTCGGCCTGGCGGTCGCGCTGACCCGGTTTCTGTATCAGCGGAAGATTTTCCTGCGGATCTGAAGGTCCACGCGCGGCATTGAACGCGCCCTGTTGGAGCAGCGCCTGGACGGGCCTATTCCAAAATACGTTTGGGTATCAAGCGATGTGATCCGCGCCGTAGGGGAGGCAAAGAATCGGCTCCTCACGCCGGGTTCAGCCCGCGCCCCACGCTGGGAGCTTGATCGGGGCGGCGAACGCGGGGGCGCCGACCGTTTTCATGTGCCGGCGATAGACTTGACCGCCGCTCGTGACGAAGAGCATGTCGAACTGCGCGCCGCCGAAACAGACGCTCGTCGCTTCGCCGGCGGGCAGCGGGAGGATGCCGCGCGAGCGGCCGTTGCGATCGAAGATTTGCACACCCATGCGCGTGGCCGCGTAGAGACGCCCGTCGCGATCCATGCAGACGCCGCCTGCGCCGCTGTCGTCAGCCCAGTCCGGCACGTGCACCCAATAGAAGGGTTGTTTCAATTCCACCGTGCCGTCCAACTTCACGCGATAGCTGTAGCCGCACGGCGAACGCGCCTCCATGACGGCGAGCCAGAGCCCGTCGGGCGAGAGCGCGATACCGGTCGGATTTTTGAGGCCCTCGTCGAGCAGTGACTTGGTGCCGTCGGGCTTGATGAGCCAGATTTTGCCGGCGAGGGCGTCAGTTGCGTAGACATTTCCGGCGTCAGTTACCGTCACGCAGGCCGCATCAATCCCGGCGGCAGTCGTGGTGCGACCGTTCGCGGCGAATGCGAAGGATCGATCCGCTGGAATCCCGGGCGCGTCAGCGACCCGGCCTGTGCCGTCGAGTTTGCGCGTGCGCTTCGTCGCGGCGTCGTGGAAGAAAACATCGCCCTGCGGATTGACGGCGAGATGGTCGCAGGCGCTGCCCGCGTCGCCCACGAGTTGCCAGGGCGAGTCGGGATCGAGCACGGCTTTGAGCACGACGTTTTGCGTGCGCGCCGTCTGCGCGACGACTGGCTCCGGCCAGCCCTGCCAAAGAAAACGCATCGCATCGGGGAAGATGGCGGTTTCGTGTTTTCCGCTGTGGGGGCCTGTGCCCCAGACGTGCCGGTGCTCGTAGCCAGAAAACTCCAGCGCGCGCTCGAGCGTCTGGTTGCTCATCCACCAATCGCCGACTTCGGGGCCGCCCATCCACTGGTCGTTCTCGCCGTCCTGCTGGAAGACCCGGATCGGCTTCGGCTCCGTTTTGCGCACGAGCACGGGATAGCGGTCGCCGCCGCGCATTCCGACGAACGTGCCGATCGCGGAGAACACGCGGCGAAACAAGTCCGGCCGCTCCCACGCGAGCGTGAACGCCGCGATTCCGCCCGTGCTGCCGCCGCCTGCGCAGTGATCGTTCGGATCGCGCGAGAGCTTGACCGGCAGGCCGCCGGCGGTCTGGCGCTTTTCGACCTCCGGAAAAATCTCCCCGGCGATGCAGCGGGCAAGCGAGTCGTTCAGGCCGTCGAACTCGACGCTGCGGTTGAAGCGCGGATTCTCCTTTTCGCTCGCCGACGCGACCGTGCCCGGCGATACGCCGATCGCGATCGTCACGGGCATCTCGCCCCGGTGGATCAGGTTGTCGAACACGACGGGCACGTTGAAGCCGAGTGAGTCGAGTCCAACGTAAACACAGGCGGGTTGGTCGCCCCGATATTGCGCCGGCACATAGACCGTGATGGTCCGCGATGTGCCGGGAAAGATCTTCGATGCTTCGAACTTGAACTGAAAGGTCGTGCCTTTTGGCACGTCTGCTTGCGGTTTCGAATCGGGCCCGGGTTCGTAGTTGTCGATGATGGCGCGTTTCGTTGCGGACGGCTGTGCGCCGAGGTTGGCGGCGCCGAAAGCGCAGAGGAGGACGCCGAGGGTGATGCGGTGTTTGGCAGGCATGGGACATTTTTTGGGGGCGCCCGAGGCTTACTCCTTTACGCCGCCGGGCTCGCGCACGCCGGCGCCCTGGCGGTTGAGCGTCGTGTCGCCGAGGTCCGCGCGGCATTGCTCGGCCAGGCCGAGCATCCGGCGCACGAGGTCCGGGTGTTGCGCGGCGACGTTGTGCCGCTCCTCGATGTCGCCCGTCATGCTGTAGAGTTCGGGTTCGGCCAGGGGCTGCCTTTGGTATTCCGCCGGCCAGCCGTCCATGCCCGGCTTGCGCCCGCCGAGCGTGCGATACGCGTGCGGCACGATGAGCTTCCACTCGCGCGTGCGGACCGACTCCAGTTGCGCGCCCGTCCATCCGCCGAACGGCACGCCGTAGAAAAAATACGCCTCGTGCGGATTCTTCGCGTTCTTCTCTCCGGCGAACAGCGGCCAGAGATCGAGGCCGTCGATCTTGTGCGCGGGCAGTTTCGCGGCGACGCGGCCTGCCAGCGTCGGCAGCAGATCGATCGCGCACGCCATTTCCTTCTGCACGCCGCCCGCCGGAATGTGGCCCGGCCAGCGCGCGATGAACGGCACGCGCGTCCCGCCGTCCCACGACGTCGTCTTGCCTTCGCGCAATGGATGCGCCGAGCCGGCGTGGTTGCCGAAGATCAGCCAGGGGCCGTTGTCGGACATGAACAGCACCAGCGTGTCGTTTTCGAGGCCGTGGGTTTTCAGCGCCGCGAGGATTTCGCCGACGCTCCAATCCACTTCCTCGACCGCATCGCCATAGAGGCCACGCTTGGTCGTGCCGCGGAATTTTTCGCTCACGGCGAGCGGCACGTGCGGCATCGTGTGCGCCACGTAGAGGAAGAAGGGCTTCGCGTGGTTGCGCCCGATGAAGCTCACCGCGCGCTCGGTGTATTGCCGCGTGAGCTGCTCCATGTCGCGGTGGCTGAGGTTGGGGTTGACGATCTGGTCGCCGTCGTAGAGCGGTAGCGGCGGAAACTTGCCCGGCTTCTCCGGGTGCAGCGGCCACTGGTCGTTCGAGTAGGGCAACCCGAGCCATTCGTCGAAGCCGCGGTGCGTCGGAAGAAATTCCGTCGGTGTGCCGAGGTGCCATTTGCCGACCATGCCCGTCGCGTAGCCTCGTTGCTTGAACATTTTCGGCAGCGTAAATTCGCGCTCGTGGAGGCCGAACTTATACCACGGCTCCATCGCACCCTCGATGCCGACGCGATTCGAGTAGCAGCCCGTCAGGATCGCCGCGCGTGACGCCGAGCACACAGCCTGCGCGACGTGAAAATCCGTGAACCGAACGCCCTCGCGCGCGAGGCGGTCGATATTCGGCGTGGCGAAGCCCTGCGCGCCTTGGACGCCCACGTCCGCGTAGCCGAGATCGTCCGCGAGGATGAGGATGACGTTGGGCGGGCGTTCGGCGGCAAGCGCGCTAGCCACGACGAGCAGCAGCGCGAACACGGCGGACGGCCACCGGGCAGGAGCGTGGTTCGGTGTCTTCATGATTGTTCTCCGCATGGGTGTCGGGCGAATTTCACTTCCCGGGCTCCGGAATCACCCAGCGCGGCTGGATCTGGTCGGTCTCGGTGCTGTTGATCATCCAGTTCAGGAGGCGCGTGCGCAGATCGAACTCCACCTCCCGCATTTCGGCCCGGCCCGCGAGGTTTATGCGCTCGCGCGGGTCGGCTTGCACGTCGTAAAGTTCCGCGTAGCTGTCCGGGTAGTAGCAGTATTTCCAGCGCACGGTGCGAATCATCTTCGCATCGGGATGCCGGATACCGCCGACACCCTTGTCCTTTTCAAAGGACAGATTGAGCCGTCCGCCGGTGATCACTTCGGGGATGACGTTTTCGCTGAACACCGCGTCGTGCGGCTCATAGGCCCGGCCGACGTCCGCGATGAGCGGCGCGAAGCTGCGGCCCTGCACTTCGCGTGGCTCGGGCAGGCCGAGAAACTCGAACAGCGTCGGCAGCAGGTCCACCGTCTCAATGAGCTCGGCGTGGCGCCCTACTTTCACGCGGCCCGGCAGACTGAACATGAAGGGCACGCGCACCGACGGCTCGAAGAAGCAGTTCTTGCCCGTTATGCCGTGCTCGAAGAGCTGGTCGCCATGGTCGGAGCTGAAAACGATGAGGGTGTTCGCGGCCGCTCCGCTCGATTCGAGCGCATCGAGCAGCAGCCCGATCTCGTGATCCACGTGCGAGATCGTGCCGTAATAGCTGCGGTAGGCCCATTGCAGCCGCGTGCGGTCGAGGTTCGGTCCGGCGGGGCCGTTACGCAGCGCGAGCGTTTGCAGCGGGAGCGGAAGTTTCCGCACTGCGTCCAGACTGACCGTGTCGGGAATCGGGATTTCGACGCCGTCATACATCGCGTCGTACGGCGCAGCGACGTCGTAAGGCGAGTGCGGTTTCCAAAACGAGACGTGCAGGAAAAACGGCTGCGGCCCGCGGGCGAGTGCCGCGAGGTGATGCCGCGCGCGCAGGCCCGTCCATGCGGTGTCGGTGAACGCGGCGTCGAGCGCCGCGCGGAACGGATTTTTTCCCGGCGCGATGTCCTTCGCGACGGTGTGGTAGCCGACGTTTTTTTTCGGATCATTTGCCTGCCGCCACTTCACGTAGTCGGACCAGCGGTCGGTGAACGCCGCGCTGTCGTGCAGTTCGACAACGTCGAAGCCCGTGCGCCGCGCCTCCTCGGGCGTCGGCGGCGTGTAGTGCAGCTTGCCGACGGACGCCGTGCGGTAGCCCGCCTGCTTCAAACGCGACTGCAGCAGGATTTCCGAGCGGTCGAGCGGCGTGTAGTTCACGCGGTTGCGATGCGAGTGCGCGTAGCGGCCCGTGAAAAAACTGATCCGCGACGGCACGCACACCGGCGACGCGACAAACGCGTGCGTGAAGTTCGCCCCGCGCGCGGCGAGCCGGTCCATGTTTGGCGTCTGGATGATCGCGTTGCCATTCACGCCGACGCAGTCCCAACGCTGCTGGTCGGTCATGATGAAAAGGATGTTTGGGCGGCGCGTGTCGGCCGCGACGGCTGCACAGGCCGCGCCGAAAATGGCGAGCAGGAGGGCAAGGCGGATGGGTGATTTCTCCGGCATCATCGCGTCAGAGTTCCTTGATGAAAAATGTTACGCCAGCGGCAGACCGCGCCCGGAAGCCCAGGGAGTCAAACGTTGTCATTGGGCCCGCGGTTCCCCGCGGTAAATCCACGCCGTGTTGTGGGACGGAACGGAGTTGCAGTCGTAGCCGCCGAAATAGAACGCCTGCCCCCGCTCTTCCGGGAACGGCGACACGGCGATGGCGCGGGTCGCGACCAGCTGCGGCTGACGCGGGTCGGTGATCTGGGCCAGCTCGTAGCGGGTGTCGGCTCCGCGCGCGAGGCGCACGAGGTAGCGGGCCTCGCCCGCGAAATAGACGCGCCGGGGTTGTTCCTTGATCTGCACGCGGGCCTGGATGCGGGGATGGGAGTTGATGACCGCCGCCGGGTGAGCGCATTCGAATCCGAACAGCCAGACCGTCTCGCCGCTGGCGGTCGTGCAGGGCAGGAATTCGTTGTAGGCGGCGAGCACGTAGGTGACCTTGACGCCGAGTTGCCGCGTCAGAAAATCCGGCGTGTCCAGTTCGACCGTCTCCTTGAAGCCATCGGCCGGATCGAGCCGGTGGACTTTGCTCAGCGCGGCGAAGATGAGGACTTCGCCCGCGCCGGCTGGATTTGGCACCGCCGAAAGGCCGCGGATGCCGGACGGACTCGTTTCCTTCGGACAGTAATAAATTTCCTTCCAGACCGCCGCGGCGCCGTCGGTGCGTTCGTAAATGTGGCGCGAGCTAGCGCAGTAGAACTTGCCGTTGCAACTGCTGAAGGCCATCACGCGTTCGCCCTCGGGCACCTGGAATTCCGGCGTGTCCTCCCAGCGAATCCGACCGGGCGCCGACGGATCGTAAACCCCGCTGCGCACGCCGAGCTTGTCCACGCCGGCGAAAAGCCGCTCGCCGCCCGTGACCCGGTCGCGGTGCAATCCGAGCGAGCGCGTCTGCGCGTAGGTGGAGACGGTGCCTACCACCGACGCCATCCACTCGCCGGTGTCGTCGTTGCGGCAATAGATCTTCACCGGCCCGCGCCGGACATCGGGCGCCGCGAGCAACAACGAAACGTTGGCGGCGAGAAACGTGATTTCCTTCAAGCAACCCCAGCGCAGATTGTTGGTGGAGAATTGGTGTTCGACGCGCCACTGGCCCCGGCTGGAATCCAACACGAGAATCTGGCAGGCCTTTGGGGTGGCGGGATCCTTCTCCATCCAGAGCGCCGTGCCGGCGTAGAGCCGGCCTTGGTGTGGCACCAGGTGCATGACTTCCGTGCCGCTGATGAGCTTGCCGTCCGGGTCGCGGGAACCGGCCTGCATCGACAATTGATAGGAAAGGTGCGCGAAGGGCGCATCGTCCGCGCCGCGCGCGACCGCGGCGCCGAGGAAAACAATCGCCGCCGCACGGCAGAAAACGGATCCGAGCATGGCGTTCAACGTGCGAATCCCACTTGCGCCAGACGGCCGCTTGGATCGTGAGACTCCTTTGCGCGCGGGATGATCGGGTTCACTTCGCCGCGCTTTCGCCCGCGATCACATACTCGACATACGCGAAGTGCCGGCTATCGGGCGACCAGCTGTTGACGTTGATCGTGCCCTGCCCGCCATTGAACGCGATGATGTCCGCCTGCTCGCGTCCGTCGGGCCGCATGCGTCGGAGGATGACGTCCTTGTTGGGCGGGTGTTTCAGCGTGCCGGGCGGGAAGCTGATATAGACGATCCATTTTCCATCGGGCGAGATGTGCGGGAACCAGTTCACGCGCTCGTCGTGGGTGAGTTGCTCGATGCCCGTGCCGTCGGGCCTCATGCGGTAGCATTGCGCGTGGCCGGGGATCTTCGCGTTGAGTTCGGAGTTGAAGTAAATCCACTTGCCGTCCTGCGAATACTCGGGGCCGTCGTCGGGCGCAGGCGTGTTGGTGAGACGCGTGTCGGGACCACCCGCGGCCGGAATCGTGTAGAGATCCAGCCGCCCGAACGGATCGCCGTCCGCGGCCTCGGCGCCGACGTAGGCGAGCGTCTTCTCATCGGGCGAAACGCCGTGGAGGTAATACTTGAACTGCCGCGCAGCCGGCTGCTCGTTGGAAACGCGCCGCGGCTGGCCACCCGCAAACGGCACGGCGTAAAGGTGCGCGCCGGCGCTGAAGTAGATTGTCCTCCCGTCCGGCGAAAGCACGTGGTCGTTGTTCGCGTTTTTCACGTCGCCGGTGGGAATTTTCTCCGGCGGGCCGCTGTCGTCGGCGGCGATGCGCCACAGCGAACCGCCGCCGTTGCAGACGAGCCACTTGCCGTCGGGCGACCAGTTGGGCGCCTCCAGGCCGGCGGTCGTCTCGTGGATGACGCGCTTCCCCGAGCCGTCGATCGCGATGGTCGTGAGTTTCGCGGTGCGCTTTTGCGCGGATTTTTTCGGCGCCGCCGGACCGGCGCCGGCGGCCGCGGATGCCTTCGTGAGCTTCACATTGTCGAAGACGGACGTGGCGAGGGTGTTCTTCGTGTGCGACGACGACGTGAGGCCGACGAACGCCGACGCCTTGAAATCGAGCTTGATCGTGGCGGTGAGCCACCACGTTTCGCCGTCGAGCGATTCGTAGCCGGTGAATTCGTTGCCGCGCCGCACGAGCTTGAGCCAGCAGGGATACTTTCCCTTCGGCACGCTCGGCTTCGCCGCGGCGACGTCGGGAAGGACGCGCACCGTCTTGCCGTCCGT
>ORMF010411501.1_pt1 | contig 10004 bp, 8 predicted proteins | sample 1779871 | NCBI WGS metagenome assembly ORMF01 (sample SAMEA104232316, study PRJEB22302) | groundwater metagenome | biome: forest; feature: aquifer; material: groundwater | place: USA | collected 2011-08-07 | depth 5.4 m | reverse complement strand
TGGTCGCGAATTGCGAAAAGATCAGCCACAGACGGTGCATGGTATCGCTCGCGACGGATGGAGAACGGGCGCTGCGCCTGCGCGCAGGCCGACGTTGCAAATTCTTGATAGATGAGCCATTACGCCGCAAGCGAGTTGACTTAACCGGCCCGGCGGCACCCGGCCGGTGCTTCGACCCAGGCCAGTTGCTGCAATGGCGCTCGTTGCTGCGTGTTGTTTTTCCTGATTATTGCCGAAACCCGGAGCGGGGGAAAGCGCGGTCCGGCGCCGGGCGGGCTGGAGGGCAGCAGGGCATGTTTTTCATGCCGCTACGCGTACCCTGATCGCCGCTGCGCGGTCGGGCAGGCGAATCGCCGCCTGAAGGGGGTGGCATTTGGGGGTGGCATTTTTTCATAAGGAATCAATCCCTTGCGTCAAATAATTTGTACCAGGTGTGGGCTGTTCGGTATAATTGAGCGCCTTTTCAAAAATTGAGCGCCTTTTCAAAAATTGAGCGCTTTTTCAAAACGATAACTACGTCCCTCAGGGTTAATCATGAGCGATACACCGAAAATCAATCGCGGCCGGCGAAATATCGTGGTGCTGTCCGCTTGCGCCGGCGGCGCGGCGACCGTGGCGGCCGCGGTCCCTTTCGCCGCGTCGATGCTGCCCTCGGAACGCGCCAAGGCGCTCGGCGCGCCGGTCGAAGCCGATATCGGCGAGCTGGCGCCCGGCGAAAAAATGACCGTGGAATGGCGCGGCCAGCCGGTATGGATTCTCAGGCGCAACAAGGAGATGCTCGATTCGGTGAAAAAGAGCGATGACCGGGTCAGCGACCCCAGGAGCGAGCGCAAACCGGGTGAACTGACCCCGGAGTATGCGCGCAACGAATTCCGCTCGATAAAGCCCGACGTGCTGGTGGTGGTGGGCATCTGTTCGCATCTGGGCTGCTCGCCGAGCGACAAGCTGAATGCTGCGCCGGAGCCGTTCGACCCGAGCTGGCCCGGCGGGTTCTACTGTCCCTGCCACGGCTCGCTGTTCGACCTCGCGGGCCGCGTCTACAAGAACAAGCCGGCCCCGGACAATCTCACGGTGCCCCCGCATACCTACCTGTCCGACAGCAAGCTGCTGATCGGCGAAGATAAAAAGAAGGGAGCCTGAGCGATGGCCGCCGCAGAAAAACAACCGGTCACCGGTGCCGGCCCGCTCAACGGCGTGCTGACCTGGGTGGACCAGCGCTTCCCGCTCATCCATCTGTGGAAAACCCAGCTCACCGAGTACTACGCCCCGAAGAACTTCAACTTCTGGTACTACTTCGGCTCGCTCGCGATGCTGGTGCTCGCGATACAGATCATCACCGGCATCTTCCTCACCATGCACTACAAACCTGATGCGCAGCAGGCATTCGCGTCGGTCGAGTACATCATGCGCGAGGTGCCGTGGGGTTGGCTGATACGCTACATGCATTCGACTGGCGCCTCGTTCTTTTTCATCGTTGTCTATCTGCACATGTTCCGCGCGCTGCTGTACGGTTCCTACCGGCAGCCGCGCGAACTGCTGTGGATATTCGGCATGCTCATTTTCCTCTGCCTGATGGCCGAGGCGTTCTTCGGTTACCTCCTGCCGTGGGGACAGATGTCGTACTGGGGCGCCCAGGTGATCGTCAACCTGTTCGCCGCCATTCCTCTCATCGGCCCCGATCTGGCCGTCTGGATCCGCGGTGACTACGTGGTCTCGGATGCCACCCTCAACCGTTTCTTCGCCTTCCACGTCATCGCCATTCCGCTGGTGCTCCTGGGCCTGGTGGCGGCGCATCTGATGGCGCTGCGTGAGGTCGGCTCCAATAATCCGGATGGCATCGAGATCAAGCAGAACCTCGATCCGAAGACCGGCATCCCGCTCGACGGCATCCCGTTCCATCCTTATTACACCGTCAAGGACATCTTCGGCGTGGCCGTATTCCTGGTGGTATTTTTCGTGGTGGTGTTCTTTGCGCCGGAAATGGGCGGCTATTTTCTCGAATACAACAACTTTGTTCCTGCCGATCCGCTGAAGACCCCCGAGCACATTGCGCCGGTCTGGTACTTCACCCCGTTCTACTCGATCCTGCGCGCCAACACCATCAATTTCCTGTGGATTGATGCCAAGGTATGGGGTGTGGTGTGCATGGGCCTGTCGACCATGATTTTCTTCCTGTTGCCCTGGCTGGACCGCAGCCCGGTCAAGTCGATCCGCTACAAGGGCCCGATATTCAAGACCGCCCTGGCGATATTCGTCATCAGCTTCTTCGTGCTCGGCTGGCTGGGAACCGAAACGGTTTCCGAAGGCAGGACTCTGGCCGCGCAGATTTTCACCGTCCTGTACTTCCTCTTCTTCATCCTGATGCCCTGGTACTCGACGCTCGACAGGACCAGGCCCGTTCCGCAAAGGGTGACAGGATAATGAAAAAAAATATCGCGATACTGATGCTGGTCGGGCTGTCCGCCGGCCCGGTTGCGGCCGCGGATAGTGTGCGGCTTGATCCGGCACCGATCGACGTGCGCGACTTCGCCAGCCTGCAGGCTGGCGCACGCCCCTTCGTCAACCACTGCCTGAACTGCCACAGCGCCAGCCTGATGCGCTACAACCGCCTGCGGGACATCGGTCTTACCGAAGCACAGATCAGGGACAATCTGCTGTTCACCGCCGACAAGGTGGGTGAGGTGATGAACGTCGCGATGCCCAAGAAGGATGCGAAGGACTGGTTTGGCGCGCCGCCGCCGGACCTGTCGGTCACGGCCCGTTCGCGCGGCGCAGACTGGCTCTATACCTACCTGCGCGGCTTTTACCGGGATCCCGCCACCGCGACCGGCTGGAACAACACCGTGTTCGACCGGGTCGGCATGCCGCATGTGCTGTGGCAACTGCAGGGTCAGCGCGTGCTGCGGCAGGAGATCGTGAAGGACAATGCCGGCAACGATGTGAAGGATGCCCATGGCAATCCGGTCAGGCGCACCCGGTTCGAGACGGTAGTCCCCGGCAGCATGAGCGCTGCGGACTACGATCATACCGTCCGTGACCTGGTGAACTACATGACCTGGATGGCGGAGCCCAATCAGGTCTGGCGCAAACAGGTGGGTTATGTGGTGCTGTTCCTGCTGGGCCTGCTCGTGCTGGTTACCTGGCTGCTCTACAAGTCGTTCTGGCAAGACGTCCACTAGGCGTTCGCCAGCCCGGTACGGTACGCGTACAAGAGGCGCCGGCGACCCGCTTGCCGGTACCCCGGTTTCAGATATTCCTAAGGCACTGCGATCATGATGAATTTATATTCCGGCACCACTTGTCCCTTTTCGCAGCGCTGTCGCGTCGTGCTGTACGAGAAAGGCATGGATTTCCAGATCATCGATGTGGACATGTACAACAAGCCGGAAGACATTGCGGTGATGAATCCCTACAACCGGCTGCCGGTGCTGGTGGAGCGGGATCTGATCCTGTACGAATCGAACATCATCAATGAATATATCGACGAGCGTTTTCCCCATCCGCAACTGATGCCGGCCGACCCGGTGATGCGGGCACGGGCGCGCCTGTTCCTGTTCAACTTCGAGGTGGAACTGTTCAGCCAGGTCGAAACACTGGAACATGGCAATCAGAAGCAGCAGGACCGCTCGCGCCAGCACGTAGCGGATCGCCTCACCGAACTCGCCCCGGTGTTCACCAAGCAGAAATACATGCTGGGCGATGATTTTTCCATGCTGGACGTTGCGATTTCGCCGTTGCTGTGGCGCCTCGATTACTACGGGATTTCGCTGCCGAAATCGGCGGCGCCGCTGATGAAATACGCAGAGCGGCTGTTTTCACGGCCGGCGTTCATCGAGGCCCTGACCCCGTCCGAAAAAGTGATGCGCAAATGACCTGTCGCAGACGCCCGGAGGAGAGGTTGGCGCCGCCGCGCCCATAACCGCGTCGCAGCGCACTCATGGCCGAGCCGACCTCCACCAAACCGTATCTGATGCGTGCCATTTACGAATGGTGCGTGGACAACGGCCTGACGCCATACATCTCGGTGGTGGTCGATTCGCGCACTCGTGTGCCGATGGAATATGTGCGCGACGGCGAGATCGTCCTCAATATCGGGCCGCTGGCAACCAGCCGCATGCGGATGGGCAACGAATTCATCGAGTTCAGTGCGCGCTTCTCCGGGTCATCGAAGGAGCTGCACGTTCCGGTCGCCGCGGTTGCCGCCATCTATGCCAGGGAAAACGGTCATGGCATGACGTTCGAAACCGAGAACAAGGATGCACGCGGCGTCGAAGTCGGGCCGGTGTCCCGGGAAAATGCAACCGACGTTCAGGATCCGCAGTCCGGAGAAGGCCAACCCAAACCGCCGCCGGGCGCCGGGGGAAAGCCCACCTTGCGCCGGGTCAAATAGCGGCCTGCCGCTGCGGTGATGAGGTGAGCCGCCTGCTCGACCAGCTCAAGAACGCGGAGCGCAGCCGGCGCCAGAAGCTGGCGGAGGGTTCTCCCACCAAGTCCGGCAGCGGTGAGGACGCCCCCAAACCACGTTCAGCCGCGACTTCCGCAGCCGATGTGCAGCCTGCGCATGAGGAAGCGGTGGCGCGGCATGTGCTGGAGGCAGAGGCGCGACGCCGTAACGATGATGCCGCAGCGCGCCACGCAGCCGAGCGGGTGTTGGAGGAGCGCGCAGCATCCGAGGTACGACAGCGGGCGGCCGTGGATCAGGCAGCAGCGGCGGCTGCCACCAACCGGCGCGATGCGCAACGCCGCGAGGAACGGGCCATCGCGACGAGGTTGGCCGGCGAGGAAGACGCTGTCCGCGCCATGGCTGAGCGGCTCGCTGCGGAACGCGATGCCCTTGTCGCGACGCAGGCAAAAATCGCTGCCGAAAAAGGCCTTGCCGAGCAGGCGGTGCGTCGTGCCGCTGCAGAGGAAGCGTTGCGCCGGCAGGCAGCGTCGCAACTGGAAGCAGAGCGCGTGCTGACGCGAGTCGCCTCGGAGCGCCTGCGGGCGGAAGCCGAAGCCGACGGTGCAGCCCAACTGCGCACCGAAGCCGAGCGCGACGCCGCGCAACAGGCGAGCGTACGAGCTGCAGCGGAGGCGGCGGCGCAACGGGAGGCGGCCCGGCGATCGACCGCCGAATTCGATGCGCGCAACATGGCGGTGGCGCGCCAGCAAGCTGAACAGGAACTCGCGCAAGCGGCCGCGGCGCGCGTAGAAGCCGACAGGCTGGCCGTGGCGGCGCTGCAGCAGCGTAGCGATGCGGAGCGCGCCGCCGAACAGCACGCCCTCGAGCGGGGCGCAGCCGAAGCCGAGGCGCAGCATGCCGCCGAACAATTTGCTGAAACCGAACGTGAGGCACTCGCCCTTGCGGCGGCGCGCCTGAAGGCGGAGAACGAAGCGCTCGCCGCGGCCGAGACTAGCCGCCTCGCCGAACGAGCCGCGCTCGCTGCAGCGGAGGCCCGGCGCAAGGCCGATGAAGAGGCAACGAGAGCAGCTTTGGCGCGCCAACACGGCGAACAGGAACTCGAGCAAGCGGCCGCGGCTCGCGTAGAAGCCGACAGGTTGGCCGCGGCGGCGCTCGAGCAGCGTAACGATGCGGACCGGACGGCCGAACAACGCGCCCTCGAGCGGCGTGCAGCCGAGAACGAGGCGCAGCGTGTCGCCGAACAGCTTGCTGAAACCGAACGTGCGGCACTCGCCCTGGCCACGGCGCGCGTGACGGCCGAACGCGAAGGCCTCGCTGCTGCAGAGGCGCGCCGTCTCGCGGATCAGGCGGCAGCCGCAACGGCACAGTCTCGGATAGAAGCCGAAGCGCTGCTGCGCACGGCGGCAGAGGCGCGCGCCCGTGCCGAGGCTGAAGCCGCGCAGGCCGCGCTGCAGCGGGAACGCTTTGAAGTCGCCGCGGCCGAGGCACTGCGTGCCCGTGCCGCCGCCGATAACGATGAACGCCAGCGTGCCCAGGCGCGGCGCGATGCAGATGAGCGCGCCACGCAGGCCGCGCAGGCGAATCTGGAGGCGCAGAACGCCGCGATGGCAGTGGCCGCTGAACGGATTGAAGCGGAGCGGCAGGCAGGCGAAGCCGAAGTGCTGCGTGCCCGGCGGGAAATCGAACTGCGCGAAGCTGCTGAACGGCGCGCCGAGTCCGAGCAGAAGATCGCGGAGCAGATACTCGCCCGGGAACACGAAACCGCGCAGGCCATGGCGCTCGAGAAGAGGCGGCTGGAAGCCGAAGCGCAGGCGCTTGCCGCAACCAGGCAGCGCGAAGCCGCCGAAGCGCGTGCCGGAGTCACTGCTGAGCAGGCACTGACAACGGCGCGCTCGCTCGAGGCGACGCGCCGCGAGCGCGTCGCCTCGGGTGAGCGTGCGTTCGCCGCTGCGCTCGCGCGGCAGCACGCCGAAGCGCAACGCGCGCAGTCAGTCGCGGCGACGCTGGCATTGGAACAGGCGGCCCTGGCCGCGCAGCGCGAACGCGACGCGCTGGAGCGCGAGTCAGCGCGATTGCGCAAGGCGCGGCTTGCCGGCCTTGCCCTTTCCAGGCGTACGCGATGGGACCGCCGGCTGCGCCGCCTGAAACACTGGCTGCGTCCCCGCCATACGGTTGCGGCGGTATTGGCCAGCGCCGCGATCGGCATTGCGTGGACGGTTGGAACCAACCTGGGAAGCTTGCCTGCGGTCGGGACGGCTTCACACGATCCGACCTCAGCCGCCGCTGTATCGGGCGCAGCGCGATCCACCGGGCAATCGGCCGCAGCCGGGGGGCCGCTGGTGCTGCGGCTGGAGCGTGACTGGGCATCGATCGGCACGCGGGCAGCGGCCGGTCAGCGTCCCGTTCCCTGATCCGGGCGAGGCCCGCCGAATGCGCATGCAGCGGTTTTGCTTGCCGTTACACCTGCGGGCCGGGCACGCCGCTGTCGCCGCGGGATGCACGCCGCTCCTGCTGGGGTTGGCGCTGTGTGCCCTCACCCCGGCGGCGGCGCAGACCGCGGTGCAGACCCCGTCCACGGCGCCAGCGCCGCCCACGCTGCCAGCGCCGCCCGCGGTTCGCCAACGGTCTGTCACCGGCCCGGACGGCGCCGCCGCGCCACCTGATCCGGAGCCGGCATCCGGTCTTACTGAGCAGCGCGCCGCGCGCGGCCGCAGCTTCATGGTGGCCGCGGCCAATTCCCTCGCCGTCGATGCCGGGTACGACATGCTCGAACGCGGCGGCAGCGCAGTGGATGCCGCCATTGCGGTGCAGATGGTGCTCAATCTGGTGGAGCCGCAATCCTCGGGCATCGGCGGCGGCGCTTTTCTGTTGCACTTCGCAGCCGCGGACCAAAGCGTGCGCGCCTATGACGGCCGCGAAACCGCCCCCGCGGGTGCGCGTCCCGATGATTTTCTGGCAGCCGACGGGCGTCCCGCCGGTTTTTTCGACGCGGTGATCGGCGGGCGCTCGGTCGGGGTGCCGGGTGTGCTGCGGGTGCTGCAACTGGCGCACCGGCGGCACGGCCGGCTGCCGTGGGCGGTGCTGTTCGAGCCGGCGATCAGGCTCGCCGAGGGCGGGTTTCCGATTTCGCGACGGCTGCATTCGTTGCTGGCGCAGGTGAGGATTCGCGCGCCCGATTCGCCCGCACGCCGCCATTTCTACGGCGAGGACGGCTATCCAAAACCGGTCGGCTCGGTGCTGCGCAATCCCGACCTGGCGGCAACGTTGCGCGTCATTGCCGCGAGCGGCGCCGAGGCGTTTTACCGGGGCGATGCGGCGCGCGACATCGCCATGGCAACGCGCGCCACGATCAATCCGGGCCGGCTCAGCGAGCAGGATCTCGCCGGCTACCGGGCGCGCGAGCGCGAGCCGCTGTGCGGTGCCTACCGGCTATGGCGCATCTGCGGCATGCCGCCGCCGAGCTCGGGGGGCACCACCGTGCTGGAGATTCTCGGCATGCTCGAGCGCCATCCGCTGGCGCGCATGCCGCGCACCATCCAGGCGGTGCATCTCATCGCCGAGGCGGGAAGGCTGGCCTATGCCGATCGTGACCGGTATCTGGCGGATCCGGATTTTTTCGAGGTGCCGGTACAGGGTTTGCTGGACCGTCGATACCTTGCCGAACGCGCCGCCCTGATATCGCCCGCGCGTTCGCTCGGCCGCGCCGTGCCGGGCGAGCCGGCGCGCGCCCGCGCGGCGCAGCTCGCCGACGATGCTGCCCCGGAACTGGCGGCCACCAGTCACCTGTCCATCGTCGATGCGCTCGGCAACGCGGTATCGATGTCCACCTCCATAGAATTCGCCTTCGGCAGCCAGATCATGGTGCGCGGCTTTTTGCTGAACAATCAGATGACCGATTTCTCATTCCTGCCGGAACGCGACGGACGGCCCGTGGCGAACCGCATCGAACCGGGAAAGCGGCCGCGCAGCGCCATGTCCCCGACCATGGTGTTCGATCGCCACGGCCGCCTGCTGATGGTGCTCGGCTCGGCGGGCGGCAGCGCGATCATCAATCACGTGGTGAAGACGCTGATCGCCTCACTTGACTGGGGCATGGATCTGCAGGATGCCGTTTCACTGTCGAACTTCGGCAGCCGCAATGGACCGACCGAACTGGAGCATGGTGCACAGGCGCGGGTATGGAGCGAGGGCCTGCGGGCACTGGGACACGACGTGCGGCTGATGGACATGAGCAGCGGGGTGCACGCCGTCGGGCGCGCACCCGGTAACGCGGCGGGCTGGATCGGCGTGGCGGACCCGCGGCGGGAAGGCGCGGCACGCGGGGATGTGTTTCGATAACTGGTACTTTTTCTACGGAGGTCCCCGTACAGAGGGTTTAAACGCGGAGTTGTTATTTCATTTTTGATAAAAATATCGGAAGAAATGCAGCTGGGAAAACCCGCCGGCGCCGCAGCGCTCCTGGAACGGCGCAATGCCGCTAGTCATCCACGACGCGAGGGGGCAAGCCCCCTCGCACACCCCGAAATCGGGGAAAACGCCCGGCGTTTTCTTCCTACACCGCACCATAGATCGGGATCACCGCGCCGCGCGTCGCCCGGTTGCCCGGCGAGGCGAGGAACGTGATGACTTCGGCGACGTGGGCCACGGTGGGCCACTGGGCATGATTGGCGCCCGGCATCGCCGCCCGGTTGGCCGGCGTATCCAGGATCGAGGGCGCGACCGCGTTGACCCAGATGGCTTCCGCGCTCAGTTCCTGCGCCAGGCTTTGCGTCAGCGCCGCCACCGCCGCCTTCGACATGGTGTAGGCGGTCATGCCGGCGCCCAGCCGCGGCTCCAGCGCCGGCCGGGCGGCCACGTTGACGATGCGCCCGCCCGCGTGCGCCGTGTCTCCTGAAGCGGCCCGCGCCCGGATGGCGCGGACCGCTTCGCGGCAGCAAAGAAAACAGCTCAGCGCGTTCATGTGCATCTGTTCGAGGAATCCGGTCGCCGTCGTGTCGGCGATGTCGCCCATCGCAAAGCCGCCTGCCAGGTGCACCGATCCCCACAGGCCCGGCAAACCGGAAAAAAATTGCCGCACACTGGCCTCGTCGGTCAAGTCGATCCCCTTGACCACCTTCACGGCGGCATTGTCCGCCAGGGTGAATCCGGTGAGTTCCTCCGGGAAAAGGTTGGGCACGTGGCAGGTGGCGCCGGCCTCGATCAATGAACCGACCACGGCCCGGCCCAATGCGCCGGTGCCGCCGGTGACGACGAGGTGGCAATTCTCCAGGGACTTGCTCATGGCGACTCCTGATTTGCGTTTTGCGGCAAAGGGCGAAAAAGGTTGCCGAACGGCGCCGGCCGGGAAGTTCAGCGAACGGTGTGTGCCGGTCTGCAGCGCCGAAATCCGCTATCACCCGCCGTTGATTTTAGTTGGATAATTGTATTTGAACCGGGGAAAAGGCGAGGGTTGGGACAAGAACAGAAATAGCCGTTGAAATGCTGTGGTAGCTCAGTTGGTAGAGCAGTTGATTTGTAATCATCAGGTCGGGGGTTCGATTCCTCTCCACAGCACCATATTTTTTCGTGATTCCGGCGCCGAATGTCGCCTGTAAGTTCG
>ORMF011780340.1_pt1 | contig 10005 bp, 8 predicted proteins | sample 1779871 | NCBI WGS metagenome assembly ORMF01 (sample SAMEA104232316, study PRJEB22302) | groundwater metagenome | biome: forest; feature: aquifer; material: groundwater | place: USA | collected 2011-08-07 | depth 5.4 m | reverse complement strand
TCCCGCGTCGAAAAAGAAAACGGGGCTTGGGAATACGCGGTCGACATCAATAATGAAACCATCCCCGAGCTTCGTGTTAATAAGAAATATCGTCAAATGCTCAAGCAAAAAAATCTGGACGCTAAAACAAAAGCATTTCTTCGCGAAAAGGTTCAGGCCGCAATGATGTTTATCCGCGTTCTTGGCGAACGTAAATCCACATTGAGGCAAATTGCTGAGGAACTTGTAAAAATCCAAAAAGAATTTCTAGACCAGGGATTTGCTTTTTTGAGGCCCCTCAGATTGCGCGATATCGCTGAAAAACTAGGAATTCACGAATCGACGATAAGCCGCGCAATTCAGGGCAAATATGTCCAATGTCCCCAGGGCACAATTTCGCTGAGAAGTTTTTTCTCTACCTCACTCACGATGGAGGATGGAACTACCGAATCTCAAAAAAGCCTTCTAGAAAAACTTCGTCATTTGATTGAATCTGAAAACAAGAAGAAACCATTGAGCGACGCCCAAATCGTTGAACTCTTAAAGCGAGATGGGGTAAAGCTTGCACGCAGAACTGTTGCCAAATATCGAGAAATTTTAAAAATCCTTCCGACACATCTACGTAAAGAAAAATAAAACAGCCCACGGTCAGAATCGAACTGACGACCTGCGCTTTACGAGGGCGCCGCTCTACCAACTGAGCTACATGGGCCTGTGACTTATACTTTGGCGGGACTTTTTTTGGACGAGCGCTTTGAATCTAGAGAGTATATGCCCGACAAATAATCGCGGATACCGGCTTCAACACTCCATTTGGCTTTGAAACCAATCTTTTTTTCTGCAAGCTGAACATTTGCTCGCGTATGATTTTGATAAAATGAATAAGGGTTCTTAAAATAAGACGGTTTTAAGTCGGTTCCTAAAACTGCGTTTAAAATTTCAACGATGCGATTGAAAGAGGTTGGTTTTCCGGTTCCCACATTAACAACTCCGCTCTTCCCTGCTTCCCACGCACACAAATTCGCCGAAACGACATCTTTCACATAAATATGGTCACGCTCCTGCTCACCAAATTCAAAAATGCGAGGCTGTTCGCCCGCACGCATCTGCTCTGCCAATTGATAAATCATACTTGAAGTTTTATTTTTATATTTTTCACGTGGACCGAAAACATTGAAATAGCGAAGTCCCATAATCGGGCTTTTCGTTTCTTTGGAAGCGGTATGTGCAATACGGTCCATTTGAAGTTTTGAAAATCCATAAATATTCAGTGGTAATAAATGCTTATCTTCAGTCTGCGGAGGTTCCGCGTTACCGTAAACACCGGCGGAGGAGGCATAAACGAGCGGAATTTTCTTTTTAATTGCATACGTCAAAAGGGTGCGGAAAGATTCTACATTTTGTTCCATCATCCATTTTTGATCTAAAATCGTAGTATCGGTGACGGCCTGCTCATGAAAAATGACGTCAAACTTTGGAAATTTATCCCAAGAAACTCGGGTGATATCTAGAGCCACGACATCGGTTGAAATGCCGTCCAAATTCCTGAAATTGCTGGATTGAAAATTATCCAGAATGGTAACGTCGATTCCTTGCTCGGTTAAAGCAAGGGCAAGATTAGAACCAATAAATCCCGAACCACCTGTAATCAGCGCTTTTGCCACTTAATCATGCCCTTTCCTTGAAGTTTTCGGATGGATTGTAACTACTTTTGGGGTGAAAATCAACTGGTGAGCCCGCGCAATTTTCCGGCCTGTTTCAGCAACTGATAATAAAAGAAGCCGATGATGGTTTTACCATCCTTAATTTTCCCCTGCTTAATTTTCTTTTCTAAGGCTTTTCGGGGAACAATTTTAACTTCTAAAAATTCATCTGCATCCAGCGTGCCCTTCGCGGGTCTTAAATCGGTTGCTAAATATAAATACATATGTTCCATTGAGATCCCCGGTGCAGGAAAAAAATCTACTAAATTAGTTAATTTCCCGGCCCGAAAACCTGCTTCCTCGATTAATTCCCGATGCGCGCAAACGCGCGGTTTTTCACCGGGCTCCAAAGTGCCAGCCGGGAATTCAAGCAGCCAACCATTCACAGCAGCGCGATGTTGACTCACCATCACAAATCGCTCCCCCGGCAGTACGGGGATTGCAACTGCGGCGCCAGGATGCTGAATCAACTCCCGTATGAAAGTTTTACCGTCCGGCGCTTTCATCTCCCACTTCACCACATGAATTGCTTTTCCGGAAAAAATAGATTTCTTTTTTAAAATAGGGAAATCTTTTTTCATAACACCTTAACTTCATCTCCGACTTTTAATTTAAATTCCGTTTCAGCGGAACCGTTTGGTACTGCCAATTCTAAAAATCCGGAACTGTTCCAGACGCTGATCAATTCTTTTGCCTGACCTTCACTAAAAAATACACAAAGCCGAGATAAATGTTTTGACGCGACTTCAATTTGAGCGGACGGAGAAATCTCTTTTCCGAGTTTTTTTGCCGATTCTTTTTTAATATTGGTAATCGAATTACCAAATTGATCGATATAGACAATTTCACCAATTAAGAAATTGCCGGTTAATTTAGGTTTTGAAATTTCAAGATCTTTAATCGTTTCAATTTTCTCTCCCACTTCTTTAAAAATGTCCTTTTGGCTGAGCCAAGCCGCAACAGGACCAAAAATATCCCGCCCATGAAAAGTGGAACTCACGGGTTTTCTGAAAAACTGATCATTTTGAATTAATCGAATTTCATAAGTTGGCTCTTCCGAAAGTGCGAGGCTTAAAATTCCGTTGTCAGGCCCCACCAAATATCCTTTAGACGTCTGGACACAGATCGCTTTCCGGCTGCTCCCGACACCCGGATCTACAACAGCGACAAAAATGGTACCCTCCGGAAAAACTCGATACGCTTCCCGAAGGAGGAACGCGCCTTCTCTGATCGCTTGAGGCTTGATTGCGTGGCAAACATCCTGAATATTTGCTTCCGGATTAATGGATAAAATAGAACCTTTGACGCACGCCACATAATGGTCGGTAAGTCCAAAATCGGTCAGCAACGCAATTATTTTAGAATTCTTCATGTTTCACCGTCATTTTTTTACCCGCATCTTCAATCATATTTTCCGCTTGATGAATTAATTCCTTAAAATTTTGTTTTGTTTTAACAGAAATTGGAATTCCATCCGGAAATTTCTCGGTTTTTCTCGTGAACTCATCAGGAGTTAACAAATCAACTTTATTAAGCGCTAAAACAGTGGGTTTGTCAAATGCGCCCAACTGTTCCAAAAGCTGATTCACTGCCCGGTAATGCGATTCTGCCGCAGGGCTTGAAATATCCAGCACATGAATAAGCGCATCCGCTTGCGTCACTTCTTCTAAAGTTGATTTAAAAGCCTCAATCAAGTGATGAGGCAGATGATTAAGAAATCCAACCGTATCAGTTAAAAGCACTTTCTTGGACCCGGCTGTATAAAAGAAGCGTGTGGTAGGATCAAGTGTTGCAAATAATTTATTTTCTACAACTGCGCTCGCTCCGGTGAGCGCATTCAGCAAACTGCTTTTTCCGACATTGGTATAGCCGACTATGGCAATTGAAAAGAAATCTTTCCGCTTCCTTGATTTCCGAAGAAGCTCCCTATGTCTCTCCACTTTCTCAAGTTCGTCCTTAATCTTAGAAATCCGGTTTCTGATTTTTCTTCGATTGATTTCGAGTTTTTGCTCACCAGGCCCTCTCGTACCGATACCGCCCCCAAGACGCGACAACAAAACACCTTCCCCTACAAGTCGAGGTAATAAGTAACTCAGCTGTGCAAGCTCGACCTGAAGCCTGCCTTCTTTGGATTGGGCGCGTCTTGCAAAAATATCGAGAATAAGTCCGGTGCGGTCCACGATGCGCGTTCCACCCACTTCTTCCAGATTCCGGCTTTGCGCGGGCGAGAGATCGATATTAAAAATGGCAAGACCAGCCTTCGATTTAAACCTTTTCTCCCTAAATTCTTCCACTTTTCCGGCGTGAATATAATGCGAAGGCGAGGGTTTCTCGATGGGGGCAACTAAGTTTTCGATAATAGCACCGCCGGCTGAGCGGATGAGTTCGTGCATCTCCTCCACTTCTTCATGCAACAAATGTTTCGATTTGCCTTTCCGGACGACGGTGACTAATAATACTTTTTCTGGCATTAGATTTTATGAAAATTAAAAAGACGCCTTTCCATTTAAAATATTAACGACTTTTTCGGTTAACTGATTGAGAGAAGTTTCTTTTTTAACATCAATCCAATGAATTCGGCTTTCCTTGCGGAACCAGGTTAACTGTTTTTTAGCGAGATGCCGGGACCTTTTTTTAGTCTCCTGAATCGCTTCATCTAAAGGCAACTCGCCTTTTAAATATGAAAGCATTTCTTGATATCCAATCGCATGGCGTGCCGTTCTTGAAAGCCTTTTCTTTGAAAGAGATTTCACTTCGCGCACAAAACCTTTTTCAATCATTCGTTCAACCCTTTGATTGATGCGCTCATACAATTCCGCCCGGTCCCGTCTCAAACCGATCATAAGCCATTCATATCCCAGCTCATTCAACCCAACTCTTTTTTGCAGCCAGATGCTTGGCTTAATTTTATAAGTTTCGTAAATTTCAAGAGCTCGTACGGTTCTCCTTGGGTCTGAGGGAAGGATTTCTCTTGCGCGCTCAGGATCAATCGCTTGAAGGCGTTTATATAGATATTTTAATCCGTATTTCTCGAGCTTCTTTTCTAAACTTCGCCTCACCTTGCTTGTGTTCTTCGATTCAGGAACCAAACCATCAATCAGCGCCTGCGCGTAAAGTCCTGAACCTCCTACCACAATAGGGAGATTGCCCCGCCTTAAAACCTGCTCAATAGCCTTTAAAGCCAGTTTCCGGTAATCGCTCACGGCAAACTGCTGGCTTGGGCTCTTAATATCAATCAAATGGTGTTTAATGCCTTCCCGTTCGCGCACAGCAGGCTTTGCAGTCCCTATGTTCATCCCCTTATAGACCAGCATGGAATCGCAGGAAATAATCTCGCCAGAGAGCAATTTGGCCAAATGAATGGAAAGGTCGGATTTAGCGCTTCCGGTAGGACCTAATAGGAATAAAACAAGAGGATTCATCGACTACATTTTTTCGGGCTGTGAAATCCCGAGAATTCTAAGACCGTTCCGAAGGACAATCCGCACGCAATCTGCAAGTAAGAGCCGGGCTTCCGTTAGCTTTGAATCTTCCCCAATCACGCGACAGGACGCGTAAAATTTATGAAATAAGGCGGCAAGCTCCCTTAAATAATCTACCAAACGATATGGCTCGAGCGAATCAGCAGCTTGTTTCAAAACCTGAGGATATTCCCCTATATTTTTTAACAAATCAACTTCTTCCTTTGCGGTGAGTAAATCGGTTTCAGCATCACCCCGAATGGTTTGATTTGCGGACGCTAAAATGCTCGCAATCCGCGCGTGAGCGTATTGCAAATAATAAACCGGGTTATCCTGTGACTTTTCTTTCGCAAGCTCCAAATCAAAATCAAGATGACTTTCAACGCGTCTCATTAAAAAGAAAAATCGCGTCGCATCCTTCCCGACCTCATCCACCAAATCTTTTAATGTGACGTATTCACCTGCCCGCTTCGACATCCGCACTTGTTCTCCGCGCCGGTAAAGCGTTACAAGCTGTACAATTAATATCTGAATCCGCTCCGGCGAATAGCCCATCGCCTGGCAGGCAGCTTTCACGCGCGGGATATATCCATGATGATCCGGTCCCCACAAATTAATTAATCGGTCAAACCCGCGTTTAAATTTTTCTTCATGATACGCAATGTCCGGCAAAAAATAGGTATACTCCCCATTTTGTTTTTTAAGCACGCGATCTTTGTCATCTCCGAAATCTGTCGATCGAAACCATAATGCGCCTTCCGCCTCGTATAAATAATTTTTATCCTGCAATTTTTTTAATACTTTATCTACCGATTGGTTTTTGTAAAGCGATTGCTCGCTGAAATATTCGTCAAAAATAACTCCGACATCCTTCAAATCAATCTTTATTTCATTCAATCTTTCTTCTATTGCTTCTGAGTAAACAATATTCTCGGGATCTAAAACATCTTCCGGTTTCAAATGTGGATATTTTGTTTTAAAAGATTCTGCCGATGCTGTGATGTATTCGCCGTGATAGCCATCTTCCGGCAATTCAATATCCTCTCCAAGCAGCTGTCTTAAGCGTATTGAAAAAGTCTGGCGATAAAGATTTACCTGCCTTCCGGCATCATTTAAATAAAATTCTTTATGAACCTTAAAACCCACCGCCTTTAAAATCCGCGCAAGGACGTCGCCCACAATCGCTTGCCGGCCATGAGCAATCGTAAGCGGACCGGTTGGATTTGCGCTCACAAACTCAATATTAATTTTCTTTCCTGTTCCATGATTTGATTCTCCGAATTTTACATTCTGTTCTAAGATAGCGCGCAAAATATCAGCGCGGGATTTTTCGGTGAGAAATAAATTGATAAATCCGGGGCCTTCAACCTTAATTTCCCGAATCAACCCACTCGAAGCCGGGTGTGTCTTTAAAATATTCTGAATCGTGAGCGCAACATCACGGGGTTTTTGTTTCGCGATTCCCGCCAGCTTGAGCGCCAGATTAAGCGCGAAATCTCCGTGTTCACGATTTTTCGGAATATCAATCGCATAATCAAGAGTCACAGGGACATCGCATCCAAGTTTTTTTGAAATTTCAGGAAGGAGTGAATCGATAATGGATTTAACTTTTTCGCGCACGCGGTTTCTTTCTATCTAAAGCGCCCCAAAGGCGCTCCAAGCCGTAAAAATTTCGGGTTTCATAATGGAACACATGGATGACCACATCACCGTAATCAAGAAGCGCCCACCGTCCCTCTTTCATTCCTTCGACGTGCCACACACGCTCACCTTCTTTTTTGAGCTCCTTCACCACGTTATCCGCAATGGCCCGAACGTGTGTATCTGAAGTACCATTTACAATCAAAAAGTAGGATGCTATGGTTGATTTCTTCCCGACATTTAAAATAACAGGATCAATTCCCTTTTTATCTTCAGCCGCTTTTTTTGCAAGCTGGGCGAGTTTTGAAGATCTCAAATTATCCTTTCGAAACAAACCCTTCGTGCCGCAATAATTTTTTCTTCCAAGCAAGTCCCCCGCTAAATCCTCCAAGCGACTGGTCTTTTCGGACAATTCGGTGACATGGGAAAATAACGGGAATTGGATTTCTGCCCAACGCATTACCCGCAGCGCGAGCGCCCTTCGGTATTCCGCATGTTTTCGCAAGCCATTCATAAGTCCGGGTTTCTCCAGCCGGAATTCTCGAAAGCGAACTCCAAACTTTCTTTTGAAGCGGTGTCCAACCGGTTTTATCGATTGGAATTTGTTTCCACTGTGCACTTCCCGTCCGCAAATAATGTCCAAAATTCTCTTTTAAAAGTTTTAGAGTCTTTGCATTCGTCTTTGACGCTTGCTCGCGCGCTGAGCGCAAAGTCTTACTTTTTGGGAATGAAATAGAGGCGAGGCCTTTATCGGAAAAGTTAGCCGTAAACGACCCCCATTTTGTGAGAACCGGGTAAGTTTGGTTTTGTTTCTTCATCATACATTTCTCATTTAAGGCGAAAACGATTGGTAATCGGCATTCGGCGTCCAAACCAGGCCTTTTCGCTCACGCGGATAAGCGGCGGGGTTTGCCTGCGCTTATACTCATTATGATCAACTTTTCTAATGGTATCAAAAATAATTTCTTTTGAAATTCCTTTCGGCGAAAGCAGCCGTACAATTTCTTTTTCGCTCAAATTCTGTTCAATATAACATTCCAGAATTTGATCCAAAATATCATACGGCGGAAGGCTGTCTTCGTCTTTTTGATTAGGCCGTAATTCCGCGGAAGGCGCTTTCGTTAAAATCGCTTCCGGAATCACTGGAGAAATTTGATTCCGATAGCGGCATAACTTGAAAACATCTGTTTTATAAACGTCTCCCAAAACAGCGAGCCCTCCGCACATATCGCCATACAATGTGCAGTAACCCATCGCAAGCTCTGATTTATTTCCTGTCGAAAGCAGCAAGCAACCCTCATCGTTTGAAATATACATGAGTTCAAGCGCGCGCAAACGCGCCTGTAAATTTTCATTGGCGAGAGTAATTGCAGCGAATGTTTTCTTGCGCTCTTTTACCGCATCCAGAAAATTTTTATAGGCTTGTTTAATTGGCTGTTTTCTAAATTCGATGCCAAGATTTTTTGTAAGCTCTTCCGAATCCTCATAACTGCCCGAAGACGAATAATCGCTCGGCATAGTGACGCCAACCACCGATTCAGGGCCGATCGCATCCGCAGCAAGCACTGCCACCAGCGCGGAATCGATTCCTCCGCTCAAACCGATCACCACTTTTTTAAATCTATTTTTTTGAATGTAATCTCTGACTCCCAAAACAAGAGCATCATACATTTCCTTCACAGTATCCGGATTCCCGAGCGGAACATCTGATGATTTTTTGGAATCTCCCGGAATCACTACTTCATGAAGCGTTTCTTGAAATGCAGGAGCTCGGCTTATAATCTTTCCCTGCGGATCTGCCACGAAACTTCTTCCGTCAAACACAAGGTCATCCTGGCCGCCCACTTGATTCACATACACAAGCCATGCCTTATTTTCTTTGGCACGCTTTCTCACAAGCGCATCCCGAACCCAGGCAACTTTTTTATGATAAGGCGACGCTGAAATATTAATAATAATGCGAGCGCCTTTTTTCCTTAAAATCTGCATCGGTTTAATTCCGTATTGATCATCCCAAATATCTTCACAAATAGTAGTTCCGATTTTTTGCCCCTTGAGCGACAAAATGCGGTGAGAATCAGCAGGTTCAAAAAAGATTCCTTCTAAGAAAACATCATAAGTTGGAAGAAGAGTTTTGTGCTGAACGAAAGCGATCTTGCCGCGCTGAATCACTGCCAGCGCATTTCTGTTTTTATTAGATTTTTTGCTTCCGAAATCAATAAAGCCAACAATAATGGTAATCGACTTCGACTCGGTGTCTCTTGCAATCTCTTTGACGGTTTTTATACCTTCTTCCACAAAAAGCTGTTTATTCGCCAAATCCCAGACAGGATAGCCCGAGACAGACATTTCCGGAAAAACAATCAGGTCCAGCCCGGCCTGCTCGGCTTGACTCACGTAATTCAGTATTTTCCGCTTATTGGCTTCAAAGTCCCCCACGGTGGGATTGATTTGAGCCAGGCCTACGCGAAGTTCATGCGCTTTGTTCACAATGAATTATCTTATCAAAAAGAGAGGATCTATGAAAGCAGCAACTTAAATTTTCTGTTAATTTTTATTGAAGTGGGCGCTAAGACTGCTACAATAATATCCCATTGTTAGCCATGACTTCTTATACTAAATTGCACTACCTCATCAATGAAGTTTAACGGGAAAATTCTTGTTATTGGCTGCGGCTCTGTTTCTCGCTGCACGCTTCCTCTTCTTTTAAAGCACATCGAGGTTCCCCCCTCAAAAGTAACCATTATGGATTTTGCTGATAATCGCTCTTTAGTTTCAGACGTTTTAAAGAGAGGCGTTCGGTATGTCATCCAAAAAATTACTCAAAAAAATTATAAAGAAATTTTCGCAAAATATGCGGGTCCGGGCGACCTCATTATTGATTTAGCCTGGAACATTGACTGCTGTGCCATTCTTGAGTGGTGCCATAAAAACAGAGTTTTATACATTAATACTTCCGTTGAACTGTGGGATCCTTACGCCGGCGCTGAAACAAAAGAACCCACGGAAAGAACTCTTTATGTCAGACATATGGCTATTCGTGAAATGGTTAAAGGATGGAAAAATCAAAAAGGCACAACAGCGGTTCTCGAACATGGAGCGAATCCAGGGCTGGTTTCCCATTTTACAAAACAAGGACTTTTAGATATTGCCGCAAAATTTCTCAAAGAAAAACCAAAAGATCCGAGACGTCAAGAAATTAAAACTGCCGTTTCAAAACG
>ORMF011575767.1_pt1 | contig 10005 bp, 6 predicted proteins | sample 1779871 | NCBI WGS metagenome assembly ORMF01 (sample SAMEA104232316, study PRJEB22302) | groundwater metagenome | biome: forest; feature: aquifer; material: groundwater | place: USA | collected 2011-08-07 | depth 5.4 m | reverse complement strand
GCCGCCTTCGCCGGTGGTGACGTTCTTGGTGGCATAGAAACTGAAGCAGCCAAAGTCACCGAACGTGCCGGCTTTCCGGCCGTGGTATTCGGTTTCGATCGCGTGCGCGCAGTCTTCGATCAATTTTAATTTGTGACGACTCGCGATTTCCGTAAGCGCGTCCATGTCCGCAGCGCGTCCGGCGAAATGGACTGCCAGAATGGCTTTGGTCTTGGAAGTGATACGGGCTTCGACCTTTGCGGGGTCAATATTCATTGTCAGGCGATCGATGTCGGCCAGCACTGGCGTTGCGCCCGCGTGAACGATCGCGTTGACCGTGGCACAGAAAGTCATTGGCGTGGTGATCACTTCGTCACCGGCGCCGAGGCCGGCGGCCAGAACGCTCAAGTGCATGGCCGCGGTGCAGGAGCTGACGGCGGCGGCAAAGGGCTGTCCCTTGTACAAGCCAAATTCCTTCTCAAATCGAGCCACCCGCGGGCCGGTCCCGATCCAGCTGGATTCGAGACAGCGCACGACCTCGTCAATTTCGTCCTGCTCGATTTTGGGCGCGCCGAAAACTATGAAGTCAGAAGCGGGCATTTCAGATTGGGGGTAGCTAAGGGCAAAGTACGATCAAAGGACAAACGGGTTTGCCCTTGACTCTCTGCCCTTTGCGTTCTTAGGCCTCTGGGGCCGATTCGCTGGTGTACTCAGACTGGTATTTCGAGTAGTACTGGTAATTGTAGTGGTAGTCCGGCGAGTGCAGGTTAACCCGGTTTAGGACCACGCCCAGGACCTTCGCTCCCACATCCAGCAAGGCTTGCTGAGATCGTTGAACCACCTTGCGCGAGCATTCGTTGGCATGAACCACCAGGATGACGCCGTCGGCTATCGCCCCGACCAAAACGCCGTCGGTGAACGAAGCGATGGGGGGAGAGTCGATTACTATGTGATCGAACGACGCGCCAAGTTCGAGTACAACCTTGCGCATCTGATCTGAGCCGAGCAACTCCGCGGGATTAGGCGGCGACGGCCCGGCCGTCAGCAAGTACAACCCGCTTTCTTTTTCCTGCTTAATTAAAGCCACTATTTCTGCTTCATTCATCTGGTTTGACAGGATATTACTTAATCCGGCTTTGTTTGGGACGCCAAAGGCGGCATGGACGCTCGGCCGCCGCATGTCCCCATCGATCACCAGGACGCGGGCGCCCGTTTGGGCCAGGGTAACCGCCAGGTTGATCGTCGTAGTCGTCTTTCCCTCAGCAGGCACGCACGACGTAACCACTAACGTCTTAGGCGCGCGTCCCGCAGACGAGAGCAAAACAGAGGTGCGCAGGTGCCGATACGCCTCGGCTAGCGGCGAACGCTGATCCAGATCGAGCAGCAGGGCCGGATTGATGCTGGCATGCGCGTGGCCATTTCCGTTGCCATTGCCATTGCCATTTCCGTTGCCATTTGCAGTTTGCAGTTTTAGAGAGGTAGTTCCCTCTGCGAGCAATCGGCGCGTCTTACTCTTCTTCAGCACAGGGATAGTTGCCAACGTCGGCAATCGCAGCATCCTGGATACGTCTTCACTCGAGCGAATACTGTCGTCCAAATATTCAAGGATAGTTGCCAGGGAGACGCCGAATCCGAGCGAGAAAAGAAATGCCAGGATTACTCCCTGCAGGCGATTGGGCCCAATCGGAACGCGCGGTGGCGTTGCATAGTCTGTGACGTGTAAATTGTTGGGTGTGCCGGCGAGGATGACATCATTCTCTTTGGATCGTTGCAGCAACCCGTCAAGCAGGGTCTTATTGGTTTCGATCTCCTGCTGAATGATCTTGTAATTGATTGCCGCTTCATTCTGAGTCCGCGTAGCGCCGCGTTGCTCTTCAAAGGCAGCTCGGAGTGATTGTTCGCGCTGGAGCGCTTCGTGGTAACGCGCCTCGAGAGTCTGTGCCTGAGTAGTAACTGTTTTTGAACGCGAGTCCTGAATTTCTTTTTCCAGGGCCGCGATCTGTTTCTCGACTTCTTTTACTTCCGGCCATTCTTCGGTGTTATCAACGAGCAACTGAGCCCGTTTTTGCTTCAGTATCGAAAGCTGACCTTCAAAGTCCTTGCTGCTATTTCCGGCGAGGACGTTAGGAGCGTTCGGCTCCTTACTAACGCGAAACGCTGCCTCGGCAATCTTCCGATCGTTCTCGGCTTCGAGCAGTTGTTTGTTGAGGCCCGACAATCGATCAACTACGGTGTTTTGCGCCGCATCAAGCGATAGGATCTCGTGCCCCTTCGCATAATTGATCAAGCGCTCTTCATCGGTGCGAATCTGGCTTTGCAGCTCTGCGATTCTTTGTTGCAGAAAGTCCCCGGTCGTGCTGGTGAACTTGGTCTTCTGCTCCATGTTTGAAAGGACGAAGGCATTGGCAACCGCGTTTGCGACCTTCGCGGCCACTACCGGATTCGCATGATTGAACTTTATGCTGATCAGCCGCGTTTCGCTGTACTGCAGGCGCTCGTCTTTTACGGGATCGACTTTCAATCCTGCCTGGAGCGAGCTGACATAAGGTTCAAGACGGGCCGACTCTTCCAGGTTATCAGGCGCACTGGCCGAAGCGACCTCTTTATCAAGCGAAAGCTTGCCACTATCGGTTTTCTTCGTAGCCGTCTCAGTCAACGACGGGGCGCCACCCAAACCAAAGGTGCGTAACAGGCGCTTCCAGGTTGTGTCGTTGGCTTGCGTGCGCAGGAAATCCGGATTGTTCTCTAGATCCAGAGTCTTCACAACCCGTCGCAGCAGCCCGGGTTTCGTAACGATCTGCAACTGAGTATTGAAATAACTGGGGTCTGTTCCGGTATCGACGATGATGTTACCTTTCCCGGAGGTCAAACCCGAGGCCGGGCCTTCGGTATCAACCTGAACATCCGTTTCCGCCAGATAGATGTCCGGCTTTCGCGCCAGCATCACAGCCGTGCCCGTCGTAATGAGCACTACAATCATCACAATCAACCAGCGACGCTTGCTGATGGCCGTCCAGACGTCGCGGAGCCGCACGCCTTCGTCTACGCGATTGGGCGGGCCATAGCTGCCCGGGTATCTGGTTTCCTCCGCCGCGTTATACGACGCAGGTAGCCCGCGCGACACGTTGGAAATCACGGCTAATGCTTTCGCAATTTCCGACGGAGCCTTGCCATTTTCATTGGGGTCGTCCATCTTAATTCTCCTGACTGAATTCAATTCGTTGCCTCATTACGGAATCACGCGCACCGGTAGCTGCGAAATTGTCGGGACCACTGTTCCGAGCAGGCTACGCAGGATACTCTTGGTTCCAGAGATCGGTACGTCGACGACATCGTTCGCGACTAAGGCGACATCCTCTGCTTTGTTCTTCTCAATGGCTGTCAAATCTACGAAGATTTCCTTCTTCTGAGTGCTACCAGGTAGTTGGCGGAGAATTCTTATCTTGTCTTTCCTGGTGCTGGGAGCAGTGCCCCCGGCCATAGCGATCGCGTGTGAAACCGTGAGTGGTTCTTTTAGCGGAATCGCCGAGGGCTTTAGCACATTGCCCAACACAAAAATCTGATCCGCCAGGGGCACTGAGATAATGTCGCCCGGCTGTACGAACGGATTCGCTTCCGGAAGGCCATGCAATGTCTCGCTTAACTTGTAAGTTACAAAAGCCGCAGAATCAGTCGCGTCAGTTCCTGATCCTCCCGGCTGCTGGCAGATGGGGCCGCCGCCGGCGTGAACTATTTGAATGGTTTGTCCCGCGCCGTCTGTCGGTCCTCCCGCCAGGCTGATAAGCTCCAACAGTCTGACCTGCCGTTGCATCTTGAACTGGGCGGCGGCATGAATCGCGCCAATCACCGCGACCGGCTGGGATTGAAATTCTTTCACAAACACGTCGACGTGCGGATCGTTCTTGTACTTCCGATAAAGCTTGGCGATATTCTGCGACAACTCCCCTTCCGTCTGACAAGAGGCCGGTATGTCAATGTCCAGCATCGGCATTCGGATGTTGCCGCCTTGATCGACGCGCACTGCATCGCGAGAGAGCTCAGGGGCTCTTGCTACGCGTACCTCAAGCACGTCACCTGGGCCAATCCGATAGCGCGTGTCCGTTGCTGCCGGTTCGGTCTTCCTGGCTGCGACCTCTTCGCCAACTGACCGGCCCGTTGTTCCTCTAGCGACCGCTGGGGCCTGCTGTGCTCTCGACTCGTGGATCGAGAAGATTAGCAAAAGACCAACGAGGCACACTCGGCCTCTGGTTCTCGAAGCCAGTCTCATGATTGACCTTCTTTCTTCTTTCATTTCGTTGGTTGTCCGTGCTCACTATTCAGCGCTTGCATGTATCGGAGCGATTCATGCGGGGACCCCGAGGGGAAACCTCTCTCGCGAGGCGGCATTCAGATAAGACCAGGATGATCCGCGCCTTTGGTGCGCGCCGACGTATTGCTATTCGTTCCGCTGTTAAGTGGTTCCCCCCAAGTGAACTGGACTCTTTTCCCAGCTTGGAATCTCTTCATGTGTCGTCACATCTATAAAGAAAAGAGAAGAGAGTCCTAACCCCAGGTCTCTTTCATCGAAGATCGACTGAGGCGATTGGTTGCGCGCCAGACTTAATCGCGCGCTAAATTGTCATTACATGATGAAGGTTTTTAGACCGACCGCGCAGGCTATGTAAGAGGAATCTCCCACCAAGACTCGAAGAGGTGATTGATATGCTTTTCGCAGGCTAAAGCGCTGCAGACTCAACTCTGGGGATCCCGAACACCTCGATCGCTCTGGCCAACCTCAGATTAAATCTTCACGAGACACTCACTTCCCGCGTGGCGACAAAATCTGACAGTCACTGGCTACCGTCTCAGAATGAGCAGCGGTGTTATCAAATTCAGGCACGTGGGGCCAACGCGAATTTCTCGCACGTTACTGAATTAGAAACCAGATTACGGGCCCATCACTCTAGTTCATAGAAGACTTGCTGTCAATGACATTTCTTCCAACAAAGAAGGGCCCGAACCCTAACATTTTTCCTTTCAAACTACGCTTCAAGTAAACGTGGAAATGCGGAGAACTTCCCAAAAAGATCGCACGTGGCATGTACTCAGCGCTCAACAACGCCTAACAATCGATTGACGCGTTCAACGTCGTTGTGCTAGTGTTCCTGATGTGGTGGGTCTCTCTTGAGGCCTATTCATAGAGTCATCAGACATTTTGCTACTCCTCATTCCTGTCAGATAGCCCCGAGAGTAGTTAGGTCTCACATCGTCAACCTAAGAGCGTTTCTCTGATGAGAGTCGCCCGCCCTCCCTGCGGTCGCCTTTCCTCAAGAGAAGGGCCCCTCTCCGGGAGTGAACATAAATGCATCAACTTCTCAGTAAACAAGCCTGTGCGTTCAGCGTCCTATTGATGCTCGCCGCCTTTGTCAGTCCAACTCTTTCTCAGCAGACCTCAGTTGCCTCAAATAAGAGCACCGAGGCTAACTTGCGTTTGGATCCCTCTATCAAGTTCGAGACCGCAGGCGCGACCGAATCAGCCAGAGTCCTGACTGCTTTCATGGCCGCGGAAACCAAGGTTCGGGAAGCGCTAAACCAGCACACCTTCAAGCGGGATGTGACCTTGCAGACCATCGGCCCCAACGGCGAGGTCACCGGCGAGTACATTCGCAATTCACAGTTCATCTTCGACGACCGCGGACGGCGCATCGAACGTGTCTTCTTTCATCCCTCCTCGACCATCCGTGAAATGCGGATTACGAAGGAAGACATTCAGGATCTGGAAGGCAGCCAACTGCTCGGTATCGACATTGTTGAGGCATCGAAATACCAGTTAACTTATGCCGGCGCGGAAACAGTCGACGCCCGCCAACTGTTCGCGATTGACGTTAGACCCCTGATCCAACCTGATCCGAACCACATGAAGGAGCGCTTCTTCGTCGGACGCGTTTGGGTCGACCCAACTACCTTCCAGATCGTTAAGCTCAAAGGCATCGTCGAGCCGCAGGGCAAGCAGCGCTTTCCAATGTTCGTCACCTGGCGCGAACCGACAAAAGACGCCCCCGCATTCCCGATTCGTACCGAGGCCGACGACGTCTTGCATTTCCAGGCACGCGACGTCCACTACCGAATCAAGGTTCGCTACTACGACTACAAACTGTTCGGAAGCAAGGTTAGCGTCAAAGAAGTCGACGATGAGGCCCAGCCAACATTGGAAGAACCTGCGCCAACGACAAAGAAATCCAAGGCCAGGACACAACCTTCCCCTAAGATAAGTGCAGCGCCCAGTGAGTCTCCACTGCCTATAATTCGACCGCCAAGCAAACCCGAAGTTTGCACTACCAACCGTAATTCACCACCCGTAGGTGAATATCACTGGCCCGCCGACGCCGAAGTCAAGGTGTACTTCATGCGCGGCATGTTCACCCCGGAACAGAGCTCTGCACTGCTCGAGGCGATGAAGACTTGGAAAGCCGCGGATCAGGAGATCGGGTCAGGGGTACGATTCGTTTACGCCGGCGAAAGCGCCAGTCGTGTGACCTGCCGGAGCTGTCTAACGGTTACCCGACGCGAAGTATTCAAAAATGACAAGCACCATTACGCGTTCTTCAATCCCATGAAGATGGATGAGGGCCGGCTGTTGGTTACGGCCTGGATAGACCTCGATGTCGGCATTACCGAGCCCAAGGCCTTACAGGGCTTCGTCGCACACGAACTGGGACACGGCCTGGGTCTCTGGGATTGTCCGAGTTGTAAGAAGAAGCAGTCGCTCATGAACTCCTTTCCCGGTCTCAATCAGAATAATGGCCTGATTGGTCCGTCCGGTTGCGACGTAGCAACAACGAAAGCCGTTTATAGGGAAGAGCGGCAAATGGTTGCTGTCAGCTCCGCCGCCGTGCGGCAGTCCGAACCGGCCAGAACTGAGAGCGCTTTGGTACTTCCCCCAATCGGTCTGGAGAAGGCAACTTTCTCCGTGCTTGAGGTGCAGCGTCCTCTGGTGGGCGGAGCTGCCGCGGGCCCGGCTCCCGCCGAAACCCGAACCGCGTCGCCTGGCACTAAGAGCGCTGTAGGGCCAACGTCACTTGGCACAGACCAGACAAAACTTTTCCGTTCTGCTCTGCGACATCCTCCGCTTCATCGATCTTTATTTACAGGGGGCCGTGACTTCTAGGCAGGTCCCGGTGATCCGATGACGATTAAGCTAACAACATCCATCATGCTCCTATCGCTGATCGCTGGCCTCAGTGTTAGAGAAGCACATGCCCAAACTCCTGCAGTGACACCTCCATGCCGGGTCGGTCATGACGCGCCCGCCATTGGCTTCTGGACCTGGGCCGCTAATGCTCATGTCAAAGTTTACATACGGTCCGCAGATTTCAAACCGGAAGAGATTCCCTACCTGCTTGCGCCACTCGAAAGCTGGAATGAGGTGTCGGAACTCACCGGCTCCCGAGTCAAGTTCGATTACCAGGGAAGCACTAGCGAGGAGCTTACGTGCGAGAACTGCCTCACCGTCATACGAGGATCGGTCTTTGACAAGGGCAAGCGTCACGCAACCGAGCTCGTGGCTTATAGTTTTCACCACGACCAAATTATTAGTTACGCCTCGATAATCGTTGATCGGGTACTGAACAATCCCAAGGCATTGCAGGACGCGATGGCCCACGAGTTGGGTCACAATCTGGGATTGCTGGACTGCTATACGTGCAAGCAGAAGAGCACCCTAATGAATCAGTTTAAAGCTGTAAACGTGCCTAACAATATGGCGGCTCCGACATCATGCGATGTCGCTCAAGTAAGGCTAGCTTATCAGGAGTTGAGAGTGCGAGTTAGGGCGTCGCCGCCACCAAGGCGCGCAATCGATCAGGGCGAGGAGCCGGTCGACGACGACACTCCGATAGTCATTCCGAAACCCCGGGATTAACGCTTCGGCGGCGCCCCAGGTTTCGAGGCGGCGCAATCAACTACGCGCATTGAACGGGGAATCGGCTCTTGCCTCTACTTCAAACCTGCCGTTTTGAGTGTTCAATCCTTTGGGGTGCGGGCGACGGCCAACGTGGCGATTGCTCCCAGGAAGAATACGGCGGCAAGCCACAACAGACTTCGAAACTCAAGTCTATCCTCCAGCATTCCGCGAAGAGGACGTACTACCCTACCCACCAACAGCACCACGGTAGTTAGCAATCCCAAAATCCAAAAAGCAAAAGTGACTAAGCGGTAAAATCCGGCCATATAGGTTGGAACCTCCTTAGTTAGATCTGCGGCGGCTTATATCACGGTGCGTGTAATATCAACAAGGATTTACCAGACGAGGTATTGGAAAGCAGCTCTAAGGAAAGCGCTGCGTGACCGTATCTTGACCTTTCCCGCACTCTCCGAACTCGGTTTACAACTTCTGCAATGAGAAGTTGTCCAACCATAGGCGGCCAAAAATCGGACACGGAGATTTATCGCAGGGTTGACGCTGCAGCGCGATTTTCACTGCGGTCGCGGACGGCCCTGAATCAAAATCAATTGTGTACTCGCGCCAACCGTTCGTCGCGTTGGGAAACTGTTCAGACTGCTTCAGCGGCTGGTCAGCATCGGCGTCTATAACGGTTACTAGAGGTGGACCGCCGCTAACAATACCTTCCGAGCGAACCCCAAAACGAAGTTGGTAACGACTGGCCGGCTCAATCAGGACGAGTTGGGATATTACGGGTGACGACGGATCTGAATCACCACTAAACTCGACCTTGAGGCTGGAGCGGCCTTCTCGAGGATTGTTCGCATCCAGGGAGAGGCGAAATCCTTCACGTTTTTCGCCAAGGCGCCAGCCAAATCCTGGAACATCCAGATCGCTCTCTTGCTCAAATCCCGGATCGATCATTACTCCGGGCGCGAGACGCGTTCCCTGTCCAACTCCCCATAAATTGGCTGCATCTTTGAATCGTTTCGCTCCAATAAGTTCGCGCAGATAGGAATTCCGGGCGTTGTCAGCCGCGTTCCCGGCCGCAGCGTACATAGCGATTGCCGCGCCCACCGCTTTGCGCTCTCGGAAATACTGGCCCATAGCCTGGTAAACCTGCGGCGTTCCTGGCGCGATTGCTCGCGTGACAAATTCAACATTGCCGCCTGACACGCGCCAAGCCAGGTCAATTATGCCCGGCATGAGTGTAGGATTGCTGGCGCCCGCCAGACGGAGTTCCCTGAAGGCCTCTTCTCGCTGGCCCGCCCGCAAGAGAATGTTTCCCAACTGGTAATGTGGTTGCGCATAGTCCGGCGCCAATGGCACAGCTTGCCTGGCGGCCGCAACCGCGCCGCTCGCGTCACCGTTTAGCTCGCGCGCTCGGGCGAGGCTTAACCATAAAACATAATCGTCAGGACGGGCTAAGGCCGCTTGCTCGAACTCCGTTATTGCGGCTGGCAGATCGGTAACCATGAGGATTGTCGCGCGTACATAGTGAGCGTCGGGATTGCTCGCGTTAAAACGCACCGCTGCGTTTGCGGAATCGATCTCGTTGCTGATCGCCGCAGACGTAGTTAACAAGCTGGCTAGTCCTGAGCGTGCGCCGTTCCAGGTTAACAGCAGAAAGACGATTACTAACGCTGCGGCGACCGCATTACAGGCCGTGTCATGCGACAGTAGGCCTTGCTTGTTTCGCTTTAACGCCATTGGTTCATTTTTTCAGGATTGCTGATCCGAACGCCAGGCACAACGACGAGCGACTTCCGTTTCAACCACGCTCAGGTCGTGGCCTTGCGCCCAAAGTCCAGATTGCCCAATCAAAACGACAGCGCGCTTAGCATTTGTCTTACTTTCCGCCTAAACCGGTTCGGCGCGAAAGTAGAGCCTCGCGCAGGTGGTTTGGGTGGGCCCGGTTGAGCACAGTATTACTCATAAACACCATCAACTCTTCATGGTCCCGGCGAAAAGCGCCGGTGAGCGGAAGGTCATCGGTCTTTTCAATCACGCCTTCTCTGACCCATTGCCAGAACTGCTTCTGAGTCGTCCAGAATTCTTTTCGATCGCGGCAAACTACCAGCGCCGTCTTCTTCTTTTTTTTCTTC
>ORMF011036709.1_pt1 | contig 10006 bp, 11 predicted proteins | sample 1779871 | NCBI WGS metagenome assembly ORMF01 (sample SAMEA104232316, study PRJEB22302) | groundwater metagenome | biome: forest; feature: aquifer; material: groundwater | place: USA | collected 2011-08-07 | depth 5.4 m | reverse complement strand
GGCGGGGCGAGCGGGGCGGTGCCGCGAAGACCCGGTCGCGGCGCCGCCCCCGCCACGTGCGTGAGCGCGCGTGCGAGGTTCTCTCTCGCGCGCGCGGGAACGGATCCGCGCATGCTGATCGCCGGCTCCGGACCCACGTCGGCGTGACGAGCGGGCACCCGGTCGAGCTCGAGCGCGCGGCGGCCACGCGCCGTCAGGCCGAGGGTGCGGTCGACGAGCCCGTCCGCGATCAGTTCCCGGAGGTATCTCCGCCGCGGACGCCGACTCGTCTCCTCGGCGTCACGGAGATCGCTGAGGCACGACGCCGACGTTCCGAACGTCTCCCGGAACCGCATGCCGTCGAGCGCGAAGACGAATCCGGGTGTCGTACCCAGCAATTCGTCTGCGCGGTCGAGTACGGCGACTGCGGTCCCGTCGACGAGCGCCTCGACCGTTCCCTCAGGGGTCGCGGTGAGGCGAAGCTCCGAACCGGCGTCGGAGCGACCGCGGAAGAGCAGCGGCCGAACGTCGGCGGTTGACGGCGGCGCGGCCTCCTTCCCCCGTAGCCGGTTCCGCCAGTGCCGTCGATCGGCGTCGCTCAAAGGGGCCTCGGCGAGCAGGCGCTCGAAGCGCTCTCGGAGCTGCCGAAGCCGAACCTCGAGGTGACGGCGCGCGCGGCCGCGTGGCTCTGCGCGCCGGTGCTCCTCGTGCACACGCCGGTACTCGTCGACGACCTGTTCGAGCTCGCCGTTCGACACCGGCGGCTCGCCCTGGAGCTGACGACTGCGCGGAGGGACACGGTCCGAGCGATCGCTGCTGCGCCGGAAGCCGGCGATCGCCTTCTCCACCCGCCAGACTCCGTTGTCGCGCGGCACCAGCGGCTGCTGCGCCGCATCGACACGGGGTGCTCTGGATCGTCCTTGCGAGCGTGTCCACGTCGGGCGCATCTGGCACACCTCCCTCGAGTGGGGAGGAGGCGGCGGCGGTCGCCGCCTCCTCCGACTGCTTCACGCCTTCGTGATTGCGACCTTGTGCGGCTGCTCGTGCGAGGTCTTCGGCACGTGCACCGTCAGCACGCCCTTGGTGTACTCGGCCGCGATGTGCTCGCCGTCGATTCCCGTGGGCAGCTCGAAGCGCCGCTCGAATCGCTTCTCGAGGCGCTCGTGCAGGCGCAGCGCCTTCTCCTTCTTCTCGGTCTCCTCCGCACGCTCACCGACGATCGAGAGCGTGTGGTCGCGGACCTCGATCTCGAGCTCCTTCTCGTCGAAGCCCGGCACCTCGAGCTCGACGACGAGCTCGCCGTCGGTCTCGTAGACGTCGGCGGCCGGCGTGAGCGCCGGCACGAAGCCGAGATCCTCGAAGAAGCGTCGCATCCGCCGGTCCATCAGGTCGAGCTCGCGGAACGGCGTCCACTTCTCGAGCTTGGGCATACCCCACCTCCTTTCTCGACCTGTGTTCCCCCGGATCGGGCGCGCGGAGAATCGGTAATTCGAGGCAGGCCCGTGGTCCGCATCGAGCGGAGATCAGTAGATTCCCGCCTCCGGAATCAGGGGCGCCCCGGTTCACGAGTGGCGAGCAGCGGCCAAAGATGGCGCCATGTCCCCGACCGTTCTCGCGGAGCAGGTTACGGCCCGCACCGGCGCTCGGGCGGAGACCGTGCGGAGGATCCTGCTCTAGCCCATGGAGACGACCTGGGCGATTCGCAAGCGGGAGCGCGCGCCGGGCCTCGTCCTCGACGAGGTGCCCGTGCCGCGGCCGCAGGACGACGAGGTGCTCGTGCGGGTGGAGGCAGCATCGGTCTGCGGCACCGATCTCCACATCTTCCGCTGGGACGATTGGTCGCAGCAGCGGATCACGCCGCCGAGAACGCTGGGTCACGAGTTTGCCGGCACCATCGTCGAGACGGGGCGAAACGTGCGTCATGCGCAGCCTGGTGACTACGTGTCGGCGGAGAGCCACGTCACGTGCGGCGGCTGCTTTCATTGCCGCACCGGTCATGCGCACATGTGCGAGCGCACGGAGATCCTCGGGGTTGACCGTGACGGCGCGTTCGCAGGCTATGTGGCGGTGCCGGAATCGGTTCTCTGGCAGAACAACCGCGCGAAGCTGCCGCCGGAGATCGCGACGCTTCAGGAGCCGTTCGGTAACGCGGTGTTCGCGACCGGGCATGCGGATCTCGCGGGAAAGACGGTCGCTGTTCTCGGTTGCGGCCCGGTCGGGCTCTTCAGCATCGCGATCGCGCGCGCATCCGGCGCGGGACGTGTTCTCGCGTCCGATCTGAGCCCCTTCCGGCTGGCGCTCGCCCACCGGATGGGTGCCTCGGCGGCGCTGGACGTTCGCGACGTGGGCGACGTCGCGACCTGGTTCGTCGAGCAGAACGAGGGTGCGCACCTCGACGTGGTCTTCGAGATGTCCGGTGCTCCGGACGCGGTGCGCGACGCCTTCCGCATCGTGCGCAACGGCGGCCGCGTCGTGCTCTTCGGAATCCCTGCGCATCCCGTCGAGCTCGACATCGCGGAGGCGCTCATCTTCAAGAACCTCGAGGTCGCGGCGGTGAACGGACGAGAGGTGTTCGGTAGCTGGTACCGGACGCGTTGGCTGCTGGAGCACGGCGTCGTCGACCTCCGGCCCCTGATCACGGCGCAGCTTCCGCTCTCCGACTTCGGGCAGGCGTTCGACCTGCTCGAAGCCGGCGAGGCGTGCAAGATCGTCTTGCTGCCCGACGCCCATCCGGCAGAGCCGCTCGTCGCCGCGGCCGGCGGCCGGGCGCAGCGATGAACGCGCGGGTCGAGGAGCAGGCTGCAGCCGAGCTCGACGCCCTACGGGCGGCGGGCACGTACAAGGCCTTCAACACGCTCGAGTCTCCGCAGGGCCCTGTCGTGCGGATGGCCGGGCGCGGAGACGTGGTCGTGCTTTCGTCGAACGACTACCTCGGGCTCGCCGCGCACCCGGACGTCGTTCGTGCCGGGATCGACGGGCTCGAGGCCTACGGCGCGGGGACGGCGTCGGTCCGCTTCATCTGCGGGACGTTCGCGCCGCATCTCGAGCTCGAGCGTGCCCTGGCCGTCTTCTCGCGAACCGAGGCGGCGCTCACCTACGTCTCCTGCTGGAACGCGAACGAGGCGCTGATCCCGACGCTCACAGACGCCGAGACGGTGATCGTATCGGACGAGCTGAATCACGCCTCGATCATCGACGCCGTCAGGCTCGCGCGGCCCGAGCGGAAGCTGCGGTACGCGCACGCGAACATGTCCGAGCTGCGCGATGCATTGCGGTCGTGCCGCCGCGATCAGCGAAAGCTCGTCGTCACCGACGGCGTCTTCTCGATGGAGGGCGATCTCGCACCGCTGCCGGACATCGTCGAGCTCGCCTATGCGTACGACGCCGTCGTGATCGTCGACGACTCGCACGGCGTCGGCGTGCTCGGGCGTACCGGTCGGGGCACGGCGGAGCACTTCGGTCTCCTCGGCGCGGTCGACGTCGTCACCGGCACGCTCGGCAAGGCGCTCGGCGGTGCGGCGGGCGGGTACGTCGCGTCGACCGCGGCGGTCTGCGACCTGCTCGCCCAGCGCTCGCGGCCGCAGCTCTTCTCGAACGCGCTGCCGCCCACGGTCGCGTGCAGCGCGCGCGCCGCGCTCCGGGTCCTGGAAGCCGAGCCGCAGCTGCTCGTGCGTCTGCACGAAAACGTCCGCTTCTTCCGCGACCGTCTTCGCGCGTTGGGCTACACGCCGCTCGACGGCGAGGCCGCGATCATCCCGATCATTGTCGGTGAGACCGCGCGCGCGATCGAGTTGAGCCGCGGGCTGCTCGAGCGCGGTGTCTTCGTCACCGGCTTCGGGTATCCGGTGGTAGCCGAGGGAACCGCACGGATCCGCGTGCAGCTCTCCGCTGCGCACGAGCACGGCCAACTCGAGCGCGCGCTCGACGCCTTCGCCGCGCTCGCAGCACAACATTCGGTGTAATCCGCAGATTCCCCGATTGTCCGGCCGCAGGATCCGCGAACTCGCGGATGCCCCGAGCGACGGCGTAGGGGATCATCATCGCGTCGACTCGGATCGAGGAGAGACGAGATGCCCGCTGCGCCTACCACGAACCCCACGCAGGAAGACACGTCGTGCTGGACGCACGAGCACCTGCTCCGACACTGCGAGGGATACCGTGTCGACGCGCCCGACGGGCACTCCGGCTACGTCGAGGAGATCGTCTTCCTGCCGGACGAGAGCACGCCGATCGGGTTCCTCGTGCGCGGCGGCTCGAGCCTCACGTTCGTCTCCGTGCAGCAGATTCGCGACTTCTCGCCCCGAGCTCAGCGGATCGTCGTCGACCCGCTCGCGCTCGCCGGCCGGCCCTGAACGCCGTCTCGGCGGTCTAGCCTGGCAGCAAGCCGGCGCGGCGCCACGACCGGCCACCGTTCAGCGAGGCTTTGACCTCGCCGGTGTCGAGCGCTGCGTACATCTGGCTCCCCGCCACGGCGAAGGCGACCGGGTTTCCGCCGATCTTGCCGCGGGATTGCCAGCGGCGGCCGTTGTTCGGGCTCCACCAGAGGTGGCCGTCCGGGGCGAGGAGGTAGAGGTGCGTCGAGCTCGGCCACGCGAGAAAGCCCGTCGTCTCGGCGACTGCGCGCCAGGTCGTGCCGCCGTCGTTCGAGCGGATGACCTGGGCTTGCGTCGACGCCAGCAATGCATCTGAGGGCAAGGGCGCCAGCGCGAGGTCGACGAGCGGGCCGTTGAAGCGATGCGACCGCCACGTCGCGCCGCCGTCGCGGCTCACCATCACCCGGCCCGTGGAGGCGTCGTAGCCGACGACGGTGCGAAGGCGGGCCCGCAGCACGTGAAAGTCCGCTCTCCCCAGAAGCGACAGCGGTTGCCAGTGCTTGCCTCCGTCGCGCGACTCCTGGAGGCCGAGCAGGCCGGGTAGCGTGTCGCGCGGGTCGGGGTGACCGGAAGCGAGCAGGCGCCCATCGCCGAGCACGGCGAGGCCCATCGTGTCCGGCCGGCGGTCGCCGACCGGCTCGAGCGTGCGCCGGCCCTTGTCGAGGCGGTACAGGCCGGCATGGGTTGCTACGAGCAGGGCGCCGTCTCGGGTGACCCCCAGGCCGTGGACGTGCACCGGCGAGGGGCCCGCGAGCGCCCACTGCTCGCCGCCGAACGCGCTTGCCGCTGCGGCGAGAAGAACGAGCGCGATGACGACGCAGACTGCGTTCCGGCCGATGCTCTTCGGCAGCACGTCCCTGACGCGAGCGCCCATTACGGTGTGCCGGACGACGCGATCCCGCCGACGCCGGCGTTCACCACCATCAGCAGCCCGCCGGGCGACTCGCCATCGTTGGTCAGATGGTGGCCGATATGGCAGTGCAGTATCCATTTGCCGCGGGGCTCGGTGAACACGATGTCGTAGCGCTCTCCCGGCGCGACGTTGACGACATCGGCCTTGTACGGCGAAGCGAGCGGGTGCCCATCCTTGGCGATCACGGTGAACGCCGTCCCGTGTAAGTGCATCGGGTGCGTGAACTGTCCGGCACCGACGAGACGCACGAGGACGCGCTCGCCTGCCTTGACGTTGATCGAGTCGGTTGCCGGGTAGCTCTTACCGTTGATCGTGAAGTAGTTGGGGAGCATGCCCTCCATGTCCATCGGCGGACGTGTGTCACCGCTCTGGGTGTTCACGTTCCACTCGGCGAGCATGAGCGTCTTGTCGACGGCGTAGCTCGTGCGCGTCGGCGGGTCGATGATCAACGGCGCAGACAGCCCGAGTCCGCCCTGCCGGTCCTCGTCGAAGTGCGAGTGGTACATGAACGTTCCACCTTGCCCGCCACCTGCGGGGATCGCGCGGAACGCGTACGTGAACGTCTTGCCGACGCCGATCGGCTGCTGCGTCACGCCGGGGACGCCGTCCATCGCGTTCGGCACCTGGATGCCGTGCCAGTGCACGGTCGTCGGCTCGGGGAGCTCGTTCTTGACGACAACTCGCACCTTCTGCCCGTAGGGGACGCGGATTTCGGGACCGGGGACGGTGCCGTTGTACGTCCACGCCGTCACGCGGATCCCCGAGAGGATCTGCCATTTGACCGGCTTCGCGGTCAGGTGGAACACCCAGGTGTCCCCGTCGGTCGTGTGGCGCAGGAGCTGCCCGCCGCGATTCGCCGCCGCGTCAGGGACACCTGCCGACGGCGCCGCCGCCATGTGGTCGCTCATCGAGCTCGAGCCCGACATGCCGCTCATTCCGGACGCGGACGCGGTATTCGACGGCGAGTCGCCGACGCGGATCAGCGCGACGAGCGCAAGGGGTAGGGCCACGGCGGCCACGAGCAGCGCGGCCACGCCGGCCACGGCCGATGTTCGGTTCGTCATTCGAGAGCTCCCTGGTCGAGTCGCCGGCGACAGTAGGTGGAACGTGTGTAGAGCGTGTGAAGCCGCGTTCGAGCCAGTCCGTAGAAACCACGGAACCTGAGCCGTTCAGGCGCGAATTTCACGAGACCTTCACAGCACCTGACGACCTTGAGACCGTGCCCACGACAACGTCTGTAACCCAGCTGACGCTCGTCACCACCGACGATTGCCACTTCTGCGAGCGGGCGCGCGAGGTGCTTGCGAGTCTCGGAGTCGCGGCGCGGGAGATCAGCGTCGGCTCGGAGGAGGCGCAGGAGCTCTCGGCGCGCGGAATCCCGCTCGCGTTTCTCCCCGTCCTCACCGACGGCGCGCGCGTCGTCGGCTACGGCCGCTTCTCCGAAAAGCGGCTGCGGAAGGAGCTCGACCGTTGAGCAGCGCACTCATGGCGGGCTCGCTGGCCGCGGCCTTCGCCGCCGGCATGGTCGCCTTCTTCGCGCCATGCTGTGCGGGCGTGATGATGCCCGCCTACCTTGCCGCGATCGGCGGCGGCCGGCGGCTGCGCGTCGCGCAGCTGACCGCGGTCTATGTCGCAGGCGTCTCCCTCGTTGTCTTGCCGATCACCCTCGGAGCGGCGGCGCTTGCGTCGTATGTCTCGAAATGGCATCCGCAGATGTTCACGCTCGGCGGGCTGATGATGATCGGCGTCGCCGTCGCGCTGTGGCGCGGAACGATGCTTCCGATCGACATGCCGCAACCGAAGCTGACCGGCTCGACGTTGTCGGTCTTCGGCCTCGGCGTGTTCTCCGGCGGCGCGACCGCCTGCTGCGCGCCGGTGCTCGCGGGGGCCATCGCTCTGTCGGCGACAAGCGGCACCGTGGCCGGCGGTCTCCTCCTCGGCGGCGCCTACGTCGCCGGAATGATGGCGCCGCTGATTCCGCTGGCGCTGCTGTACGGGAAGGCGAAGCAGCGGGTCAAGGATCCGAAGGTGACGGTACGACTCGGTCGGCACACGAAGCGGATCGGCGTCATGACGTTGTCGGGCTCCGCCATCTTCGCCGCGTTCGGGCTCTTGTTCATCGCGCTGGCGCTGACCGGCAACTCCGACACGGCTCCCGGCTTCCAGAAGGAAATGGGCTCGTGGATGCGCGCTTTCGCCGCCTACGTCGACGGCGTCCCGAACGTCGTCTCGCTGCCGATCCTCCTGCTGATCGTCGGCGGCTTCGTTCTTGCAGTCTTCCGGAGAGGAGGTGAAAGCAATGAGCCAAAAGAAGGTCAAGGCGGCTCGTCGCGCCGAGCGCGCTTCCGTGCCGCCCGTAAGGTCGAACGCGTCTAGCTCCTTCTGGCGCAGCTGGAAGGGGGTGGCGGTCGCGGCCGCCGCGATCGCCGTCGTGGCTGCGAGCTTCGTCTTGCCGGGCGCCTTCGGCAAGAAGTCATCGTCCGCCGGCGCCACGCACGCGATGAGCGTCGGCGTCGACCAGGGCGCCGGTCTCCCGGTCGGCTCGCCCGTTCCCGCGTTCTCGAAGCGGAACGTCGAGACGGATCAGACGATCAGCTCCGCGTCCGTGTACGGCAAGAAGACGCTGCTCTTCTTCTCCGAGGGCGTCATGTGCCAGGCGTGCTTCGAGCAGATCAAGGGGCTCGAGAGATTCGGCGCAGAGCTCCACAAGCGCGGGATCCAGTTGATCTCGATCACGCCCGACACGCCCGGCGATCTCAGGCAGGCGATCTCGCAGTACGGGATCACGACGCCGATGATCGCCGACGACGACCGGACGATGTCCGAGGCGTTCAACACCCTCGGGCAGGGGATGCACAACGACACACCGGGGCACGCGTTCGCCCTCATCGACAGAGGCAAGGTGCTCTGGTACCGCGACTACTGGCTTCCGCCGGCCCGAGCGATGTATGTCGAGCCCGCGAAGCTGCTCGAGGACATCCCGAGCTCGTAGCCCGTCTCCGACGCAACCGGACGCCGCCTCTGCGAGGGGCGGCGTCCGGTCTTGCTCCCGGCTGCACGGCGTTCACAGGTCCTTCACGACCTGCCCGTACCGTCCGGCGTCGACCGAGAGGGAGGTTGTTCTTGAACAAGCAAACCGTGATCGTCGTCGCCGCGGCAATCGTGCTGTTCGCAGTCGCACTCGGCGGCGCGCTCGCGTTGACCGGCGGCTCGAAGAGTGACAACGGGCCTCACATGATGCCGAACGGGCAGACGATGACGGCTCCGATGCACACGATGTCGGACGGCGAGACCATGCCCGGCATGACGATGCCGTGAGCCGCTGACCTTGTCCTCCGCGGCTGCGAACGCCCGGTTCTCGTGACGGTCGTCAGGCGCCTCGCGCCGCTCGTCGCGTTCATGTTTCTCGCCGCGCCGGCGGCAGCCGACCACACCCGGCTCAGCTCACTCGACTCCCGCATCGCGCAGGCACGTCAGCGCGAAGCGGCGCTCGCCGGTGAGATCGGCTCGTTGACGACGCAGATCCGCGAGCTCGAGGCGAAGGTCGGCGACGTGTCGACACGACTCGGCTCGCTGGAGCACGATCTTGCACTCCACCGCAGCCGGCTCGTACGAATCAATGCGCTTCGTGCACTTCAGAGCTCGCAGCTGGCGTTTCTGAAGCGGCAGTACGCGACCGCGACCGCGAACCTCAGCGAGCGGCTCGTCCAGGTCTACGAAGACGGCCAACCGTCGACGGTCGAGATCGTTCTCGGCTCGAAGAACCTGAGAGACGCCCTCGATCGGATGGACTACATGAGCTCCGTCGCCGAGCAGGACGCGCAGATCGTGACGGCGGTTGCCCAGGGCCGCACGCGCGTGCGCGCCGCGCGCGTGCGGACCGAGAGGCTGCGCCGGGCAGTCGCCGCCTCGACGCGCGTCGTCGCCTACCGCGCCACGCAGGTGCGGGCGCTTCACGACCAACTCGTCTCGCAGCAGCGCGCGCTGGCCGGCACGCAGGGCGACCGGCAGCACGCGCTGGCGGACACGCAGGCAAACGAGAAGGAGTGGGTCGCGGAGGCGGACGCCCTCCCGGCCGCGAGTGCGTCCGTCGCCGTCCAGATCACGTCGCAGTCGTCCGCACCGACCTCGTCTCCGTCCTCGTCGGGTCTCGTCTGGCCTGCGTCGGGGCCGATCACGAGCCCGTACGGCATGCGTTGGGGAAGCCTGCACCCCGGCATCGACATCGGTGCCGGGATGGGGGCGTCGATTCACGCCGCGGCCCCGGGGCGCGTGATCGTCGCCGGCTACTCGGGCGGCTACGGAAACCTGATCGTGATCGACCACGGAAACGGGCTCGCGACCGCCTACGCCCATCAGTCGCGGCTCGGCGTTTCCGTCGGCCAGGAGGTCTCCCAGGGCCAGGTGATCGGGTACGTCGGCTCGACCGGGTTCTCGACCGGGCCGCACCTGCATTTCGAGGTTCGGGTGAACGGCTCGCCGGTCGACCCGATGGGCTACCTCTAGCACGACCGTTCCGCGGGTTCGTACGGATGCGCCTCGCCGCGTGCCGACGCAAACTTCATCTGAACTTCACAACCGGAGGGCATCATCGAGAGAGGTGGACGGCCGGCCCAACAAGAAGATCGTCGTCGTCGACGACGACCCGTCGGTTCAGGAGGTCGTGCGCGCGTACCTCGAGAAGGACGGCTACCTCGTCTACGTCGCGGGCACCGCCGGCGAGGGACTGGCGCTCGCGGAG
>ORMF010087186.1_pt1 | contig 10006 bp, 7 predicted proteins | sample 1779871 | NCBI WGS metagenome assembly ORMF01 (sample SAMEA104232316, study PRJEB22302) | groundwater metagenome | biome: forest; feature: aquifer; material: groundwater | place: USA | collected 2011-08-07 | depth 5.4 m | reverse complement strand
TTGTACCGACGCAACAGGAGCAGGCCGCCATGATAAAGCTCGCGCGGACCCCGCCAGAGGCGACGGCCGCGACCGCGCGCACGCCTGCAGATCCGGAGACGGCGCTTGGGCTCGCTCAGTATCGGCCGTTCCTGCTCCTCGATCGGATTCCGCAGGCCGTGTCCGCGCTCTTCATCGTCGCGGAGCAGGATACCGTCGTGAACAACGAGACGAACGCAATCGCTGCGTCGAAGGCGCTAAAGGGAACCGCCACCGTGACGACGATTTCGGGAGCCACGCATGCGATGCTCGGCGCAGCAGCGACCGCTGCCGCGGATGCCGCGGCCGCATGGTTCGCGAAATATCTCTAACCGTGGGCGCCTGGCGCCTGTGGCTACCAAAAAAGGCGATCTCGTCGAATCAGGAGTTGGCGACGGGCTCTTCGAGGACTGTCCCTACTGAGACGCCATTCACGCGTCAGGATTGATGCTGCGCCCGTCGGAAATGTACTGTCGGTCGACTGGTGGAGCTGATGGCGCAGCGCCAGGATCTCCAGCTGGAGGGCAGCGCCGCGTCTCCTTCTGATGCGGATCGATTCAGGCGGGCGCCGTGAGCGGGCTGCCCTTGGGCACCAGCATGAACACCAGCGCACGCGTAGGCCCATCAGGCCTCGCAGAACCGACCGTGGTGTGAACGGCGCCAGACGGCTCGAAGAACGTGCCGCCCACTGGCACCAGCTGTTCCGGTTCGTGGTTGATGGCAAAACGCATCTGCCCCTCCACGACGTAGCCGAGGACGGGCCCCGGATGACGGTGCCCCGCGCCTGAACTGCGCGGGCCTGGCGGGATGTTCAGTTCCAGGAGCACCACCTCGAACCCTTCGAGAGGCCCCGTCAACGTGTGTCTCGCCAGTTCGGCGGGGGGCCGTGGCCCGGATGTCTGTGCGTCGATGCCAATGGGCAGCAGCGAGGCCGCCGCGAGTCCAAGGAACGTCCGACGATCCTGCATGGCGAGATTTCTCCTTTCACACTGTACGCGAAGACTGAGTAGTGCGCCCGGCCGCGAAGGTCGGGGTCGACTTCGGGCCGGGCCCGTAACCGGCGAGCAGCGTTATGGACGGAAACGCATCGACCCGGCGGCCAGCGGGTTTACAGCCTCGCCCTGGGCGTACAACGGCAAAATATTCGCGGCGAGCGAAGACGGCGACACGTTCGTCATCGAGGCCGGTCCGGAGTACAAGCTCGTCGGCAAGAACTCACTCGGCGAGATGATCATCGCGACGGCCGCAATCGTGCGGAACAGTCTGATCGTCCGGACCGTCGGCCGCGTCTATCGCATCGCCGACGTATCGAAACCCTCTAGAAAATAGGGAACATCGCTTCTCATCGAGCCTTCAGCTCTTTGTAGATCATCTCGAAGTTGTCCTTGGCGCGCTCATCGCCTTCGCTCGTGTAACCGGCGTGAAGCTTGTACGCTTTGGCCAGCTGCTCAGGGGTCTGCCCAGCGCTGATCCCTGTGCGGGCTGTTGCCAGGAAATCGGCGAGCACTTGGGCATGCTCCTCGAAGTCGCGCCATTTCAAGACGGGACCGTGACCGGTAATGACCGTGTCCACGTTCTTTATCCCTGCGATAGCCTTCTTGAGTGTCCCGGGAAAAGCCACGCCGCTTCCGCCATTCCCCGGATCGATGAACGGCAGCCACTTGAGCTGGAACATGTCTCCCGCTTGGAGGGTTCGGAGCGCGGGAAACACGACGAAGACGTCGCCGTTGGTGTGGCCGGCGCCAAAATGATAGAGGTCGATCTGATCCGCGCCGCTGAAGAGCGTGAGTTTGTCCTTGACGGTGCGCTTCGGCAGGAACTTGGCGTTCTCGCCGGTGTAGCAACTGGCAATCGGTGGACATGGCGTCTGCATCATGGTCTTCTTCACGTTCTCGTGTGCGACGACCTCCACCGTTGCCGGAAACTCGCCATTGCTACCCGTGTGATCGAAGTGGGTGTGCGTGTTGATAATGGTCGTCACGGGCTTGCTGGTGACCGATTTCACTTTCTTGAGGATCATCGATCCCGAGCCAGGGTTCTTCGTGTCCACGAGCACGACGCCTTGCGTAGTGATGAAAATCCCGGTGTTTCCGCCGGTGAAGGTGTCGAGGTTTCGTGGATCGGCGCCTTCGACGACGTACAGGTTGTCAGTCAGTTTCCGCAGGCCGGGTTCCGGCGGCGTTCCAGGCCGGGCCTGCTCACGGTACTCGGCTGCCGCAATCGCGATGCCCCAGGCAACGAACAACGTCCCGACGCATAGTCTGCGCATGAGCTCACCTTTCGAGAAAGAGTCGGAATAGTGCGGCTAATATTACTGCGTGTCGCGATTCCCGCCTCGCTCGCAACGGCCGCCAAGGCGCCTCTGAGACCGGCGTTTCATCTCCGCGTGCCAGACTCGGTGGCTCTGCGTTCGTCCGCGCGAGCACCCGCCAGAATGCCCGCCAAGCCGTAGTTCCCTTCGTGACAGGCGTACTCGTAAATCTTGCCGTCTACCGGGCTCATGGGCACCTGAAACGTCCAGGGCTTCGTGAACGTCTCCGGATCGTCCACGGTCACTTCGTACATCAGCGTGTCGGCGCCTGTGCGGGTGAATCGCTCGATAAGCCGCATGCGCGGCCCCGCCCCGCGAAACGCATTCTTCTCGCTGAAATTGATTGTTTCGACGACCATGGTGTCGCCGTCCCAGTGCCCTCGGGAAATGCCCGCCCACTGGCGGACATTGGGGCTGGTGTGCGGACGGCCGTCCAGTGGAACGATCCGGGCGTCGTGCACCATCTCGGTGAGGATGACGAAGTAATCGGGCGTCTGGAATAGCTGGACGTTGTTGTTGTAACCGCTCGGCATCATCGGGGGTCCGGCATTGAAGCCCACGAGGCAACGGTCGTTGACGTCCAGGTCTTCCCACGAATCGGCCGGCCCGCGGGCGGCGCGCGCCGCCGCGAGCGTGGCGCGTCGCTTCATGCCCTCCGCGGTCAACGGAGGGATCTTGCCATCCGGCGGATCCACGATGAGCGACGTACGCCTGGTCTTGACAACGGTGCTTCCGCGCTCGTACCAGACCTCATTGTAGTTGCCGGTGCCTTTACAGGCATTTTCTGCGCCTTCAGGGGTGTCGTGGTCGAGCGCGCGTGTCTTCGCTGCGGCAAATGCAGCGGCCTCTTTCTCGGTGAGGAATTCCTTGCCCGCCAGCTCGGCCGGGCGCTCCAGCGGCGTCAGGGTCGAGAAACTCCAGACGCCCTGCAGATCCGGTTGCCCGAACGGCGTCCGTGGGAGTGACCCTTTGGTGGGCCTGGACACTCCGACAGCCTGTTGCGCCGTCCCGGACCGTTGTTCGGCTTCCGCGGCCGCTACGGCCGCTGCGGACAGTACAGCCACCGCCACGCTCACGGCGATGGCGCCCAGGTCTGCTGACGATCGCCGTACTGCGGTGCGCGTCCTGCGTGTCATAACTCCAGCCTCCCTAACAAGCTATTCGTTCGCCCGGCTGCTTGCAAGGCTCCCAGCACACCAGTGGTTCAGATTTGGTCTACCCTGGGGCACCGGAGCCGCGGAAATGCCATCGACCCGAAGGAATCGGTTGCGGTACTCTAAAGGACCGCCGACAATAACACCAGCTTCGCGGGAAACTCGACTAAACGGATAGAGGACCTGGAGGGTTACATGCGAATTTCGAGATCCTCCGTTTCGGCCAGCGCCCTGCTGGCCACGGTTGTGTCCATCTTGCTGACGCCGAGCCCGGGTTCGGCGCAGACGACGGGGGCGAAGGCGACAGCGTCTCCGAGCGCCAGCAAGCCGGGCTCTGCCGCCACCTCAGGTAATCCACGGGACCTCCAGGGTGTCTGGTCCTTTCTCACAGTGACACCGCTCCAGAGGCCAAAGGAGTTCGCCGACAAGGACGTGTTGAGCCCTGAAGAAAAGGCCAAGCTGGAAGAACAGGCCACCCGCGATCAGTTCGTGGATCGGCCACCAGCTCCTGGAGAGACGGGGGCTTACAACAAGTTCTGGATCGAGACAGGGACGAAGGTCGTGAAGACGGGTCGCACCTCGTTGATCGTGGATCCGCCAGATGGCCGCGTGCCGCCACTGACGCCGCAAGGCAAGACGCGAGCTGACGCTCTCGAGCGACGGGGGAAGACCGCCGCGGGCCCGGAAGACATGACGACCTGGGACCGGTGCCTCGTCGGATTCAACGCCGGACCGCCGATGATTGGAGGCGGCTACAACGCGAACGTGCAGATCTTCCAGACTCGCGATCATGTGGTCCTGCTCAACGAGATGGTCCACGACGCGCGGATCATTCCCTTGGACGGGCGTCCGTTCGGAACGATCCGGCAGTGGAGGGGCGAATCACGCGCCCGCTGGGAAGGCGACACATTGGTCGTCGAGACGAAGAACTTCAGGAGCGAAGGCACCGGCACGCTGAGCCTGCGTGCCATGGGCGTGACCGGAGACGAGAACCTGCATCTCATCGAGCGTTTCAAGCGCCTCGACAACACCACGCTTCTGTACGAGTACACGATCAACGACCCGACGGTCTGGGCGCGTCCGTGGACGGTGTCGATGACCATGGACAAGAGCGACCAGCAGCTCTACGAGTATGCGTGTCATGAAGGCAACTACGCGATGAGGAACATGCTTACGGGGGCGCGCGTGAGAGAGAAGAACGAGGTTGCTGCCGCGGAAAGCCCCGCACGATGATCCCACGGCTTGTCGTCACTCCGACAGCGGTCCTGGCGGTCCTGGCGGACGGGCGACATCGGCCTCGTATTGGGCCCGCTCGACCTGACGGTGACGGAGGCGGTCGGCCTCATCCAGGAGTCGCTGACGCGGCGAGAGCACGAACTCCGCGAAACGGAAGCGGACGGGTGTATCACGAGGCATCGGCAGCGGCCGTCTGACGGCTCGATGATGAGCGATGGGGCGCGCGAGGCTGGTTCGTCTGCGGGTTACCTGGCGCGCGCAGATGATCGTCGGGCCGGCCGCTCCTCGGCCTTCAACTGTGCCGCAAACTCGGCTTCCATCCTCTGGTCGCGTTCCAGGGCCGCGCGAGCCTGATCTGCGTGCGTCTGGATGCAGTCGAGGCATTCCGTGCCATCGGCTGTCTGCCCCGCCGTCGACAGCCCGCGCGCCTGCATCAATCGCTCGAGTAACTGGGCGGTCTGCGGCTGCTGCTTGAACACGTCACCGTAGCTGAGCCCGTTGGCGATCGTGAACGGGGTCCAACCCCGCGTGTCCCTGGCATCAATCTTAGCGCCCCGCTCCAACAGATACTCCACGACGGGATTCACGCCCCGAAACGCCGCGCCATGAAGCGGCGTCTCACCGGCTGCGTTCGCGGCGTTGACATCGGCGCCGAGAGAGACACACATCGTTACCGCCTCGAGCACTTCGCCTTCCTGCTCCGGCAGCGTGCCACCATCCTCGCCGACATACCAAATTCCCAGGCCCGCCGCGACCATGAGCGGCGTGGTTCCGTCCGCGCTCGGAGTCCGCGAGTCCGCCCCCGCCTCGACCAACGCTTTCATCATCTCGACGTCCACGTTCTTCGCAGCCAGAAAGAACGCCGTCGCGCCCAACCGGTTGACGCGGTTGCGCTGGCCGTCTTTCATGCCATTCCTCGTCATCCGCGCGTCGACACTCACACCCTTCGCGATCATCTTCTTCACGACGTTGATGCTGTCAACGCTCCCCGTCGGCACAGGTCCAGGCGTATTGACGACATTGGGCCGCCGGGTCCTGACCAATTGATGGAGCGCGTTCCATCCCGCGCCACTCGCATTCGGATCCGCGGCCCTGTCCAGCAGGAAATCAGCCAATTCCCAATGCGCATTTGCCGTCGCCACGACCAGGGCGCTTTCCCCGTCAGACAACGTGTCGTTGACGTTTGCCCCGGCATCGAGGAGCGCTCGAACCGCGTCCAGGCTGCCGGCGCGAACGGCGAACAGGAGCGCCGTAAACCCGGTGGGCGGCGGGCTCGTGAACACGGGTCTCGATTTGCCTGTCGTGCTTGGATTGTTCGTGCGCACGGCGATATCCGCGCCCAACTCGACGAGCACGCGGATCGCCGATGCATTGTTTCTCGCGGCCGCCCACATGAGCGCCGTCTGACCCCGCGCGTCGCGTGCGTTGACATCGCCACCGTGCCCAATCAGCAACTTCAGCGCCTCGGGACTGCCCGTGCGTGCCGCAGTCATCACTGCTGTCTCGCCTCCGACCAGGCTGACGTTTGGATCCGCGCCGGCCTCGAGCAGCAGCCTGACGACGGCCGCGCTTCCATTGACCGCGGCCAGCCAAAGCGGCTGAACGCCGTAACGGTTCTTGGCCTGCGGGTCGGCGCCCGCCCGAAGCAGCATCTCCACCATGTCCGCATCATCCCGCTCGGCGGCCCAGTGAAGCGCCGTGGCGCCATCGACGGCGGTCTCATTCACGTTCGTCGTCTTCTGCAGCACGAGCGCACGTACAACCGCATGGTCGCCTCTCCGGGCCGCGTCGACGAGCGGCGACGGCGGGGTATCTGCACCGATGCCGACGACAGCCAGCAGAGCCACCCACGCCGCTCTCCTGTACGTGCTCATGCGTCCCTCCGACTGCCGCATTCAGATCTCTCTCAGACGTGCTGTGCTGTCGCCGATCTTGTCGACGGTCACTCCGACCTTGTCGAGCAGCGTCACGCACAGGTTCATGAACGGCGTGTTGAGCGGGTACTTCACATGGCGGCCACCTTTGAGCTCGCCGCATCCGCCGCCCGCCAGAACCACGGGAAGGTCGATGGGCGAATGGCGGTCACCGTCACCCATGCCAGCGCCATACATGAAGATTGCGTGGTCGAGCAGGGACCCTTCGCCCTCGCTGGTGTCCCGCATCTTCTCCAGGAGGCGCGCGAAGAGCGACATGTTGTACACGTCGATCCGCGTCTTCTGCCGGATGTTGTGAGGGTCGTGTTGGTGGTGCGACACGACGTGATGTGACTCGGGCACGCCGAACTCCGGATATGTCCGGTTGCTCAACTCGCGGCCGATCTGCAGACAGCTCACGCGAGTGACGTCGCCTCGGTACGCCAACAACAACAAATCCAACATCAGCTTCGCATGCGCGTCGAACTCTTCCGGAATACTCAACGGCCGCTCCATGGCTGGAAGGGGCACGGACGCGTTGGCTTTCTCGGCTTTCTGAATCCGCTTCTCCACGTCCCGGACCGAGTCGAGATAATCGCCCATGACATGCCGATCGGCGACGCCCAGTCGTCGCTCGAGACCGGTCAGGCTCTCCATCACCGAGTCGAGAATGCTGCGATCCTTCCGTATCTGTGCGAGCCGCGCCGACGCACTCCCACCGTCGCCAAAGATTCGCTGGAAGACGACACGGGGATCGGGCTCATGGGGCAGCGGACTGTGCGGTCCGCTCCATGACGTCGAATTCAGGTACGCGCAGCTGTAGCCGTTCTCGCAAGTGCCAGCCTGGAAATTCGACTCGAGCGTCAGCTCGAGTGACCGCAGGGGAGTATCCACGCCAAGCTTGTCCGCTGCGTACTGGTCGACGGTCTTGGCGCTCGTGATATTGGCCCCTTCAGTTCGCATCGGCAACGTGCCACTGAGCCAGCCTGCATGATTGCGGGTGTGGACACCACCTCCCTGGTCGTTGGCCGCGACCGGCAAGTTGCTCAACCCGCTGACGACGACTACGTGCTCCCGCACTGATTCAAGCGGCCTCAATATTGGCGTCAGCTCGAACGCCGTCCCTCCGTCGCCGGCCGGATGGAAGTTTGGCAAGTACATCCCGTTCGGCACGTACATGAATCCCAGCCGTTGCGGCGCGACTGTCGTCGCCGCCGACAGAGCCGGAACCATGGCATCGAGGAACGGGAGCGCGATGGTCGCGCCGACACCCCTCATGAATGTCCGCCGGTCCAGCGCCATCTTGGTGATGATCATGGGATCAGGTTCTCCTCAATGCGAGTCCATCTGCGACGAACACACGCGTCACGGGAGACGCCCGGAGGCTTGCAGCTCCGCAGCGGCGTCGGCCCGTCGGAATTGAAAAGGATAACTTCGGACGATACCTAGAATGATGGATGGCATTCGGTAGCTGTCCGAAGCGGTTTCTCGGAGAATCTTTCGCACGGCCGGCATGTCGCTGTACTCGAGGCCACGGCCGAGCGCGTACGTCAGCAGCTTCTCGGTCATGGTGTGAACGAAACGCTCCGGATGGCTGGCAAGCGCCATTCGGAGTTCCGATACGCCGTTAAAGGTCGTGCCATCGGGAAGTGCACCCGATGCATCGATTGGATTGAACGACTCGTCCACGACTCGCCACTTGCCGACGGCATCGAAATTCTCGAGCGCAAAGCCTGCGGGATCGATCATGTTGTGACAGCTCGCACAGACGGCGCTGGCGCGATGCTGCGACATTCGCTCACGCATCGTCCGGACCCTCGCCTGGGTCTTCTTGTCCGACAGCGCCGGAACGTTGGGCGGCGGATCTGGCGGAGGCGAGCCGAGGATGTTGTTCAGGATCCACTTGCCTCTGATGACAGGCGAGGTGCGGATGGAAGGCGACGTGACGGTCAAGATGCTCCCCTGACCGAGTAACCCCCGGCGGGGACTGTTGGCCGGAAGAACGACCCTGCGAAAGTGACTCCCCTGGATGTTTGGAATGCCGTAGTGCGCCGCAAGGCGCTCGTTCACAAACGTGTAATTCGCCGTCAAGAGCTCAATGACATTACGGTTCTCGCGCACAAAACTGTCCAGGAAGAGCTCCGTCTCGCGCTGCATCGCGTGCCGAAGTGTTTCATCGAAGTTGAGGGCGTACACCTCACCGGGCGTAGCGATCGCCACATTCCTGATGAGCAACCACTGTCCGCCGAAATTCTTCGCGAGCGTCTCCGAGCGCGGATCTGCGAGCATCCGACGCACCTGTCGCTCGAGCACGATCGGGTTCGCGAGGGTACCCTCTGCGGCCAGGTCGAGCAACTCATCATCCGGAATACTGCTCCAGAGGAAGAACGACAGCCGAGATGCGAGCTCGAAATGGCCGATGCGGTGGACACCTGCGGGAGCGGCGCTCTCTGATGGACCTGAACGCGCGGCAGTGCGAGTCGCAGCGTCGCCTTCGATCCGGTACAGGAATTCCGGGCTTACGAGCAGCCGCCGCAGGGCGAACTCGACGCCGTCCTCGAAACTGCCGCCATCGGCCCTCCCCTTTTCGTAAAAATCGACCAACACGTGCACGCTCTCTGGAGTCGAGAGCCCGCGATACGCACGTCGCGCGAGCGTCGAGAGGACGGTCTTCGCGCACGGGGCTTCCTGGGACACCTCTCCCGGGTAACAGACAAAAAGGCGGCGACGACTCGACGTTTCACCGGACCCGCGAGAGTTGTAGGGGCCGCTGATCGTGACGCTTGCAACGGCCGGCACTGGACCTGCCAGCCCGCCCGTGCCCGACGGGGCGGCAGGATTCTGAAACGGCTCACGAACCTGCTCGACCAAGTCGAGCGACTTCCGGTAAAAGGCGACGCCTACATCATGTGCACCACCACTGACCGAGAGGCGAACCCGCGGCTGACTGCGCGACTCCAGCGTGAAGAGCTTCGCCTGCGCGCCGTCGATCGTGATCTCGAGCAAGTCAGACAGGTCGGGCGTCTCGCCGTTCGTCAGGCTCACCTCGATGTCATAGTCGGCATTTACCGGGAAGACGTAGTGAATGAGCGTTCCACCACGAGTGCCGAACGGCAACTGTTCGTCGCGGTCTTGTTGCTGGGCCTCGTGCGAGACACGATAGGTGACAATGCCGATCGAGGGAGGTGGACTCCCAATCGCCGTTCGACTCACAACTTTCGCCGCGGCCAGATAGCGCTCCATCAGTGACGGCGACATCTTCAGAACGCCAGCGATGTTGTCGAATCCGTAACTCGAGTCGTCGGCCGGCAGAAGATCCGCTGCGTTGATATCCACCAGGAGCAGATCACGTACGGCGTTTCCGTACTCCGTGC
>ORMF012102523.1_pt1 | contig 10009 bp, 6 predicted proteins | sample 1779871 | NCBI WGS metagenome assembly ORMF01 (sample SAMEA104232316, study PRJEB22302) | groundwater metagenome | biome: forest; feature: aquifer; material: groundwater | place: USA | collected 2011-08-07 | depth 5.4 m | reverse complement strand
GGCTACCTGGAGACCTTCACGAGCGTTCGCCAGCACGACGAGCGGAAGGTCGGCTGCCGAGATTGCTTGCGGGGCAAAGCACCAAATGTAGAGATTGTTCCCCGAGAATTCCGGAAAGCGATTGGGGAAGTTGACGATTCGTACTTCCGCTTCCCAGCCTCCTCCCGGTTGCGATTGCCATTCCAGGCGCAAAGCATTGGGCGGAGTGAAGAAGGTTTTGGTTTCAACCGGCAATCTCGAATTTATTTGTTCAAGCGCGCTGGGAGCAGACGCCCGACCCGAACTGTAGAAATAGGAATCCGAGGTCAGGCTGTTGTCGAAATAGATATGGCGGTAGTAATCCGTATTTCCATAGGCACTGGTAGGGCGGAGTAAAGTCAACAAGATGCAGAGCAAAATCGCTTGGGTAAACTTGCGGCCGGATTCTCCGCTACCAGTTCTTGGAGAAAAGTGGGTCGAAGATTTCATGCCTTGGTTGGCCTCCGGGGTCTGCGTCCCGCTGGGCTAGTGTGTGCTGATTAAAGAAAACAATTCTCAATAGCACATTCGAAAACTGTTGACAAGCAGTATCGGCCTTCATATACTTTGCCGCGACTAACGCGTTTTAGTAAACGCGTTGACGTGGGGTGAGGAAATTCAAAAGAGGGTGAGGAATCCAACGATGAGATCCCGCAGGCTCGTGGTTTTGGCAACACTTTTACTGCTGTTCGTGAGCTTAGGGCTCACAGCAGCCCATGCACAGTATCGCGCCGCGATCCAGGGAACCGTGACCGACACCACCGGGGCGGTCGTCAAGGGCGCCAAGATTTCGGTCACCGATCAGCAGACTAACCGAACCAACGAAGCCACGTCGAGCGAGGTCGGCTTCTACAGTGTTACGAATCTTCTCCGGGACTCTACACGGTGAGCGCCGAGGCACCCGGCTTTAAGAAGAAGATCGTCAAGGATACGGTAGTGGCGGCGGATTCGAACTTGGGTCTGAACCTTGCACTGACTCCGGGAGGGGCCAGCGAGCAGGTGGTCGTGACCGGCAGTTCGGTTCCCGCTGTGCAGACAGAAGACGCCAACCTCAACGGCACAATTTCCGCGCAGCAAGTGCAGAGCCTGCCGCAGTTCCGCGGCGATCCGTTTGAACTGGTGCGCGTAACGCCCGGTGTCTTCGGACTGGGCGCGCGCCAAGCGGGTGGTGAGGCCGCCAACCTGCCGAACTATGCTGGGACCGGCGGGTCCATTTTCGGCATTTACCAGACCGAGAACACGGTTCAGATCACCGCCAACGGCCAGCGTGTCGATGCGAACGGTTATACGCTCGATGGGGTCAGCACGAACAGTCAGCGCCACGGCGGCGCGACGGTCGTCACGCCGAACCAGGAGTCGATTCAGGAAGTCAAGGTCGAGGTCAACGGCTATGACGCGGAGAACGCGTACAGTGCCGGCGCGCTCGTGCAAACCATTACCAAGAGTGGCACCAACAATCTCCACGGCAGCTTCGGCTTTCGCGAACACTCCCCGAGCCTGAACGCCTACCAGCGCTGGGGAGGGCCGAACAACTGCGGCCCCACGCGCAGTAGCTGTCAACAGCGCGACAACCTGTTCATCCGTAACTATTTCGGCAGCCTGGGCGGACCCATCTGGAAAAACAAGCTTTTCGCTTTCTTCTCCTTCGACCACCAGCGAACCTATGGATCCAATCGCAACCAGAACTGGGTGGAAACCCCGGAATTCATCAGCAGCTTGACCGGCGGGAGCATTGCTGCCCAGTTGTTCGCCGTTAAAGGCGCGGGCTTTTTCAGTCCCAAAGTGGTGCCAGGAAATTGTTCTGACCTCGGACTGATCGACACTTCTGTCGATCCCGATGAAGGGAACTGTCACCAGATCAGTGATGGTGTCTTGGACATTGGCAGCAGAACGGGAAACCCGGGAGACTTTGTTGGTCCCCAGGGCGGTGGTTTGGACGGCATTCCGGATGTCCAGCACCTGGATTACGAGGGCAAACCGGACATTACCAATGCCACCCAGTACAACGGCAGAATGGATTTCCAGGCCACCAACAAAGACCTCATCGCTTTCAGCATTTACCGGTCACCGCTGCTGAAGACGTTCTTGCCGGGCGGATGGGTGGACGGACGCCAGTACGATACCTTCAATAGCGACACGCAACACAACGCGGCAACGGTGCTCTGGACGCGCACCATCAGCAGCACCATGATCAACGAAGCCCGCATGAACGTGACGCACTGGTATTTCGACGAACTGAAAGGAAATCCGCAGGCGCCCTGGGGTTTGCCGAGCGGCAACATCACCGCTGCCAACCAAGGGATCGGCGTCGGGTTCTTCGCGACCCCGGGTGTGTTCCACGAGGCAACCTACGCTTTCCGTGACACGTTGAGCAAGGTGCACAACAGTCATGTCTTGAAGTTCGGCTTTGGCTTGGCCAAAGAGCAGAACAATGACAAGAATACCTGGGGCGCTCACCCGAACTACAACTTCAATAACCTGTGGAACTTCGCCAACGATGCCCCAACGTCACAAGGGTTTTCAACCTTCGATCCGAAGACAGGCGTTATCACCGCATTTCCGAAGTATGTTCGAGTGAGCGACTTTTCTGTTTTTGCGCAGGACAACTGGAAGGTGCGCCCCACTCTGACCCTGACCTTGGGTTTGCGCTGGGACTATTTCACTCCGCTGCATGACAAACAGAACAGCCTCAGCCATATCGTTCTGGGCCAGGGGGTCAATACCCTCACGGATTTGAAAGTCGTACAGGGTGGCGATCTTTATAAGTCCGACCGGAACAACTTCGGACCGCAGGTCGGATTTGCGTGGAGCCCAAAGACCCTCTTCGGGCATGACTACGACAGCCGGATGGTCTGGCGTGGCGGAATCGGGGTCGCGTATATCAAAGTCGGCGAGTCGCGTATCTTGCAGGCAGATGGGAATCCACCTTCCTTTATTGGTGCCGGTCTGGATTCCTCGGAGCTGATTTATGCGGTCAGTTCCGGCGGGACGAATTCTTTTGGGGGGTATCCGGCGAATCCCGCCACAATCCTTACGTTTAACGAAAATGGCTTGCCAGTTGGGGGTGCACATCTGGCCAGGCCAGACATCCGCGGACCAGTGCAGGGTATCCGGACCCCATACACCATCCACTATTCGTTGGAGATGCAGTACGACCTTGGGCGCCAGTGGACAACGTCGCTTAGCTACCAGGGAAGCCAGGCGCGTAAGATGCAGCGCACGCTCAATTACAACATCTTCACTCAGACTGACCCCCAGATCTTCGCGCCGAATACCCTTGTCAACAACATTGTCCTGACGCAGTCCGATGCGAATTCCGGCTACAACGCCATGCTGGCCCGCGTCAGCCACCGCTTCTCGCACGGACTCGAGTTCAACGCCAACTATAAATGGAGCAAGAGCATCGATTTCTGCTCCTACGACGAAAACTGCGGCGATCAGCAGAGTTATCCCATCAATCAGAAGTTCGAGCGAGGGCCCTCTGACTTCGATGTCGCTCATACCTTCACCAGCTATGCTCTTTACGAACTTCCGTTCTTCAAGGGTCGTCATGATTGGCTCCGTGGGGTCGCGGGCGGGTGGCAGATCAGTACGATCCTGTCCCTCAACTCCGGATTTCCTTGGAGTCCGGTCTTCAGCTATAACGGAGCCACGTGTTCCCGCCTGCAACTTGCAGGAATCAGCTATACTGCGCGGCCGGCGAAATATCTCGGCGGGGCCGGCAGCGATTCCAGCACGAGCACATTCCAAAAGGTCGGAGGCAATTTCCCGAAGGGAGGCTTTGCCTATTTTGAACCGCTGCCTCCCGGGGTAAACCTGCCGGGGGTCGGGCGTAACTCATTCCGTGGCCCGCGCTACACGGGAGTTGACATGGCTTTCAGCAAACGGTTCACCTTACCCAGGGTACCGTTGCTGGGAGACGGCGCAGGATTCGAGGTCAAGGCAACCGCATTCAACATTTTCAATAGGGTGAATGCGAGTCCGTTCGGCTATAACAGCGACAGTACGCGAATCGGAAGTGCGGATCCAGATGGTGGTGGTGAGCCCGGGCCAAACGTAAAGTTCGGGCAGGCAAGCAGAGCCTACGGCGGACGGGTGTTTGAGCTGACAGCACGGTTCAGCTTCTAGCCCGATTGGTTTTCCACGAGTCAACCGGGAGGCGGCACGCCGCCTCCCTCTTTTTTGTTGTCTTCCAAGTAGCCGAGGCGGAAATCCACCTGGGATTGACAACACGGCAGCAGCACAGCTCTCCTCGCGCAGGTATCATAGAACGGTCGGCAATCTAAGTTTCTTTCGCATGTCTCTGTTGGGAAAACCTCGGCCGGGTAGGGTCACTCTGGCCGGAATCAATCTCTTCCTCTGCGGCGTAGTGAGCCCGCTATGGGCGACGTCGCCTGCGTCGGCTCCGCCAGCAGCCCAAAGCCAGGCTCCCGCCAGCCAGGCTACTGATCCGGCTACCCAAGAAGAGGGATTGCGTCGGGCTGCGCGCCAGACGCCGAACGATCCCCAGGTTTTGGCCCGGTTGGGCACCGTCCTGGCCATGCAGAACAAATTGGAAGAGTCTGTGACCTGGCTGGAAAAGGCACTCAAGCTGAACTCGGGCGACACTGACGCCCGCCGGACGCTAGCCACGGCCTACTGGCAACTTGGACAACTGGAAAAAGCGCGGACGAACCTGAAGCTGGTCCTGCGCGCCAAACCGCAGGATGACTGGTCCACTCTGCTGCTGGGCATGGTTTCGGAAGACCTCGGCGATCACTCTCGCGCGGCGCATCTGCTGAATGCGGTGCTGCCGCGGGTACGACAGCGCCCCGAACCGATTCTGGCCCTGGCGCGAGCCTACTACCAGTTAAAGCAAATGAAGAAGGCACGGGAGACATTGCAGTACCTGAACGATCTTCCGAATAACAGCAACGCGGTGTTTGCCGGCGGCCGGGCGGCTGCCGAGTTCCACGATTACCAGACGGCAGCAGCGCTCTTCTATTCCATCCAGTACACGTATCCGAACCCGGGGGAGATCCAATTCAACTTGGCGCTAGCGCAGTACAGCCAAAAGCGTTACGACGAAAGCCAGAAGACGCTGCTGGCCTCGATCCAGTCCGGGCATGCCACGGCTAATACCTACGAATTGCTGGGATGGACCTACCAGCAGCAAGACCGGCTGGAAGAAATGATGAAAGCCTTCGAGAAGGCCATCAACATGGAACCGGAGCAGGAATCGCACTTTCTGGAGCTTGGACAGGCGCTGTTGGAAAAGAGAAACAGCGAAACTGCGCTGGAGGTCGCCCTGGAAGCCGTGAAAAGGTTTCCCTCATCCTCGCGGGCTTACAGCTTGAAAGGTTCTTCGGAACTGCGGATGTCACGCTTGACGGAAGCGTTGCAATCCTACCGTAAGGCGGTGGAACTGGATTCGAGCGACCCGAAAGCGGCTCTGGGCCTCGCGCTCACATATTGGAACGCCAATCAGGATGCAATGGCTGCCACTGCATTTGCCAATGCCGCTTCCAAGTCCCCCCGGGACGCGCTGATTCAGTTGAAGTACGCGATTTTCCTCATCAACTCGCCGGAGCAGACAACCCCCGAGAAAGCGGCGCACATCAAGGCTCTGCTGCGGCGCTCGGAGGAACTGGACAACTCGATTGCCGAGACCCATTTTGCTCTCGGCAATATTGCGTTCAAGGAAGAAAAATACGAGGAAGCAGTGCGGGAATTTACGGAGGCAGAAAGGCTGGATCCGGAGATGGCAAAGGTCCATTTTGCGCTGGCCAAGGTCTATCGGCGGCTTGGCAAACAGGAAGAAGCCACGAAGGAAACAGAGATCCATAACAAATTGAAGGCCAAGGAAGACCAGAAATCTGAGGCCAATGCCGGCATCGGCACCCGTCACCAATGAGCATCGGGAAACGACATCTCTATATCGTGGCGACGGGCGTCATCTTGGCGCTGTCCATGCTGCTGCCCCAGGCCGGGGCAAGAAACGGGGAGATCTTTACTGATGTCACCGGCGCTGCTGGAATCACCTGGAAACAATTCAGCGGCGAATCGCCGGACCGCATCATGATCGAGGCGGCCAGCGGCGGCGTTGCGTTTCTGGACTATGACGGAGATGGCCTGCTCGACATTTTTCTGGTGAATGGCGGTGAGACGCCCAAAGGCAAGAGCCCGGGCCCAATCAAGAACGCCCTCTACCGCAACCTGGGGAACGGCAAGTTCGAGGATGTGACGGCAAAGTCGGGCTTGGAAAAGCTCTCCTTCTATGGAATGGGAGCGTCCGCGGGCGACTACGACAACGACGGACACTCCGACATCTACGTCACCGGTTTTCCGCAGTCGGCTCTCTTCCACAACAACGGCGACGGAACCTTCACCGATGTGACTGAAAAGGCCGGCGTTAAGAACGCGGGACCTTGGTCGGCCTGTGGCGTATGGTTCGATTACGACCGCGACGGTTATCTTGATCTACTGGTGTGCAACTATACGGCACTCGATTTCCAGAACCCAAAGGTGTGCGAGTTCAACGGCATGCGCACCTATTGTGACCAGAAGACCTATCCGGGATTGCCCCTCACTCTTTACCACAACAACAGAGACGGCATCTTTACCGATGTCAGCCACTCTTCCGGGGTTGATCAGTTCGTGGGGCGGGCGCTGGGCGCCGTCGCCATTGACATGGACGACGACGGGTGGCCCGATCTGGTGGTGGCGAGGGATGCTTCTCCAAACTTGTTGTTGATTAACCGGCACGATGGAACCTTTGAGGATCGCGGCTTGGATGCGGAGATCGCCTACGACGAAAATGGCGTGGCCAAAGCCGGAATGGGTATCGACGCTGGCGATGTCGCCGGGAATGGAAGGCCCTCGTTTGTGGTGACCAACTTCAACGATGAGTACCATTCCCTATTCTTCAATCCCGGTACGTTTCCCTATCAGGATTGGACGCTGCGCTCCCACTTGGCTGCCTTCACCAAAACGGTCGTCGGCTGGGGAGTTCACTTCCTTGACTATGACAACGATGGCGTTCTTGATCTCGTCATTGTGAACGGTCACCTGAATCAGGTGATCGAGATGACGCGCGGAGACGTGAAGTACAAGCAGCCGCCACTTTTGTTGCGCAACGACGGGCACGGTGTCTTTGACAAGATACAGGCAGAAGCCGGAGAGGTTTTCAGCAAGGGCTACAATGCGCGGGGATTGGCGGTCGGCGATTTTGACAACGATGGCGCCGTTGATCTCATTTTCACTGCCCTCAATGAGCGTCCGGTTCTTCTGCACAATAATGTGGGAGCCTCGAACGCGTGGATCGGTTTCCAACTCGTGGGCCGCAAGAGTAACCGTGACGCGATCGGCGCGAAGCTGACCATGCGAGCGGATGACCGCACGCTGGTGCGCTGGATCACAGGCGGTTCCAGTTACATTTCCTCCCACGACAAACGGGTTGTCTTCGGTTTTGGCAAGAAAGCACCCAAGAGCTTTTCGCTGGAAATCCGATGGCCCAATGGACAAATACAGAGTGGATCGGGCTTGGCTCTTAATCAGTATTACGTAGTTCAGGAGGCCACTGCTCCTTGAAGTCTGAACCGAGCTCGAGGAAATCAGGGCTGCGGGTCTTCTTGCGCTCCGCTCGAAATGCGGTGCTTTGTACAGTGATATTGGTCCAGAGCGCATTAACGCATGCTCAACCGCAGGCGCACTCCGGCGCTAGATTCGCCGGGCTTAGTCAGCAAGCCGATCAGGCGCGTGAAGCCCATGATCTCGACCGGGCGGTCCAGCTTTACCGGGAAGCGCTTGCCTTGCGGCCGCGGTGGGCCGAGGGTTGGTGGTCGTTGGGCACGATCTACTATGACCGCAACGCTTATGCCGATGCCGCCCGCGCCTTTCAGCGCCTCGTCGCAGTCGCCCCGAACCACGGCACGGGCTACGCCATGCTTGGCCTTTGTCAGTTCGAACTCGGCCAGGATGCGGCCGCGCTCCAAAACATCCAAGCCGGCCGGCGTCTCGGGCTTCACAAGGACCCGCAACTTCGCGCGGTTGTTTTCTACCACGAAGGTCTCCTGTTTTTACGCCAGCACAAGTTCAGCAGCGCTCAGGAAGTGCTCACAATCCTGGTCCGCGAAAGTGTAGAGGAGACAAATGCCGAACTCGCCCTGGGAATGTCGGTGTTGCTAGTCCCTCCCGAGAACGAACCTCCCGAAGGTTCGATCGGCCGGGATATCGTCGTGCGGGTCGGCCGGGCCGAAGCACTGGGCGCGACCAAGAAATTTGACGAGGCCAAGAAAATCTATGCTTCCGTGCTCGAGAGGGCCGTAGATTTTCCCAACCTTCACTACGCATAACGGCCGCTTCCTGCTCGAACTCCAGGAAACAGACGAGGCCGTAACTCAGTTTCAACAGGACATCCAGAACAACCCTGGCCACGTCCAGGCCTACCTGGAAATTGCCGCCGTACACTACCGCGTGGATTCCGCGGCCGGTGTGAAGTACGCAAAGAAAGCGGTTGCGCTTGACCCGCACCTGCCTTTTGGCCACTATCTGCTTGGCCTTCTTTACCTGGATACGGGCGCATACGAAAAATCTATTCGGGAACTGGAAGTCGCCCGGGAGTCATTTTCGGAGAAACCTGAGATTTACTTTGCCCTCGGCAATGCGTACGCCAAGGCGGGTAGAAAAGAGGATGCCGCTCGCACCCGCGCCACTTTTCGTCGGCTCAACGCCAAGGCCAGTCCGCAGGCCGGGCCTACGACCTATGGCGAGCGGCAGCCTCTGAAGTTGGAGCAGCAGAATCCTGGCGCCGCCGAGGGCGCCAATCCGCAAAACTAGGAAGAAAACCGAGCTGATGCCTCGAATCACACGAAGAGATCTCCTGCGGGCGCTGGCCTTGTCGCTTCCGGCCTACGGCGCTGGCACTGCCATGGCAAGACTCGCCCGCCCTCTCTCCTTCCTGCAGGCGGCGGCTCCCGGCGGCGCGTTGTTCGAGCTCGTGCCGCCCACCGTGAGCGGCATTACCTCGCGCCATTCCAATGGGCGCTCGCCCGGCTACTACCTGCCCGAAACTACCGGCGCGGGCTGTGCCTTCTTCGACTATGACAACGATGGATGGCTGGACATCTATCTGGTGAACAGTGGCCGCTGCGATTTCTTCGATCCCAAGCCTCCGCTGCGTAATGCTCTCTACCGCAACAACCGTGACGGTACCTTCACCGACGTCACCGAAAAGGCGGGCATTCCGGGCGGCGGCTACGGCATGGGGGCCGCAGTGGGAGACTACGACGGTGACGGATACCCGGATTTGTACGTCACCCAGTACGGCCGCAGCATCCTGTACCACAACAATGGTGACGGAACGTTCATTGACGTCACGGAAAAGGCGGGGGTGGCGGCCCCGGGATGGGCCTCGAGCGCGGTGTGGTTCGACTATGACAACGATGGGCGCCTTGATCTGTTCGTCTGCCGCTTTGTCGAGTTCGACAAGTCCAAAAATAAGTTTTGCGGGAATGAGACGACCGGCGAACCATACTACTGCATCCCGCGCGTCTATCCGCCGGCGCGGAGCTGGTTATTCCACAACAACGGCGACGGCACGTTCAAGGATGTGTCCCAGGAAACCGGTATTGCCAAAGTGCTGGGCAAGGCTTGGGGCGTTGTGGCCACCGACATCAACAACGACGGGTGGATGGACCTCTTTGTCGCCAACGACACGCTGCCCAATTTTCTTTTCCTCAACCGCAAAGGCCGGTTTGAAGAAATCGGGCTCGAGGCCGGTGTCGGCTACAGCCAGGACGGGCGGGCGCGTTCCGGCATGGGCGTGGATTCCGCCGACTACGACCAGGACGGCTGGCAGGATCTGTTCGTTTCCAATGTGGACCAGGAAATGTACGCCATCTACCGTAACAATCACGACCAGAGCTTTGAAGATATGGCAGGGGGCCCGGGCGTCAGCAAAGCGACTCGCTTCCTGAGCGGCTGGGGGGGGAAGGTCTTCTGCTACGACAAT
>ORMF011069950.1_pt1 | contig 10009 bp, 9 predicted proteins | sample 1779871 | NCBI WGS metagenome assembly ORMF01 (sample SAMEA104232316, study PRJEB22302) | groundwater metagenome | biome: forest; feature: aquifer; material: groundwater | place: USA | collected 2011-08-07 | depth 5.4 m | reverse complement strand
AGGCTCGGTTGAAGAGCGATTGACGTGCTGGTGCCAGAACCACGGGGGCACGTACAGCATATCTCCTTCTTCCCATTCCACAGTTTTCTCGGAGTTCGGGACGTCACGTCGCGTTACCGTGGCGCCCTGCCCCCCGGCTACAAAGTAGCGGGTGGTGCCGGAATGACGGTGGAACTGAGTCTCCTGGCCGGGCCGCAGCATCTGAATCCGGGCGCTCAAACTGGTCATGGTATGCCCGGCGTTTTTGGGATTGGTGTATTCCATGATGACGCCATCATAGGAGTCGTCTTCTTCGGCAGCCGCCAACGCGTTCAGCGCCCGCAGCGTATCCTCCCAAGGGTATCGGAAGGGAGTCGGCGTCAGATGTGCGGACCGCCCGCCCTCGGCAGACGTCTGAGGGGTACGGGACAGCCGACGCACAAACCCGAAGCGCTCACGAGCGTAGGCATCGGGTTTTCGCACCTGCTCCTGGACGCCTTCGGGCCACTCATCGAAAATATCGGCTGACAACGCTCGGATCAGCGGCACGTCCAACGTGTCAATCCAGACGATGGGATCGTTGGTGTGGTTGACGTGTCCGTGCCAGGTCCAATTCGGTTGCGTGATCAGGTCTCGGGGCTCCATGATCATCTGCTCTTCGTCGCTGGTGGTGTAGGCACCTCGTCCTTGAACGACGAACCGCATGGCCGAGAGAGTGTGCCGGTGAACCAATGCCGACTCCCCAGGCATGACGATCTGGAACCCCATAGTGACCGTCACCAAGCTGTGCTCCGGCGCGGGCAACAAGGTACCAATGTTGCGGCGAAAGGCCATTTCCATGGGAATGACTTCCCCCGCTTCCTTGATCACCGGGTAGACATCACGCCAGGGCCAAACCCACGGCTCCGGCTCGCCTATCATGGGCCGGCGCAGCTGCCAGAATCCCTTGAGGCGCAGGCGGAGCAATTCCTCATGGAGCGTGTCCATACGCTGGGAATTGCTGGTCCGTGCTGTGTTCATCATGACCGAGCTCCTGTCTTCAGATAGAGAACGCCCCCTCCCGCGAGGCGACGCGGTGTTCTCCGGTTCCTGATTGACCTCGCTCGCGTGCCGCTTCGAGTCACTCATGACCTTTTCGCGAGGCGGCGGACGAGGAGCATGACGGAGGCTGCTTGGAGAAAAGCTCGACCGGAATGGCAATCTCCAAGGAGGTCTGCAACCGATTGGATATCATGCGTCTCGACCACTGAATTCCTTTTCGAAAGCCTCTTAGGGCAGCCGGCTCATGCCCAGGGCGACAGCCGAATGGTAGGCCGCCATAATGTCCAGGCTCTCCCGAGCACCTTCCATGACCTCGTTGTAGGACCGTTCGTCGCAGACGTGGCGAGCAATGGCCTCCCAGATGAGGTCCGTGTGCTCGATGTCCGCCTCGACGTGGACGTTGGTGGAAGTGAGCTTGTGCTGTTCAATGCCCAATTCCTTCATAACCCGCTCCCGCCAGCGTGCGCTCCCACCACCGCCCTTGACCAGGTCGCTGTTGTTGTGGCGTTCCAGGATGTGGGAGGCTGCCAGAATGGCCAACCAGCTTCGGCTATTGGCGAGATGGAGCCATGCGTACAGGGCCGCCTTGACTTCGGGGATAGGTCGGATGTCCTTGAGATCTTCTTCTGGCACTCCCAACCGTCGGGCCTCGTCCAGTTGCGCCGCTGGATGATTGCTTCCCACCCGCTCGTCCATGATGAGCTCGTCCTCTTCGTGCTTCCAGACAGCCTGCTTCACATCCAAAGGCGCCTTGGACTGCACTATGGCCCAGCAGTCGCGACGGTTCATCACGAAGGGGAGTGTCTGCATGGCCTTGAAGCGGACCCGCTCCAAGGTGAGCGGCACGGATTCCTTCTGTTTCCACGCGGGGCTGTGGAATTCCTCGTTCACCATCTTGTTCAACTGTGCTTCCAGCTTGTTGACCAGTTCATTGCGGGTTTTCATGACCGTATCCGTTGCCATATGTATCTCTCCTCTAGTCAATTGTTTCGCGGTTACAGGGCTTCCCTACGGGTGGCCTCTCGAGGTTGGTCGCTTATCTAGCGGCTTGTTGAGCCGGCTGTGGCGGATAGGTCTCGCACAGGGCCTTCCAACGTGTCGCCGATTCGCTGACACGCTGGCGGATATCCTCCGGAACCACCCGAAACGGTGCACGGAGCGGCCCAGCGTAACAATACCCCGCTTCGTTGATGGCCAGCTTCGACACCATCGGATTGGGTTCCCCGCTGCCGGAGCGGGGCGAGCCCGCAATGTCCAAACAGATTTTCCTGGTGGTTTCCCAGTCCTGGGCGGCTGCGGCCCGGTAGGCCTGCACCACGGGCGAAGGCCCCATCCATGCGGCAATGGACCAGCAGCCGGCGGCTCCCATCATCATGTAGGGGTACAGCTGATCCGCCATGACGAACACGCTGATCTTTCCGCCGAGGATGTTCTGGAGTTGCATGAACTGCGTGGGTGTCCGGTGGCTGTCCTTCATGCCCACGATGTTCGGCCTCGTCAGCAGTTTCCGGAATGCCGGAACCGGAAGGGTGACGCGATGGTTGAAGGGATTGTGATAGATCATGATGCCGAGTTTGGGGAAGGCGTCGGCGATGTCTAGGTAGAACTGAACCGCGTTCTCCAAGCTGGAGGGATGGTAGTACGGCACTCCGACCAGGTCACCGTCCGCCCCCAATTCCTCGGCCACCCTCATCTTGGCCAGGGTCTCCCGGGTATGAGGACTGGTGCATCCCACGATGCACGGAACCCGGCCCCTCACGGTTCGCACCGTCGCCTCCGCCAGGGTTCGGAACTCGTCCCACAGCAGGGTGTAGCATTCGCCAAAAGTGCCCGTCGTCGTTATGACCCCGGCGCCGTCTTCGATCATCCGGTCAACGGCCCGCTCCAGCTCAGGGACGTTGATGGTGGCCTCGTCCATCAAGTTGTCCCCGTCCGGTGTTGTGAAGGCGGGCATCATCGCCATCACTCCCCCCAGATCATTGGCCGTAATCATTGCTCCCCTCCTCGTATAAGATTCTGACCATCAATCTCGATCAACCGCATATGGTCGCCCCAACTGCAGCATTTGCGGCTTACCAAGCTTGCCCTCACGCCGACCCATTTGACGGTCCAACCAATGCGCGGGTTAACGGCACAAACAAGGGATTCATATCATAAATCAACATGAACATTTATTTTTGAAATTTGCACACCCCGGACAGCTTGTCTAGGTCGTTTCAATTGCGCCCAGGAAAAGTTGTCAGCAAGGGCGCCGACCTGAGCCCTGACCTGCCACCCGCTTTCTCGGACCGTTAAAACTTGAAAATTCCAATTTACCGCCCCTGGTTGGGCGGAGGATTTTCCATGAAGGAGATGACGTTCAGCGAACAGAAGATCGCCTTCATTTTGCGTCAGGCGGGAGAAAGGGACGACGGTTGGTGAGGTCTGCCGGAAGGTGAGGATTTCCGAGGCGGCCTGCTACGATTGGCGCAAGGAGTATGGGGGCTCATGCCGTCCGAGATGAAACGTTTGAAGTAACTCGAGGAGGAGAACCAGCGGCCGAAGAAGCTGATGTCCGATCTTTCGCTCGACAAGGCGATGCTGCAGAACGTCATTCGTCGAAAATCCGAGACCTGCGCAGAGGCAAGGCCGATTCCTTTCTGCATCATGCGGATCGAAGCAGCCATTGCACCAGCGAACCGTTCCAGCCTGATGACCATTCACGGTGTCGCTTGCCGAATGAGCCGGGCCGGCGACGTCTGGCACGATGCGGCGATAGAGAGCTTCTTCTCGTCATTGACGGTCGAGATTACGGCGCGCAAAACGTATCGGCCCGGAGGGCCGACGCGTTCAATGACATCGAGTGCTTCTCCAAACCCAAGCGCCGGCATTCGACGCTGGCCGATCTCAGTCCGACGGAGCTCGAAATAAAGGCCGGACTAACTTAAATCGGCGTCAAGCATACTGGCAGCAGCACACCTTCGATAAAGCGTTGAGATCTCCATACTGCTTCAGAACGCTGCTCATGAAACCTTCCTGGGCTGTTTTTTAAAGATCCCAATTAAAAGAGAGCGACGGAAAAGGGTTCTTAAATTGACCGCTGACCATATCGTCATTTTCCAACGTAAATCTTGTTTTATGAAAAGTACTCAAGTAAAGAGGGCTATCACCTGTTGCCCAGCGTGCGCGGCGATCTGCTCGCCAAGCTCGGCCGCTTCAATGAAGCCCGCGTGGAATTCGAGCGGGCCGCAGCGCTCACGCGCGATGCCCGCGAAACCGGGCTGCTGCTCGATCGCGCCGCCGCCTGCGCGCGCGAATCCGCACAGCTTGATTGACGAAACCGGCGCGGACGCGCCAGACGAACGCCTCAGTTGCCCGACGGGCCCATCGGAATCCAGGCTTCGATGCCGATTTCTTTGGCGCCGAGCGCCGTGAACTTGCCGGTCAGCGCGCCTTCCGGCGTCGTCTCGTAGAGCGCCAGGCCGGGCGCGCCGCGAGGGCCGTAGTTGAGGTAGGTCACCGCGAACACGTTGTTCTGCAGGATGCCGGTACCGTAGAGCACCTGATTCTGGATCTTCCAGATCACGGAATAGGTCTCGGTTTCCTTCACCACGACGACCTGCCCCCGATATTTCGAAGCGCCCTTCGGATCGCGTCCCTCGACGAGGTATTTTCCCTCGAGTTCCGCCGCGGCGAGCGGCTGCGACCCGAGTGCGGCGGTGGTCGACGCGCCTGCCACGGCGACGATGCCGGCGAACAAACAGGAAAAGAAGCTGCGCACGCCCGTTCTCCTTCTACAACGAAGAACAGGCGATCCGGGATGAGCGGCCTGCCCTGAGCCATAAACGCAACGAACCTGTAGCCTAATCCATATGGACAGCCTTGGATACGGGCCCCTTGGCATGGCGCTCCAACTCGACGACCCGCGATTCCAGCAGGCTGACAATGCGCTGGACGGCTTCGGGTTCCGTGGACAGGGCACGAATGGTCTCCGCCGGTATCGGCGGGCCGATCACAGGCCGAGGCGCGGACATCCTGGTCGTCGATGACCCGGTGAAGAACGCCGAAGAGGCCGCCAGCATCACGATTCAGGAACGCAACCTCGACTGGTACTACTCAACGGCGCGGACTCGGCTCGAGCCGGGCGGCGCTGAGATCCTGATCATGACGCGCTGGCACGAAGGGGACCTCGCTGGGCGTCTACTTGCGCAGGAAGGGCATGAGTGGACGGTGGTAACGCTCCCAGCCCTTGCTGAGCAGGACGATGCGCTGGGCCGCAAACCGGGACAGGCACTTTGGTCCGAACGCTATGACGCCGAGGAGCTTCAGCATATCCGGTCTGGAGCGATCGACCCGGCCACCGGGCAGCGAAGCGGTGGCATCGGGTCGTACTTTTTCGAGGCGCTCTACCAGCAGCGCCCGTCACCGCCCGAGGGCGCGATGTTCAAACGGGAGTGGTGGCGACGCTACCGGGTGCTGCCGTCAGGCGCCACCGTGGGCGCCACGTTCGTCGACACGGCCCAGGACGACAAGAGCTCGGGCGACTACTGCGTGCTCGCGACGTGGGTTCGTCACGGGTTCGACTTCTATCTGACGCGCCTGGTGCGAGCGCAGATGCAGTTCCCGGACCTGCTACGCGCCTGCCAGGACGCCGTGACGGCGACGAAGCTTCCGATCGTCATCGAGGAGACGCCCTGGTCGAAGCCGCTTATTCACTCGCTGCAGCGCATGGTGCCGGGCGTGATCCCCTTCAAGATCGAGGGCCGGTCGAAGATCGCGCGGGCGCAGGCCGTGATGCCGTTCGTTGAGGCTGGCAACTGCTACCTGCCGCTCCGACACGCGCTGGTCGGCGACTTCATCGAGGAGCACGCGTCCTTCCCCAACGGCGCGCACGACGACATGGTGGACACGACGTCGATGATGGGCCTGCGCCTCGGGTTTCCATCAGCGCCGCAGAAGCCCCAGGGGTTTGCGCTGCGGTACAAGCCGCCAAAGGGACCGCCACCGCCCCTGATCGGTGGCAGAGCGTGATTCGCCGGCCCCAAAGCGACCCCTGTAGTGGTTAGCGGGCGAAGAGCTGAGCGGCGGGGCTGAAGGAGGCGTGCGCGAGGGTCGCCTGCTCCGAATCGTAGGTGGCGGAGTAGCGGCGCACCATGAACGCCGTGGAGTGGCCGAGCAAGTACTGCACGTCCAACTCGCGGGCAGAGGCCCGGATCGCCCAGGTGGCGAAGGTGTGGCGGAAACGGTGCGGATTGGCGTGCGCGACGCCGGCCCGCAGCGCGTGGCGAGTGAACATAACGTTCATGTGATGGTTGCGAAGCGGGCGGCCGTCGAAGGTGTGGAAAAGAGTGCCGGGCTCACGACCGCGGAAGCGATCGATGTAAGCGTCCAAGGCTGCAAGCGCATCGTCGCCGATACCGGTCCAACGCTGCTTGCGACCCTTACCATTTAAGACCCGCACGCGGTGATCGGTAGGGAACACGTCCTCCAAGCGGATCGAGACCAGCTCACTAGAGCGAACGCCGCTGTCGAGGAGGAAGAGGATCATCGCCCGCATGCGGGAGCCGACGCAGGTCTCGAGGTTGCAGGCCGCCAGCAGGCGATGGATGTCGTCTGCGGCGAAAGGCTGAACCACCTTCTGCTCGCGCCGCACCATGGGCACGCGCATGAATGGGTTTTCGGCGACGAAGTCCATGCGCCGGCACCAGGAGAAGAAGGCTTTGACCTCGCGCTGGCGGCGGTGCTGCGTACCGTCCGTGACGCCGCGGTCTTTGACCCAGCCCATAAAGAGGTAGACGTCAGCCGGGTGAAACTCTCTCGGGTCTAGCGGCAGATCGAGCGCCAGGCAAGCCGTCCGGAAGTGGCGCAGGGTCTCCTCATAAGACTGAACCGTGCGCAGGGTCTTGCCTTCAACGTCGCAGGCCTTGAGATATAGCGGTACGACCTGGTCGAGCGTAGTCATGAGCAACCTCCTTTAATCCGTGGCACACAACTCACTCTGGCGGGAAACGAAGTCAAGTCGGAAAAGATTCCCAAGACGGGAGTTGACTTCGCTTTCGAACAGAGGGAGTCATGTGCCGCGCAAGAAGAAAGGAGAGTGGCAGATGGCAATCCAGAATCGAGAACTAACACCAGGGATGGTCCTGAGTGGGACCTACAAAAAGGCGTGCTACCGATGCCAGGTGGAGGCGGAGGACGAGAGGCTGGTGTTCGTCCTGGGGGACGGACTGCGGTTCAAGAGCGTCTCGGCGGCTGCGAGCGCCATCATGGAGGGCAAGGCGGTGAACGGCTGGCTCTTCTGGAGTCTCGATGAGGCGCAGCCAAAGGAACCAGTCGAGCCGAGGAAGCCGAAGGGGTTCAGGCGAGTCGCGGGGGAAACGCCGGCGGCCGGCCCGCAAGGCCACCGATTGGGCGAGGAGGCTTAACATGCAGGCTCTGTGGAAAGGAACCCTGAGCTTTGGCCTCGTCGTCCTGCCGGTGAAGCTCTTCAGCGCCGTCGAGGAACATACGGTGCGCTTCCACCTCGTCCACGCCGCCTGCCGCGCCCGCGTGCGCCAGAAGCTGGTCTGCGAGGAGGAAGGGGTGGAGGTGGACCGGAGCGACCTCGCCCGCGCTTACGAAGAAGCCGACGGCAGCTTCACAATCCTGAGCGATGACGAGGTAAGGCGCGGCAGCGCGCCGCCAAGCCACAGCGTCGAGGTCATTGCCTTCGCCGCGGCGGCCGAGGTCAATCCGCTCCTCCTCAACCGCTCGTACTATCTGGCGCCGGAGCCGGTGGCGGCTCACGCCTTCGCCGTCCTGCGCCGCGCCCTGCTCGCGACGGAGCTCGTCGGCCTCGCTCGTCTCGCCCTGCACGGCCGGGAGCGGCTCTGTCTAATCCATCCTCTGGGGCCGGTCTGTGCCCTGACCACGCTTTACTTCAGCGACGAGCTCCGGCAGCCGGATCAGCTCGCGGCGCCGGCCCTGGTGTCAGACGCCGAGGTGAGAACAGCTGGCAGCTTCCTCGCGGCGTTTCAGGCGCCGTTCGACCTCGAACAGTACCAGGACGAGCGGCGACAGACGCTGCTCCAGGCGATCGGCGCGCGGCGGAATCGGGGCGATGGTGGGTCGTCAAAGCAGCCGGCGCCGATTCCGGACTTGATGGCGGCGCTGCTCGATAGCCTCAAGGCGGCCGGGCAGAAGAAGCGACCGCGCCTGACCGTCGTCGCCGCAACCGAGACCCATCGCAAAGCCTGACGCCTCACACCACTCTTTAGCAGGGCCGGCGCGGAGCCGGCTTTGTTCGCTAGCCTGCGAGCAGGAGTGGTTAGACGCGTTCATCGTGGCCGTCATCCGGAAGAAACTACTCGCCTTCGAGGCGGACATATAAGGAAGGTCGCCACTGCGTGTCTGTTGCCTGGCCACAGTGATTGCTCAGCTGCTCAGCAATTGAGAGCACGAGTCTTTTAATCCGTCGGTCCTGGGTTCGAATCCCAGAGGGCCCACCAAACCCCTCTCGTTTCTAATCATGTAAGGGCCTTTGGCTCCAGCAGGAAGGGAGACGTATCGCCGTGTACGAATAGAACGAGAAGGCGCCAGAAACGATCGAGGGCTTGCGACACAAAGTCGCGATGTCAAACCGCATCCTGGCGATGATGGGGATGGTAAAGATCACCTGGGGTCACGTCAGCGCCGCATCCCTGATTCGAACCAGATGTTCATTCGCTGCCGTGGTCCGCTGGACACGGGGATGTCCTTCGTCACGGACGAGGGCATCCAGCGCGTACCCTTCGATGCCGAGATCGAGACGGACGTCGGTAACGGCTGGCGCACCCCTTCGGAGCTATCGATCCACGGCGAGACGTTTCGCATGCGGCCCGAGGTGAACTGCGTCATCCACGCGCACCCGCCCGGCGCGCTCGCTATCGGCCCCGGCGATGTACCGCTCCGACCGGTCCTCGGCTCTTATGTATGGTGGTATCAGCCTGAAGATGCTGCGCCAGGAAGGCTACTCGGTGTTTCCGCATGCCTACCTGATCGACCGGCCGGAGCTGGCGCACCGCATGATGGCGGCGATGGGCTCGCGGCACGCGATTATTTTGCGCGGCCATGGCGTCACGATCACCGGGACCAGCGTCGAAGAGGCGACCGTGCGCACCGTAATCTTCGAGGCGCTCTGCCGGATCACGTGGCAGCTACACCGGGCCGGCGTGACCGCGCCGGAAGTCAGCAACGAGACGGTCGAAGAATACGTGCCGAACTGGGCCAAGACGGCCTTTGTCGCGCGCCAGGATGAGGGCTTCTGGCGACACTGGCAGGAGCTGCTTGATACCGCTCCGGCGCTGCCCTACCTCGTCGGCCTCGACAACGTGATGATCTAGACGGCTGACTACGGCTCCAACGGGGAATTGACCATGGCTCCCATCATCCAGGCAAGCTTTGCGGCAGCCTTAGAAGAGTCCCGATCCAACGTCGCCACCGAGCCAACCATCTTGCTGTAGGCGTCGATGCCCCCCGTTCATGGCCGGTCCTTCGCTGATAACGAGGCAGAGCAACAAAAGTCCTCGCTTGTTACCCGCCTCGGAGCAAGGCAATCCCGCGTGGGGACCCTTTGCGCGGCGCGTACAGCCGACGAAATCTCGCGACCATCACCGCTTCCGCATCAAGTGCGTCTGCTTGTTGGTCGATATCGTTCCTATCATGTAAGTGGCGCTCTGAGACGGCGCCCGACACTCGCTACATTGATCAACGGATCGTTAGAGTTCTTGCTCCTCGTTGAAATCAGGAGGAGCCACCACATCGTCGCAGCCCCTGACAGAGTTAGCCTGGTGCCATGACTCGTGTATACCTCCTGTCCCCGGACCCTGGCGCACCGTTCCCTCCCGTCGATGAAGCGATGCGCCGGCCGAACGGGCTGCTGGCGGTGGGAGGAGACCTCTCTCCGACGCGCCTGCTAAATGCCTATCGACAGGGAATCTTCCCCTGGTACTCTGATGGTGAGCCGATCCTTTGGTGGTCCCCGGACCCGCGT
>ORMF012436696.1_pt1 | contig 10010 bp, 10 predicted proteins | sample 1779871 | NCBI WGS metagenome assembly ORMF01 (sample SAMEA104232316, study PRJEB22302) | groundwater metagenome | biome: forest; feature: aquifer; material: groundwater | place: USA | collected 2011-08-07 | depth 5.4 m | reverse complement strand
TTTATGTCGTTGCTAGATAGAGTTTCCACACTGATTCGGGCCAACCTAAACGATCTGATCGACAAGGCTGAGGACCCGGAAAAATTGATCAAGCAGGTAATCCTGGACATGCAGAACCAACTTATGCAGGTCAAAACCCAGGTCGCCATCGCCATCGCCGACCAGCATGTGCTTGAGAAAAAGCACAAGGAGAACGCGGAAAAAGAAGCCGAGTGGCTGCGCAAAGCGGAGCTTGCCGTCGACAAAAAGCACGACGATCTCGCCCGCGCGGCGCTGGATCGCTCCATGAGTTACAAGCAGATGGCGGCGAGTTTCGATTCGCTGATGGCGGACCAAAACACCGAGGTCGAGAATCTAAAATCGGCGCTGCACAAGCTCGAGCAAAAACTTGCCGAAGCCCAATCGAAGAGCGAAATTCTGATCGCCCAGCACCGCCGGGCTCGCGCGATCTCTAAGGCCAGCGACGCCAAGAGCGCCATCGACGGTCGATCGCACGGCCCGACGTTCGATCGCATGAGCAACAAAGTGCGCACCGCCCAGGCCGTCGGGCAAGCCAAGGCGGAAATGGCGAGCGACAGCGTCGAGGATAGATTCGCGGCGCTGGAGAAGGCTGACGAGGTCGAAAGATTGCTGAACGAGATCAAAGCCCGGCGCGCCGGATAGAATTGTGAAAAAGGTTTTCCACTTCGACTCGCAGACCGAAAAATATCGTGCCGACGCGTGTGTCGTGTCGTGCTACGACGCTCGGTTTGAGTTAGCGACGCGCAAATTTTTGAAAAAGCGCGGCATCTTGACGGCCGACCCGCTGAAAATCGCCGGAGGGGCAAAAGTCTTTGCCTCGCCGGCCCAAGAATCCGCTCGCAGCTTCGCAATCGGCCAGGTGCAAACCTCGATGCAGCTGCACGGAACCAACCGCGTGATATTGATGGTCCACAGCGATTGTGGAGCGTACGGCGGGTTGCAAGCATTTGGCAGAGACGAGGAGCGCGAAGGAGCTAATCACGAATCGGAATTGCGCCATGCCGCGGAGTTTCTGAAGAGCAACATCCCGTCGATAGACGTGGAATGCTATTATCTCAAGTTTAACGGTGTTTGGGCGGTCGAAGCGGCATGAGATACAACTCGGCCAAGCGCAAAGAACAAATCGCCCGGATCATGCAAGCGAAAACCGCCATGTATGGCGACCTCCAAGCCGTCGCGGGAGTGCAATGACAAAAACTAAACTTGAATATCGCGCCTGGTGCCGGTGAAGAATCTGCAGCCCTCGCACCGGCGGTGTCGCTTCAAAGCGAACCTGATCTGATACACGCCATGATAAATTCTGATTTAACGTTGCACTTGGCGAGACCGGCGGACGCGATCACCATCGCTAACATGTCGCGGGTTTTGATTGAATACGGTTTGCGCTGGCGCTGGACAGCGAAGCGGGTGGAAGCGAGTATTCGCGCCGGTAACGTGAACGTGCTGGTCGCGCGAATTGACGATCGCATCATTGGCTTTGGCATCATGCGCTACGGCGACGACGACGCGCATTTGGACCTTTTCGCGGTGGCGCCCGGGTATCGACGTTTAGGTATTGGACGCCAACTTCTCGAGTGGCTCGAGAAGTGCGCCGTCGTGGCGGGAACATTCCGGATCGCTCTCGAGGTACGCGCGAGCAACGAAGGGGCACGGCTCTTCTACCAGCGCATGGGTTATCGCGCTCTAACGCAACTTCCCGGCTACTACCAAGGCGCTGAAGCGGCGCTCCGGATGAGCCGAGATCTGTCACGCAATTCCGGCTCGTCCTTGCAAAAGATATAAATAATTTCCGCAGCGGATAAAATTGTTGAATGATCGCCCTTGAACTCATCACGCCGCGCAGCGCAATGGTCTTCAAATCCGTTCGTCGGCGCGCCCTCCAGGACGCGCCGACGGCATTCAGTTCGACCTACGCTGAAGAATTTAAGCTCACGGACAATGATTGGATGAAACGCGCCGCGCAGTGGAGCGGCGCCAAATCCGTTGGCTACCTGGCGCTGGACGCGGGGACTGCATGCGGCATCGCGTCGGGACTGCTCGATCGAGATAACGCCACGCGCGCGCACCTGCTGTCGATGTGGGTGGCGCCGACGCACCGCCGCCAGGGAGTTGGCCGCATGCTGGTTGAAGCGGTTGTCAGTTGGGCAGGCTCGCAAAACATCCGCACCTTGCAACTATTGGTCACGAGCAACAACGCGGGCGCTATTAAATTCTACCAGCGCCTCGGCTTCGCTCTGACTGGACACACCGAGCCTTATGCCAACGATCCGGCTCTGAGCAACTACGAAATGACTCGTTCCCTTTAAATGAAATCACGCCAGCCGCGCGGTTTGCCAAGCGGCACCCATGTGGATTAAAGCAAATAGCAATGCTTAATCGCGCTTTCCTGTCGGCTTTCGCGGCGCTTTTAATAATATCGTCATGGGCAAGTTTCGATTCGGCGGGCGCACAAGCGACCAAGCTGATCGTCGCCTATTCCTCACCTGCGGCGACTTTTTCGCCGGGCTGGATCGCCAAACGCGAGGGGCTGTTCGCCAAGCACAATCTCGATGTCGAGATGGTCTTGATGCAGGGTCCGTCGACTTATATGCCGGCCTTAGCCAGCGGCAACATCCAAGTGATGTACGGCGGCGGCACGGCAATCTCGCGCGCCATCGGCACCGGCGGTTTCGACTTGGTGGTGTTGGCCACCGAGACGCGCTACATCCCGCTGCGCATGATGGTCAATCCTGCGATCCGAAATCCGCTGGATTTGAAAGGCAAGAAGCTGGGAGTCGGCCGCGCCGGACTCGACGAATACGGATCGCTTCTCTACCTCGACAAATTTGGTTTAGTTCCGGGGAAAGACGTGCAGATGGTCTATCTCGCCGGCGGGACACAAACCCGCGCGAGCGCCATGAAACAAGGCCTGGTCGACGGCGTGACGGTGAACCCGCCCAATGAATACGAGCTGGAAAAAGCCGGCTACCGCGAGTTGGCGAACTTTCTCGACTTCAAGATGCCCTACGCCGGCGTGCCCCAGACCGTCATGCGAACTTTCCGAGACCGCAACCGCAGAGCGGTGGAAGACTACATCAGCGCCATCATCGAGGGCATGCAGATTTTTCGCACCAATCGCGAGAGCGCCTACAAAGCGATCGTCGAGGCGACCCGCCAGAGAGATCCGGTGATTTTGGAACGCACCTACGATTCTTACTCGAAGCAGTACGACGCGATCAACGGTTTACCGTTTCCCTGGCAAGCCGGCATCGAAGGCATGATCACCGGCTTCCACGAGCGTTTTAATCCCCAGGGAATCAAGAACCGCGATGCGCGACCGTTTTTAGATTCGTCCTTCGTGCAAAAGGCGGCGGAGCGATTGAAATTAGACAAGAAGTAGAAATTAGTCGCCGTCGAATCGAGCCGCCAAACAACGAACAAAAAAATACCGTTCATGGCTCGATCCTTCGACGGAGCTCAGGACAGGCTAAGCTCACCATGAACGGTATTTGCACCTAGTCTTGAGATCTTCTACGTATCCCGTTCGCTGGTCGGTCCGACCTCGCCGGTGCACCAGGGGATGAACGCTTTCATCTTGCAGGTGGCGCCATGAGCCTTGAGTTCCTTCTCGAAGATCTCATGAATTTCCCGCTCTTCCTCCTCGTACTCGATCTGCCAGCCGCCTTCTTTGAGGCTCTTATCGGCGTTCTCGCCGCCGCCGCCCCGGCCTTTTTTATACAAACCCATATCGCCGGGCCGCAGCGCGAGATAACGCGCCCGGGTTGTTCCCGAATTGAAGTGCTGATGGTAGCAGTTATCGTTGGGCACTGTGACCATGGAGCCCAACGCCCAGTCGCATTTGATCATGTCGGAGCGGTCTTCCTTGGTCCAGATCAGTGAATAACCGCCGGTGCCGCTGAGCAGCACAAGATGCGCGCCGGGTCCGTGGCGGTGGGCTTTTTTATACGTGCCGATGGGAAATTCTGAGATATGGCTCTTGGTGTTGTTGTCGGCCATTTCCAACATCGCGTTGATGCCCCCGGCGCCGCGCTCCTTCCAGCCGTACAGCAACATGTCCGGCGCATTGGCGATGAAATTGGACTCCCACACGCGCCGGGTGAAAAGCTTACCCTTGCCGCTGAAGTAGTCTTCCTCGCCGGCATAGCGGCCGTCGAACATGTAGTCACAGTTGAAAATGAACCGCGGGTCGCGGTACAGCCGCATCATCGGCGGCGCGTTAGTGACGGCGATGTAGCGCGCCGGCTCCTGGCCGCTGCCGTTGAAGTTTTGGTACCAGGAATTGAGCGGGATGGAAAATAAGCTGCCGGCCTGCCATTCAAAGCTGCTTTTCTTTTTCTCATCGTGCCAGATGGTCGTCGCGCCGCGGCCCGAGACAACGTATATCGTCAACTCGTACATGTGATGCTCGGGCTCGGACTTGCCGCCGGGATTGATTTCAATGACGTGGCAATCGTTGGGCATGTGGTTGTTATTGATGTGCACGACCGCGCCCTTGCCGCCCTTGCGCGCCCACGGGCCGAGTTCGATTTTCGCCAGGCTTGGAAAGTAAAACTCCTGGTAGACTTTCACGCCCTCGGTCTTGAGCCACTCCGTGTACGGATCGAGTTTAACATATTCCTTGAGCCCCTCTTTGGGGGTCTCGGCAACTTTCATGTCGGTGCCTAGCATTACCACGATAGAATTCCTCCTCTAGCGACAAATAACCAACGATAGATATGAGCTGATGTATGGCCTGCGGAAATTCCACCGACCGTCAGGCTTAAAGAAATATCCGATATCGTCCAAGATTGTCAACGAGCGCCGCCCGAAAGACGCGCGAATAATGTCCCAATCGGGATTGTTGAAACCGCTCGCCTTTGGGATGAACGTAAGTCCGTCATGCCGGCGCAGGCCGGCATCCAGGTTATTCCGTGAAAAAGATCGATTCCGGCCTTCCCCGAAATGACCGAAAGCGATAATTCGCCCGAACCCAACTTCCCGCGCCGTTGTACAGCGCGAGCGGAGACTGCTAAGAAAGGATTTGACGCACTGCCAGTTCAACGAGGTCAAATGATTCTTCAACTAATTTCACTTGCAACTCTTTCGCTGTTGCCGCTGTACGGACCGCCATCGGCAAACGCCGCCGAAGCGCGTTCCTTCTTCGAAGGGAAAACGATGCAAATGCTGATTTCCACTTCGCCCGGCGGCGCCACCGACGTCGCCGGCCGGCTGACGGCGCGTTACCTCGGCAAATATATTCCCGGCCATCCCAACATCATCGCGCAAAACATGCCGGGCGCCGGCGGCATCGTCGCGGCGAATTATCTATTCAACATTGCCAAGCGCGACGGCTTGACCCTGTTGGCGGTCAATCGCGCCAACTATCTGGAGCAAATGGTCGGCCGGCCTGAAATTAAACTGGATTTTCGAAAACTAAATTGGCTCGGCAGCTTCAATCGCGCGCCGATGATGATCGCCTGCCGCAGGGACTCGTCCTACACGAGCATCGACGCACTGCGGACAGCCAAGTCGCCGGCGCGTTTCGGCGAGGGCGGCACCGGCAGCATCAGTTACACATTTAGCAATCTAATCGGCGAGATCCTCGACTTCAAAGTCAAACACGTCACCGGCTACGGCTCGGCGCGAGAAATAGACCTCGGCGTCGAACGCGGCGAAGCCGACTGCCGCGCTACCTCCGATATCACGCTGGTGCGCCCGCCCTGGCCGACTTGGATGCAGCAAGGCTACATGACCATCGTCGTCCAACAAGGACCGGCCAAAAGCCGGCTGTTGCCGCAATCGACGCCGACGGTGTACGATTTCGCTCCGGCCAGCGCCAAGCCGGCGTTGAACTTGATGGACGTCATGGTCGCCTACACCGACTTCGACCGCCCCTTCGCCACCGCGCCGGCAGTGCCGGCGGACCGGCTAAAGATTCTCCGCGACGGTTTTGAAAAGATATTGACCGATCCGGGATTTCTAGTGGAAGCGAAAAAGCTCGTCGACTGGGACGGCACGAGCTATTTAAACGGCGCCGATCTGCAGAAAAGAATCGACAAAACCGTCAGCCAACCCGCCGACGTGATCAAGCGCATCAAAGAGATTCTCAAAGAGGCGGCTTAGCAATCCCCGCCGTTCACCTCCAACACCTCATTGACGGTATGGGAATCACAAAGACTGGTTTTCCGCGGACGCAGGAACGACGAATTCGCGAAACATTTATTGCTCGCGTTGTTTGCATCGTCACAGCAAATTAATTACGCTCCACGCCATGCGCATCGTTACCAGACTCTGGCTCGGCCTGTTCCTATCAATTCTGTCAAATTCTGTTCACGCCGCGACGATGACTGAAGTCGCAGCCAAACTATCGACGCTCAACGCCCAACAAAAGCGCGACTTGCTCGTCAAAGGCGCGCAAGCCGAGCGCGAGTTGATGTTTTACGGCACGATTCTAGTCGACGAGTTCACCGCCCTGGGCAAACTCTTCAACGCGCGCTATCCGTTTCTCAGTTTGAAGCACTATTTCGCGCCGCGCCAGGAAGTGCTCAACCGTTCGCTCGCCGAAGCGAAGGCGGGCCGCCACCTGGCCGACGCCATTCAAGTCGACTCCAGCTACGGCTATCAGTATTTACAGGACAACCTGGTGCAATCCTATTTGGTGCCGGGGCGCGAAAGATTTTTCGACGGTACCTACGACACGAACGGCGCATGGTACAGCATGTACTACCTAACCACGGCGCTGATCTACAACACGACGCAACTTAAAGCCGACCAAATACCGCAAAGCTACGATGACCTGCTGCAGCCGCAGTGGAAAGGTAAATTGTTGTTCGATCCCGAAGCCGCTTACATTCTCGCGGCCATGGAACAAGCATGGGGCAAGCAGAAAGCGGTTGAATATCTCACCAAGCTCACCAAGCAAGAGCTAATTTTCCGCCGCGGCGGCGCGTTGACGACACAAGTGGTCGGCACCGGTGAATATCCCATCGGCATCGCGATTAACGGCGAAACCTCGGCGGCGATCCGCGACAAAGGCTCGCCGTTGGGATTTAAATTGCTGGCGCCGAAGATCGTCAAGCCGGAAGGATTCTTTCTGATGAAGAACTCGCCCCACCCGCACGCGGCGATATTATTCGCGGAGTGGGCGCTCGCCGAAGAGGCCCAATCGTTTCTCGCGACAACGTTGGGCAAAGGCACCGCCATGAAAGGCGTGAAGAGTAAGTATCAAGAATTCCAAGTGCAGCCCGACTATGTCGTCAGCCCCAAACTCGGCCCTAAGCTCAACGACTATCTCAAAGAGTTTCGCCAGATCATGGGGATTCAGTAGAACATATCGACCATTGCGCAATTCAATGGATTGTAGGGGCGACCGGCCGGTCGCCCTTACAAAAACAGGCAAAAACAGTATTCAAAAGCATGCGCCTCGAACTAGCAGAGTTTCCGGTAGAGCAATTACGTTTGGGCAGCCGTTTCGTTTACCAACGTGGGATCCTAGAAGTGGACGAAAGCACGCTCGTCGGTCTTCTGCTCGAAGACCGGCGTATCGCCGAAGCGTCGCTCGCCGTCGCGTTGCCCGGCGACAATATCCGCATCACGGGAATCCGTGACATCGTCGAGCCGCGCTGCAAAGTCAGCGGCGGCGGCACGGTGTTTCCCGGCATCTTAGGCCCAGTCACAAACGTCGGCTACGGACGAACCCATCGGCTCTCCGGCATGACCGTGATCGCCGCCGCAGCGTATGAAGGCACGATTCGCGCCGGCACCACGGTCCAGCGCAGCGCGCTACTGGACATGACCGGCCCAGGCGCGGCGATCTCGCGCTTCAGCAAACACGCACACTTGATCCTCAGCTTTCGCATTGCGCCGGGACTCGGCGAGCTCGACGCGCACCACGCGATCCAACAAGCGGAGCTGAAAGTTGCGCATAGAATTGCCGCAGTCACTCAAACACTTCAGCCGGAAAACATCACGGTTTACGATTTGAGCGAACGCAATCCGCGACTGCCGACCGTAATGCTCATCCAAGGCTGCATCACCGACCCGCAACACTTTCACTCCGGGGTCGGCTACTACGGCATTTCACTGCGCGAGTCGTTGGCGACGTTCGTTAATCCGAACGAAATCTTCGACGGCGCGGTGACGGTCGATACCACCCGCTCCGGCCGGGGCTACTATCCGACCACTTGGGACTGGCAAAATCATCCGCTGCTTCTCGGCTTGTACGAAGCTCACGGCAAACAATTAAATTTCGCCGGAGTCGTCTTGCAGCGCATCCGCTTCGAAACCAATCACGGCAAAGAAGTCGGCGCGCAAAACGCCGCAGGGTTGGCCAAAGCGATGGGCGCCGACGGCGCATTGGTCACCTGGATTGGCGGCGGCAACGCCTTTGTCGATGTCATGTTCACCGTGCGCGCGTGCGAACAGATCGGCATCAAGACCACGCTCGTTACCTACGAAAATGGCGGCAAGCAAGGCAGCGACAGCGCCGTGCTCTTCTACGTCCCGCAAGCCGACGCGATCGTCAGCACCGGCAGCCTCGACCGGCCAGCCAATTTGCCAGCCATGGGCCGTATCATCGGTCCGTACAACGAGATCAAAGTTTTTCCTTTCCCCGGAGCCGCGCCGGTATCCGCGCGCGACGAATTACCCATGGAAGCCCGCGACGCGATCATCGGCGGCGCGGATATCTGGGGCGAGCAGATGTGGAGATGCGAAGAGTTTTAATGCGACCGCGAACAACCTCACGCGAATGTTGAATCGCCCATCAACGCTTTGCTTGAGCGGCCATAATAAATGTCTTGACATTATGACTAGTCTCTAGACATAATCTGACCATGCTGACCGTCAACGTCGCGACACTCAAAGAAAAGTTAAGCCACTATCTAGGCCTCGTCAAAAATGGCCAGGAAGTCGTCGTGACATCCCATCGCCATCCCGTTGCCCGAATCCTACCGTCGGCATCCTCATCGGCACAAATCATCGAGCCTAGTCGTCCGGTCAAGGATGTTCTGAAAGTTAAGGGCGTGAGACGGCGACCGTCAATATCCGCTGTCGATACACTGCTCGCTGACCGCCGGCGCCGATGATTGTTTATTTAGACACATCGGTTGTCTTACGCGTCCTGTTTAGAGAGTCCCATCCAATCGACCTCTGGGGCAAATGGGATCGAGCTTATAGCAGCGCGTTGTGGCGTATCGAAGCCCTAAGAACCGTGGATAGACTTCGCTTGTTGCACGAGATTACCGACCGTGAAGTCGCAGACTTAGTCCGACACGTGCAAATCATTCACGAGACCTTCGCAATTTATCCGCTCGATGAGCGGATTCTCCAGCGGGCAAGCGAGACGTTTCCGACCGTGGTCGGTACACTCGATGCGATTCATCTGGCCACCGCTGTGACCATCCGTGCGGCTCAGGCCATAGATATTCTTTTGACCCATGATTCACAGCTCGGCACCGCGGCCCGAAGTCTTGGTTTTCATGTCGCAGGGACGAGTTAACATCGGCGCGAAATCCGCATAGAACTATGTCAGTCAACCCCGTGACACGAAAAATAAACCGCCGCCATTTTAACAAAATTTTCCTGACGCTCGGAGCGGCTGCGCTAGCGCCGTTCCACATCGTGCGGGCGCAGTCGGCGAAACTTAAAGTCGGCGTGCTCCTGCCGAAATCCGGTCTGCAAGGTTTGATCGGCCAATCCTGTCAGAAAGGCGCGGATCTCGCGCCGACGATCATCAAGGAAATGCTCGGCGTCGACATCGAGTTAATGAACGCCGACACCGAGACCAACGTCGACACCGCGCGCACCCGCGCCGAGCGCTTGATTCAGGAAGGCGCGCACTGCCTCGTCGGGCCGTTCGACTCCGGCGCGGCTGCGGCCATCGCGCAAGTCGCCGAACAACGCGGCGTGCCGTTTGTCATCAACATCGCCGCGGCGCCGCAAATCACTGAGCAAGGCTACAGGTTCGTCTTTCGCAATTTTCCCGTCGCATCCGAGTTGGTAAAGAACGG
>ORMF010312785.1_pt1 | contig 10010 bp, 10 predicted proteins | sample 1779871 | NCBI WGS metagenome assembly ORMF01 (sample SAMEA104232316, study PRJEB22302) | groundwater metagenome | biome: forest; feature: aquifer; material: groundwater | place: USA | collected 2011-08-07 | depth 5.4 m | reverse complement strand
TACGCCACGTCACTGCGCTTCCGAGGGAGCTTTGTTGCATTCACTAGCCAAATTTAGGCTGACAACATCCAAGTGTTAATCCTTCCAACGATCAGGGACGATGAGCGTTGGCGTAAGCTTCCCATTTATTCGACAAGATGAATCCGGTATATCCTCGTTCGATTCTTTATGAAATAATACGTTTAAATTTCACATCAACGAGGACAGGGAAATGCGGGAAGATAAAAGCAAAGCGTTAAGTGCAGCCTTATCACAAATCGAAAAACAATTTGGTCGTGGCGCGATCATGAGTTTGGGTGATGGTCGGGCAGAGCATGATATTTCGGTGATTTCGACTGGCTCGTTGGGTTTAGATGCGGCGTTAGGGATTGGCGGTTTGCCGCGTGGTCGTATTGTTGAAATTTATGGTCCTGAATCATCCGGTAAAACCACATTAACGTTGCAAACGATTGCAGAATGTCAAAAAGCAGGTGGCACAGCGGCATTTGTCGATGCGGAACATGCATTGGATCCGATCTACGCTGAAAAATTGGGCGTTGACGTTAAAAAATTATTGGTTTCACAGCCTGATACTGGCGAACAAGCATTGGAAATTACCGATATGTTGGTGCGTTCGGGTGCGGTTGATATGGTCGTTATTGATTCCGTTGCTGCGTTAACACCGCGTGCGGAAATTGAAGGCGATATGGGTGATTCGCACATGGGATTGCAGGCGCGTTTGATGTCGCAAGCACTGCGTAAATTAACGGCGAATATTAGAAACTCCAATACACTCGTGATTTTCATCAATCATATTCGCATGAAAATCGGCGTGATGTTTGGTAATCCTGAAACAACAACGGGCGGTAATGCATTAAAATTCTACGCATCGGTTCGATTGGATATTCGCAGAACGGGTGCTATCAAAAAAGGCGAAGAAATTTTAGGCATTGAAACGCGCGTCAAAGTCGTGAAAAATAAGGTGGCGCCACCGTTTCGCCAAGTTGATTTTGAAATTTTATACGGCGAAGGCATTTCACGTGAAAGTGAAATCATTGAATTGGGTGTGGCAAAAGGATTGATCGATAAATCCGGTGCGTGGTACAGCTACCAGGGCACACGCATTGGTCAAGGCAAAGATAACGTACGCGATTATTTCAAACAAAATAAACCCATCGCTGCAGAAATTGAAGCGAAATTGCGTCAACTGATGATGTCAGAAAAAACAGCGCCGCTGGCTGTTTCTTCGTTATCTGAAGTCGAAGAAGAAGAATTAGTCGAAGCGTAGGTGTCCGTGTCCGTGCCCGTGCCCGTGCCCGATATATACGGCATCGGGTACGGGGCAGTGATTCTACAACCCAAAATTAATAGCCGTATGAACGAACTCCGCACCAAAGCCCTCCAATACCTCGCTAAACGAGAAAACTCTCGTATGCAATTACGCAGCAAGTTAATCGATGATGGTTTTGATAAAGACGCTGTTGAATCTCTACTTGATGAGTTGGCTGCAGAAGGACTGCAAAGCGATTTGCGATTTGCGCAGAATTTGATGCGTAATCGAAAGCAGGGCGGCTATGGCCCAGAGCGTATTTCCTATGAACTGAAGCATTATGGTATTTCTGAATCTATCATTAAGTCCGTTTTGGATTGGCATTCCAAGGATTGGAAACTGCAAATTGGAACGTTGCTGGAGCGGCGTTTTCCCAATTCAGCTGGCCAATTTATGCGGGAAAAGGCTCGCTTTTTAGAGAATCGCGGCTATACTGCCGAGGATATTTCCCGCGTTTTGAATCGAGAGAAAATCTATGATGATGACTGAAAAAAACGTTTCCAACTGGATGGGCAGTAATGCATTACGCGCTGCATTTATCGATTATTTTAAACAGCACCAGCACGCCGAAGTTCCGAGTAGTTCGCTTGTTCCCGTTGATGATCCAACCCTGTTATTTACCAATGCGGGCATGGTGCAATTTAAAGATGTATTTTTAGGGCTAGAAAAACGCCCCTATACCCGCGCTGTCAGTTCACAGCGTTGCGTACGTGCTGGCGGAAAACACAATGATTTGGAAAATGTCGGTTATACCAAACGACATCATACTTTTTTTGAAATGTTAGGTAATTTTAGTTTCGGTGATTATTTTAAAAAACCCGCGATTGAATTTGCGTGGAATTTTCTCACTAAAATCCTGCATATTCCGACAGAAAAACTATGGGTGACCGTTTTTAACGATGATAAAGAAAGTGAAGCAATTTGGCTAAACGAGATGAAGGTTGATCCCAAACGCTTTTCACGTTGCGGCGAAAAAGATAACTTCTGGTCAATGGGTGATACGGGACCTTGTGGTCCTTGCACCGAAATTTTTTATGATCATGGTCCATCTGTTGCGGGTGGTCCGCCAGGTTCTAAGGATGCGGATGGTGATCGCTATACCGAAATTTGGAATTTGGTTTTCATGCAATTTAATCGTGATGCGTCGGGTCGATTAACGCCATTGCCAAAACCATGCGTCGATACCGGGATGGGGTTAGAGCGTATTGCTGCAGTGATGCAAGGTGTGCACGACAACTATGATATTGATCTTTTCCAATCATTGTTAAAAGCACTGAGTAAAATTGTGAATTATGATGACGTAAAAGCAACGCCCATGCGCGTAATCGTCGATCATATTCGTTCCGCATCATTTTTAATTGCAGATGGTGTGACACCTTCAAATGAAGGCCGTGGTTATGTATTGCGACGCATTATTCGCCGTGCGGCACGTTATGGTTTTAAATTAGGCTGCGACAACACATTTTTTTATAAGCTTGTGCCTGCTTTAGTAAAAGAAATGGGTGGTGCGTATCCGCATTTAGCTAAATCAGAAAAAAATATCGAAAAAATCATTGAGCAAGAAGAAATTCAATTTTCAAAAACATTGTCGAATGGTTTGAAAATTTTTGATAAGGAATTAGAAGAGTCGAAAGCGAAAACAATCAGTGGTCAGTTGATGTTTCAATTGTATGACACCTATGGTTTTCCACCGGATTTAACAATTGATATTGCAAAAGAACGCGGATTGAAATGGGATTTCCCCGGATTTCAAGCATTGATGTTAAAGCAACGTGAGCAGTCTCAACAATCACAACAATTTAATCGTGATCAAACACAGCAATTGCATTTAACGGGCGAGAGTAAATTTACAGGTTATGAAAAATCAATTGATGAAGGATCGGTTATTACATTGCTTCACGATTTTAAACCGGTAAAACACCTGAAAAAAGGTGAAAAAGGCATTGTGATTTTAAACCAAACGCCATTTTACGCTGAATCTGGCGGACAAATAGGCGATGTAGGTTATTTGTATTTTGGTGATGGCAGATTTCATGTTACCGATACACAAAGAAAGGGTGCATTGATTTTGCATGAAGGACAAATGATCGCGGGTGAGTTGTCGATGGGTGACACCGTTCGTGCGGAAGTGGATGTGTCGCGTGAACAAACCAAAGCAAATCATTCTGCAACGCATTTACTACACGAAGCATTGCGTCGCGTATTGGGCGAACATGTTGTGCAAAAGGGGTCGGTAGTTGATCCTAAGCGATTACGATTTGATTTTGCGCAACCAAAAGCATTAACGTCAGCAGAAATTGCTTCTATCGAACGATTGGTGAATCAAGAAATTCGCGCCAACATCGCATTGCAAACTAAAACAGAATCACTTGAAGAAGCAAAAAAATCGGGTGCAATGGCATTATTCTCCGAGAAATATGCAGATGAAGTGCGCGTGGTGAGCATGGGTCATTTCTCTACTGAAATTTGTGGTGGAACACATGTTACTCGTACAGGCGATATTGGATTATTTAAAATTGTGTCTGAATCAGCGTCTGCGGCAGGTATTCGACGCATTGAGGCGGTAACCGGTGTTGGCGCATTAAATTATATCGAAGCCAATGAAAAACAATTGCTGTTTATTGCGGACGCATTAAAAGTATCGCGTGAATTAATTTGCGAAAAATTATCGCAAGTACTCGAGCAAAACAAACAATTAACAAAAGAGTTGGCCAGTCTGAAACAAAAAGCTGCGCATCAAGGTACGGATCAACTGGTGGCACAAGCAATAAAAATAAATTCGGTGAATGCGCTAGTGGCGCAACTGCCTGAAACCGACCGTGAATCTATGCGTCACGTGGTGGATCAATTAAAACAACAATTAAATTCTTGTGTTATTTTGTTGGCATCGGTTATTGATGGAAAAATTATTTATATTGCATCAGTTAGTAATGACTGTGTCTCCAAAGTAACGGCACCTGATTTATTAAAAGCAGCAGGTGGCAAAGGTGGCGGACGTCCTGATATGGCGCAAGGCGGTGGCGATAATCCTGCTGAATTATCCGCCGCATTAATTAATGCGCGTGAATTTATTAAAAACAAGCTGATGTGAGTGTGTATGTTGCTGCACGCTTATTACGCGAGAGTACTCGCTTCATGCGCGTTTCTCTATGACTTGCGTGTGACCAAGGAAACGCGCATGCAGCGAGTACTCTCGCGCAATAAGCGTGCCTACCAGAGCGCTTAAGAATGAGTGATGTTGGAGTATACCGCAAGTACTGAACGCACTAGCGCATGAAGCGAGTACTCACGCGTAATAAACGTGCTTACCAGAGAGTTAAATTATGGCATTAATCATCCAAAAATTCGGCGGCACTTCCGTCGGCACATTAGAACGCATTCAACACGTAGCGAATATTATCGCCAAAACTCGCGCTGCAGGTCATGATGTTGTCGTTGTTGTCTCCGCAATGAGTGGCGAAACAGATCGCCTAATTCAAATGGCCAATCAATTATCGGCTAAGCCCGCAGCAAGAGAATATGATGCGCTAGTTTCAACCGGTGAGTCCGTCTCCGCTGCATTATTAACAATTGCATTGTGTGAAATGGGATTGCCCGCACAATCGTTAAATGGCAGACAAGCACAAATTTTCACAACGGATGCGCATCGACGCGCGCATATTACCAGCATTTCTCCTGACACGATTCAGGGATTAATTGCTGAGAAAAAAATTCCGGTGATTACCGGTTTTCAAGGCGTGAATGCAATAGGGGATGTCACAACATTAGAACGTGGTGGTTCCGATACATCTGCTGTTGCCATTGCTGCTGCATTAAAAGCCGATGAATGCCAAATTTTTACTGACGTTGCAGGTGTTTACACTTCTGATCCCCGCATCGTCTACAATGCGCGTTTAATTGATCGTATTACGTATATTGAAATGTTGGCATTGGCAAGTTTGGGTGCGAAAGTATTGCATCGTCAAGCAGTTGAGTTTGCGAAAAAACATCGTATTCCTGTGCGTGTATTATCGAGTTTTGATGAAGGTAATGGTACGTTGATTACAGGACAGGAAGGTATTGTTGAACCCTGGGTTTCCGGCATTGCTTTTGATCGAAAACAAGTGAAATTTTCTATATTGGGTATTCCAAAAAACAATGATCAATTGAGTTATATGTTGAAATCAGTTGATCAGGCTAATTTTGATATTGATATGACCGTTCAAAATCACGCTGCATCTGATAATGCAATTGATTTTACTTTTACAGCGCATTGTGATGATTATGACAAAGCATCCGCTTTCTCAAAAAAAATCGCAACGGCTGTGAATGCGCGTGATATTGCGATTGATGATCAAATTGCAAAATTATCATTGGTTGGATTGGGAATGAAATCACACGCCGGCGTTGCGTCCAAAATTTTTCACACGCTCGGATCCGAAAATATCCCGATTTATTTAATCACGTCCACTGAAGCCAAAATCTCTACCATCATCGATGGTAAACACCTCGAAACAGGTGCGCGACTGTTGCATGATGCGTTTGAGCTTGGGTGATGATAGGCTAGTACGTTATGTCGTAAAAGTCGAGTCATCGGCTTGCGCAACTATGTCTGGACGATCAAGCGGGAGTTTTGAGCTTAGATCTTCGCGTTTGCTATCATCAAGAAATTTTTTTAATGACTTCGCCTCTTCTGGAGTAAATGCCACGCGCTTGTAATGATCGTTTTCCTCGCTGATTGATTGAATTTTATAAAATAATTTTGGCAACCCTTCGGTGGTGTCCACCTGTGCGCGATATACCAGCTCCTGAAGTTCTCTCACTTCATGGGATGTAAAATCAGCAAGCACAAAACTGTTCGTTAGGTTGGTAGCCGGATTTTTTGATGGAATGACGAATATAGTATTATAAAATTTTTGTAGCGTAGTGTCTGGAATATAAAGAACATTTTGGGTTGGGTGTGTTTGACGGTGATTCTCAATCTGATGATGTGTATAAAAAGCAAATCTATCGCCGAAAAGACCACCAAACGATTCGCACTTTGGAAATATTATATCTGCTCTTTGTTGATTTGATTCTTGTAAGTCTTTAGCTGACCATAAAAAATATTTTCCATACTGAGTGACCAAAAAGTAAAGCTCATCTTCCACCTCATCCCCATTTTCTTCGTCATCCTTTTGTCTACCCTTCAAATAAACATATCCAAAAATTAATGCCCAATGGGCGCGCGCGCCTCCGCTGACACCTGGAAAATTACTATTTGGTCCAAGATCACAACTCGCAATTACTGTGTTGTGTTCATCAACTTGTTTGCAAATTTCTGCTATAAAATGCGACGAAGTGTTTTGAATGGCTTTGCCATGAGGAATCGTTAATGTCTGTAAAATGTGTGCGAAAAATTTAATATTAATAATTTCACCTACTGTCGTTAACTTTAACTCTTTTGCGATTTCTATTAATTTTGATGGTCCATGTGTGGAAAACTTGGTAATGCGGGCATAGTCAAGCGCGATACATAATGCAAGGAAACCACAATAAGGCCCTTCCTGTATTCGTGGCGTTGGCCAATCTTCAGATTGAGGGAAATTCCCCCGTTTTGTAGGAGAAAAGAAAAGAGAAAGTTGTTTTAAAGTAAGTTGATCTACCCTGCCGCCAAACTTAACGGTGATCTTTTTTGGTTCAGTGCTACCCTTAGCCGATGCGCCGTTACCTGTAATCGAATCTGACAAGAAAGGCATAATTTTATACCATACTTTAATCAATCAATATGGCAAATATAGTACAAAACACAGTTAAAACATTTGCGCCAATATAACCCATTGAGTTATATATCATTTCCCATTTTCCTGTGAAAATTCGAAAATAGTCTACAATTTCCCTGTGTACAGTAGGAAAAGGAGAATGAGGTATGTTAATTTTAACTCGTCGTATCAGTGAGTCGATCATTGTGGGTGATGACGTGAAAATTACTGTCTTGGGTGTTAAAGGCAATCAAGTGCGTTTGGGTATCGATGCACCGAAGCATTTGCCAGTGCATCGTGAAGAAATTTACGAACGCATTCAGCATGAGAAAAAAGCGGGCACAGAAACCGAGTGAGCTCAATATTGTAATTTGAGTAAGATACGTTATAGTGTCGTCCATTGTTTTGGATTTGAGGAATGTGGTCATGGCAGCAACAATTGATGAATTAACGGTGTCTTACACGGAAGATGGTATTGAGACAGTAAAAGAATTGGAAAAAGTGGTGCTCACGCGGGGTGCATGGACGACGATCTTGTTTCGTCTTCAAGATTGGGATCGTAAAAAAGAAGTATATGCGCCTGAAAAATATTCGATTCGTCGTTATCAAAAACGCAATGGTGAGTATGTGTTGCGTTCTAAGTTTGCTATCTCTAGCGCGGGTCAAGCGCAGCAGTTGATTGATCACTTGAGTAAGTGGATTGCTGAAAATCCCGAGAAAGAATAATCAGAGATGCGCGCACCCCACTGGGGTGCGTGTTATTCAAGCAGGCGAATGATCCAGCAACTCCCGCATTTTTGCTTTAATCATATCAATCGCAATCCGATTTTCACCACCCCGTGGCACGATAATGTCCGCATATTTTTTGCTCGGTTCGATAAATTGTAAATACATCGGGCGAACCGTATTTTGATATTGGTCCAAAATCGATTCCAATGAACGTTTGCGTTCTAAAATATCGCGTCGTAATCGGCGCATCAAACAAATATCAAGTGAGGTATCCATAAAAATACGGATATCCATCATTTTTCGCAGTTCAGGATCTACAAATAACAAAATGCCTTCGAGCACGATAATGCGATGTTGTCCAAGGGCACGTGATTCTGTTTTGCGTTGATGTAATGCAAAATCATATTTTGGAATTTCAACCGTCTTGCCTTGACGTAATAATTTCAAATGTTGAATCAGTAACTCATGATCAAGCGCGTCAGGGTGGTCGAAATTGGTTTTTGCACGTTCTTCCAGTGGAAGGTTGTGTAAGTCTTTGTAATAAGAATCTTCAGAAATCACGGCAACGCGATCAGAACCTATTTCGTTGACAATGGTGTTTGCCAATAAACTTTTGCCGGAGGCGGAAGCCCCTGAAATGCCGATAATAATGGTGTGATTTGACATATGCGGTATAATCCCTTGGATTTGTTTGCGCAATTATATAGAGATATCGATGCCTGGCAATAGCGTTGGAAAAAGTTTTGTATTAACAACCTGTGGTGAAAGCCACGGTGTTGCGATGATGTGCGTTATCGATGGTTGCCCGTCAGGATTATCCTTAACGGAGCATGATATCCAGATTGAATTAGATCGTCGCAAGCCTGCTGCATCCACTTTCACGTCACAGCGTAGCGAGCCTGATCGCGTGCAAATTATCTCAGGCTTATTTGAAGGAAAAACCACGGGCGCGCCGATTGGGTTGTTGATTCCGAATGAAAATGCACGCCCCAGTGATTATGACAATATCAAAGATAAATTTCGTCCGGGGCACGCGGATTTTACGTATCAAAAAAAATATGGCATACGTGATTATCGCGGTGGCGGACGTGCATCGGCGCGTGAAACCGTATCGTGGGTTGCAGCTGCTGCGATTGCCAAAAAATATTTATATGAAAAATGCAGTGTTGTTATTCAGGGTTATGTTGTAGCAATCGGTAACATTGTTGCAGAAAAAATAGATTTAAATAGCGTTAATCAAAATCCATTTTTCTTTCCAGATAAAAATAAAATTTCAAATTTAGAAAATTTAATTACACAATTGAGACGTGATGGTGATTCAATCGGTGCGCGTGTCAATGTGATTGCAAAAAATGTCCCCGTTGGATTGGGTGAGCCTGTATTTGATAAATTAGATGCTGATATTGCGCATGCCATGATGGGAATTAATGCGGCAAAAGGCGTTGAAATTGGCGCGGGATTTTCGTGTGTGACACAAAAAGGATCGACAGGTCGAGATGAAATTACGCCAGATGGTTTTTTATCAAATCATGCAGGTGGCACATTGGGTGGCATTTCAACAGGACAAGATATTGTCGTGAGTGTTGCATTTAAACCCGCATCGAGTATTCGTATTCCGGCAAAAACAATTGATATTGAAAATAATCCAGTGGATATTATAACAACAGGTCGTCATGATCCTTGTGTGGGTATTCGCGCTGTTCCTGTTGTTGAGGCGCGATTGGCGTTGGTGTTGATGGATCATTATTTGCGAATTGATTAGGCAAATCCTATCGGACGTTTTGTTTGTTCGCTGGGCGCTATTAGGTGATGAATTGCTTCGAAAACGGCTTTAAAATTCTTGTCATATTTTTTTTCAAGATCTTGAATTTGCTGTCGAAGTTCTTTGTGGGAATCTATCATTTTCCGTAATTTTACAAAAGCGCGTATGATTTCTATGTTTACTTGGACAGCTTGATTGCTATGTAGAACGCTGGAAAGCATTGCAATACCTTGTTCTGTGAACACGTAAGGCGAGTATCGGCGACCACCCCAACTTGAGGTCACAAATTGTGACCTCAAGATTTCAAGTTCCTATGTGGTGATTTGAAACATGAAATCGCTTGGAAAGCTGGTAACTATTCAGCTTCGTTCGGGCCCGTTTGCTTTTGCGCGCTTTTTGTCGAAAAATCTCGAGAAAATGAGAGAGGGACTTTACAGTACACCTGCGCTTTTCTCTCGATTTTTAGACAAAAATCGCATCAAAATCAAAC
>ORMF010321166.1_pt1 | contig 10012 bp, 9 predicted proteins | sample 1779871 | NCBI WGS metagenome assembly ORMF01 (sample SAMEA104232316, study PRJEB22302) | groundwater metagenome | biome: forest; feature: aquifer; material: groundwater | place: USA | collected 2011-08-07 | depth 5.4 m | reverse complement strand
GTTGGATTTTCGATCGGCACAGAGACGCTCGGTTCGATTGTCTCGCCGTCTTCAACCTGCGGGGGGACCGGGCTGAGACCTACCTATGGCCGCATCAGTCGGTACGGGGCGATGGGCTTGAGCTGGACGATGGATAAGATCGGCCCCATCTGTCGCGGCGTGGAAGATTGCGCCGCCGCGCTTGACGCGCTCTACGGTCCGGATAAGAGGGATCTAACGGTTGGAGATGCGCCGTTCAATTGGACGCCGGAGGTTCCGTTAAGCAGTCTGCGGGTCGGCTACTTGAAAACTGAATTCGACGGGGCCGGCATCCAGGTGCAGAACGATCAACAGCGCCAGCAACTCGAACAACGGAATGCGATGTATAAGGAAGCCCTCGCGGCTTTAGAGAAAGCCGGCGTAAAAATGACGGCGATCGAGCTGCCAAAGTTTCCGACTCAGAACATTCGCTACATTCTCAGCGCCGAAGCAGCCACCGCGTTTGACGACATCACGCGCGACGGGCGAGTCAATCAACTATCTGGACAGGCTCCGTTCGACTGGCCCAATACGTTTCGCACTTCGCGCTTTATTCCAGCCGTCGAGTATCTGCGAGCTCAACGCGCGCGCGTCCTGTTAATGCGGGAAATGGACACGTTAATGTCCCGGTGGGATGTCTTTGTATCGCCCGCGCCCGGAAGCGCGAGCTTGACGATCACGAATCTGACGGGTCAACCGGCTGTGTGCGTTCCGTGCGGCTTCGTCAACAATCTGCCGCGGGCGATCATGTTCACCGGCGGCTTGTACGACGAAGCCTCACCACTGCGTGTCGCTCTGGCGTTCGAGCAGGCGACGAAGTGGCATACGATGCACCCGAAAGTTGATTGGGCTTAGGGGCAGCCCAACGGGCTGCGAGACAGTAGCCGGAGGTCGAAGCGCAGCGTAGACCACCGTGGCGGATTCTTCACGCCACCCTTTTCACGAAGCGGCTTCAACCTACCATATTCATGTCTATTGGCTTGCCACGCGTCCCAGATATCTACCCCTTCTTGCAAGCGTAACCAGAACTCTGCCGTGGTCTTGAAGACGCGTGCGAGTCTGTGAGCCAAGTCCGGGTTAACCGAACGCCGTTCGCGCGGAAGCTCGTTGAGTCCGCGGCGAGACACCCCAAGCCTACTAGCCAGCTCAGACGCAGTTAATCCAGCGGCGGGAAGAGTTTCTTTGCGCAATACCTCTCCCGGATGGGTTGGTCTTCTTTTCGCCTTTGGCTTCATCATCCTCTCCGAAAGAATAGGTACTGGTTCAGTTTTCCCGTCCTCGTCTCATTAGCACCGTCGCTTTAGCGCGGTGAACTTATTGTACGTCCAAAACCGGAAACCGTTTGAAACGGTTTCCATTTTCGAAGCCTACCATTGATCACCGGGCTAAAGCCACGGTGCTAATGATAGTGTCTAGACAACGGTGAGGCGTCGTCAATGCGAGGCTAACCGTCTACGTTACTAGTCTCCTTAACGCTCTTTCAACGGGTTCCGCATGATGAGTTTCAACTCCACCGGCACGACCCGCTTGAAACTGAAAGGGCCCTTCTTGAACTTTCCAAAGACGTAAACGCGGCCGGTCACCGGCCACGTTTCTTTTCGATCGCTCCAATCTCCGAGCGCGGCCAGCATGGCGCTGGGCAGATAAAGATAAATGCGCAACGGTTCGCGCAACGTGAGCGGCTGTTTGTTGGGTAGATCGAAGACGCGATGATATTCGTCGACGTTGACTGAGGTACCGTTGACGACCATGTCTTCGAAGACCAGAAACTCGACATGCCCAGCCTGTTTGACCGGCGAGATGACGATCGGAACTTCAAAAGTGATTCCCAGCGGTGTAATGCGGTCGAGTTGCGGTTTTCCCAATCGAATCAGTTGGTCGACATCGGCTTCAGAGCTGGTCGCGCTGCCGGATTGATCAGCGCCGTCGTTTTGGGTCTGGCTTTTGTCGTTGCCGGGTTTTTTCGTTTCCGGCTTCTTAATTTCGACAACCGTGCGCTCGACTTTGTAGCCGCGGATCTCTTTGGGGTAAGTGCGGGTCTGAGGCCAGACGGCCGGTGCGCCGATAATAAACGTCAGGATGGCGCAGCTTATTGCCATCAACCTTTTCTGAGTCTTGTTTAGCATCGATGCGGTTGCGAGCTGTTAAGTTCCGATATAGTCCATATTGTCAGAGTTCAGATGGTCGCGCGGTTGCACACAACGGTGATTTCATTCGTCTCAGCTGAGGGACGCGCTACCTCGGTTCACCTTGGTCGACCGCGTACTCCAATGAAGCGATCCCTGCCTTGTACACTTTCTGGCCGGTTAAGTTCAGTTTCGTCTGCTTGGCCGGTGGCGCGAGCAAAGGAATCCCTCCGCCGAGAAGTACCGGGATGATAGCGACCTCCACCGTATCCACAAGGCCTGCATTGAGAAGACTGCGAAAGAGAGCACCGCCACCGAACAGCCAGATGTCTTTGCCCGGCCCCGCTCGTAGGCTAGTCACTGTCTCCTCAGATTTTTCAGCCACGATCGTCACCCCGGGATAGTCCTGCTGCCGCAGCGTCCGCGAGAAAACGAAGGTCTTCATGCCGGGTGTCTCGCCCCTACCTGCCCGTGCCATCACCTCGAACGTCCGGCGTCCTATAAGAAACGTGTCGAATTGCTCGAACACCGCGCGGAAGTCGATCTCCGGGTTCATGATGATCCAGTCTGCCTCGCCGTTCGGACCGGCGATGTAACCGTCCAGACTTGCCGCAACCGCATAGCGAACACGTCGCATAAGACCTCCGTCTGCTGGTCTCCAATTTAGCTGCCTGGCATATGGATCGTTGCTTCCATCAAGTTATCCTGCCTGGGGCACGGGCGGTCGCTCATTCCTTCCCTGAGCGTTCTTGATCAGTTCTTCAATATCCAGCACGAGCGCCACCTGGCCGTCGAACAACTCAGCCGCGCCACAGACGCCCGTCCAACGCGCGGCGTGCCGGCCGAGACTGCGCACCAGGGTTTCCTGGTACCCTTTAACGCTGTCGACGACCAGCGCGTATCCATCATCACCCTTTTGGTTCATTGCCATCCCAGCCCCGTTGCCGAGGCCTCGCCAGACAATCACAGTTCCTTCAATATCCGTGGAATCGCTATGACCCAGTAGCGCGCTGAGATAAAAGACAGGCGACTGCTCTCCCTGCGACTCGAGGGGCCTGTCATCTTTTGTCACACCGCTCTCAGTGATGCCGCCCGATTCGATCGCGTAAAGCTGATCGCCAGATTGCACCAGCAGGCACTGTACCAGCGCCAGGGTCGCCGGCATGATCATGGCAAACGTGGTGCCCGATCCGATCTCGGTCGCCACTCGCACTTCGCCACCGGCTTGCTCCATGGCGCGATCGACCACATCGAGCCCGATGCCGCGACCTGATAATTCCGAGACCTTACTGGCGGTCGAAAAGCCGGGACGAAAAATCAGACGCAGGCACTGGTCGGGCGACAGGTCTGTAGAGCTGTTTGCGATCCCGTGGGCAGTGGCCGCGGCCACAATTCGATCCCAATCGATGCCGCGGCCGTCATCGGTCACGGTCATATGTATGCGGCTGCCTTCATTGAACGCTGCCAACTTCACGCGGCCTACCTCACTCTTTCCGGCGGCCTGTCGTTCGACGGGGCTTTCTATGCCATGAGTGACGGCATTACGCACCAGATGCAAAAGGGGATCGGCGATTGTGTCGGCGAGCGTCTTGTCGATGCCCACCTCACCGCCGACGATTTCAAAGTCTATCTGTTTTCCCAGGCGGCGCGCAGCGATGCGTCCGCCGCGCGCGGCTGCACGGCCCATCACTTCTGCGGCCGGTACCAGTCGCAACTTGAGCAGCCGTTCTTCCAGTTCGACAAAGCGCCGGCGCAAATGTCTGGTCGCAGTTTCAAAGGGCAGCCTGTCGCCGGACGCGCTTAACGACAGCAGCGCGTTGGTGGTATAGCGAAACAGCTCGCTGGCTCCAGAGATCAATTCATCCAGTTGTTGTAAGTCGACGCGAACGGTCTCGGCGCTATCGGGTAATGGCTGGCGGACCGGGAAGGTGTCATCAGATACTGCCGAGCCGACACTGGATAAGTCGATCTCTACTTCACTGATTTCGATCCGGCCCAGCATGTCCGCTTGACGCAAAATATCGCCGGGTACGAGTTCAGCAGCATAGAGCAACTTGAAGTTGATTTCGTCAGCGGTCGAGGGCGCGCCGGGACCAGTGGAAATTATTTCACCACTCTGACCCAGAAGCTTGGTGAGTTCGCGAAAGTTCTGGTCGAAGGTTTCAATTGCAAAACCAGCAGACACAGTGAAGAGCTTTGCTCCTTCACGGACTGCCTCCCACGTGTGTTGAAGATCGTATTCACTCAGCGAGCGGGAAATCTCGAGCGGCAGAATTGACCGCAAGCTGCTGGTTATTGCGCCTTGCTCTTTACTCTGGGCGGCCAGGGTCTTGAGCCGTCTGATGACTGCGGCGGCGCCGCGGCTGGTTGCTTCGGATGGCTCTGATCCCAATGCGCGGGCGATCGCGTCCGTGCCATCTTCGAACGCGTCGAGCACCGCATCGTTGATCTCAATGCGACCCAGTCGCACGCCGTCGAGCACACCTTCGAAGTGGTGCGCAATCTGGCCCAGGGCTTTTAGTTCAAACGAACCGGCCGAGCCTTTCAGCGTGTGCACCCGTCTAAAAATACGGGCGGCCAGGGCGCGTCGTTGTCGACCGCGCGAACGCGCTCCACGCAACTGTTCGAGATCGCTATAAAGCTTTTCGACTAATTCGCGTGCGTCGGCAATAAACTGGCTCTGCTCCTGGTCCATGCTGAAAGCAGTTTAGCGCAAATTCGTCGTTTTCGTCGTGAGGTTGGGAGGCCTGATTATCGCACGCGCATCCTGCGTTATGAGGTCAGTACCACCCGCGTGAGCGGATGGGTCAGCCATTCCACCCGAAGATGGATGGGCCGACCTGCCCGCTTACGCAGGCGGTACTGACCTCATCGCCCCGAGAGAATACTCACTCTGGCTGGTCAGCGTCGTCTGGATCATCATCTTCGGCCTCTTCACTGGTCGCTGTTTCGGATCCCGGCGACTCCTGATCGAGATCGCGCTTGATGGCGTCGAGAATTCCGTTAATGAATTGGGTGGCTTCGTAGGTCGAGAAGCGGCGGGCAATTTCCAGCGCCTCGTTTATGGTGACGGTGTGCGGTGTGGGTTCCTTCAAGAACTCATAAACTGCCAATCGCAGGACGTTGCGATCGACCAGCGCCATCCGTGTGATCCGCCAGTGCTCAGCACGCGAACGGATGCGCTCGTCGACTTCATCGAGATTGGCCAGGGTGCCCAGCGCGAGCCGCGTGGCGAACTCCTGGGCCCCGGGTTCAAGCTCGCCGTCAGCCAATTCAGACCAGAAGGTGCGCGCGAGATCATCCCCGCGCGTTCCAGCTACATCAGCCGCAAAGAGCATTTGCAAGGCGCATTCGCGCGCCTTACGACGCGAACCCATAATTTAATGATGGAGCGCAGGCATCCCTGCCTGCGGTTCGCCGGCATCCCGCCGGCATTTAACCACGTGCTGACGCGCGCGGTTCTGCTCCGAAAGCTTCCTTATATAATTTCACCAAATCGACTGCCGCCATAGCGGCTTCGTAACCCTTGTTGTCCAGCTTTACCCCGGCGCGATCCATCGCCTGGCCCACATTCTCAGCGGTAATGACGCCAAACATTAATGGCACGCCGGTTTTCATCCCGGCCTCGCCGATGCCCCGAGCTACTTCAGCCGCGATGTATTCAAAGTGCGGCGTCTCACCTCGGATGATGACACCGAGGCATATCACGGCATCGAACTTTCCCGACTCGGCCGCTTTCAACGCGCACAAAGGAATCTCAAACGAACCCGGCACGCGAAAAATCTCAACCATATTCCTGTCGACGGAAAATTCTTCCAGCGCGTCGAGCGCCCCTGCGATCAACCGTGACACGAGCGAATCGTTCCAACGGCTGGCGACGATCGCGAAGCGAAAGCCGCTGGCACTGGCCCCGTCCGACCTCGGCGCCGATTTCACCAGCTGATCGTCGTTATCTGAAGGCGTCGACAAAGCACTTGGAGTATAGGTGAAGCGTCAGAACAGTGACAAGGTGGACGTCAGTTTGGTAGTGCCCCAGTTTGGAGTACCGCCTTCAGGCGGAATGTTTAAATTGGTCTCTTTCCGCCTAAAGGCGGAACTCCGAAACAGAAATTAGGCCACTACCGTCAGTTTCGTCGTGTCTTAATTCGAAATTCTCTGTGTCCCTCTGCATCTTCGGCCCTCGCGGCGAATGTATTAGAGGTCTGTTCATCGCAGAGACGCAGAGATCGCCGAGATCGCGCGGAGACAAGCCTTGTCAGCGTCGAAGCGGATACCAGTGTATGATGAGCGCCAGTTTGATTCATCATGAGGGGCGAATCAGTGCTTACTAACAACTGCAAAAGATTTTTACTGGCCGCGCTGGCTCTATCGTTAATAGTGGGCCTGGCAGCTGCTCAAGCACGAAAGACTACGATGGTCTTTGCCGTTTCGGCGGGGTCGGGCGAAGAAATGATGGACGCGGTGGTCATTGTCGACGGCAAGCAACTGCGTGTGCCGTTTACCGACGAGCAGAAGGATCGACAGAAGAGAATCGCCGCGGAGTACTTCGCTGCCGGCCGGACTTATCATTTGATCTTCGGCGGCGGTGAAGCCGGATCAGTCATAGTGAAAAAGTGGAGCGAGGGATGTAACAGCGTGCACGCAAACGTTGGGCTATCTACTTCGGTGCGTCTGGGTGGCCAGGTGCGAGCGCTGGCGACGAACTCTGACTCGCTTGGGAAACGTCCCAGCGCTCGGCGGGCGCCGACTGACTCTGAACGCGCCGCGGTCATGACTCTGGTGATGAACATCTACCGGCAAAACCGCACGCCGGCCAATCTGATTTCTGAGATCAAGGTCACAAATCTAACGGCCACCGATCTGGATGGCGATGGCAAATACGAGTTCATCGGCAGCTTTACCTCGGCAGCGAAAAACAAGTTCGAGCGCGATCTGTTTCTAATCGCCAAACCGCAAGGCGCCGGCATGCGCGCAGACCTGGCGAAGTTTCAAGCTTATCAACCGCCGCCTGAGACTTTCCTTTCGAGCATAGACTTTATTGACCACCTCGATCTCGATGGCAACGGCGTCGGCGAAGTCTTTGCCGTGCAGGGCGGCTTTGACGGTTACGCGTACCTGATATTCAAGAAGGTCGGCGGGCGCTGGCGACAGGTTTACGACATGATGGGCGATGCGTGCTGAGAAGCGAGCTGTTACAGTTGGCGCCAGATGACCGGTGGTGCTCACGCCAGAGAATCCCGCAAAGTTTAGCTGGTCTCAAATTGATAACGCGGCAACCTACCGCCTCGAACTGCAAGACCTGCAGGGAAACCCATTGCTCGCCGCGGTCCTGATCGCCGGCACGATCTCATACCGCGCTCCCTCCTGGCTCAAAGAAAAATCTGTGGACACGATCGCCCAGTGGGCAGTCATTGCTTTCAACGAGCAAGGTACCCAAATCGCAGCCACCGGATGGCGCAGCTTTCGGTTTGAGTCTGCCCGTACTCCATGAGTGAGATCGCTAATCGGTCAAGCCAATTGAAATGAGAACAGCATAAGAGAGTTGACCGGACCGAAGGGAAATATAGTTGCGAACGATTATATGCCTAGCGTCGCCGCTTATCGTTGGGCGACGGCCGTGGTCGCCGACTGACTCGGAGCCGATCGGTCTTGGCGTTTCTTCAGAATGAAGGCCGATACCAGCGTGATGATCAATCTTATCGCCGGAGTTTGTCGTCATCCTTTCGGGTGAATTCACCGATTTGCCTAAGAATCATCCTTTCGGATGACCGATCTGAGCGGAGCGCGTCCTGTCCGCCTGAGCGCGCAGCGCGAACAATCTCCAAGGGAATTCTTCTAGAGAGTCTGAGCGGACTTCGCCCGCTGGCGGACAGGATGTCCGCGCTCCATGCGGAGGCTACGGTATCAATCCCAGTTGTTTCCCGAGCTGCACGGCCTGTGTTCTGCGTCTGGCGCTGAGTTTGTCGAAGAGCCGGCTGGAATGGGTCTTCACGGTGTTCTCGCTGACAAATAGTTTCTCGGCAATCTCGCGATTGCTTAAACCTCGGGCGATCAGTTCAAGGATTTCGAGTTCGCGCCGAGTGATACCGAGTTCACGCAATCTCGCCTCGTTCAAAGTGAAAGGTTCCGCAACCCTAACTTCCTTAACGATGATAGTTTCCCTGGTCCTGGTTAATTTAAGTCCGAGCCAGATCCCCAGCACCGCGAATAACAAGGCAATCAGTCCACCGTAGATTTCGATCGAGTGCTCGACCACCAGGAAGCGATACTCGACGAGCTTTAAGAGGAGAATCAGTGCTCCCCCGCAGAGGCCATAGATAAGGATGTGTTTCTTCATCCCAAGGATCTCATGGCAGCTACAGGCGCGGTCGTTACCACTCTGCTTTGGCTATGTATTTGAGGACGTGCTTGATCGAGATGACGCTGTACGAGCCGTCAGCCTTCCGAATCGGAATGTGCCGGTAGCGCCCCATCGACATCTTGTTCACGGCGGTAGCAATGGAATCGGTCTCGCTCAGGATCTCGGGATTCAAACTCATTAAGTCCCTGACCGCGGTTTGGTTGGAACTGGCGGCCCCACCCGTTAGCTTGTTGAGCAGATCGCGTTCGGTAAAGATGCCGACAAGTTTTCCATTTTCGAGCACCAGCGCGCAACCCAGGCCGGCTACTCTCATTTGGTTGATAACTTCAACGGCGGATGTGTCGGTGGAAACGCTGAGTAACTCCTGATCGAGATGGCTGATGTCATTTTCCATCACTGAACTGGCCGGACCTTCCCGGTCAGCCTGGGGAACGTCGAGGTGCAGGAGCGAGGTCACGCACTCTTCACAGCGGTCCGCGCCTTCGATGTTGTCATGACCACAGGAGGGACAGATCATTTTCGATTTCCAATTTTCGATTTGAGATTGCCTGTATTGCCTCTGCTAATTCCAACCCGCAACCTCGCTCGCTAAGGTTCGAATTTCAATCGGCAATCGGCAATCAAAAATCGGAAATATCCTTACTCCACCGTCCACATATCGCCGCTGTAAATCAGTTTTTCCAGCGTGCCCGGGCCGGACTTGGCAATTGCAGTGTCGATCTGATCACTCAGCATTTGATCGTAGCTGGGCCGCTCGACCGCGCGAAAGACGCCGACCGGCTGGGGAAAATCAGGCTGTTCCATGCGCGCCAACATGAAGGCGACGGAAGGATCCTCAAGATGTATGTCATGAACCAGGATGTCGGCTTCGGTGATGCCGCCTTCACCGATAGTTACTACTTCGGGGTGCGCCCCATTCATGCGAATACCCTGGTTTCGATCCTTGCCAAAGATCATTGGCTTTTTATGTTCCAGATACAGCACCCTGTCCTGTCGCACACTGCGTTCGGCAAAATAATCGAAAGCATGATCGTTGAAGATGTTACAGTTTTGATAGACCTCAAGGAACGACACACCTTTGTGCCGGGCCGCGGATTCGACCATCACGCCCAGGTGTTTGACGTCAATATCGATGGAGCGGGCCACGAAGGTGGCTTCACTCGCGATGGCCAGCGAGAGCGGATTAACCGGATAGTCGATCACGCCCATCGGTGTCGACTTGGTTCTCTGGCCAAAGACCGACGTGGGACTGTACTGGCCTTTGGTCAAGCCGTAGATGCGGTTATTGAAGAGAATGTAATTGATGTCCAGGTTACGCCGGAGCACGTGCATGAAATGATTGCCACCGATGGAAAGCGCGTCACCATCGCCGGTGATCACCCAAACGCTAAGCTCCGGGTTCGCGGATTTTATTCCCGTCGCAATTGCCGGCGCCCGCCCATGAATGCTGTGAAAGCCGTAGGTGTTCATGTAATAAGGAAAGCGGGAAGAGCAGCCGATGCCGGAG
>ORMF011692761.1_pt1 | contig 10015 bp, 8 predicted proteins | sample 1779871 | NCBI WGS metagenome assembly ORMF01 (sample SAMEA104232316, study PRJEB22302) | groundwater metagenome | biome: forest; feature: aquifer; material: groundwater | place: USA | collected 2011-08-07 | depth 5.4 m | reverse complement strand
TCATCCTCTTCGGCGTCTACGTGCTCTCCCCTCTTGGCGGGCCGGAGATTCTGGGCGAGCCGTTCGGCGCGGTGGTGTCCAAGCTCGTTCAGATGCTGGGCATGGCCCTCATTGCGCTGGTGTCTTATGGGGTCACGCATCGCGCTGTCCGGCTCCGCAACACGTTCACGTTTGCTCCCATCATTGAGGTGGCGACCTTGTTCGCGGGCATCTTCGCGGCGATGATGCCGGTGCTGCTGATCCTGGAGACCCAGGGCGGGAAACTCGGCGTGGACAGGGCGTGGCACTTCTTTTGGATGACCGGCGGGTTGTCCGGCTTCCTGGACAACGCTCCCACTTATCTAGCGTTCACCAGTCTGGCGAAGGGGGTCCTTGCCTTGCCGGCCGATGGCGGTCTTGCCGGACTGGCGCAAAACGCCACCGGCGCGCTCCTCCTTGCCGCAGTGTCCACCGGGGCGGTCTTTATGGGCGCCAACACGTACATCGGGAACGGGCCGAATTTCATGGTGAAGGCGATTGTTGAGGAGGCTGGGATCAAGATGCCCAGCTTCTTTGGGTACATGGCCTGGTCGGGCGCGATTCTGCTACCTCTGTTTCTGTTGGTGACGGTGCTGTTCTTTAGGGGGTGATGAGCAGGCCGCCGGAGAACGAAGGTGAAGGGATGACGGCGCGGACGTCCATAAAGACCCTGCTGAAGCTCCCTGGATGGGCTAGCTAGTGTTTGGGCAGCTGGTCGCCGAGTGGCGTACCAGGTTCATCGGCCGAGCATGTTGACTAGGGCGACGGTTTCTGTTACGTTTTCAGCCGTTGCGGCGTGTCCTGAGGCTCGCTGGCTTGTGTAAGCCTTGGACACGACCCACAGAAGAGAGGCGAGGTGCTGTATGGGCTTGGTCTGGCTGGTCCCGGCGGGTGGGATAGCGGCCATCCTGTTTGCGCTGTACCTGATCCGAGACGTCCTGGGCCGGGACAAGGGCACGCCCGCGATGCAGGACATTGCGGACCGCATCGTGGAGGGGGCCAACGCATTCCTGAAGCGCCAGTACATAACGATTGCCGGATTGGCGCTTGTCGCCGCGATCGGCCTCGGCGTGCTGCTGGCGTTTCTTTCTGACCCGGCGTCTACCGGCGTCACGAAGATAGGCATGGGTTGGCGAACGGCAGTGGCCTTCCTGGTGGGCGCGTTCTGCTCCGGACTGGCCGGCTACATAGGGATGTACGTGGCCGTGCGAGCCAACTTGCGAACGGCGGCGGCGGCGGCGCGCGGCGGAGTTCGCGAGGCAGTGGCGGTGGCGCTGCGTGGGGGGGCCGTCTCCGGGTTCCTTATCGTGGCGCTGAGCCTCTTGGGTGTGGCTGCCATCTTCTACGCGTACGGCGGGGCATCAAAGACCGACCTGGTGCCCTTTCTGATCGTGGGCTTCGGCTTTGGCGCCAGCTTCGTTGCTCTCTTCGCCCAGCTTGGCGGCGGCATTTATACCAAGGCCGCCGACATGGGCGCGGACCTGGTGGGCAAGGTGGAGGCCGGCATTCCAGAGGACGATGCGCGGAACGCCGGTGTCATCGCGGACCTGGTGGGAGACAACGTGGGCGACTGCGCAGGCCGTGGCGCGGACCTGTTTGAGTCCACCGCGGCTGAAAACATCGGCGCAATGATCCTGGGAGTCGCTGCGTTTGTGGCCGCCAAGAAGGCCGGCCTTCCTCACCCTGAGGTGTGGGTGCTGTTCCCGCTGGTGATCCGTTCCTTCGGCATTTTCGCGACCATGGCGGGGATCTTGTCCGTTCGCGCCCGCGAGGACGAGAACCCGATGAACGCGCTGAACCGGGGGTACTTCCTCTCGGTTGCGCTCTCAGTCGGCGGGCTGGCGATCGCATCGTGGGTCATGCTTGGCGACGTTGTGAGTCAACCGGTCTGGCTGTTCCTGGCGGGCCTGGTGGGCATCGGAACGAGCATCGCCTTTGTGTTCATCACGCAGTACTACACCGAGGTGAGCTACGGTCCAGTCAGAGAGATTGTTAGAGCCTCCCGGACCGGGCCTGCCACGAACATTGTGGCAGGCACTGCCGTGGGGTTTGAGACCACGTTCGCGAGCGCTGTGGCGATTGGCGTGGCAATCTGGATGTCGTACACGCTTGGGAACCAGATTACCTTCCCCGATGGGAGTGCGGTCCCCAACGGCGGCTTGTTCGGCACCGCTGTTGCAACGATGGGGATGCTCATGACCGCCGCGTACATTCTCGCGATGGACACCTTTGGCCCGATTACGGACAACGCGAACGGCATCGTGGAGATGTCCGGCGCGGGACCGCAGGGGCGGCACGTGACTGACCGGCTGGACGCGGTGGGGAACACGACCAAGGCGCTGACGAAGGGCTACGCCATCGGCTCTGCGGGCCTTGCTGCGTTCCTGCTGTTCAACGCGTACCTGGAGGAGGTGGAGAAGCTGTCTTCAGGGACGCTCGGTAAGGTAGCCGAATTTCCCGAATTCCTCGTGGTCAACCTCGCGAAGCCGGAGGTGTTCATCGGCGCGCTCCTGGGCGGAATGCTGGTGTACCTGTTCAGCGCCATGACGATGCGGGCGGTTGGCCGCACAGCCGGCGCCGTCATTGAAGAGGTGCGGCGCCAGTTCCGGGAGATGCCCGGCATCATGCTGGGCACGCAGCGTCCAGATTATGCCCGCTGCGTGGACATCACGGCGCGGGCCGGTCTGCGGGAGATGATTCTTCCGGGGCTCCTCGCGGTTAGCGTGCCCATCATCGTGGGTCTGGTCCTGAGGGCGGAAGCGATGGCCAGCTTCCTGATGGTGGGGACCATCGGCGGCATTCTGCTGGCAACGTACATGAACAACGCGGGCGGCGCGTGGGACAACTCCAAGAAGCTGATTGAGACGGGTGAATACACCGTGCCGGGGACAACCGAGGTGCTCAAGAAGGGGTCGGCGGCCCACGCGGCGGCGGTCGTCGGCGACACGGTGGGCGACCCGTTCAAGGACACGGCTGGGCCTTCCCTCCACGTGCTGATCAAGCTGCTGAGCACGATTACGCTGGTGATGGCGCCGCTGTTCCTGTAGAACCCGGCGTTACCTTATGCGACTTGTTGAGGGGCGCAGCTTGCTGCGCCCCTCCCTATTCCAAGCAAGCGCGCTGGTGATGTGCAAGGGCCACAGCCTCGGAGCTGCCCCTCAGGGTCTTTCAGTTGTCCGCAATCCGCACCCAAGAGTGCGAAAATCGTCATTCTGAGTCACGGATTCTTCGCCTCCGCCGCGCTCCGGCTCAGAATGACGGAGAACTGGAAGACTCTGCGCTACCCTTTCGCCTCGTTGTTGCGATTCTCTCTTGGGTGATACACTGCTACGAGGGCCGCAGCGGCGTGTCGGCAAAGTGAGGTGACGTGGCGGCGCCTAGCTTATTCAAGAGCCGGAACATTCTCCTGGGTGCCGCGCTTATCGTCGCGGTCACCCTTTTTGTGGTGTTGCTGCTGATGCGGCGCTCAAGCCCGCCGGTCTTGCCTACCCTCGCTAATGGGGGTGCTGGGCCAGCAGTGGTCGCGCCGTCACCTGGGCTAGCCACTGCTTTTCCGAGCGGCGCGCCGCCTGCAGCGGCACGCCCGTCATCGCCGCAAGACCTTACGGCGTTCCAACCCGCGAGTTTCGGAGAACTTGGCGCGGCGACGGCAGTGCCTAGTTCGGAAGCGGAGCGGTTGCTGCCGGCCGCGTCGCTTGTTCCACAAGTGCAGCCCTTCGTGCCCCCTCTGTGGGACGGGCCGATCGTTGCCACCCAGCGATTGGGAGCGTTCTCATCGCCGGAGGTGTTGGACCGCGAGCAGCAGACGTGGGTCAAGTGGGCTGTGCGCAACGCAAGCACGGAGAAGGCAAGCGGCCCGTACAACGTTTCGCTGCGGTTGGACGGCGAGCCTTTAGCCAACTGGGAGCGTCCCGGCCTCAAGGCGGGTGGCGTTGACGTGGTGCTGGACTGGCCACTGGTGTGGCGGGACTCGCACCAGTTCACGGGCGCGCACCGCCTTACTCTGGAGGTGCGGGGCACTGGCGCCGCAGCGAGCGCGTTGGCGCCGCAGACGGTCTATCGGGAGTTTCTGTGGGGGCAGACGGCGCCGCGGCCTGCTCCGGCGCGGCGTTTCTATACCGCCGCGCAGCTCCGGCAGCGGATTGGGAGCATTGACGAGCTTCTGGCGTCCGGCGAGATGGTATCCGCGTCGTCGCAGAGGGCGCAGGACGTGCTGGACATCGCGGACGCAGTGTACTACGCGCTGTACCAGACTAGCCTGTATGACGAGCCGCTCGTGATGCACCTGCTGAACGACTCGGACTACCCGATGTGGGTGAAGGTGGAGTGCACGGATCGCGTCGGGCGGCTTGGTGGCGGGGTGGGCGCGCTTTACGGAGAGCTGTGCGGGCAACTCGCCGGCGATACGCGTGCCGGTTACGCAAGCAACTGGCAGCACCAGAACCGGATCGTGCTGCGAAGCGAGAGAACGGCGGCAGAGGTGCTGCTGAACCTTGCTCATGAGCTTGGCCATTTCCGCCAGAGCGTCCAGCGGCCTGACCTGGATGCGCGGAGCGCGTCGTTGAACCTGTACGCATTGCGAGAGGCACAGGCGTACGCTCATGAAGTGGAGTTCCTGCGCGCGATAGAGGTGGTCCTAGGACACCCGTTGCTGTTGTACCCGCGGCTGGGAAACTTTGAGCAGGGCGTGGAGCAGGGTCTGGACAGCTACGTGGCCGAGATGGACGCGTCGGAGCACGCTCGCGGACGGCTGCTGCTGTGGGTGGCTGTGCTTGACGATCCGCGCCTAGCGACGCAGGGGGCGGAGCTTCGGCGAAACGGGTATCTGACCTGGCAGAGCGCGCGGACCGTGTATGAATACCTGATGGCGATCGCTGTCAAGGACGTGGACGCCTACGTGAACGGGAAGATTGACAAGGTGGACACCTTCCTGCCGACCATCCGCTCGGTGAGCAAGGGGCGGCTGGTGAATGGGTTGGCGGACGCCCGGGTTGGGGCTCTGGAGTTCCAGGAAGTCGGGCTGCTATCGCCGTGAGGCGGGCCCGTAGGCCCGCCGCCGCGGGACGGGTTCGGCTGTGCGCTGAGGCGCATAAGCGCGAGTCCGTCAGACAAAGTGCTTGTTGAGCGTGACTCCAGGGGGCTCAGGCGCCGACGCCGGTCGCGTCCTTGGAGTCATTGGTCTTTCACGAAACACCGTCCGCAAGCTACCGTTGCTGGTCGGCGCTTCAGGCGTCCCAGGGGCGGTGGCATTCGGGGCAGGCGGGGACATCGCGCTGGCGACGGCGCATCCAGTACTCAAGCACGCCGCCGACGACCATGAGGATGACGCCGTACGCCAGGTAAGGGGTAGTAATCCAGGCCAGCCCAATGCCCACGACAAGTCCATTCCAAAGGGCCGACCAGCGTTGCCCTGCGAGCGTGGTTCTGCGAAACATATGAACCCCCTGAGCAGAGTGTGCTCTACCTTACCGAATTGTTTTGTCGGTGTCTATGCCGGACGTGGCCGTAGCAGCAATCAATGCGCACGCAGTTTTGCGTGACTGGCCGACCTGCCTTGGCGCCTGCGCTGAGGCGGCGAAGAGGGACGTGCGCGATAGCGCGCCCCGCAAGCCTGGGGGCCGGCTCCGGTCAGTCCTGATTGTGCAGATTTTCACTTGAATGGCCTTCCGGCCTGTGCTATAGTCTCAGCCGGGAGCGGAGACTGATGCTCGACGATTATTTCCGCCAGTACGCGCTGCTTCTCATCCTGCTAGGCGTTGCAACGGCGATGCCAATCGGGTTGTTGTTCGCCTCGCGCGTGGCGCAGATGTTTGGGCTGCGACCCAACCGCCCTTCGCTGGTGAAGCAGGAGACGTACGAGTGCGGGGTGGAGACGGTTGGGGGGCAGTGGCGGCACTTCAACTTCCGGTACTACCGCTACGCGCTGCTGTTCCTCGTCTTTGACGTTGAGACGGTGTTCATTTACCCCTGGGCCGTCCACTTCAAGCAGCTCGGCCTGTTCGCCTTGGTGGAGATGTTCGTGTTCCTCGGCATTCTCGCGCTTGGTTGGGCGTACGCGTGGCGCAAGCGCGCGCTGGAATGGAACTAGTCATGGCGCAACAAGAACGAGTGCTCACCATACCGCTCCGCCAGACCACTTGGGCGCAGGACGCCAAGGAGGGCGGTGCGGTCAACACCATGAAGGCGACGCACCAGGAGCAGGTGCCGGACCCGGTCCTCCAGGTGCCTGAGGGCTTGCCCAAGAACCTGGCGGTGACCAGCGTGGACGCGCTGATGAACTGGAGCCGCAAGTCGGCGGTGTGGCCGCTGAGCTTTGGCCTGGCGTGCTGCGCGTTTGAGATGATGGCGAGCGCGATGTCGCGGTTTGACATCGCGCGGTTCGGCATGGAGGCGTTTCGCGCTTCGCCGAGGCAAGCCGACCTGATGATCGTGGCCGGCACGGTGACGTGGAAGATGGCGCCGGCCATCCGACGTTTGTGGGAGCAGATGGCCGAGCCGCGCTGGGTGATCTCCATGGGCGCGTGCGCGACGTGCGGCGGCCCGTACTACGAGTCTTACAGCGTGGTGCCGGGCGTGAACCGAATCATTCCCGTGGACGTGTACGTGCCGGGGTGCCCGCCGAGGCCGGACGCGTTGCTCTACGGCATCATGCTGCTCCACGACAAGATCCGCCGCTACACGATTGCGCAGCGTTCGAGCGGGGCATGACACGCCAGCTCGCTCCACAAGAGGTGGCGCGGTTCCTGGACGGCGCGGCGCCCGGCTCGGTCTCGTCCTGGGGTCCCGCGGGCGTCGTCGTCCACCGTGAGAGCCTTCTTCCCGCGTGCAAGGCCCTGAAGGACTCGGCTGACCACGACACGGACTTCCTGGTGGCGATTACCGGCGTGGACTACGTTGAGTACTTTGAGGTCGTGTATCACCTCCTCTCGCTCCGGCACAACCACGCCCTGGTGCTGAAGACGCGCGCCAGCGGCAGGGAGTCGCCGAGCGTGCCGTCCGTGACGTCGCTGTGGCAGGGCGCGGACTTGCAGGAACGCGAGGTGTGGGACTTGATGGGCGTGGCGTTTGAGGGGCATCCGAACATGAAGCGGATCCTCACGTGGGAGGGCTTTCCCGGCCATCCGCTGCGCAAAGACCACCTGGGAGGCTGACAAGGGCAGTGCCCTTGACCCAGCACGCCGAAGCGGCTGGAAGCGACAGAAGAGTGTGGTTCGGCAGTAAGGATATGGCGTTCACCAGTTTGCGCGCGAGAAGAGCAAGTGACGAACCTGCAACAGCAGCCTGATCAGCAGACCGGGCTGGAGACCGAGCCGGTCGTGGTGAACCTGGGGCCGCAGCACCCGAGCACGCATGGGGTGTTCCGCCTCCGCGTCATCATGGACGGCGAGACCATACGGGACGTGGAGCCGATCTTCGGCTACCTGCACCGAGGCACGGAGAAGCTGGCCGAGGAGCGGAGTTACACGCAGGTGGTGACGCTCACCGACCGACTGGACTACACGGCGGCCATGAGCAACAACCTCGCCTACGTGCTGGCGGTTGAGAAGCTGGCCGGCATCCAAGCGCCGGAGCGCGGGATGTACCTCCGCGTGATCGCGGCGGAGCTCCAGCGGATTGCGGCGCACCTGATCTTTGTGGGGTTCTCGCTGGACGAGCTGGGCGCGTTCCACACGCCGCTGCTGTACGGCTTCCGAGAGCGGGAGCGGATTTTGGACCTGTTTGAGATGCTGTGCGGCGCCCGCATCACGGTGAGCTACATGCGGCCGGGGGGCGTGCACCAGGACGCGCCCGAGGACTTTTGGCCCGCCCTGGACCGATTCTTGGCAGACATGCCGCACTACCTTGACGAGCTTCAGGGCCTGATCGCGGAGAACGAGATCGTGGTGGCGCGGACCAAGGGCCTGGCGGTGCTGCCCGCGGCCAAGGCCATCAACTGCTCCATGAGCGGGCCGGTGCTGCGGGCGAGCGGCGTTGCCTGGGACCTGCGCAAGAAGGACCCGTACGATGTGTACGACCGGATGCAGTTTGACATTCCGGTCGGCTCCAACGGCGACACGTACGACCGGTTGCTGGTGCGGCTGTACGAGGCGCGGCAGAGCCTCCGCATCGTGGCGCAGGCCCGCAAGGAGATCCCCGGCGGGCCGGTGCGGGCGCACGCGCCGTACTTCATCCGGCCGCCGGTGGGCGAGGCGTACGGGCACGTGGAGGCGCCGAAGGGCGAGCTGGGGTTCTACCTGGTAAGCCAGGGAGGCATCTCGCCGTACCGGTGCAAGATACGGTCGCCGTCGTTCATCAACCTGACGGCGCTGAAGGAGATGCTGGTCGGCTACAAGGTGGCCGACCTGGTGGTGATCTTCGGAAGCATTGACGTGAACATGGGCGAGGTGGACCGGTAACCCCCTCACCCAGCCCTCTCCCATTGGGAGAGGGTGTTGCTGGGTCCCTCTCTCTGTGGGAGAGGGTTAGGGTGAGAGCCAATACACAACGGACGAGGGTTTCGTGGACGTCATCCTGGCAGGCAATTCTCTCTACCGGAACATCTACGGCTTCTTCGCCGGACTGCTTCCGGACGGGCTGTCGTGGCTTGCGTTTGTCATAACGGGGCTGATCCTGGCGTTTCTCTTCGTGAACGCGCTGATGATCTTTGTGGCGGGAGTGGTCTACCTGGAGCGGCGCGTGCTCGGCCGGTTCCAGTCAAGGCTCGGCCCGAACCGCGTGGGCCCGTTCGGCGCGCTCCAGCCTATCGCGGACCTGCTGAAGATGGTGTTCAAAGAGGACGTGGTGCCCGCGGCGGCGGACAAGCTGGTGTTCGTGGCGGCGCCCATCGTCATGGTGGTGCCCGCGCTGGCGTTGATGGCCGTGATCCCCTACGGCAAGAACACGTTCGTGACAAACTTGAACGTGGGGATCCTTTTCGCCATCGCCATCACGAGCGTCAGCTCCCTGGGCATCTTCATGGCGGGCTGGGGTTCGGCGAACCGGTTCGCGATGCTGGGGGCGATGCGCGGCGTGGCGATGCTGGTGAGCTACGAGGTCCCGATGATCTTGTCGCTGGTGGGGGTGTTGTTGCTGGGAGGGACGCTCTCGCTGGTTGGCGTGGTTGACGCGCAGCGCATTCCGTTCATACTCCTGCAGCCGCTCGGCTTCCTGGTGTTCCTCATCGCCGCGACGGCGGAGATGAACCGCGCTCCGTTTGACATCGTTGAGGCCGACTCGGAGATCGTGGCGGGCTACCACACCGAGTATTCAGGGGTGAAGTGGGGGATGTTCCAGCTTGCCGAGTACGGGGCTATGATCGTCTCGGCGGCGGTGTTGGTGACGGTGTTCTTGAGCGGATGGCAGAACCCGTTCGTGCCGCAGGGGTGGCCGCAGGTGCTGCCGTCGCAGCTCTGGTTCCTGCTCAAGCTCGGCTTCGTGCTCTTCCTGTTGATTTGGGTCCGCGCGACGATCCCCCGCCTGAGGATTGACCAGATCATGGGGTTCGCGTGGAAGATTCTGTTCCCGCTGGCGCTGCTGAACCTGGTCGTCACGGCGGTGGAGGTGCAGCTCGTTCCGGACCCCAACGCGTGGCAGCTCTGGGTTCTGGTCGCGATCAACCTGGCGGTCGCAGTGGGCGCTGTGGTAGGATTTGGCGCGGCGTTCGGAAGACGCCGGACGAATCCTACGGCCTCGGTGACCCTGGTTTCGGCCCAAGCGGAGGTGGCCCGGTGACCTACGGCGCTGGAATCGCCAAGGGCCTGATGGTGACGATGCGGAACCTGTTCCGCAAGCCGACCACCGTGCAGTATCCGGAGGAGCGTCTGCCGCAGCACCCGCGGTTCCGGGGCGAGGACTTCGTGTGGTACGAGGAGCGGTGCACCGGATGCGCAAGCTGCGCGAAGTACTGTCCGCTCGGCATCATCAAGATCGTCACCTCGCCCAGCGGGACGCAGACCCAGGAGGGCGAGAAGTACCGGCTTGAGGTGTTTGACATTGACATCGCCCGCTGCATCTTCTG
>ORMF012161469.1_pt1 | contig 10017 bp, 7 predicted proteins | sample 1779871 | NCBI WGS metagenome assembly ORMF01 (sample SAMEA104232316, study PRJEB22302) | groundwater metagenome | biome: forest; feature: aquifer; material: groundwater | place: USA | collected 2011-08-07 | depth 5.4 m | reverse complement strand
TGCCCCCGATCGGCTCGCCGCCCCCCATCTGCGAGCCCGCCGCCCTCATCACGAGCGCGTGCCCGCCGAGTTCGTACACGCCGACCTCGAACGACACCCGCGTTCGCGTCGACGCCTTCTCGAAGATCAACGCCACGCTCCGACCCGCGAGCGGCTTCGGCCCGCGGTCGCCCGACGCGCGGATGGCCTTCCACTCGTCCGCACGGTCGAGCACGGCGAGAATGCCGTCGGCGCGCAGGTCCGAGAGATCGAGCAGATCCCGTTTGGCTCCAGTTCCCATCGAGTCTCCCAATCCCCCGGCTACGGCTTGCGCGTTGCGGCGACGCGCGGAGCATCGGCCAGCACCTTGTCGAGCACGCCGAGACCTTCGTCGATCTCCGCGTCGGTCACAATGAGTGGCGGAACGAATCGCACGACGCGGTCCCCCGCCTGCGACGCCAGCACTCCGCGTTCGCGCAGCGCACCCAGCACTCCTCGCACGTCGACGCTCTCGTGCGTGACGATTCCGCACAACAGCCCGCGTCCCCGCGCGTCGGTCGCAGCGCCGGGATGTTTCGTGACCAAGGCCCGCAAGCCCGCGAGCAGATGCTCCCCTCGCGCGACGACGTTCTCGAGCAGTCGCTCGTCGTCGAACACTCGCAATACCGCAAGCGCCGCCGCGGCACCGAGCGGGTTGCCGCCAAACGTCGACCCGTGCGTGCCGGGCGGCAGCGAGTCCGCAAGCATCTCTCGCGCGAGCAGCGCGCCCATCGGAAACCCACCGGCGATTCCCTTCGCGATCGCCATCACGTCGGGTCGAACGCCGTCGTGCTCGAACGCGAACATTTTCCCGGTGCGCCCGATGCCGGTTTGAATCTCGTCCAACACGAAGAGCGCGCCGCGCTCGTCGCACAGTGCGCGCAACCCTGCGAGATACCCGGGCGGCGCGGGCAGCACTCCCCCCTCACCCTGCACCGGCTCGATGAACACCGCCGCCGTCCGATCGTGAATGCGCTTGGCCATCGCGGCGAGATCGCCGTACGCCCCGTGCGAAATCCCGGGAATCGGCGCGCCGAATCCTTCCCAGTATTTTGGCTGCCCCGTCAGCGACACCGCGCCCATCGATCGCCCGTGAAACGCGTGGTGCGTCGCGACGATCTCGAGCCGCGCGCCGTCGCCGCGTCCGAAGTGGTGGCGCCGCACCAGCTTGATCGCTCCCTCGATCGCCTCGGTGCCCGAGTTACAGAAAAACACCCGCTCCATTCCCGAGCGTCGGGCCAGCTCGCCCGCAAGTTCGAGCGACGTGTCGTTGTAGAAATAGTTGGCGGTGTGCATCAACCGCGCGGCCTGCGACGCGATGGCCGCGACGAGCTTCGGATGGTTGTGTCCGAGCGAACTGACCGCGATGCCACCATAGAGATCCAGGTAGCTCTTGCCCTCGGTGTCCCACACGCGGCATCCCTGGCCGCGCGCCAACACCATCGGCGGTTGCCGGTACGTTCGGAGCATGTGCTGGTCGGCGATCTCGAGCAGCTGCGCGGTGCTGGGCATGGGCCGCACATACCACACGATCGGCTACGTTTCAGGTCCCGTAGTGCCACGCGATTCGGCGCCGCGCGGCAGGGCTCTGCTATCGTGCGGAACGATGTCCCCGCCGCGGCACGCGCACGATTCGGGCGTCCGCGTCGCATCGGCCTCGGTCCGCGTCGCGTTCGCGATGGGCATCGTCGTTGGATTCGCTGGCCGTCGCGCCCTCGCTGACCCGCCGCCGGCCGTCGCGTGCGTGGCAAACGGCGAACCACGCGCGACGCAGTGGACCATCGCCGGCGCCGCGCGAGAGTGGTTGGTCGCGAATGATGTCGGCGGTGACGGCGCGTGGATCGCGATTCGTGCGAGCACGACCGGGCGGCGGGGAACGACGAGCATGATCGTCGGCCGCGTCGGCCGCATCGACGCCGCGAGTACCGCCAGCCCGACCAACGAATCTCCGGTTACCACGCCACTGCAGCGCGGGCGCTCGTGGCGTGTCGCTGCCCTTCGCGCGGACGGGGGCGTCGCGAGTGTGATCATTGCCCGCGGCCGCAATCAGAGCCTCGTACGCGTTCGACTCGCAGACGGCAGCGCGCAGACGTCGGTGATCGCGTCCCCGCGCGGTCGCTGGCGCGGCAGTGTCCCGACGACGACTCAGGGCGACGCGTTCGTTCGGATCTGGAACGGCGTGGACCACGCACTCGTGCAGCGGATCGCGGCGGTCGACGGAAGCGTCGTGGATTCGCACGACGTGCGGCTTCCCCACGGGGACGTCGTGACGTATGCGCGTGCGATCGACGATTCGAACCTCGCCCTCGTCGTGCGCACGCCGGGCGGTCGGTACGTCATCGCGCGCTTCGGCCAAGACTCTCGTCTCCACTGGACGGGCAATGGCCCTGGCGGCTGCGTCGACAACCGCTGCCCCGAAGTGCGCCTGCGCGGTTCCGGCAGTGCGATCGTTGCAACGTGGGAGGGGCCACGCACCGACGACGGACTGCGCACCTACGGCGGTCGCGCACTCGACGCGCTCGGACACTCGCGCGGTCCCGCGGTGAACTTCGTGCCGATGGTTCACGGCGTGGTCGTGAACGGCCCGCAGGGTCAGCCGCTCGCGTTGCAGCTCGGCGTGCCGATCGTGATCCGCGGCACCGAGCGGCCGATCGCGGTTTCGCATGCGCCGCACGTTCCGATGCCCGTCCTCGCCGACGCGCTGGCCGATGCGACGGGGCTCGACGTCGTCGCGCTCGCGAGCGACGGCTCGATCGCGCTCTCGCGCATGCGTTGCACCCGGCATCCGTGACGTTTCCGCTGCGACTTCGACGCACACGAAAATCGCCCGGGCCCCGCTGGCCATGGTCCCGAGTTTTCTGTACAACCCGCGCGCACGTCGCCGCCAGGGTCCGCTCGGAATCGAGTGACCTTCTCGCGGGACAATACAGGAGGCACGACGATGGGGCTGTTCGACAAGTTGAAGAGTGCAGTGAACGCGGTGACCGGCAACGCCGCCAAGGTCACGATGGAATTCCAACCCGCGGTCGGATTCCCGGGCCAGGTCGTTCAGGTTCGCATCACCGCGACGTCGACCGGTGGAGCGTTGAACTCGAAGGGCGTGTTCGTCGACCTGCTCGGCACCGAAGCGATCCACCTGAAGGGCGGTGACCACGACGTGCATCACTCGGAGACGACGCTGACGACCGAGCTGCAAGTCGGTGGGCCGTTCCAGCTCGGGCCGAACGAAACCAAGCAATTCGCTGGGCAGTTCACGGTTCCGCCGAATGCGCAGCCGTCGTACGCGGGCCGCCACGTGCACCACACCTGGCAGATCCGCGGTCGCATCGAAGCGACCGGCAACGATCCGGACACGGGCTTCCTCGCGTTCCGCATCGGCCTCGCGCAGTAGCACCCACCGTCCCGCGGGAGACCCTCCTACGGCTTCACGCGCACGATTTCCGTTCCGATCCCCGTATCCGTGAAGATCTCGAGCAGCACCGCATGCTCGGTGCGTCCGTCAAGCACGTGCACTTTCCGCACGCCGCCTGCGATCGCATCGAGCGCGCACTCGACCTTCGGGATCATCCCGCCGTCGATCACGCGCTGTGCGATCAGCTCCTTGGCCTCACGCGCCGCAAGCGACGAGAGCAGCACACCGTCCGCGCCGCGCACGCCCTCGACGTCCGTGAGCAAGATCAGCTTCTCCGCCCGCAACGCTTCCGCGATCTTTCCGGCTGCGGTGTCCGCGTTGAGATTCAGCGACTGCCCGTGCTCGTCGACGCCGATCGGCGCGATCACCGGGATGAACCCCGCGCGCGTGAGTTCCACGACGACGTCGGGCGTCACGCTTCGCACTTCGCCAACGCGCCCGAGGTCGACTTCGTTTCCATCCGCGTCGCGCACCGGTTGCATCTTGTCGGCGAGAATGAACCCGTCGTCCTTGCCCGAGAGCCCCACCGCGCGTCCGCCGTGCTGGCAAATCAAACTCACGATGTCCTGGTTGATCGCGCCCGCGAGTACCATTTCCACGACTTCCATCGAGCCTTCGTCCGTGACCCGCAGGCCGTTCACGAAGTGCGACGGCACGTCGAGCTTCTTGAGCATCGCGTTCACTTGCGGGCCGCCGCCGTGCACCACGACGACGTTGACGCCGATGTACTTCAGCAGCACGACGTCACGCGCGAAGCTCTTTTTCAGCTCGGGCGCGACCATCGCGTGGCCGCCATACTTGATCACGAACGTTCGCCCCGAGAACCGCCGCAGGTACGGCAGCGCCTCGTGCAGCACCTTGGCCTTCTCGATCAGTTCCTTCACGGCGTCCGGGATGTACCGGAAAGCCCGGGCATTGTCATCGCCACGTGCGTAGCTGACATCGTCCGGCGGGCGTCGTACGTCTGGACCGTGGCGCGACGCGTTCGCACGACGTTTTCCCCGCGCGAGATCGACGCCGAAGCCGCGGACGGTGCGCTCGCGCTTGCTCGCGACGCGCGCCTCCCGCTGGATTCGACCCACGTTCGCGAGATCGTCGAAATGCTGGGGGCGGCCGCGCCCGGCGTGTTCCCGCTGCTGCTTCAGCAGCCCGCCGTTGCGCTTTCCCTCGCGTCCGAGTTGGAGCGACGCGGGACAGTGTCGCCCCCGACGATCGACTCTCGAAGCCTGGCGACCGACGCCGACGCGGCCGTACTGAAGCGTCGCATCCGTCGCGTTCGCCACGAATCCCTCGTTCGCACGACCGTGCGCGAGCTGTTCGCCATGGCCGACGTCGATCGCACGGCGCGGGAGTGGTCCCGAGTCGCTACGGCGTGCACGGAGATCGCGTGCGCCGCCGCGCTCGAGGAAGCCCAAGCGCGCAACGGAGGGCCGTGCGACGAGCAAGGCGCGCGCGTTCCGTTCGTCGTGCTGGGGATGGGCAAGTTGGGCGGTGCCGAGCTGAATCTCGGTTCCGACATCGACGTGTGCTTCTTCTACGGCACCGACGACGGCCGCGCGGGCGAGCGATCGCTGCACGAACACTTCGCACGCGTCGCCACGCATACCACCGACCTGCTCGCAGACACGACGGAGGATGGATTCGCGTTTCGGGTGGACCTGCGCCTGCGTCCGGAAGGATCTCGCGGGCCGGTGGCGAACTCGATCGCGAGTACGGAGCGGTACTACGAAACGTGGGGGCGACCGTGGGAACGAGCGGCCCTCGTGCGCGCCGCGCCGGTTGCCGGCAATCTCGCGCTCGGACGGGAACTGCTGGAGCTGCTGCGACCGTTCGTGTTTCGCCGCGGCGTCGATCCGACCATCGCACGGGACATGTCCGCGATGCTCGACCGGACGCGCCGCGAACTACTGCGAGACGACGCGCGCGACTTGAAGCTCGGGGTCGGCGGTATCCGAGAGGCAGAGTTCTTCGTTCAAGCGCTTCAGCTGATCTGGGGCGGTCGCGAGCCGTCGCTGCGCGTCGCCGGCACGCTCGAAGCGCTCGGACGCCTTCGTGCCCTTGCGCTGCTCTCGCACCGCGAGGCGCGCGCGTTCGGTGACGCGTGGGCGCTGCTGCGTCGTGTCGAGCATCGCGTTCAGTCGTTCACTTCGTTCGAGGTGCACTTGCTGCCCGAACCGATCGGCCGGCAACGTGCGCTCGCGCGCTCGCTCGGCTACCCGGATTTCGACTCGCTCGATGCGGCGTTGCGTCGCGCCCGCGCGCTCGTTCACAACTTGTTTCTCTCGGCCGTGCCCGACCGTGCCGAGTCCCGCTCGCGCGATTCGACGCCGCCGGAGTCCGCCGAGGCTCTCTTGGCCGACGCCGTTGCGTCCGGCGCCGCCGTCGACACGATCGCAGCCCTCGCCCGCAGCGCATTGGGTGTGCGGGACGCCGACGCCGCCGTCGACGAACTGTTGCGTTTGGCTCGACGCGCGGATCTGCCGCTCGGCGTCGTGACCCGCGAACAGCATCCGTCCCTCGGCCCGAGGCTTCTTGCCGAGGTCCGTGACGCGCCCGACCCGGATCTCGCTCTTCGCCATCTCGCCGATCTGTTCTCGTCGATGCACGGCGCCGATCGGTACGCACGCCGGCTCGCGGACGCCCCCGCGGAGGCGCGCGCGCTCGTCTCGCTGTTCGGTGCGAGCGAAACGCTTTCGAGCACGCTCCTCGCTCGACCGGATCTCGTCGACGCCATCGTGTCGGCTGGAATCGACGCACCCACCGTGGTCGCGATCCCGCCGCGCGTTCGCCGCGAGATCGCGGACGCGCGAAGGGCTGCCCACGAAGTCGTTCCGCGCGGTGAGTCTCGGGACTTCGACGACGTCGACGTGTGCATGGGAGCGCTGCGCCGTGTGCAGCGGGAAATCGGGCTCGAGGTCGGGCTCGCGGACCTGTCCGGGAGTCTCTCCGCCGGCGAGGTCGCGCGGAGACTGACGGCACTGGCGGAGGCGTCGATCGTCGAGGCGTTCGAGTTCGCGGGCGAGGAGATGGCGGCGCGGTTCGGGTTGCGGCCAGGCGCCACCGGCGCGCTCGACGGGATCGCAGTGTTCGCGATGGGAAGCGTGGCGGCGTGCGAACTCGGCTACGGCGGTGATCTCGATTGGATCGTGCTGTTCGAACGCGACGACGAAACGCAGGGCGGCACGAGGCCCGGCGTGCAATGCGCAGAGTTCGTCGCGCGGCTCACGCAACGCGCGATCGTGGTGCTCTCGTCTGCACATGCGGAAGGGCCGGGGTACGCAGTCGACACGCGGCTTCGGCCGTCCGGAGCGCAAGGCACTCTCGTCGTTTCGATCGATGCGTTCGAGCGGTACCACTCGCCTCGGGTGGGCGAGTCCGCGTCGGCGGATGCGTGGGAGCGGCAGGCGCTGATCCGTTCCCGCTTCGTCGCCGGCGATGCGGCATTCGCGCGGCGCGGTGCGCAGTCGATCGAGCGATTTGCGTACGAGTCGGGGGGGCAAGACGTCGACCGAATTCGGCGCCTGCGCGAGAAAATCGAGACCGAACTAGGACAAGAGCCGGCGGGCGTTCATTCGCTCAAGTACGGCCGCGGGGGCGTGGTGGACATTGAATTCGCGGCCCAGGCGCTGCAGATGCGCCACGGTGCCGACGCGAGCATCCGAACGCCAACGACGCGGCGGGCCATCGCAGCCCTGCGTGACGCCGGCTACGCCGACGTCGTTCGCGCCAACGAAATGCTCGCCGCCGAGCGATTGATCCGCCGCGCGATCCTCGCGACGCGACTCGTGGCCCAACGAAACGTTCTCGTCGCCGGAACGCCCGCGACGACGACCGTGGCGCGCAAGCTCGGGTACCGCGACGGCGCCCACGGAACGGCCGAAGACTCGTTGCTCGACGACTTGGCGCGTGCCCGCGATCACGCACGCCGCGCGTTCGACGAGACACTGCACGATTTGGCGGCCGAACGGACCGACGGCCCGTCGAGTTGACGGTTGCCGGTGAAGCGTCCGCGTCCCTATGCTATGTCCCCGCCCGCGGAGGCGTCGGAGGACCCACGATGGAGAAGCTCGAGGCGATCTGGCTGGACGGCAAGCTCGTGCCCTGGGACGACGCCAAAGTGTCCGTGCTCACGCACACGCTTCACTACGGCGTCGGCGCGTTCGAGGGCATTCGGGCGTACAAGCGCGCGTCGGGCGAAACTGCGATCTTTCGGCTGCAAGAGCACATCGATCGGCTGTACGACTCGTGCAAGCTCGTGCTCATGGACGTTCCGTTCGAACGTCAGGCGATCTCGCAGGCCTGCATCGACGTGATGAAGGCAAACAAGATGGACGCCGCGTACCTTCGGCCGCTGGCGTTTCTCGGCGACGAGCAAATGGGGCTGTACGCGCCGAAGAACAGCGTGCACGTGTCCGTGATCACGTGGCACTGGGGCGCGTACCTCGGCGACGAGGCGCTCCGCAAGGGCATCCGCGCGAAGGTCAGTTCAATCACGCGGTCGCCGGTGAACAGCGCGTTCGCGAAAGGCAAGATCGTCGGGCACTACGTCAACTCGATCATGGCCAAGCGCGAGGCGAAGTCGGCTGGCTACGACGAAGGGATCATGCTCGACGCTCAGGGCTACGTCGCGGAGGGCTCGGGCGAGAATCTGTTCATGGTGAAGCGTGGCGAGATCCGAACGCCGCCCTCGTCGTCGTGCATTCTCGCGGGAATCACCCGCGACTCGATCATGACGCTCGCGCAGGAGCTTGGGTACACCGTGCGCGAGACGCTGATCGCGCGCGACGAACTGTATCTGGCCGACGAAGTGTTTCTCACCGGCACCGCGGCGGAACTCACGCCGATCCGTGAAATCGACGATCGAATGGTGGGCCGCGGCGCGATGGGACCGGTCGCCGAGAAGCTGCAAGCCCGCTATTTCGACGTGGTGAAGGGCACGACGCCCGACCACGCGAACTGGCGAACGATCGTCCGGTAGCGGTAGAGTTAGAGCTCGAACTCCCTGGAATTGCGGCGAGTTGCAGGAGTGCGTTCGCGCGGACGCCGCGGCATCGAATCGAGTTCACGGGTTCACTGGCTGGGCGTGAACTGAAATTCACAGCCGCGGGGGCGACCGGCGGGCGGCCCGACGTTCACGATTGAAAACACTCAACAATCGTCGCGCGTCACGTGGCAGACTTGCGTCGTAACGCAGCGAGATCGCTGGCCCCGGCGTTGCACAGACCCACTCCCGAGGCTCGCCGAAAGGAGCTTCTCATGAAGAAACTCACATTCGCATCGCTCTCGTTGGCCATCGGACTCATTGCGCCGTCGGCTTTTGCTCAGTGCCCTCCCGGATCGTGGCTTTGTGCCGACGTCCGGCTCGGGGGTGGCGTCTCGATTGGAGGCAACGTCCAAATGGCGCCTCCGGTCTACGTGGCGCCTCCGCCCACGGTGTACGTGACACCGCCGGTGGTCGTGCAGCAGCCACGGTACTACGTGGTGCAGCGGCCGGTGTACATCCCGCCGCCGCCGATGATCGTGTACCAGCCGGGGTACGTCCAGCAGCAGTACATGATGCCGCCGACCGTGCGGTACGGATTCACGCCGCCCGCGCAGCGTGACTTCTACATGGGCTTCCAGGGAACGCTGCTCGGCAGCATCTTTGGAGCCGGCGCGAGTGACGGCACCGCGGTGACCAGTCGTGCAGGCAACGGAATGCCCGGCATGATGGGCGGCGCGGGCCTCGGCTTGCGATTCCGCACCCGGGGCGTCCTCGGTGGCGAGATTGCGATCTCGGCGCTGTACGGCCGTGACTACAACGGCGACTCGCGGCTCGAAGTGCCTCTCACGCTGAGCGGGCTCTTCTACCTGAACCCGCAGAACGCCTTCCAGGTCTACCTGCTCGCCGGCATCGGGGCGTCGTATGCGAACGTTCGATACGAATCGGCCAACCAGTCGGCGCACGGCGGTCTGTCCGCGGCGAACTACGGGTACCTCGGCGGACTCGCCGGCATCGGTGCGGAAGTGCAGATCACGCCGCGCGCTTCGTTCTACTTCGACGTGCGCGGGTTCCTCCGCACGCGTCTCGATCGGACCGCCGGAAGCAATCCCGAGTTTGCGCGGAATCTCCCGGGCACCACGACCACGCAGACCACGAACGCGTCCTTCGGCGCGGCGCTGCAAGCGGGCGCGATCTTCTACTTCTAGTCACTCGCTTCGTGAGTTTCGAGCCACGCGCTCCCTGGTTCGCCGGGGGGCGCGTTTTGCTTTCTAGCGACGGAGCAGTTTGCGCAGGAGACTGCGTCCGGCCTTCGGTGGATCGCTCGGTCCGGCGTGCGGAATCAAGTCGGCGCCGGCGACCTCTTCCGTCGGCTTGGCGGCAGCGTGCGCGGCGTCCGGTTGGGACGTACTCGGCGCGGGTTCCGCCATGTTGGGCAAGTCGGCTTCGACGTCGGCGGCCGAAAGCTCCGTCGAAGTGGCAGCTGCCGGCATGCGCCCGGGCTGCGGGATCGGCGGGAGCGCAACGATCCCCGTGGGCAGCTCTTCTTCGTCGTCGAACGGTATGATTTCGTCATGGCCATCGGAAGCGGCTCGCGCTGCGTTGC
>ORMF012106203.1_pt1 | contig 10017 bp, 7 predicted proteins | sample 1779871 | NCBI WGS metagenome assembly ORMF01 (sample SAMEA104232316, study PRJEB22302) | groundwater metagenome | biome: forest; feature: aquifer; material: groundwater | place: USA | collected 2011-08-07 | depth 5.4 m | reverse complement strand
GTCGGTGTGGTCGCCGAGCAGCGCGCCGAACTTGCGCAAGCCGGTGTCGAACGGCACGCCTTCGATCTCGACGCACACGTTGCCCGGCACGAGCTTCACGTTGGAAATCTTCACCCCCGCGCCCAGATGAGCTTTGTGACCGAGGATCGAGTCGCCGACGTAGTTGAAGTGCGGTACGGTCGCCTTGTTGAATAGGACGGCGTGCTTCAGTTCGCAGGAATTTCCCACCACGCAGTTGTCGCCCACGATCACGTCGCCGCGGATGTAGGCGTTGTGGCGAATCTGGCAATTGCGTCCGATGATCGTCGGACCTTTGATCATCGCGCCATCCTCCACCACCGTGCCCTCGCCGATGAACACGTCCAGGCCGACGTAGGCCTCGCCGTCGCATTGATTGTGCAGCGCCGGTTTGAGGTGCGCCTTGAGAAAATCTTTGAGCTTCTTGAGCGCATCCCAGGCGTACTCGCAGCCGTCGAACAACGCCGCGTGCTCAGTCTGGCTCAGGTCAAACAGGTCCGGTGGTTTGAACATGGGCGCAGCGTAACGGACAGGTCGGCGATTTGAAATTTGAAATTTCAAAGGCAGCAGTTTGTGCTACGCTTGAGCCGTGGGTACCGATTATCGAACTGGCACGCTTGCGGCGTCCTGGCGTCGCGCAACCGTCCGATGATGAACGATTCGAAGGTCGCGAAGGGAAGTGCCAGCGGCTGGAGTTATTCGCTTCAGGCGATGGGCGCTCTCGTGTGGTGCCTTTTTTTCATCCTCTCGCCGATGGAGGTGCTCCTGCTGGGGAGTGTTGTTTGGATTCCGCTCCTGATTTGGCGGGAGAAGCTTCGAAGCCGGAGACACGGTTTCCTCCCGGGGGCGATCTTACGAGGTATGTTGGTTCTCTCAGTTGTTGTCGCTGCCGCGTTGGCGCCCGTTAAATACGTTGACCGTCGCATCCTCCAACTCCCGCGTGGCCAACTGACGCTTGGTCAACTCACCACCGCGCTCGAGGAGCAAGCCGTACTCCTTCGGTTCCCGAATCAACACGCCAATCGCTCGGTGCGCCTTCCTGGGGGATCTTCGAAAGTCCGGGAGTTAATCGATTTGATCGAGGACCAAACGGGCCTCAGGCACAGAATCAAGTACTGTGGGAATGGCTCAACGGTCCTCTGGGGAGGCGTTCCCATGGGGCGAATCAGGTTCGAAGAAAGATCAGACTGAAGGCCATCAGCGGCGCGCTGCCTCCATTTTTGGCTGTCAGCTTGGCTGGTTGGAACTAAGCTCAGCACACTCGATGAAAGACTCCTACATCGCCGCCAAAGAACGCTGGGCGCGCAAGATGGCCGGCAAAGAAAGACCCGCCGCGCGCTCGACCGACCGCCTGCCGCCGGGCCAGCGGCAGGTCCACAACTTCCCCGTGCTCGACCTCGGCCTCCAACCGGAGGTGCCGCTCGACAAATGGGAGCTCAAGATTCACGGCCACGTCGAGAAGCCGGTCACGCTGAACTGGGAGCAGTTCCTCGCGCTGCCGCAGTTCAAAGACGTGAGCGACTTCCATTGCGTCACGACCTGGAGCCAGTTCGACATGGAATGGGAAGGTGTTGCGTTCTTCACCCTCGCCGACCTCGTCAAGCCCACGCCGAGCGCGACGCACGTCTTTTTCAAGAGCTACGACGGCTACTCGACGAACAATCCGCTCGAAGCCTGCCTCGACGACGACGTGTTGATCGCGCACAAGTGGAACGGCCAGCCGATTCCCAAAGAGCACGGCGGCCCGGCGCGCGTGATCATCCCCAAGCGGTACGCGTGGAAGGGCGCGAAGTTCATTCGCGAAATCGCTTTCCTCGACCGCGACATCCTCGGCTTCTGGGAAGTGCGCGGCTACTCGAACACCGCCGACCCGTGGACGGAAGATCGGTTTGCGTGAGCGGAGCGCGGGCGGGTCGTGCATTGCAGACGTGGCGTCGGTTCCGGGTTTGACAACACGACACCTCCTTCCTACGGTGCCCGCGTTCACAATGCGTTCGACGGGGTTGCTCCATGCTGTTTCCGCCACGCCAGTCCGCTCAGTCGCCGCCGCGCGTCGTCATCACCGGCGCGGGGATCGTCACCGCTCTCGGCCTCGGCTGGCAGGCCAACGCGGACGGCTTCCGCGCCGGCCGCGTCGCGTTTCGACCCGTGACGCTCTTCGACGTGTCGCGGCAACGCGTGAAGCTCGCCGCGGAAGTTGACCTGCCCGCCGAGCTTCCCAAAACGCGCCTGAGCCGCCGCCATCTCCAGCGGTTGGACCGCGCGGCGAAGCTTCTCCTGCTCGCGGCGCACGAGGCCTGGCAGCAGGCCGGCTGGCCGCCTTCCGACGATCTGCCCGTCGTGCTCGGCACCACCAGCGGCGGGATGACGCTGGGCCAGGATTACTTCCGCCAAGCCCTTCAGACACCGCGCACGCAACGCCGCCAACCCTCACGCGTCCTGCACTACGAGGTGCAACAACAGGGCCTGGACCTCGCCGCGGCGTTCGGCTTTCACGGCCCGGTGACGACCATCGCCAATGCCTGCGCGTCGGGTGCGAACGCCATCGGCCACGCCTGGGAATTGTTGCGGCGGGGGGGCGCCCCGGGCGCGCATTGACGGGCGGCTACGATGCGCTCTGCCAATTGGTCTTCGCCGGCTTCGATTCGCTGCAAGCGCTCTCGCCCACGCAGTGCCGGCCCTTCGATGCGCAGCGCGACGGGCTGGGTTTGGGCGAAGGCGCGGCGGTCCTCATGCTGGAAACACTCGCGCACGCGCAACGGCGCGGCGCGCAAATCCTCGGGGAGATCGTCGGCTACGGCGCGGCGACGGATGTGCATCATCTGACCCAACCGCATCCGCAAGGCGACGCCGCCTTCGCCGCGATGACCGCCGCGTGCGCGAGCGCCAGTGTATCGCCCGAGCAGATCGACTACGTCAACGCCCACGGCACCGGCACGCCGCTCAACGACAGCGCCGAAGCGGCGGCGATCTTCCGCTGGGCCGGCGCTCGCGCGGCCACGCTGCCGGTCAGCTCGACCAAATCGAGCGTCGGCCACCTGCTCGGCGCGGCGGGGGCGGTGGAGACCCTCGTCTGTTTGATGGCCTTGCGCGAGCAATGGCTGCCGCCGACTTCCACGCTGCGCACGCCGGACCCCGTGTGCACCTTCCCCGTAGTGCGCACGCCGAGCGCCGCGCATCTGGAGTATGCGCTGACTAACTCCTTCGGCTTCGGCGGTGCCAATGCCACGCTCATTCTGCGGAGGTGGTCGTGAGCGAGATTGTGGTCGCGGGCATCGGCGCAGTGTCGCCGGCCGGCTGGGGTGTGACAGCCTTGCGTGAAGCCCTGGCGCGCGGCGAACCGATCCCGCCCGCCAAGCTCACTCGTCCCGGCTGGGACGTTTCCCTGCGCGCGCGCCGGGTGCCGCCGCCAGAGCCGCGCCCGTCCTTTCTCGCGCATGCGCGCCTGCGTCGGACCAGCCCCATCGCGCATTTTGCCGTCGGTGCCGCGCTGGAGGCCTTGGGCGCGGAGACCCCGCTCGCCAGCACCGGCGCGCGGCGGCTCGGCATCATCCTGTGCGTGATGACCGGCTGCGTGGTTTACTCGCGGCGCTTCTACGAGGAAGTGTGGAAGGACCCGGCCACCGCCAGCCCGCTCGTCTTCCCCGAAACGGTTTTCAACTCGCCCGCCAGCCACCTCGCCGCGTTGCTCGGCACCTCGGCCATCAACTACACCCTCGTCGGCGATCCGGGCACGTTCCTGCAAGGATTGGCCCTGGCCGCGGACTGGCTCGCGACCGGACGCGTCGAGGGGTGTCTGGTCGTCGGCACGGAGGAGGGGGATTGGCTGCTGGCCGATGCCTTCCGTCACTTCGCACGAAGCGTTATCCTCGGCGAGGGAGCGGGCGCGGTTTATTTGCGCCGCGACAGCGGGGGCGAGTCAGCCGTGCGGCTTGACGCGATCACGAGTCCGCAGCTTTTCCTGCCGAACCAGCCGCGCGCCCAAGCCGCCCAGCAGATGCGCGCCGAACTGAATGCCTGCGCGCCGGACGACCTCCTCGTCGAAGGCACGCAGGACTGTCCGCGCTACGACGCCGCGGAGCTCGCCGCGTGGCGCGACTGGACCGGCCCGCGCGTCGCCCCCAAGCGCCTCCTCGGCGAAGGCCTCTCCGCCGCCAGCGCCTGGCAATGCGTGCTCGCCATCGACGCCCTCCAGCGAGGCCGCGCCCGCGCCGCCATCGTGAGCGTCGTCGGCTGCAACCAGCAAGCCATCGGCGCGCGCTTCAGGATTTGAGATTTCAGATTTGAAATTTGAAATGCGGCCCGCTCGGTCCAGCACGCCGGGTCCGTCACCTTTCTCCTCTTGCGCACTACGGGCGATCTCGGCCAGGACATCCCCGGCGCCTGCTTCGCTGAATCACGAGAACACTTCGTCTTGCTCAGCGTCCGTTCTCAGCCGGATCAGGTTCGGAAGCTCACGGCTTCGCCACCTCGCGCCGTCGTCGTCCGATTTCTGGCTTGTGCCGAAGCCCGCTCTATCACAGGCTCCGTCCCCAAAACCGACGGCGAAATCCTGTGATGACCGATACCAGCACGCTCAAAGAACGCATCAAGCAATTGATGGTCGAGAACCTCATGCTCCAGCTCACGGCCGATCAGATCGCCGACGACCAACCGCTCTTCGGCCCCGGCAGCCTGGGCCTCGACTCGGTGGACGCGCTTCAACTCGTCGTCGCGCTCGACAAAAACTTCGGCCTCAAGATCCCCGATCCGGCCACGGCGCAGCGCGTCCTGCACAGCGTGAGCACGATGGTTGCCTCAGTAGCCGACCACCAGGCCACCGCGCCGTCGGTCCAGCCGTAGCCTCCTCGAGCCGTGGCCACGCTGGTGACAACGCGGCATTTCGTTAACGCCGGCCGGGAGTCTCGGCTTCTTAATCGTAATCGTAATCCTGCTCTTAATCTCACCCGGATGCAGTTTGGAAGATTAGGATCAAGCGCAGGATTAAGATCAGGAAAGCGCAGCGCACGCCCAACTAAACCTTAGTCCTCAGCGAGGACAAGATGTCAGCACCGCGGGCGAGCGGTGAAGGTCGCGTCGCCCTTGGGTCGAGTTCGTCTCATCTCAATTGCACTTTCGAATAATCCCCTCAAACCACTCCAGCCCGCCTGGCAGCGGCCCCGCAGCAAACTCCAGATGAACGACCCGCCGGTGCGCGGGCTGGCGCGCGGGTGACGACGCGTGCAGCAACAGCGGCCGCATCAGCACTGCGCCACCGCGCGAGACACAGCACGTCACCGCAGGCACGCGCACCCGCCAAGCGCGGATTTGCTCGGCGCTTAGCTTGCCCGCGCGATGCGAGCCAGGCAGCACCTGCAGCGGACCGTTGCTCTCATCGCAGTCGTCCAGATGCACGCGCACGGTCAGCATTTTTTCCAGCACCTCCGCCGGCGGCTGCACGTGCACGACGCCGGCCTTCACCGACCACGGCCCGAAGCCCGCCACCTCGACGCGCCGCTTGACCGCGATGGCGAAGTCCTGGTGCCACGCCACTTTCCAGTTCGCACCCGGCGTCTTGTCGAAGAACAAACCACGCACAACAAAGGCCTCCGCGCTGAGCACCGGCTCCACCAGCGCGCGAACCTCCCAGGCGGAGGCCAACGCGCGCACCGCCGGCACGAGCTGCAACAAGTTGCGCATCGCGTAATCGCCCTGCCGCCGTTGGCTCACAGCCGAGGATTTGGTCGCCTCAGCCAACGCCGCCACCAGTGAATCGACGGCGCTCTGAGGAAGCGCTTCCGGCACGACGGCGTAACCGTGCTCCTGCACAGCCTGGCGCAGATGGCGGTTTGTCATACTCACGCGTTCAAATCGGTTTTGCGTCTCGCCGCGCCTTGCATAGGGCAAAGCCCCGCGGTTGCCAAGTCGCCGGATGTCGCGAAGCGTTTGAAGTGCGGGCGATTCATCGCAGCTTTGCGTCGGCCGAGCGTTTTCCACCGGGCTAAGGCCACGGTGCTAAGCCGCTCCTGCGTTCATTCGTGGTTCAACGCCGGCTTCACCATTGCGGAGCGGGTCAGTAATCCGCGCCAGACAGCCTTCGGCCTCGGTTCGCAAGGCTTTCCGTTCGGCGGCACTCAGACCATCGGGATCGAAGCGGTAACGGTAATGGAGCTGCAACACGGAGTTGAGCGGCCGTTTGAGGTGCTCCCACCCTGCCACGGCCTGCACGCGCTTCAGCCAATTCGCACAACTCTCGCCGGGCTGGCGGGTGATGCCTCGTGCACTCAGGGCCGTTTCGATCAAGTAGAGCTCGGAGTCGAGTCCTGGCCAGGAAACCGGCGCGTCAGCCGATGTTCCATCGTGGCGCGCACGCCGCCATTGCTTGCGCAAAAGCACCTGGCCGAGCGACAACACGAGCACTGGCCCGACGATCCACCAGATGTACTGACGCAAGCCGGACTGGCCGTAGCGCAGCTTGGTGAACTCAAACCACAGCCGCGACCAGGCATCGGATAGGGACTCGAAGATCGAGGCGTTGTGTGCTTCCGTCTCAACCCACGACGGCGGCGTGGTGTCGAAGTCCTGCCAAACGCCATCGACGTGGGCCAGGCACCACGCGTGCGCGTGCCGCTGCCGGATCACGAAGCCGTTGCCTGCCGGCTCTTGCACCGCGTACCCGACCGCGTAGCGTGCCGGGATGCCGGCTTGGCGCAGCAACAATACAGTCGCGGTAGCGAAATATTCGCAGTGGCCGGCGCGTTCGCGCAGGAGAAACGAGGCGAGCGACGTCTGGTTTGTCGGCGCGCGTTGCTCGGCTGAAAGCCATGTGCTGTAGCGGAACTTCACTGCAAAGAAGTCGGCAACGGTCCGCAGTACTTCCGGCGCGGCCTTCCGGGGCAGGCCAAGCTCGCCAGCGACCTGCGAGACCGCGGCACTCTCCTTCTCGGGCACCTGCAAGTCCTCCTCACCCGGCGGTGCATCGATCGTCGCCCCTGGGCCGTAATGAGCGTCGAAGATCACCAAGCCCGGCCCGGCTTCGACACGCACCGCGCCGAGGCGATTCGTGCGGAGCAGGAACACCGGCAGGTTTTCCAGTCGCGCCGTGCCGTTGGGCAATGGGAGAAGTCCGCGCCCGCCGTGGAGATAGCCAGCAATCGCCACGGCGGCGCTGAGTGACTCTTTCCGCAGCAACTCCCAGGAGCTTTCGCTGGCGTCGTGTGTGACCTCAGCAAAATCCTTTTCCGCTCCGGCCCCGTGCCAGACCGGTGAACGGAAGGCGCGGTAGCTAGCTTCACGCAGCAGCGACGGCGCGGGCTGGCCAGCCGTCGGTGTAACGCGCCACATGATCTTGCCGGACTGTTTGAGTCGGCCGATGTGTCCGAGCGAAGTGCGGCTTTCCTTCGGATCGAAGCCGCTGCGCGTGAGTCCGCTCAGCCAGTCTGGATTGTAGTCCTGGATCGCGCCGTGCAGTCGATACAAGCCGCGCTGTCCGGCGAAGCCCAGCCCCGCGGCCACGAGCGCGACCCCGCCCCACACCGGCCACGCAAAGCGCCGTGACCGCTCTGGCCATAGCGCCCAGCCCAGCAACACACACAGGCGGGGATAAAACCACTCGTTCTGCGGCCCGCCGATGCACGCCGACGCCAAGCAGAGCGCGAAGTACGGATACGAGAGGTTGAGCGGACGCGGCGTGGGCTTGGAGCTGCCGGCTCGCGTCCGCCTCCACCGGAGCAGCAGAGAGAACGTGCTCAGATCGACAGTCTCTCGCCGGCTGTAGGCCTGCGCGGCCATGAACAGGAAGAACACCATCGGCAGCCACTGCGTGAACGCGAGCGTCGCACGCAGTGTCTGGTCGATTGCGCTTTTCTGTTCTGCCAGCGACGAGGGCGAGCGGAGCAGATCGCGGAACGCGCCCGGCCCTTGATTTGAAGTGAAGGCGTAGAGCGCCGCGGCGAGAAACAGCACCGTGCACAAGTTCCACAGCCGGTCGAAATCTTTGTCGGAAAACTCCCACCGCAGCAGGGTGCTCCGCGAGCCTTCCAGCACTGTCGCCATCACTGCCGCGGCGAGCACGTGGCCGCTCTGCCAGCCCCAGAAGAGCAGCGTCGCGCCGAGGAGTAGCGGGGGCGTCTTCATAACTTCGCCAGTCCTTCCGCGACCGCACCCACTTCGAGGACGTGAAACGACGCTGGGTCATCACGCAGCGGGCCGGCGTCTCGCCTCTGCGCGCCGCCGGCTTCCACGATCCCCAGCACCAGCACCGGCACGCCGAGCGCGCGCAACTGCTGGACGAATTTCCGCCGCCGCTCATCCCACGCCAGCAACACGCAAATGCACCCGCTCACGGCCTCGACATGATCGAGCACCAGATGCTCCAGCGCGTCGAAGCTCTTCTCCCGGCACACTTGCACCGACGCGAGCACCTCCAGCATCTGCTCGGTGTGGCCCAGCCCGCGCCCGGCTGTAAAGCAATACGCCTCCGCTCCCACGAACAGCAGGTCCAGCAGCGATTCCTGCGTCTGCACCGTGCACGCAAACGACGCCGCGACCGCGACCGCTTCCTCGAACACCTCGCTGTTCGGATGCGTGATGAACGTGTCGAGGATCAGCGCGTGGCGGACGAAGAACTCGTCCTCGAACTCCTTCACAATGGGCCGGCCCGTCTTCGCCCAACTGCGCCAATGGATGTGCCGCAGCGGATCGCCGCGCCGATAGTCGCGCACCGAGACGAACTCCTCCGACTCGCCGACCGACGCCGCCAGCGCCACGCCACCGTGCTGATACCGCGCCGCGCCCGGCAGCGCGAGCGGCGGCAGCGGATAGCGTTTCGGCAGGATCAAGACGGACTGCGGCAGCGGCAGCCGCGCATACGCTTTCACCAGGCCGAGCGGATCGGGCCGCGCCAGCGTCAGCCCCGTGAACCGCAACACCCCGCGCTTGAGCGGCTGGAGCTCCACCTGCACCTCGGTCTCCTGGCCGGGCGGGACGGGAGGCACGGGAACCTCTTTCACCATCGCCCGCGTGAAACGCAATCGCGACGCCCTTCGGCTCACGCGGAAGGAGCGCGTTTGGTTCTCCTCGGCAGTTTGCGCGGCGACAAACTCCGCGAACTTCGGCCGCGGATCAGCCAGGTCTTCCAGCAGCACCAACCCCGTTTGAGTGTTCGCTGTTCCGTTGCGCAGCGCGACCCGGTAACTCAGCGGATGGCCGACAGTGCCGTACCGCGGTAAGCTGCGCACGGCCGAGAAGCGGAAGTGGAAGAACGCGCTGCAAGCGAAGGCGAGGACCAGCAACCCGATCAGCAGCGTGAACGCCTGCGCCGCCACGGTCTGCTCCATGTCCAAGCCGATCGCGCCAGTGATGAACAGCCCAGCCAACACCGCCAGCCCGGCGTGGGTGAACCGCCGCTTGGCCCGGTAGCGCACCGCGGTGACCAGCCGGTAAACGCGGTAGATGATTTTTCTCAGCAGGAGCATCTCACGTCGTTGTTCTTGATCGCCGAACCGGACTCCAGTCGTCGAACGATCCCCTCACCATGAACCTTCGAAGGCCCGCCAGGTTTTGGACTGCGCCAGTCCTCTGGCGCTTTGGCTTGAACGGGCCGGGCGGATCGAAAGCGCCAGAGGACTGGCGCGGTCCAAGACGCTCGCGCGTGGACGGCGGTTCCTGGTCCCCCAATGTGCGTTCGAATTTGGAGGCCGAGGCTCCCCATGAAGCTGACGCTGCGGAGCGCGGCTATCAGGGATGTAGCCGCAGCCCGGGCCGGAAGCCCTGCGGGTCCGTCCTTGAGACCCGCGCTCCGTTCCTCCTGGGTGAGTTCATGGGTACAAAGCGCGAAGTTGGACTTCGGGAAATTCCCGCCCCGGCCCTCCTCCTTCCGAGGGGAGAGGGTCAGGGTGAGGGGTTCATCCCACTGCATAACTACGTCTGCTTTGCACAACGCTCACGCTGGCGCTGGCACCTTCCGCAAAACCTCCTCCACGATCCCGCGTCCCGTCAGCCCAGAGAAACGCGCCTGCG
>ORMF010345375.1_pt1 | contig 10017 bp, 10 predicted proteins | sample 1779871 | NCBI WGS metagenome assembly ORMF01 (sample SAMEA104232316, study PRJEB22302) | groundwater metagenome | biome: forest; feature: aquifer; material: groundwater | place: USA | collected 2011-08-07 | depth 5.4 m | reverse complement strand
GACTTGAGAACTATTCGATGCATGTTTTGACCGCCAGATACAGACACAGCAACGCCCAACCGGCTATGACTGCATCGATTTCGCAATTGCGGCGTGCGGTACAGCGCGCAATATAATCAGCCGCAGAAGTGCCGGCGGGACTACAATGGAGCCATCCCCGGAAAGGGAAACGAATTATGAAACCAAAAATCACTGCAGCGTGGGAACAGCTAGGCGCCGTCGGCGGTGCGCGCAATGACTCATCGAAGTGGACCGAAGACCGCTCCACACTGTGGGTCACGCTCTGGTCCGACCGGATGAAGCGCGTTAAAAGCGGTGTCTATCGCTATACCCTGTGCGACGAGAAGGATCTTGAGCGCAACACCGGCGCCCGCCATCATGCCAACGTTCATGAAGCGATTGAGCGCGGCGTGTCCATGCGCGGGTTTCTGGTGTGGCCCAAGAAGGAACTCAATGCCCAGGGTCAGCACGGGGTCGAGGATGCGGACCCGACGCGGCAATACGGCGTCGAAGTCGAAAGCCGCGACGGCAACCATATCGTGGCGTTACTCAGAGGGTTGCCGCAGGAAAAATAACGGAGCGTGTCGGCACGTCATTTCCTGGGCAGGTAAAGATCGGTAATCGATCCTTCGGCGATTTCGGCGGCGAAGAGCACGGTTTCCGACAACGTCGGATGGGGATGGATCGTAAGCCCGATATCCGCCGCATCCGCGCCCATCTCAAGCGCGAGCACAGTTTCAGCGATCAGTTCGCCGGCGTTCACGCCGGTTATGCCGGCGCCGATAATGCGCCGGGTGTGCTTGTCGAACAGCAGCTTGGTCATGCCTTCGTCGCGACCGGTGGCGAGCGCGCGACCGCTTGCGGCCCACGGAAAAACCGCTTTTTCGTACGCGATGCCCTGTGCTTCGGCCATGTTTTCGGTAACTCCCATCCACGCGATTTCAGGGTCGGTATAGGCAACTGACGGGATTGTGCGCGCATCGAACGCGACCTTGTGCCCCGCGATGACCTCGGCGGCGAGCTTGCCCTGGTGCGTTGCTTTGTGCGCGAGCATGGGTTCACCGACAATGTCGCCGATGCCGAATATGTGCGGCACGTTGGTGCGCATTTGGCGGTCGACCGGTATAAAGCCGCGTTCATCGACTTGTACGCCCGCTGCGTCCGCCTTGATCTCGCGCCCGTTGGGACGGCGCCCGACCGACATCAGCACGTAATCGAAGGTGTCGCTGGCGGGCGAGCCGCCGCCTTCGAAGGTGACTTTCAATCCGTTCGCGGCGGGCTCGATTTTCGCAACGCGGGTCTTGAGGCGGATATTTTCGTAGCGCTTCTCGATACGCTTTGCGAGCGGCCGCACCAGATCGCGGTCGGCGCCGGGAACCAGGCTGTCCAGTAACTCGACCACGGTGATTCTGGTACCGAGCGCATCGAACACGGCAGCCATTTCAAGGCCGATGATGCCGCCACCGATCACCAGCAGCCGCTGCGGCACTTCCGGCAGCGCGAGCGCGCCGGTCGAGTCGATCAGGCGCGGGTGGTCGTAGGGAAAGCCGGGGATGCGCGTGACGCTTGATCCGGCAGCGATGATACAGGTATCGAACGACACCGTCTTGATGCCTTCGGGGGTCTCGACCCGCAGCGTGTGCGGCGATGCAAATTCCCCCTTGCCCTGGACTACGACAACGTTGCGCTTTTTGGCGAGCCCGGCAAGCCCCTTGGTGAGTTTGCCGACCACCCCGTCTTTCCACGCGCGCAGCTTGTCGATTTCAATCTTCGGCTTGCCGAACGTTACGCCGTTGTGTGCCAATTCGTCGGCTTCGGTGATGACCTTGGCGACGTGCAGCAGCGCTTTCGAGGGAATGCAGCCGACGTTCAGGCACACCCCGCCCAAAGTCGGATAGCGTTCGATCAGCACGACTTTCCTGCCGAGATCCGCAGCGCGGAATGCCGCGGTATAGCCGCCGGGCCCGGCGCCGAGCACCACGATCTCGGCGTGGATGTCGCCGCGTTCCGGGGGAGGTGAGGCGAGAGGCGTAACCGGCGCCGCCGCAGGCGCGGGCTTTGCCGGTGCGGCGGGAGATTTCACGGCGGACGCCGCAACCGCAGCCGTATCCGCGGCATCGAGCGTGAGTATCAGCGTGCCCTGGGAAACCTTATCGCCGACGTTTATCTTGATCTCTTTGACGATACCGGCCGTCGGCGAGGGCACTTCCAGTGCGGCCTTGTCGGATTCGAGCGTGATCAGCGGGTCTTCCGGCGCGACGCTGTCGCCGGGCTTGACCAGGATTTCGATGATCGGGATATCCTTGAAATCGCCGATGTCGGGGATTCTGACTTCAACTTCGTTACTCATTGTGAAAACCTTTTAAGCTGCCGCGTGTACCGAGCCTCTCGCTCGCTCACGCCGCTCGCAGCATAAACTCTACCTTGACGGCGTCGAAGGGAAACTCTATGCGCCCATCGGATGCGCGGGTCAGCACTCCGGCCTCCAAGAGCGCCGTGATGTCGCCGTGAACGGCCTTCACATCGCGTCCGATGCGACGCGCAGCTTCACGGATCGACAGTGGCCCGGCGCCGCATAGCGCCTTGAGCAACTCCCATCGTTTGGCGGTTAACACCTGCCAAAGCAGCTCAGGAGTGGCGAAGCTAATGCGCGCCGATCTCTCGGGTTTGCCTGTCTCCCAAGCGCGCACAAAGTCCTCCATCGAATCGGGGGGAGTACGCACATCAAGCGTCACGGTTTTCACGGTTCCACCTCGCAATGTCACGTTGGAAATCGGCGATCAACTTGTTCGTCGTCTTGAAGACGTAGGCATTTTCGTTGCCGCCAAAATGCCGATGGTCGCTTTTGCCAGTTTCGTTGTCGTAACGCAAAACACATACTCCGTCCACCACATACGCAAGCCTGGCCATGCGCTACTTGCCGGCTACTGCCAGCAATGCTTTTGGATTGGTATGTGCAATTGTCAGGAGAGTACGTGCGGCACCGCTGGGCTGTTTGCGGCCTTGTTCCCAACCCTGAAGCGTGCGCACGGATACACCAAGCAGCGTGGCGAACTGCGATTGCGACAAACCCGTACGTTCGCGCGCTTCAATTGCGGGTGACAGGACAACCTGGGTCTTTCCAGCTTTCATTTGCCGCACGGACTCAAGCAACTCGGCGGCAAGGTCACCCGCGCGCGTCTTGTTGCGCGTCGGATGCATGGCCTTGTTCGGCTTCCAGTGCCGGTGCAATGATCGGCAGGCTATCGACGTAGAGGGTGTCATAGCTCAGATCGAGCCCCCCGGGCCACTCGATTGAGCCCGCAATGACCCGTACCCCGCGAAAGAGTGCGAGGTCGCGGAGGCGCACGAAAATCCCGCGCCCGAGATACGGTTTCACATCGAATCTCCGGGACTCGCCGTTCTCGAACGAGACTTCCAGCTCGTAGTCGTCCAAAGGATGGACGGATTTGACGTGTGGATTCATGGATCCTCCTATCTTAGCGGGTCGATCTTAAACACCTCTTCGCCGTTGACCGCCAACTCCCAGTCGGCTTGGAGTTCGTCATGGTGGATCTCGATCCAGGCCTGCACGAGCCTCGCCTTCCCGGAAGGCAGCTCACCAGCCAGCACTTCCCCGTTCACAATCGAAAACACCGCTTCACGGCCGGAGTACTCGGCGTGGAGATGCGGGACATGGTGCTGCTTGTCGTCGAAAAAATACATGCGCACCACGATGCCGTAGAACATGGACAGAATCGGCATGATCAATCTTTATCAAATCCCACCATAGAACGCCGCGCTACACTGGCCCAATGTGGAGCTATCCTGCGTTGCGCGACTTTTTGCGCAGCGTCCGTGTTGAGCGTAGTTTATGGTGCTACTTTTTTATAGCTGACCAATTCTTGCGTGTACAAATTGTAACCATCATCACGCGTAAGTTTTACATTGGCCTTTGCATCGGGTGCGTACCAAAAGGTGTCGTTTTGTCTGCCATTGCTTCCCCGAGAATTTCGGTAATATCCACGGTGCTCGATCTTGAAAGCCATAAACTTACCGGCTGGAACAGTCACCTCTTCATGGGCAACCACAGCAACATCCTGTTGTGTATTACCTGTAACTCCGTCGGCTCTAGTCCAGTCGCTTTCGTAAGCCCATTTCTTGCCGACCTCCAATGGCCAAACACGCCAAGGCTTGGCTGACGGAATACCGAGGAAGTCTTCTGATATTTGACGGTTTCTAATTCCATTGGAAAACTGGAGGATGCCGTCGATTTTTACCACTGTGCGAGAGAATCTTCCTTCTTCCTGTTTTGTGCGGTCGTCTATCCGCCTCCATTCCCATTTATCGCCAACGTTGAAACTACTGAGGGCGGGTATCTCAGCAGTTTGCGCTTGCGAAATCGCCGGTACGGAAAGGCAGATGATTGCAGCAACAAATCGAGTAACCGAGTTCATGTTTATCCTTTTCCCGGAGGCGGCAAGAGAGGCGTTGCCACAGCGCCATAACTTGTAATTAGTTGACAAAAATTAATCGGCAGATTAGTTGACACGTTTCGTCCAGCCATTCTCTATTACCTTAATCATACCCAGTCATCTTTTCCACTGATCCCAACGTTACGCCGGATAAGGCTCCCGCGCAATTCTGCGTTGAACTGTCAGAGGGGCACATGAATGACCATGACATACAAGGGATGCAGGCGCCAATGGCACTACCTTAAGGCGGCGAGCATTGCGGACTCCCTCCCCCGCACGCGGGGGAAGGAACCTTAAGGTAGTGCCATTGGCCCCGGTGTCCTCTGTGGCAAAGATTTCAGGTTCTGATCTGCCCATCACCGAACACTACCCACTTCAGCGACGTCAATCCTTCGAGCCCGACCGGCCCGCGAGCATGCAGCTTGTCGGTGGAGATGCCGATCTCGGCGCCCAACCCGTATTCGTAACCGTCAGCGAAGCGCGTCGAGGCGTTGACCAGCACCGAGCTCGAATCGACTTCGCGCAGGAAGCGTTGCGCGCGCGCCTTGTCCTCGGTGACTATCGCATCGGTATGCTGCGAGCCGTAGCGGGCGATGTGGTCGATGGCCTGATCGAGCCCGTCGACGACGCGTACCGACAGAATCGCGGCGAGATACTCGGTGTACCAATCCTCCTCGGTCGCTGCCTTGATCTGCGGCACCTCGGAGCCGAAGGCGGAGCGTAAAATCCGCAACGCCGCTTCGTCGCCGCGCAGCTCGATGCCCTTGTCGAGATAAATTTTCGCAAGCTTCGGCAGCACCCGGTCGGCGATGCCGCGCGCTACCAGCAGCGTTTCCATCGTGTTGCAGGTGGCAAGGCGCTGGGTCTTCGCGTTATCGGCAATGCGGATGGCTTTCTCGGGGTCGGCTTTGTCGTCGATGTAGACGTGGCACACGCCGTCAAGATGTTTGATCATCGGGATGCGAGACTCCTGCATAACGCGCTCGATCAGACCCTTGCCGCCGCGCGGCACCAGAATATCCACGTATTCATTCATGCGCATCAGTTCACCAACCGCGGCGCGATCAGTAGTGGCAATCACCTGCACCGCCGTTTCGGGCAGTCCGGCGCTTCGAAGCCCTTCGTGCACGCATGCGGCGATTGCTTGATTGGAGTGTATCGCTTCGGACCCGCCGCGCAGGATCGCGGCGTTGCCCGATTTGAGACACAGCCCCGCAGCGTCCGCCGTGACGTTGGGTCGCGATTCGTAAATGATGGCGACCACGCCGAGCGGCACCCGCATGCGTCCGACTTTGATGCCCGAGGACTGTTGCTCGAGATTGGTGATCGCGCCAATGGGATCGGCGAGCTTGACGACTTGCCGCAGGCCGTCGGCCATTTCGGCAATGGTTTTTTCCGTAAGCGTCAGGCGGTCTATCAGCGGCGCGTCAAGTCCGGCTTGGCGTGCGGCGTCGAGGTCCCGGGCATTGGCGTCGAGCAGGCGTTTCGCATCGCGCCCGATCGCCAGCGCGGCGCGCGTCAATGCCTCGTTTTTGGCCGCGGTCTCGGCATTTGCCATCAGCCTGGAGGCCGCCCGGGCCTGCTTGCCGACGCCGATCATGTAATTCTGAATATCCATATGCCTGAGGCGTGAGGCGTGAGGCGTGAGGGGGAAACCCCTCGCAGCCCGTATCCCACGCGGGTTTCGAGGTGATTTTAGCGTGTTTTCCCGGCGGCCGGCCGAGGCATCTGGACGAATCGCAGGCCCAGCCGGAGCAATTCATCCCACACCTCGCCCTTGGCGAGGCCCTTGATCATGCGATCGATAGCGGCGGCATGCAAAATGGCGGACTCGATCTGCGGAGTGGTGAAATGCCCGATGTGGTCGAGGATCAGGTTCTGGCGCTCCGCACCCCAGATGCGCGCCTCGCGCAGCGCTTGCTGCCTGGGCCGGCCGGCGGCAAGTGCCGCCAGAAATTTTCCGACCGCTCGGATTTCTTCAATGATGGCCCATAACACCAACGGTGGCGCGGTGCCTTCTCCCCGCAGGCCGTCGAGCACGCGCGCCAGATGTTGCGCGTCGCCGGCAATGACGGCGTGGGCAAGGTCCGAGACATCGAAACGCGCGACATCGAGCACGGCCTCCTCGATTTGCTCGTAAGCGAGCTTGCCGGGGGGGAACAGCAGCGCAAGCTTCTGAACTTCCTGATACGCGGCAAACAGGTTGCCTTCGACGCGATCAGCGATGAACTCAAGCGCCTCTTCGTCAGCATGCTGCTGCTGTGTCTTAAGACGCCCCGCCAGCCACCCCGGCAGCGCGCTGCGTGCGACCTGCTTCGCCTCGACCATCACACCGGCGGCAGCGAGTGCTGCGAACCACGACGTTTTCTGCGCGCGCCAGTCGACCCCGGGCAGGTAAATCAGCGTCACGGTTGAGGCGGGCAGCCGCGCGCAGAAATCCTGCAGCGCCTGGCCACCCTCGTTGCCGGGCTTGCCGTTCGGAATGCGCAGTTCCAGTATGCGGCGCGACGCGAACAACGACTGCGAATCGCCGCTGATCCCGAGCTGTGACCAATCGAAATGCTGCTCTGCAATCAGCACTTCGCGCTCGTCGTAGCCTGCGGCGCGCGCCATCGTGCGGATGCGATCGGTTGCCTCGAGCGCGAGCAGCGGCTCGTCGCCGAACACGGTGTAAAGAGGCGCGAGCCCGCGCGTGAGATGCTGAGGAAGCTGTTCCGTCGAGAGTCGCATCGATCACGAATACCAGCGGCCTGGCATGCGTTAACTGCCTATCCGCGTGACCTGCAGGCGGCGCACCAGTTGCTGCACGGCGTCGCTTTGCATGTCGCGGTAGAGCAGGGCTTCCTCCTGCTCTTTCGCGATCGCGTCGGCATCGCTGTACGACAGATCGCGCCGCAACAGAATTTCATTCGCTGCTATATGTTCCCGGTTGTTCTGGTCGTAGAGGCGAAACGAAATGCGGTAGCGCAGAGTGATCTCGCGCACGCGTCCGCCGCTGGAGAGCGAGAGGATCGCGCGTTCGCGTCCTTCGGCGAGAATCTGCAGCGTGACTTGCGCGTCTTTCTGATTGCCGCTGATACGGGTCTGGCTGCCGGCGCGCACCGCGCGCGCTAACTGGCTGGCGAACGACGAGGGTCCGCCGGTCTGGATATACATCGATTCGAACGGCAGCGGCGCTGCCCCGCGCAACTGAAAGCCACAGGCAGCCAGCGCCACGCACAGCCCCGCGCCAACGGCCAGGCCGCACGCGCGTGGCGGGAGGCGGAGGGCCGTTTGAACGGCGCCCCAAAATCCCACTGTCGGGTTTTTCACTGGCTGCACCTCACGCATTACTTATCAAACCACTATATTCACCAGACGGCCGGGAACCACCACGATTTTTTTCACCGGTCGGCCACTGATGTGTTTTTGCACATTTGAATTCTGCATCGCCAGCTTCTCGATCTGCTCCCGATCGGCGCCATTCGCCACCCGCATGTCGCCGCGCAGTTTGCCGTTGACCTGCAGCACGACCACGATTTCGTCATCGACGAGCGCGTCGGCATCCGGCTCCGGCCAGGGTGCGGTCAGGATGTCGGCGCCGTAGCCCAGCTCGCGCCACAGTTGGTGCGAGAGGTGCGGCGTAATCGGTGCAAGCAGCCGCAGCAAAATGCTCAGACCTTCGGCGATGATCTCACGCCACGCGGCGGTTGCCGCTCCTTCCGGATGCGGCGCCCGTTCGAGCGCATTGAGAATTTTCATCGCCGCGGACACCACGGTATTGAATTGGAGCCTTGCGAAATCGTAGTTGGCTTGTTTCAATACCCGGTGTACTTCGCCCCGCACCGCGGCCAAGGACGCATCGGCCGCTCCGGCAGGCCGCTCTGCCGGTATCGCGTCCCGCGCGGCCTCAACGTATGCGCAGGCGAAATTCCACAGCCGCCGAAGAAAGCGCGCAGCACCTTCGACGCCGCTGTCCGACCACTCGAGCGTCTGTTCGGGCGGACTCGCGAACATGATGAACAGCCGCGCGGTGTCCGCGCCGTATTCCTCGATCAGTGATTGCGGATCGACGCCGTTGTTTTTCGATTTCGACATGGTGCCGATGCCGCCGGATTCGACCGGTTCGCCGTCCGTCCTGAGTATGGCGCCGGCACGCTGTCCGCGCTCGTCGAGCAGGATTTCGACTTCGGATGGATTAAAAAAAACATTGCGGCCGCCGTCGCTCTTGCGGAAAAAAATCTCGTTCAGCACCATGCCTTGAGTCAGCAGTTTGCGGAAGGGTTCGTCGATTTCGACGAGTCCCAAATCGCGCATCACCCTGGTCCAGAAGCGCGAGTAGAGCAGGTGCAGAATCGCGTGCTCAATGCCGCCGATGTATTGATCGACCGGCAGCCAGTATTTGACCCGTTCGTCGACCATCGCGCTTTTCTGATCGGCGCACGCGAAGCGGATGTAATACCACGACGAATCGACGAACGTGTCCATGGTGTCGGTCTCGCGCCTGGCCGGCCGGCCGCACTTGGGGCATTTGCAATTGATGAAATCGGCGCGCCGGTTGAGCGGATTGCCGGTGCCGTCGGGCACGCAGTCCTCGGGCAAAATCACCGGCAGTTGAGCATCCGCAACCGGCGTCTCGCCGCACGCGCCGCAATGGATAAGCGGAATCGGGGTGCCCCAATAACGCTGGCGCGATATGCCCCAGTCCCTGAGTCGCCACAAAACCTGCTTCTCGCCGAGCCCCTTCGAGTTGAGATCGGCGGCAATCGCATCCACCGCCGGCACATAGCCCAAGCCGTCGTATTTTCCCGAGTTTTTGCAGCGCCCGTTTTCCTTGTCCGCGTACCACTCCTGCCAGGCATCCGTGGTGAATGTTCCGTCGGCCACATCGATCACCTGCTTGATTCGCAGGCCGTATTGTTTGGCAAAATGGAAATCGCGCTCGTCGTGGCCGGGCACGCCCATCACGGCACCGTCGCCATAGCTCATCAACACATAGTTGCCGACCCACACTTCAACCTGCTCTCCGCTCAATGGATGCGTGACCGAGATCCCGCTCGGCATGCCTTTCTTCTCAATCGTCGCGACATCGGCTTCCATTACCGGCCCGCGCTTGCATTCTTCAACAAATGCAGCGAGCCCGGGATTGTTCCGGGCGGCATGGGTGGCGAGGGGATGCTCGGCGGCGACCACGCAGAAGGTGACGCCCATGATGGTGTCCGCGCGGGTCGTGAATACCCACAGCTTTTCCGGCGTCCCGTCGAGTTCATAAGGAAACGCGAAGCGCACGCCCTGACTTTTCCCTATCCAGTTGGCCTGCATCGTTTTCACGCGCTCGGGCCAGTCCGCAAGCCCATCGAGCGCGGCAAGCAATTCCTCGGCGTAGCGGGTAATCGCCAGATAGTACATCGGGATTTCGCGTTTCTCGATAAGCGCCCCGGTGCGCCAGCCGCGGCCATCGATTACCTGCTCGTTGGCGAGCACGGTCTGGTCGACCGGATCCCAGTTGACGACGCCGGTTTTCTTGTAAACGATGCCTTTCTCCAGCATGCGCAGGAACAGCCACTGGTTCCATCGGTAGTAT
>ORMF010308490.1_pt1 | contig 10018 bp, 7 predicted proteins | sample 1779871 | NCBI WGS metagenome assembly ORMF01 (sample SAMEA104232316, study PRJEB22302) | groundwater metagenome | biome: forest; feature: aquifer; material: groundwater | place: USA | collected 2011-08-07 | depth 5.4 m | reverse complement strand
TTGCTTCACCGGCGATTACACCGAGCGCGGGATCAAGGGTGCGGACGGCTACCAGGCCGAATACGTCGTCGATGACGCGAGCCACTTCGTCAGGGTACCGCCCGAGATCGTCGCCTTTGGCGTGCTCGCCGAGCCGATGTCGATCGTGGCCAAGGGCATCGATCAAGGGGCGAGGGCCCGCAATGCGCACCTGAGCGCCATCTTCGGCAACGACAATCCATTCGCCAGCCGTACCGTACTCATCGCCGGCCTGGGCGCCGTCGGCCTTCTGGCCGCCTTCGCGATGGCGCTGCGTGGCGCCAGCATCCATGGCCTGGACGTCTTCGACCCGGACAACCCGTGCGTTGGCCTGCTAGAGCGGCTGGGCGGCGTTTATGTGGACGGCCGCGACCCTAATAATGAGGCGCAGCACCGCGACCATTTCGACTTTATCTTCGAGGCGACAGGTGTCGCGCACCTTGAGTTCGACCTGCTGACCTCGTTGGCGCCAAACGGCGTTTACGTCGCAATGGGTATCCCCGGCGGCGACCGCCTAATCGACCTGGACGGCGCCGCGATATTCCGCAACCTGGTGCTCAACAACCAGACGCTAATCGGTAGCGTCAACGCCAGCATCGAGCACATTCGCACCGCGGTGGCTGACCTGACTGCTGCCAACCAGCGCTGGCCCGGCATGGTCGACGCATTGATCACGAATCGCAGGCCCGTAGAGGACTATAAAGAGGCCCTGACGACGCACCGGTCGGGCGAAATCAAGACAGTGTTGGAGTGGTCGCCATTTAAGACAGCGCTGCAGGCCAAGACTGGGGTGCTGTGATGAAGATAGGTGTTATCGGTCTGGGCAGAATGGGTGCCAATCTCGCCCATCACGCCGTCGCAAAAGGTCACATCGTCCTCGGTTACGACCCGTCAGAAGCGGCGCGCCAACTAAGCGCCGCCGAAGGCGTGCAGCCGGTAGCGGGCCTGCAAGAGTTGGTCGCCGGGCTGGATGCGCCTCGGGTCGTGATGCTCTACGTTCCACACGGCGAGGTGACCGAGTCGGTTTGCCAAGCGCTGCGGCCTCTCTTGCGACCGGCCGACATCGTCTGCGACGGCGGCAACTCGAAGTGGTCCGACTCGGTACGGCATTTTGGCTTCTTCGCGGAGTCCGGCTTGCGTTTCCTCGACTTGGGGACTAGCGGGGGTGTCAGCGGCGCCCGCGAAGGCGCCTGTTTCATGGTCGGTGGCGAACGCGCTGCCTTCGACGTCATAGCGCCGCTCCTGCGCGACCTGGCCGTCGACGACGCGGGCGTGTTCTTCGCCGGGCCAGCGGGTGCAGGTCATTTCACCAAGCTTGTACACAACGCGATCGAGTTCGGGATGGTGCAGGCGATCGCCGAGGGTGTTGAAATGCTGCTCCGCTCCGATTACACGCTGGATCTGCCGGGGCTGCTGGACAACTGGCAGCATGGCTCCGTGGTGCGCAGCTGGTTGGTGGAGTTGATGGCAAAGGCACTGCGCGAAAACACCGACCTTACACCGCTATCGACCTACGTAGAAGACACCGGCGAAGTGAAGTGGGTGCTGCAGTGGGCGCTTGAGCAGGACATCCCGGCGCCGGTGGTGAGTGCCTCGCAGACAGCACTGACCCAGTACCGCGACATGGACAGCTCGATGGCGAAGTCGGTGGCGCTGCTGCGTAATCAGTACGGTGGCCATCCCGTGCACCGCAAAGGCGACGAGCCGCAGCAGTGAACCCGGGGGACGAGGCGTCTCCACCTGGTGCGCCCGGCATCGCGGCGCGCTGGACGTCGAGTGCCAAGAGCGGTGTCGGCACGTCGGCAGGGGCGACGAGCCGCGTGTGGTTCGCCGTCTCCCACGGCATTGTTGATGAGGTCTACTACCCCAGCTTTGACAAGGCCAACACGCGCGACCTCGGACTTCTGGTGACCGACCGGGACCAGTTCTCCTCGGAGGAGAAGCGCGACACTCTCAACGACATTGAGATGCTGGCGCCGGGCGTGCCTGGCTTCCGCATGCACAACGTCTGCCGTCAGGGCCGCTACGAGATCGAGAAGATCGTGCTCACGGACCCTGCTCACGACGTCCTAGTGCAGAAGATCCGCTTTCGGGCCATCCAAGGCCAGCGCGGCGACTATTCACTGTTCGTCCTGCTGGCGCCGCACATCGGCAACCGGGGCGCCGAGAATAATGGCTGGGTGGGGGACTATAAAGGGGAGCCGATGCTTTTCGCCGAGCGGGCCGGCGTTTCGATGGCGCTGGCTTGCTCCCTGCCCTTCAGCCGTCGCAGTTGCGGCTACGTGGGCACCAGCGACGGCTGGCAGGACATCCAAGCCCACAAACGCATGACTGTGGAGTACGCCAAGGCGTCCAACGGCAACATCGCTCTCACCGCCGAGATCGACCTGGCCACAGGCCGCGACGACTTCGTCCTTGTGCTCGGATTCGGCCACAGTCCGGAGGAAGCGGCGCTGCAGGCCCGCGCCACATTGCTGAGTAAGTTCGACAAGCTGGTCGAGGATTACACCCAGGAATGGCAGCAGGTGCAGACGCAGTTCCGGCCGCTTGACGAGACGGCCACGCCGAACTCTTACCGCGTCAGCACCTCCGTTCTGCGAGTACACTCCTCGAAGAGCATCGCGGGCGGCATGATCGCCAGCCTGTCGATTCCCTGGGGCGCCTCCATGGGCGATGACAATCTCGGAGGCTATCACCTGGTCTGGCCGCGCGACCTCTGCGAGAGCGCCGGTGGACTGCTGGCGGCGGGAGACGCCGCCTCGGCACGTCAGTCACTCACTTTCCTCATGGCGACCCAGGAAGCGGACGGCCATTGGCCACAGAATATGTGGTTCACCGGTCAGTCGTATTGGGGCGGGCTGCAGATGGACGAGACCGCGTTCCCCATCTTGCTGGCCGATTCGCTGCGGCGTGAGCGCGGCCTGGAAGGCATCGATGTCTGGCCGATGGTGCTCAAGGCTGCCTCGTTCATCGTGTGCAATGGGCCGGTTACGCAGGAGGACCGCTGGGAGGAAGATGGGGGCTACTCGCCGTTTACGTTGGCGGTGGAGATCGCCAGCCTCGTGGCCGCCGCTGACTTTGCCGACGACGCCGGAGCGGGTGGTGTGTCCGCTTATCTGCGCGCGACCGCGGACGCCTGGAACAGCCTTGTTGAGCACTGGACCTACGTGACCGATACGGACCTTGCACGGCAGGTGGGCGTGAAAGGCTATTACGTACGAATCTCGCCTCCCGACGAGGGCGACACCGCGGCGCTCAGCGAAAGCTTCGTGCCGATTAAGAACCGAGCTCTAGCCGGCAGCAACCTGCCAGTCGGCCAGGTTGTTAGCCCGGACGCGCTCGCTCTCGTTCGCTTCGGCCTGCGCTCCGCTGCCGATGAGCGTATCAAGGACACGTTGCGGGTGATCGATGCCCTGCTCAAGACGGAGACGGCCACTGGCCCGGTCTGGCACCGCTACGACAATGACGGCTATGGCGAGCACAATGACGGCTCGGCCTTCGACGGCTTCGGTGTCGGCCGCGGCTGGCCTCTCCTGGCGGGTGAGCGCGCCCATTACGAGCTTGCGGCCGGCAACGTCGCCGAAGCAGCGCGCCTTTTGCGCGTCATCGAGGCGCAGACCAGCCCCGGCGGCCTGATCCCCGAGCAGGTTTGGGACGCTGCGGACATCCCAGACCGGGAGCTGTTCAACGGCCATCCCTCCGGCTCTGCCATGCCCCTGGTCTGGGCGCACGCCGAACACGTGAAACTGCTACGTTCCTTGAGCGAAGGCCGCGTATTCGACTTGCCGCCCCAGGTCGCGGAACGTTACGCCCGGGACTCGACCCTATCCCGCGTCATGCCTTGGCGATTCAACCAGAAATGCCGTGTTTTCGCGGCAGGGCAGATCCTGCGGGTCGAGACCCGGTTGCCGGCGCGAGTGCATTGGAGTCCTGACGGCTGGCGCACGGTCTCGGAGGCCGATACTACGGACAGCGGTATAGGTATGCACTATGTCGATCTGTCGACGGAGGACCTTGCGGCAGGATCGACAGTCAAGCTCACCTTCTTCTGGCCCGAGGAGCAGCGTTGGGAGGGTATCGACTTCGACGTGCTCGTGACCAGCTCGACTTAATGGGAGGCGCAGATGGCCCTCTTTGACATCACGGTCCCTGTTCGCCCCAGTATGTTTGTTTACCCCTGGTCAATCCGCAGGTGTATCCCGAGCCGGTGCTGCGACTGGAGATAGCTGCAATCTCAGCTCGACCTCGGCGACTGCGTCATGGGATTCAAGCTTGTGCTCACCCCAAAGGCTGGCCGGGTTCCTGAAGGGAACGAGTATGATGGGCAGGCCGGCTCCTTTTTAAGAGGTATGGTGTCGTTACGAGCGAGCTGCCGCCCACAATGGAGTTGGCATGCGAATTGCTTTGGTGACGGAGTTCTACTATCCCCACCTCGGTGGTGTCACTGAGCACGTGCACAACCTCGCGTTAGAGTTACGGCGTCGCGGACACGACGTCACGGTAGTCACGTCCAACATGCGCGGACAGGACGAAGACGCCGACTTCGTGTGGCGTGTGGGCACCAGCAGAGTCGTGTACAGCAACGGGTCGTTCGCGCGCGTTACAACGGGCTGGGGCCTGACAGGGCGCATCGAGGATCTTTTACGGGAGCGGTGCATCGAAATTGTGCACGTCCAGGATGTGATCGCACCGACTCTCGGATTCGTGGCCTCCTCCGCGGCTTGGCGGCTTGGCCTTCCTGTCGTCGCAACCTCCCACACCTGGTTCAGCCACGCCTACGCCTATCGATTTTTCCAGCCCCTTCTGCAGCGCCGTCTCGACCGAGTCGCCGCGCGGATCGCCGTAAGTCAGCCTGTCGTACAAGCAATGTCAATGTACTTTCGCGCCGACTGGGAGATAATCCCAAACGGCGTCGACATCAGTCACTTCCATCCGAAGGGCCGCTGGTCCTCGGACGATCACGTCCGGGGACCGCGCCTGCTCTTCCTTGGCCGCTTGGACCCACGTAACGGCCTCGACACGGCGCTGAAAGCAATGCCCATGATCCTGGCGCGCTATCCGGAGACAAGGTTGGTGGTGGTGGGTGACGGACCGCTGCGCGCCCGCTACGAGCGCCTAGCGGTTGGCCTGGGGTCGAGCGTGCAGTTCGTAGGCCAAATCAACGGCGAACGTCCTGAGTACTACGGGTCGGCCGACCTCTATCTTTGCCCGACGACGAAAGCTTCATTCGGCGTTACGCTGCTGGAGGCAATGGCATGCGGCACCCCGATAATCGCGTCAGACATCACCGGCTTCCGAGAGCTCATTGATGGAGGCGAGGAGGCAACATTGGTGCCGATCGATGACCCTACGGCATGGGCGCAGGCCACGATAGGTCTGATCGGTGACCCCGCGCGGCGCGAAGCGATGGCGACCGCTGGTCTCGCGAAAGCACCCAGGTTTGCTTGGCCCGACGTTACCGAGCGTGTCCTCTCCGTCTACGAGCGGGTGAGATAGTGATCAAGCTGCTGGCCGCGGCTGCGGGCGGCGCCGCGCTCGGCGCCTTCGGCTGGGGCGTCTACTATCCGAACAGCCAGCTCTTTGGTCGCACAATTGGCCATGGTTCACAAGGCGTTTATCTCACCCTCGACGATGGCCCCAATCCCGCGGCGACCGAAGCCATCCTCGACACTCTCGCCGCCGAGCAGGTTCCCGCCGCCTTTTTCATGGTTGGCGATCACGTGCGTCGCTTCCCAGCCACCGCGCGCCGCGTGGCCGAGGCCGGCCACGAAATCGGCAACCACACCACGCATCACGTGAAGCTCCACCGGCTTGGACCTGCGAGGATTCGGGCGGAGCTGGCTGAGGCACACGCGATCATAACTGACACGACAGGCTGCCGGCCCCGAACATTTCGGGCACCTCATGGCTACCGTAGCCCGTTCGTCGCGCCGGCCGTGCGCGCGCTCGGTTATTCCGCGTTTGGCTGGAGTTTCGGCGTCTGGGATTCGGACCGGCCACCGGCCGAAGAGATTCGTCGGCGCGTGCGAGCCAAACTGGCCCAGGGCTCCATCCTCCTTCTCCATGATGGCGACGGCTACGACCCAACAGGAGACCGGCTCCGGACAGCGGAGGCGCTCCCTGGCATAATCCGAGACGCCCGCGCCGCAGGTTATGAGTTCCGGCCGCTCTCAGACCTACTCCTCTGAGCGCATGGTCCTCGCTCCTCGACTTCAAGGCGCGAGATGCAGAAAACCTAAAAGGCAAAAACGCGCCCTCGAAGTTCGGCGGGCACTGTTTCTTGAATCCTCACCTGGCTCGTCGCGTTGAAAGCAAGTTTTGCTGCCCCGGCAAAAGTGAGGCCCAATATCAGAAGTTCCGGCTCATATGAGAATTGGAAAGCGAAGGCGAGCAACCCCACGTAGCACAGGGCCGACGCGGCAATAGTTGACGAGCGATAACGAAGCTTCTTGAGCGAGACTAGGAGAGCGGCCAGCAAACCACCGAGTTCTGGTGCCAATAGTGCCAGAGAAATCGTGCCAGCGCCCGACGCGATACTTGGTATGAGAAGGAGCACACCTTTATCGAGGACGCTTGGAGCCAAACCCAAAAGAACGAGTCCTGAGATGGCCGGAGCCGCGGCCGCATACCGAACCAAGCCGTTGACGCCGCTATCCACGGGCGCGATGGACTGGGCTGGCACCGACATTGCCAGGATCATTACCGAAGCAATGAACATCAGTCCAGCGGAAAGTGCCAGTCCCCAGGGCCCAAGCACGAATGCAAGTAGCGGTCCAACCAGTGCTGCCAAATGGGAGCCCGCATTATTCAGCAAGATAACGGGATAAAGGTTGTCTGCGACGGTTACATCGCCAAGGACCGCTCTCCCTGACGGTAAATCAAAGGCGTGGATCCCCCCACCGAGAACAATTCCAGCCATGAGCCAGGCCATCGGCGCGGGCATGAAAAATCCGGCAAGAGGAAGTAGCGCGGCGCCACAATTAAGAAACCTGCAGACCAGGAGCACCTTCCTTCTTGAAACACGGTCGCAAAGCACGCCAGCCGGCACGGTCAACGCCACTTTCGGGAGGACCCGCGCGGCGCCAAAGGCCAGTAGAAAAAGGAGGCTATGTCCCCACTGCACCGCCAACCATCCCTGTAGAAGCTGCATCATGCAGCTTCCAATGGCGGTGAGCCCATTCGAGATTACGAGGATGCCAGATGGCCGCCTGAGAGCAGCAGCCAGGCGTCGAGGCGGATACTGATTCTGGACCAATGCTAGTGCTTCCACTCGCGGTTCAGCTTAACTTAGGAACAAGGTAGGAAGCATCGTGTGAATAGGCCGCCAATCCTTACTGTTTCGACGAAAGATCACGCGCGACGCTTGATCGAATATTGGTTTCGCGGGGTGGTTCGACCGAGCGCACGCGGCACCGCGAGATGAAGTTAAGAAGTAATGCGAGGAAGCGCCGGCCGATCAAGACTAGTCCACGTTCCATTAACTGACTTCCCCCTCGGCTTCAGGGTGAGCGGGCTACCAAGAGGCGGTTAGAGCCAAACGGCCTGAAATCCGGGACGCAGCAAGTTTTCCCCTGACCAGCCGGCGACGTTCCGCCCTTCTTCTCGTACTTTCGTGGTGCTAGACTGGCCTCGCCGGGGCAGTGGAGCGCGAGCCCAAGAACCAGGTCTGGGATTGTAAAAGCCTGGGCCGTCAGGGCATGGCCGACCAGGTCCTTTAATCCCGTTAGCGGGAGCGCCAATCCCGTTTTGCCATACCTGCCTCGGCACTCCTTGCGCGCGACATTGTTGCAGTCCATCCGCCTGGAAAACTGGAGATAGGCTAGTCGCTCCTATTCGGGCTTCGTGAGGAAGGAAACCTGTCGTGGAAAAAACCATAACATTCGAGCTGGAACGCGACACAAAGAACACCTATCGATTTCAGGAGGTGGCGAAGGGCGAGCCGCCGCTGATCGGGACGCTCTACGTTCAGAAGTGGGCATTCGAGAATAAGCCGCAGACAATCACGGTGACCATTAAGGCCGAGTCGTAGCGGTCCAACCTCACACAACGCCGTCATGGTGACACCGCAGTAGCGCTAGTCTGCGAGTCCGTGGAGCCGATTGAAATCGCTGTAGCGACCCGGAGCAAGGTTCTGGCCCGCTATGGCGGGGTGGTCAGCGGTATAACGATGAGCGCGGAAGATCCGTGGACGAAGAAAACCGTCCACGCGACTGACAAAAGGATTTATCCACTCCCACACGGTTTCGCCCCGCGGCGTCACCTCAAAGAGACGTCCTGCCGATCCCTCACAGATCAGCACATTGCCGCCGGGCAGTCGTTCAGCGCTCGAGATGTGAGAGCTGAAGAACTGGTACGGCGGGTCGGCGGTGTACTGCCAGACAATCGAGTTGTTGCGGGGATCGACTTCGATGATTCGGGAGCGTGACCAGCCCGGCGCATGCATGCCGTTGTCGAAGATCTGGATGTTGCCATTCGCGAGCACGGTGGGGTGGTGCTGATGGCTGGTCACCGGCGCCCCAAACTTCCAAAGCAACTTGGCGCCTGACTGGTCGATTATCCCAACGCGGCTCATCTCGCGGCAGGAGAACACAATGTCGCGGGACCTCGTGACTGACAGACCGTTAACGTGCGTCCATTCTCGACGCGGCTCCAAGGGACAAATGGGGTCGCGCACCGGGTCGAGGAGCTGCCAGAGATGGATGCGCCTGACTTCTTTGCCCTTAGGATCGATTTCGATAATGTCATCCGACAGCATCGGCGGCAGCTTTTCGCCACCGCGAATTCCGCCGCGCACCCTGCGAGCCAACTCCTGTGGCAGCTCGATCCACTCAGGGATGAGCGTGTTTCCGTCAGGTAGGCGGACGAAGTCGTGATGAATTGCCGGGTTTCGGTATTGCCAGACGATATTGCCGGACCAGTCAACCTCAAGGAGATCAGTCGCATTGGCGCCGAGCTGCCGGACATGCTGGGCCAGAGTGAGTTTGGAATGGTCTGCCTTGGGCGAATTGGCAACGGCCGTGGCCACGAGTTCTGGGTCGACCGCCCGCAGCAGCAGATGTCCATTGTCCAGAAGGCGTCCATACCCAGGACGAAAGCCAGAAAACCGCCACTGGTGGACCACTTCGCCCTGCATGTTTAGTAGGTAAGAAGAATCACCACCGTCCGGAGTGATAAGCGTGTAACCCTTGACGGCTGAGGCCGGTTCGTAGTGAGTCAAACCCGTTTTCCGGAATGCCGACCAACCCATGAACGCCTCTCTTCTACACACGACTTCTGAATGACGAGCGACCACAGAATAGCGTCGAACGACTTCGTATGAAAGTAACTCGCACCCGTTTGTCCTTGACGCGAACTTACTAGGGCGTAATGATCGCGCCGGTATGCCAAGTGAACGAATCCAGCGACAGATAGACAGGCTGCTCGACGAAGCAGAAGTAGCCCTCGCTGACCGCGTTTGGGAGCGAGTGAAGGAGCTTGCTAGGGATGTCCTGGCGCTCGACCCAGAGAATTCGGACGCAGTCGGCTTCTTGGCTGGCGCGGAGCGCCGGCTGAACGGCGTCTCGAGCGACCTATCATTGGCGGGTTCCGTGCCGGCCGAGGATCATCCGTCCTCGTCTCAACCCACTGCCTTTGTCAACGGCCGCTACGAGGTCAAGCGCTTCCTGGGCGAGGGCGGGAAGAAGAAGGTTTACCTGGCGCACGACAGCCTGCTCGACCGCGACGTAGCCTTCGCGCTGATCAAGACAGAGGGCCTCGACGCCGAGGGACGGCAGCGTATCCAGCGCGAGGCGCAGGCCATGGGGCGTCTCGGTGCGCACCCCCACATCGTCTCGGTGTTCGACCTCGGTACGGAGGGTGAGCAGCCCTTCATCGTCACGGAGCTCATGGGCGGCGGCGACGTCGAGGGGCTGATAGAGAAGGCGGAGGACCACAAGCTCCCCTTGGAGCGCGCCCTCCAGATCGCCGTGGAGACCTGCGAGGGCCTGGCCTTCGCGCACGA
>ORMF012544037.1_pt1 | contig 10020 bp, 6 predicted proteins | sample 1779871 | NCBI WGS metagenome assembly ORMF01 (sample SAMEA104232316, study PRJEB22302) | groundwater metagenome | biome: forest; feature: aquifer; material: groundwater | place: USA | collected 2011-08-07 | depth 5.4 m | reverse complement strand
TCGGCTGCGAGGGCGTTTGGGGAGGATCCAAAGGCGCGAGCGTTGCTCGAGCCGTACCGCGAGGACCCGGTGATCGGCAAGGACGTCGTGAAGCACCTCGATCGGGTGGCGCGGAGGCGGTAGAGGCCGGAGCTCGGGGACCCCGCGATCACGGAGCCAGCCCGTCGATCGACGCGCGCTCGATCGCGCGGCCGGGCGCCTCGCCGTCGAGCGGCGCCCAGTCGGCGAATCGCGGGTGCATCGCACGCGCGGCGCCACCGCGCGCCAGGCCCGCGACCAACGAGACTTCGGGGTCGCGGAGCGGCAGCGCCGCGCGGCCGCGCAGATGAACGGCGCGCGAGAGAGTCACCAGGTGCGTTCCGGGAAACGCCGCCCGCAGCCCGGCGGCGCTGAGGGAGAGGCCCCAGCCGTGCTCGAACGCCAGGTGCGGAGCGCGAGACGCCGCGAGGGGAGCGACTCGCGCCGGCGTCATCCGCCCCGTCGTGCCCGTCGCGTGACGTCCGGAGACGAACACCGCGCGCGGCGCCAAGCGGGCGAGGGGCTCGCCGAGGTCGGAGCACAGGTCCCAGATATCGCGCCCCAGGGCCGCGAGCCGTGGAGCAGCCTCGAGCACTCGCGCGATGCCAGACAGTCGCTGCGGCGGTCTCGTACCGTGATTGAGCTCCTCGCGGGGGAGCATCGCCAACGCTCGCAGACGGGGAAGACCGGCGACCGCGAGCGCATCGGCGGGGGTCACGTCGGCGCGGAGCGAGAGATGGACCAGCGCCGGTGCCGCCTGTGCCACCACCCGGTAGCTCCCCTCCGGTACCGGTGCGTCCAGGACCAATCGGGCGAGACCGGGAAACCGCGCCAGTGCCGGCAGCCCGTCCATTGGATCGCTGGGCGGGCCGGGCCGCGACTTGTTCGCGTTCGGATAGGGCGCTCCGATCACGAGGGAGCGCAGGTCGGTCCAGTCCGGCACGTCGTCGAACACGCCGTTGGTGGCGTGGCCCACCTGGAGTGCGCGGATCGGCAGATGCGCGAGCCGCTCGTCGCGGAACCATCCCCGGACGTGGGACACGGACAGGCATTGGAGATTGGAGAACACGGTGAGCGCCTCGGACCGCGGGGAAAGGCCCGGCAGGTGCAGCTCGCGCACGCTCGACAGCGCGGTCGCAAGACGAGCCTCGTCCTCCGCCGGCCCCGGGTGCAGTAGGTTTGCCCAGGCCCAGCCTGCGAGATAGAGCGCCTCGATGCCCCCGAATGCACGCAGGGCCCGGCTGCGGTCAACCGGTGGCGAAGGCGTCGGAAACAACGCCAACCGTTTGGGCCGGAGGTCGGCCAGGCGCTCCAGCACCGCCTCGTCGATGGGAAACCCGTGCAGGGCCACCGATAGGAGAACCCCTCCGCCGGGTCCTCTGACGTCGCGTGTGGGGTCGCCCTCGTCGCCCTGCCCGTCCTCGCCGTCGCGTCCCAGCGGGAGCCGACGAGGCACACGTTTGACCACGTCGGCACGAGCGAGCTCCCGAAGGGCGCCACGGCGTAGATCGAACGTCCGTGTAAGCCGAGCGCGAACAGCGCGGTCCACGGCACGACGCGGCTGGTGAGCTCGTCGTCGAGCGGCCGCGCCAACCCCCCGCAGGTCCGCCGTGGCGAGCGCGGGTGCAAGGGGCTGGATTCGAGCACGAACACGACGCGCTCGCGATCGTTCACCCGTCGGCGAATCACTCCTACATCGATCCGGTCTCGTCTCGCTGTCGCAGGAGCTCGTCCAAGCGACGCTGGAGCGCGTCCGCGCGCCGCTTCTCATCGTCCGCGCGACGCTGCTCATCGTTCGCTCGAGCCTCGAGCTCGTGAATCCACCCGGAGGGACTCTGAAACACGGGACCGTCCCCCACCCGAAACGCGAGCCCCGAGCCGCAAGGCACCCACGTGCTGCCCGCTGGCTGGGGTCGTGAATCGTCAGCCGTCGACGGTGGGCCGCGCTCCCGAAGCCATCAACGGCGCCGCCTCCGCGGCGACGCGGTCAATCGAGTAGCCCGGTCTCGTCGAACGGGTACGCGGACGCCGTCATCGCCCCACTCGGGCCGAAGCGCTCGATGCGGCGCGATTGCGGGTAGACGACCCAGGCTTCGACCGCCCCGGCGTGGAGGTACGCCGCGATCTCTTCGCGCAGCTCGCGCTTCGAATTCGACGGCGATGCGACCTCGACGCAAAGCTCGGGAGCCGCCAAAAATGGGGACTCCGAGGCATGCGCGGCCATGAACGAAGTCGACATCCACGCGACGTCGACCACGAGCAGGCCCGCGTCGGGGGCAATCGGAACCTCGACGAGACACTCGCCTCCAGGAAAGTCCAGACGGCGATTCAAGCGGGACTGAACAACGCTGTGTCGCGTCGTCGCCGGGCTCATCAGCAATCGCCCCCACGCATCGAGCTCGATCTTGCCCGGGATGTTCGCGAAGTACGGATCGTCACACAGCTCCCGATAGCGCGCGGCGAGCGCGGCGCGAGTGAGGGGGTGTTCGACGACCTCGTTGATCACGCTCATGGAGTGGCCTCGGGTGGAGTATAGCCGCGGAGCGGATGGGGCGCCGACCGCGCCGCCACTCGGCCTCTCGTTCGTGCCGCGGTCGCCCGCGCCCTTGACGCCTCGGCACGGACTCCGTAGCGTGGCCTTCGAGATGGCCGGCGTCGACGTGCTGTTGTGCATGCCTCCACCCTGGGGTCGGCGTTCGCCGCCCCATGGGATCGCGTACCTGAGCACGTACCTGCGGCAGGTCGGCGGTCTCGCGTGCGAGGTCTACGACCTCAACATCGAGCTCTACAACCAGGTCATCGGCCGGAGCGAGCTCGATTTGTGGGACGAGACGGCGGGCGTCGGCGAGCGCCACTACTGGTCGCAGCTCGAGCGCCGCGCCCCCGAGCTCATCGATCAGGCCGTCGAGCACATCGCGGCCCTCGCCCCCCGCGTCGCGGGCTTCGCCGTGAACTACAAGAATCACGGCGTCACGAACGGCCTCATCGCGCGGCTGGCCGCACGCCTGCCGGACACCGTGTTCGTGATCGGCGGGCCACAGACCTACTACCTGAACCTGCTCGGCCAGCTCGACTCGGCGCACACGGCCGCCCATTACGCGATCGTGGGCGAAGGCGAGATCCCGCTGCTCGCCCTGGCGCGCCGCGTGCTGGCGGGCGAGCCGGTCGAGGGCATCGCCGGCGTCGGCCGCATCGGCTCGGTGAAGGGCCGGCTCTGCGCGGCCGAGGTCCACGCCGACCTCGACGCGATCCCGTTCCCGACCTTCGAGGAGTTCGACCTCACTCGCTACCACCCGGGCGAGGGAAAGGAGCTCCACCTCCCGGTGCTGTTCACTCGCGGCTGCCCGCAGCGCTGCACGTTCTGCACGGACTACAAGATCGCCGGCGGGTACCGCAATCGCAGCGTGGAGCAGACCGTCCTCGAGCTGCGGCACCACCGCGATCGCTACGGCGTGCGCTTCTTCCACTTCAACGACCTGCAGTTCAACTCCAACCACCGCCTGCTGCACGCCTTCTGCGAGGAGATGGAGCGCGCCGACCTCGGCGTCACCTGGGCTTCGTACGGCACGGTCCATCGCAACAACACGCCCGAGCTCTACGCCAAGCTCAAGCGCACGGGCTACCACAACATCCACTTCGGCTTCGAGCACGCCTCCACGCGCGTGCTCAAGACGATGAACAAGCGCTACGACACGGCCCTCGCGTCGACGAACATCCGCGAGGCGAGCGCCGCCGGCCTGGGCGTCGCCATCAACCTCATCGTGGGCTACCCGGGCGAGACCGAAGAGGACATCGCGATCCTCGAGCAGTTCCTGCGCGACCACGCCGGCATGATCACCGAGGTGGTCAACCTGTCGACGGCGACCTTGATGGTGGGCGCTGATCTCGAAACCAACCCCGAGCGCTTCGGGATGATCGTGCTGTCGAACGGGCTGTCCGGAACCTGGTGCGACGAGTCCGGCGAGAACACGTACCGCGAGCGTCTGCGTCGCGCCGAGCGGATCCGCGCGCTCCTGGGCGAGCTCGGGATTCCGATCATCAAGTACAACATCGAGGAGGACCTGGCCGCGTACCTGCGCGGGCTCGGCCTCATCCTCGACCCGGCACAGCGCGAGGGGGTCGAGGCGGTCGAAGGCCGCCTGAGCGACGCGCAGCGCGCGCTGCGTCTCGAGCATCGCGACCTGCAGACCGAGCTCGCACGCCGCGACGAGGTGTCGGCGCATCTGCGGCGTGAAAACGAGCGCCTGCAGCAGCAGGTCCAAGCCCAGGGTGTGGAGATGGCACGTGCCGTGGAGCTGCTCGAGCACCGCGAACAGCAGTTGGGGTGGGTGCGGAGCCGCAAGGGCTGGCTGCTGGAGAGCCCGTTCCTCCCGCGCTTCGCGCTGCGGGCCGCGCTATGGCTGCGTGACCGCCTCCGCGGTCCCGCTCCTGCGCCCCGCGCCGCGCCGCTCGTACCGGTGGAGGAGCCGCGCAACGCGAGCTGACGCTCAGCTAAGATCCGTACGGCCACCAGCACCAGGACGGTTCGACGGCCCTGAGCTTCTCGAGTGCCAGTTCGACGCGCGTTCCGATACCAGGGATCAGCCGGGCGCGCATTTGGGTGTCGGTGAGAGCGTTGGTCCACGGCAGGCTCGTCACGACGGGCGCGTCCGACGCGGCGTTGCGCGTGAGTCGGTGTAGGAACACATTGGCGGCAAAGCCCGTGGCCTGTTCCGAGCGGCTGAGCTCCCCCCGGCGGGCAAGGACCTCGAGCGTGTCCACCGCGTAGCCCGCCTCCTCGCGAGCCCAGTCGGCGCTCGAGCGTTCGGCGTGCGCCGCGTACCACGCCTTCCAGTCCGCGTGGATCAACCGGTGGAGCGTCGCCGCGTCGAGCGCGGGGCGTCGCGAGGGGTCTGGAAACGCGTGCTCGACGGCGCGCGTGACGCGGTATTCGGGGAGCTCGAGGTAGTGAAGCGAGCGTGCATCGCGGTACGTCAGGCGCTGGAGCAGATGGAGGGCGGCGATGTGGATCGCGGCATCGTCACGCAGCAGCGCGTCGATGAGCGCCGGGATCGCCGCACGCGTGCGCACCGACGAGAGCTCAATGCCGGCGCGATGGAAACCGTCCTTCCACCAGTCGTCCATCGTTGCCGCGGCGTGTGCCGCGTGCCACGCCTGCCAGTCGGCGAGCAGCGCGCCGCGTTCCTCGACCGCAAGCGCACGCATCGTGAGGTGCCCGAGAAGCGCGTACACCTGCATGTTCCGCGCCCCGTTCTGCGCGAGCTCGGCGAGGATCGTCCCGACCATCGTCGGCTGCCACGCCCAGAGCGCGATGCCGAAGAACCTGCGCGCCACGGCGGCGTCGGTGGAGTTGAGGTGCGTCGCTATCGCGGGCAGCGCATCGCGTCCCATCGCGAGCAGGTGGGTGGCAGCCTCGCAGGCGGTCATCGGGTCCGGCGACGTCGCGGCGAGCCGCTCGGCCCAGTGGCTCGGGGGAAACTGGCTCTCGCGGGTCCCGGGCGTCGGCGAGTCCGTCAGTCCCATCGAGCGATCCGACCCAACCCCGGTGGCCGACGATGTGGTAAGCGCGCGCGTGTCCCGCATCCCGCTTGCGAGCGCTGCGGCGAACGCGACGAGCGTCGCCAGGGCGAGATCCTTCATCGTGTCGGCTCGTCGCAATCTCGCTCGCAACGTGGCCGGCTCATGGTGCTCCGGGAACCGAGCGGGCCCAGTCGACGAACGCGTTCAAGGTTCCGAACTCGCCCTTGGCCGGGACTTGCTCCAGGAACCGGTTCAGGATCGCCGCGCCTACTTCGGGAAAGGCGCGACTCGTCTCGGCCGACTCGTACGCTCCCGTCGCCGCGAGGAGGAGGATCGTCAGGCGCTCTCCATCGTGGCGCCAGACCTCGGGAATGCCGAGCGCTGCGTAGACGCCGAGCTTCATCGACGAGGAGTGCGTCACATCGACCTCGATCGCCAGGTCCGGGGGCGGGTCGAGCGACAGGTCCACGTCCAGCTTGCCGCGCATGCGAGGCTCGTGCGGGACGTAGTAGCCCTCGTCGGGTTCCAGACCCTTCTCCAGATCGGCTCGTTTCCACGTCGTGGATCCGGCGGACAAGATCGGAACCCGCCGAATGAGGGACCACGTTTCGACGAGACGGGCGAGGATGGTCTTGATGATCTCGTGGCGGATCAGTGGCGACATGATCTCGAGGCGTCCTCGGTCGTAGGTGATCAGGTGACGACGACCATCGCCTGTCTCGTCGAGGATTCGGAGGTAGGTGTCCCATCGAATTCCGTCGAGCACGACCAGCCCGACATCCGGCACTAGCGCCCCGGGCCCGGGTGTCGGCGGCGCTCCCGGTAGCGGCGGTGTCGCGGCGTGGGGTGTGGTCGGTTGCTCTGCGGTGGTCGTCGTGCTCATCGTCCCCTCCTGCCTATGGGACTATACCGTGAGCGAGGGACACGCGGCGTCGCCCGGCGGACAAGCGGCGGGGACAGCCCGACGCCGCGTTGAACCGCCGCCTCGCCGGTGCCGACCCCTGTCACTTCGGGGGCGAACCCGCCTCCCACCACTCGGGCGCCTCCGCCTTTCGAGCCCGCATCGCGTGGCGAGCGTAGCCCAACGCCTGGCGGAGATCCACGTCCGCCGTGTGCTCCGCGACCGCGTGCTCCAACGCGGGGACCATCGACGCGTCACCGATCTTCCCGACGAGGTGGATGGCGAACCCCCGTGCCGGGGACTCGCGCTTCGCGACGATGGCGAGCAACGCCGGAACGATCGCGCGATCCGTCGGTCCGACGCGCGCGCGCATGCACACGAACACCGTGGTGCGCATGGCGAGGTCGGGGCTCTCGAGGAGCGCGACGAGGGTCGTGAACCGTGGCGGCCGAAGGCTGGCGATCGCCTCGACGGCCGCGATCCGCACGGTGTAGAGCGGGTCGTCCAGGGCCGCGGTCAACGTGGGGATCCCGCGCTCGTCGCTGACATCGCCCAGCGCCCGGATCGCAATGCCGCGGCTCGATGGGTCCGCCGCCGAATCCGCGGCGATGCGGATCCACATCGGAACGAGGCGATGGGCGAACCGGCCGTGCGACGGCACGAGCAGCGCGAGGTCGCGACGGTCCCCGAGTCGCTCCATCAGGGCGTCCATGGCCTTCTCCGACCACGCCGACATGTAGCACAGCCCGCGGTGCCCGTCCGGGATCGCGCGCGCGTCGACGCGATCGACCCGCGTCGCGGCGACGAACAACGGGAGAATCGCCACGTCGAGCACCTCCGGGTAGTGGGCGACCAGCCCTCGCCACTCCTCGGGCCGGATCGCCCTCGCCGCGGCCAGCACGCCCTGGGCGGCAGTCCGTCCAACCCGCTGGGCGACCATCGTCTGCCACGCCGGTCGGGCGTGCGCGACCGTCGCGATATGCCGGAGCCAGTCGCCCACCCGGGCCTGGTGCTCTCCGGCAACGCCGGGCTTGGTCACGCTCACTCGATCGCGGTCGAGGAGCCACGGGTCGCGGCGACCGAACCCCGCTCCCCCCATTGCGCCGTCGAGGGCGTGGAGCGCCTCCGAGATCGCCCTTCGCGTGACCTCATCCGCATGCCCGTAGCGGAGGAGCGAGCACTGCATGGCGCCCGAGCAGACCTGCAGCAGCGACACTGCGCCGCTCAGCCTCTGGATGCCCGCGGCCTCGTCCAGCTTCGCGAGCTCCCTCGCCAACGCCCACTCGGCGATGCGCAGAACCGATTCGGCGGCACGCCGGCCCAGCTCCGTGTCGTCCCCGTCGATGATCGGGGTCAAGGCTCGCACGATCGCGGCCACGCGCTCCGCCGCGGACGACAAGGACGCCCTGAGCGCCGCCCGCTCGTCCGGATCCACGCTGAACCCGTCGAGCGTCGCGATCGCGGACAGCGCCGCCGCCTCCGCACTGACGCCGATCTCACCCAGCGCCTGCGCCGCCTGCTCGCGGACCCCCTCGTCCTCGTCCCGGAGCGCGCGCACCAGAGCGGGCAACGCGGCTGCGCCGCGATGGCCGAGCGTCCCCAGCCCCCGCGCCGCCGCGGCGCGGACCTCCGGATCGCCGTCCCCGAACGCGGCCGCGATCCACCCCAAAGCGGGCTGGCCGATCCGACCCAACACCGGCACGACCGCTCGGCGCACCAGCACGTCGTCGTCGAACAACGCCACGGCGAGCGCGGGAAGGGCCGGGGCGATGTCGCGATCGATGACCGCGAGCGCGCGGACCGCTTCCCACCGCGCCTGGACGTCGGCGGACCCGAGGCGCGCGACGAGCGACTCGAGGTCGTCGCCGCGAACCCCAGGCGACGCCACGACCAGGAGCGCACACGCCCACGCACGAACGACACCGAGATCGGTCATGACGCTACGCCTTCCGCGAAAGATCGCGTGCTCTCGGGCTCACCGGGATGTCAGCGCGCATGGGAATCGACGGACGCGACCGGCCGGTGGAGGAGCACGCCGCGTGCCCACAGCGCCTCCGCCCAGACCATAGGATCGGGCTCACCCACCGGCACCGCCGCCCGGAGCGCCGGGATCGCGGACGCGTCGGCGATGTGAGCGAGGAGGTGGATCGCGAGCACGCGCGCCGGTGAGTGCCGGCGCGCGATGATCCAGCACAGCGTCGCGACGTGGGCGCGGTCCGCTCGGCCGAGTCGGTCGAGGAGCACCGCGTAGACGCCGCGGCGAACCTCGGGATCCTCGTGCTCGAGCAGCTCGTAGGTGAGGCCCCACCAGGGCGGATCCAGCGCGGCGATCGCGCGCGCGGCCGTGGCGCGGACCAGCGCGTCCGGATCGTCGATCGCCACGCGGAGCGCGGCCGCGACATCGTCATCCCCCACCGTCCCGAGCGCGCGCACGGCGAGCACCCGCGTCCACGGGTCCCGGAGACGATCGGCGACCACCGGAAACGCCCCGGGGTCCGCGCGAACCGGCGGCTCGACGTCACGCCCCACCCTCGGCGCCATGAGCTCGAGGAGGTCGCGCTCGGCCGCGCGCGAGAGCGGCGGAAGCGCCGCGAACGCTGCGCGCGCCGCGTCCGACCACCCGGCCATCACGCGCAGCCCATATCGACCGCGCACGAGGAACGGACTGCCCTCGGCCGCGCGCGCGGCATGGACCAGCAGGGGCAGCACGTCGTCGTCCAGGCTCCCCCACTCGTCCGCAGAGATGGCGCGGACTCCGGCGCGGAGGCCCTCCACGATGCACCGGTCGAGGTGGCGTACACCACGGGCCGCCTCCGCGCGCCACGCATCGCGATACGCGAGTCGCGAGAGCACGTGGTGCGCCAGGTCGAGACGATCCGCGACCGCGTCGACCACGCGCACGGGTGCGGTGTCCGCCGTCGCCCGATGGTGCGCGATCTCGCCGAGCTTCTCCACGAGGGCGATGAACATCGCGACGACCTCGCCCTGGCACGGGTCGTCGAGCGCGGCGTGGCGCTCGAGGAGGCGCAGCGCCGGTCGCGCGCACGCACGCACCAGGGCCCGCGACGCGTCCGATCGCGCCGGGCTGGCCCGCGCCTGGACCGCCGCGAGTTGCCGAGCGATCCACGCATCCGCGCTGCGCTCGAGCGCGTCCACGTGCGCTTGGCTCACCGGCACGTTGCCGAGCTCGAGGAATCGCACGACGGCCAGCGTGGCACGGTCCTCGATCGCGGCGATGGCGCCGAACGCCGCCAGGGCGTGCTCGCGGACGAGGTCGTCCTCGTCGTCGAACGCCCGCACCAGTGCCGGCGCCGCCAGGGCCGCACGCCGCTCGAGGCCGCCCAGCACCTGGATCGCCTGGCACCGCACGTCCGGATCGGGATCGCGCAGCGCGACCACGAGCCACGCGACGGCCGGCTCGCCGATCCGCCCCAGAGCCCTCACGACCTCGCGGCGCACGAGCGCATCGTCATCGTAGAGCGCCACGGCGAGCGCGGACAACGCGGGAGTCGCGTCGCACTCCACCGCGCCCAGCGCCCGCGCCGCCTCCCATCGGGCTTGCGCGTTGGGGTCGCGGAGGC
>ORMF012257908.1_pt1 | contig 10021 bp, 8 predicted proteins | sample 1779871 | NCBI WGS metagenome assembly ORMF01 (sample SAMEA104232316, study PRJEB22302) | groundwater metagenome | biome: forest; feature: aquifer; material: groundwater | place: USA | collected 2011-08-07 | depth 5.4 m | reverse complement strand
TGCTACCGCAATAGAGCCTGCCGCAGAGTTCTACCGAGCTGAAGATTACCACCAGCAATACCTGGAAAAGAGGGGGCTTTCTACCTGCCATATATGATGCAGTTATATCTTTTTCTTGAAAAAAATGTTGATAGCCTCAGCGTAAAAAGCTGTCATCTTTGGCGCCATGTCCTTTGGGAAGCAGCGGTAGTACCTGTCCCATCCATATCTTTCATCTACAAATACGATTACCCCTCGGTCTGTCTCGCTGCGGATGCACCTTCCCGCTGACTGGAGAGCTTTCGTGAATGCAGGGAATACATAGCCATAGTCCCAGCCTTTGCCAAACCTCGCGTCATAGTATCGTATAAGTTCCTTTGTTTCGAGGTCAGGCTGGCCAAGAGGCAGCCCTACAATGATGACCCCACTCAGCAGCTCATCAGGGAGGTCAATGCCCTCGCTGAAGCTGCCGCCAATGACTGCCAGCAGGATTCCGCCTTTGAGGAAAGCAGCTTTGAATTCATTCAGGAGCTTCTGCTTTTCGTCTTTGCCCATGTCAGGATGCTCCTTAAACAGTAGCTTTGGTATTTTGCCGTAAATGTGCTTGTGGACCTCTCCCATGACTGTGTAGCTGGGAAAGAACAGTATGACATTTCCTGGTATCTCGCCTGCAGCCTTTGCGCACACTTCAGCAATTTTTGCATACTGCTCCTGGCTGCGCTTGCTAAACTGGGTAGTTGCTTCTGTTACAATTAGCGCAAGCCTGTTCTCCTTTGGCATGGGGTTCCTGTATTCCTTCAGCATTGTGCCTTCGGGAAAGCCCAGAATATCCCTGTACATTTCTGTTGGTGTAAGCGTGCCGCTCATCATTATGACAGAGTGCGCCTGTTTTAAGACATAGGAAGCTGCCATTGAAGGGTCAAGGCAGCCGTTGGAAACAATTATGCTCTTTCCTTTTGGGCCGCTGCTGCTTGAGAGAATGCGCGCATAGCCCTCGCCGCTTGCCTGCCAGCCTTCCAAGAATTCTGCAACGCTTCCAATTGAGCTCTGCTGCTCGCTTTCCCTCACTGTTTCAGCAAGGGTTGTCATTGTCTCTATCGTTTCTGCTAAATCATAGCCGCTGATTGCCAGTTGTTCTTCTGAAATAATTCTCTCGCCAGGCTCATGGCCAAGCTTGTTAAGGACAGCTTTTAAGTCCAGCAGGAACATCACAAGCTCCTGCTTCTCTGCCTTTTCAGCTTCCTGAAGTGCCCTGTCAATTATTAATGTTGAAATTTTGTCGGTGAGCATCTCTCTAAGCCTGTCAGGAAGGTTGTGTGCTTCATCAATTATTATGATAGCGTCTTCAATGCTCTTCCCTGATTTCCTTAGAAATGCGTCCCGTATCCGCGCGTTGAACAGGCTATTGTAATCTGCAATTATTAGTGAGGCTTCCTTTGAAGCATGTACCGCTGCCTCATAAGGGCACACATTGTGCCTTTTTGCAGCTGTGACAATCTCCTCTGAGTGCATTGGCTCGGAAGCAACCCTTGCGATTACAATCTTCGAGTCAGGAGTTAGCATGTTGCCTTTCTTGAAGTTTGAATAAAACTGGCAGCCGCCAGTATCAACAAGTGAAGTGCAGTAGTCGTAAAACTGCCGTGATGACAGGGCAGATACGTCATCTCTTGCGCACATGTGCTTCTTGCCAACAATATCGGTGACTGAGAAATCAGCCTTGTGCTGTTGCTTTATCAGCTTGGCTGTTTCAACAGCAATCGCGTGCTGCGTGTGCCTTGATGTGAGGAAGAAAACTGTTTTGTTTGCCTTCAGGGCGTATTCCAGCGCTGGCGCAAGCGCTGCAGCAGTCTTTCCCAAGCCTGTCGGCGCGTGCGCAATCAGGCACTTGCCATTGCTAACCGCGTCGTAGACATCCTTGATGAGGTCGTCCTGCTCTGGGCGTATTTTTTGGTAAGGAAATAGAGAGGTGGCTGTCATGAAAAAAGCCTAAAGATTAGCGTTTAAAATGTTAGCGGTCAGAAGCACTCAAGCCAGGGCAATCTCAATGCTAAGCTTATCGAAGCTGACTTCAGGCTTTACCTTCGCCCTTCCTTCTTCAGATTTTTCAAGTGTGACAAGCCAATATTCTTCAAGGACTTGTAAATCAGTGTTAACGCTTTTCAGGTCCCTGCCTAATATTTTTGCCAGTTCATAGACTGAATTTGGCGATTTTTTCTTTATTACTTTAAGCATCTCCAGCCTCTTTTTAGTCAGTACCCTCCTCAGGGCGTCAATGCTCTCGAATCCTATGCCTGATTTTGGAATGACCTTTTCACCCCGCTTGACCTTTCCCATTACTTCTGCAGCTTCTCGCAAAACGCTTTTCAGGCTTCTTACATTTATAACCACGTTTTTAACTTTCATCTCAATCCTCCTTGCCGTTCAACATCAACGTAAAAGTCCTCTATAGTTTTCCAGTAATCGACGTACTCGTATGGCAAAATCCTTTTCCCAATATGCTTGTGGTGGCTTCTGCCTTTAAACAAGTGTCCTTCAAAGTTGTCGTAGCCCACGAGTCTTTCACCATTTCTTATGCAAGCCAGAGTGTACGAGACTCCTTCAGGCTGCTTTTGTGACTTTGGCACTTCGAATATGTGAATTTCAATAATATCGCCATTGTTTTCCTCATGTTTGTATTCAAAAACAACCTTCGCCATATATGGTACACCATACCTCATATTTATATTTTTCTGGAAGAAACTGTGTTTTTCGCCAAGATAAGCCTTGTGGCTAAATTTATGGAAATAAATCAGCAATGCCGCAATAATTCCGGTGACAGTCTAAGGTTTTGCGTGAAAAACAGGATTTTATGAAAACGTTCCACCAAGCCCAGAAACTTTCCGACGAGAAATGGTAAAGCTTATAAAATGGAACCAATATAGGGGTCGTATGGCTTTCGATAACTACTTCATCATAGACGTTGAGACCTGCCCCATTGACATGCAGAAGCATGACGCGCTAGGCGAGGAAGACCGGAAGCAGCTGATTAACCCTATTGATTCAATGGCAGTAGCCATAGGCATAAGAAGAGACAAGACCGACACCATATTCTCAGGGAATGGCGAGAAAAAAATGCTTGAAGAGTTCTGGGCAGAGTGGAGGAAAGCGAGGGAAACCGGGGCGTTCATAGTCGGATTCAATGTGCTGTCATTTGACCTGCCATTCCTGGTGACAAGAAGTTTCATTCACCAAGTGGCAATAGCGCCGTTCAACCTCAAAAGCGTCATTGACTTGCGTGACAGGATATCAGCATACAGGGCGGGGCACACACGGGGAACCCTCAAGGAGTTTGCAGCCCTGCTCGGGCTTGAAACAATGGGAGACGGCGGGCAAGTGGCAGAGCTGTGCCGGACTGGAAACATTGACGGCCTGGTAAGGTACCTCAAGAACGACCTTCTGATAACAGATGAGATGTTCAAAAGGGCCAAGGACTTAAACATACTTGGAATTGAGAAGTGGTGATGTGTGAATTCATTAATTAGCAGCCAGCGATAAAAACATTTAAAAAGAATTTTTTAGGTTAGGAGTTAACAAAATGGATATTTGGTTCAAATATCAGTTATATTTTGGTAGTGTAGGCAATTATGTAAGATTAGAGCTGCCAGATAACATAGACATTCCAGGGATCTTAGAAAGCATAGCAGCTGCTGCGTTTATTGAACATAGAGTTAGAGTTGGTGATTGTACTAATCCTTCTGATGTTAGTGACAGGTTATCTGCTAGAGGCGCCGGGCTATCATACCGTCTCAGGACAAAGGGGGAGTTCAATCCAGCTCTCTTATATCAACTCAGCGCTGTTGGACCAGGACGGCAGGAACATGTGGACAATCTCTTAGGTCAATATCCTGTTTCGACCCCAAGTGCAATGCATTGAGCCGCAACAACAATTTTTAAATAGCTTAAAGTTACCACGCCTGCTATGACTGAAGCGAGCAAGAAATTTCCAGAACCTTCAATAAAAGAAGCCAAGTGGTCCAAGGAGCTGGAAAAGGGCGTTTACGAAAAGTGGAAAGCTGATGAGCCTTACAGGTTTGACTCTGGCAGCAGCAAGGAAGTTTACTCTATAGATACGCCTCCTCCTTACTTGAACACTCCAATTCACATTGGCCACGCGACGACTTACTCTTTGATGGACATGTTTGCAAGATACAAGAGGATGAAGGGCTTCAACGTGCTATTCCCTCTTGGCCTTGACAATAATGGCCTGCCGATTGAGATGGCTGCTGAGAAGAAATTTGACATTCGCTTCCATCAGTTGCCCAGGGAGGAGTTCCTGAAGAAGTGCAGGCAGGTTTTGGAGGATGCTGGCACGGCTTCTGTTGATTCTTTCCTGCGCTTAGGGATTGGCTTCAACAGCTGGAAGCGCGGGACAGCCATTGGCGAGGTTTACGAGACTGACAGCGAGGATTACAGGAAGCTGACACAGGAAACTTTCATAGACTTGTGGAACAAGGGGCTGATTTATGAGGAAGAGAGAATAAACAACTACTGCCCTGGCTGCAGGACAACGATTGCAGATGCCGAGATTGATTACGCTGAGGTCAACAGCAACTGGAACGATGTAAAGTTCAAAGTCAAAGAAACCGGTGAGGAAGTGGTTATCGGGACAACCCGGCCCGAGCTGATAGCGAGCTGCCGCGCGGTGATATTTAATCCTGAGGATGACAGGTACAAAAAGCTGGCTGGAAAGACGGCCGTAACTCCTGTTTACGACAGGGAAGTCCCTATAATGGCCCACCCATTGGCTGCCATGGACAAAGGCACCGGCCTAGTCATGATGTGCACTGCCGGGGACACGACAGATATACGCTTTGTCAGGGAGCAGGGGCTTTCAACTGTAATATCAATCAACATTGACGGCACAATGAACGAGAATGCCGGCTTCTTGAAGGGAATGAAGGTAAAGGAAGCCAGGGCAGCGATGATTGAGGAGCTTCAAAAGAAAGGCTTGCTTGTAAGGCAGGCCCAGGCAGTGCACAGAACACCTGTCTGCGACAGGTCCGGGGACCACGTTGAATTCATACAGATGAAAGAATTCTACCTCAAGCAAGTTGAGTTCAAGCAGGAGCTGCTGAAAATAGCTGGAAAGTTGAACTTTTATGCTGAATCAAGCCGGCAGATGCTGGTTGACTGGATTAATTCCATCTCAATCGACTGGCCAATCTCAAGAAGGAGGTATTACGCAACTGAGATTCCCCTGTGGTACTGCAAAAAATGCGCTGACGTGATTGTTCCCCAAAAAGGGAAATATTACCAGCCATGGAAAGAAAATCCTCCTATTAGCAGCTGCAAATGCGGCAGCAAAGAGTTTACCGGCGAAACAAGAGTTTTGGACACGTGGTTTGATAGCTCTAACACCCCTCTTTACATCCTGAAGTACAACCGCGATGGCGCTTTTTTTAGCAAGAATTTTCCTTGCACGCTGAGGCCTCAGGGCAAGGATATTGTTAGGACCTGGCTTTACTACACGCTGCTGAAAGGGTATCTACTGGCTGGCAAGGCTGTTTTTGCCGATGTTTGGATAAACTACTATATTGTTGATGACCACGGCAAGAAGATGAGCAAGCGGAAAGGCAATGTTGTTGACACCCACGATATTTTGGAGAAGTATGGCGCTGAGCCGTTCAGGCTTTGGGCAGCGGTTGAGGGCAACATAACAACCACTGATTTTCGCTGCTCTTTTGACAGGATTGACGGTGCTGGGAAAAGTATTGTCAAGCTGTGGAACATTGCGCGGTTTGTTTCGATATTCAAGATGCAGAGTGAAGGCAGCAAGCTGAAGCTGCTTCCTCTTGACAACTGGATAAGGCATGAGGTAAACAGCCTTGTCGCAGAGGCAGCGAAGGGCTATGAGCAGTATGACTTCCATAACCCGTCGCAGAAGGTTAAGCATTTCCTGTGGGAAACCTTCGCATCACACTATGTTGAGCTGGCAAAGAACAGGGCTTACAACAGCGACGGCAAGTTTAGCAAGGAAGAGCAGGATGCTGCAGTTGCAACTCTGCATTATTGCTTTGAGAGGCTGCTTCTCGTGCTTGCGCCGATAGTGCCAATGGTAACCTACAAGCTTTACAGTGACCTTTATGGCAAGGACGTGCATTTTGAAAAATTCCCTGCTGCTGAAGGTTACGAACTTGCTGGATTCACTGGCTTGGAGCTTGAAGAGCTAAATGGCGCAATTTGGAAGCTGAAGAAGGATAATGGTGCCTCGCTAAAGGCTGAAATAAGCAAGGCTGTGATTCCAGAGAAGTTCAAAGTGATTGAAGCTGATCTTAAGGCTGCCCACAACATCATAACGGTTTCTTATGGTAACGAGCTTAAGATAGCTTTGTAGTTATTGTTTAGCGTTTGCTTTTCTTTTCAGCGGCCATGACTGCTGCTGGAGTGCCTAGAACGAGAACTGACGAGCCGCTTTTGACTTTCATTTTAAGGGGCACGTCAACATCAAAGCCGCCTTTGTGCTTTACCCCTACGACAACAAGGCCGTGCTTTTCGAGTATTTGCGCCTTCTGGCGCCCTGCGAGCTGGCTTCTCTTGTCTATCTTCAATTCCTTCATCATAATGTCCTGCTGGCCTGGCCCGGCGCCGAAAAAGTTTGTAAGTGTTTCATCCTGCCCTTCCTGCGGGTTCAGCAGCTTGTAAACTCCAGAAATGATAATGCTAAGTGAGCCTAAAAGGATTGCCACTGTAAACAGCTTGCCCATCGGGCCGAGGCCGCTTGGTATGTCTGCGAGTGTCATTACAGAAACAGCCGACAGCAAGGCGTCCGGCAGTTGCATTCTTTCTATTACTATGAAACCTGTTGTACCAAGAAACAGCACAACAAGAAGCGAAACTAATATCTTTTTCAAAATAACACCCCTTTTTGCTTTCCTGCCTCTAACCATTACAGTATGAGCAGGGTTTATTAAACTTTTTGTTTCTGGAATATTGTCAGGCTACTTTCTTCCACCTTACACCTTCTGACGTGTCATCAAGCTGTATGCTTTTTTCGAGCAATCGCATCCGAATCGCATCTGCCTCTGCAAATTTCTTCGCCTTTCTGAGGCGTTCACGTTCTTCAATAAGCCCAATGAGCTCTTTTGGTAGCTGCTTTTCCTCAAAGGACATGATGCCAAGGACAGAATTTATGCGCTGTAGGAGTGCAAGGGCTTCAGCTGCCTGTTGCCTGCTTATATCCCTGCTGTCGAGGTGGTGGTTGAGGCTTTTCACGAGCTCAAAGACAGCTGCAAGTGCTTCGCTGATGTTTAGGTCATCATCCATTGCTTTTTCAAAGGCGTTGGCAGCTTCTTTCATCTCCTTCTTGATTAGGACGCTGTTTCTGGTTCCATCTGCATCCTTCAATTTTCGTATAAGCTCGTTCAATCTTTCAATCGCTGCTTTTGCCGCGTCTATTCCTTCAAATGTGAAGTTCAGCTGCTGCCTGTAGTGTGTTGATAGCAGCAGGTATCTTACTGCAACAGGGGAGTGCCCTTTTGCCAGCACATCCCTGAGCGTGTAGAAGTTGCCAAGTGATTTTGACATTTTCTGGCCATTCACAAGGAGCCATTCGTTGTGCAGCCAGTAATTTACAAATTTTTTGCCAGTAAATCCCTCAGACTGCGCAATCTCATTCTGGTGGTGCGGGAATATCAGGTCTATGCCGCCGCAGTGGATGTCAAAAGTTTTTCCAAGGTATTTCATTGACATTGCTGAGCATTCAATGTGCCAGCCAGGCCTTCCTTTCCCAATCGGTGTTTCCCAGAACACATTTCCATCTGCTTTATCATAAGCTTTCCACAGTGCAAAGTCCTGCGCGTCCTCTTTGGCGTACTCATCCTTCTTGACTCTGCCGGAAGCTCCTGCCTTCAGCTTTGCAGCATCAAGATTTGCAAGCTTTCCATAACCCTTGAACTTGCGGATGTTAAAATATGTTGAGCCGTCAGTTCCTTTGTAGGCAAGGCCCTTTTTGAGCAGGGCGTTTGTTATTGCCACCATCTCCTTGATGTGCTCGGTAGCTTTGGGATAGTTGTCAGCAGGTGCTATGTTAAGCGAGTGCATGTCATCAAAGAAAGCCTTCTCATATCTCGCTGTGAATTCCTTCAGGCCACTGCCTTCCTTGATTGAGTCGCGTATTGTCTTGTCATCAACATCGGTAATGTTCATGACATGGTTTACCTTGTAGCCCTTGTAGGTAAGGTAGCGCTTTAGCAGGTCAACAAAGACGTAAGCCCTGTAATTGCCGATGTGGGGATAGTTGTAAACCGTAGGCCCGCAGCTGTATAGCCCGACCTTTTTGCCCTTGAGCGGCTTGAACGGTTCTGTTCTTCTTGTGAGCGTGTTGTGAAACTGGAGCATTTTACAGCTATCCGTCATTACGCTTTTAAATCTTCTGGCACACAAAAAACGCGTGGTCTTTCTGCAGCGGGCTTAGCAGCCTGTAATCTTTCACAACAAATTTCTTTTCAAGCTCTTTTTTGGCTGCAAGGAATATTCCCTGTGGCTGCTGAAGTACGTCGATGCTTCTTGCTTTTAGCGCCAGCATCCCGTAGCCTCCTAGCTTGAGGAAAAGGTTGCAGTTTTTCATGAATATCTCCAGCTGGTTTTTCTGCGCTACGTCCTGGTAGACAATGTCAACAGCCCCTACGAGGTTGTAATAAGCCTCCGGGTGGTTCGCGTCTGCCAGTAGGGGGAGTATGTTTGTTCTTTTTTCTGCAACGAAAACAAGGTCCCTCACAACCCTTGGTGCTGAGTCAATTGCAAATATAGTTCCATCAGCCGCAATGTCCGATATAAATGATGGCGTGTATCCGTGTGCAGCGCCAAGGTAGAGTATTCTTGAATTCTTTTGTATTGGCAGCTGCGGCATGCCTTTTACTATGGCCGCGGCTAATTTGCTTCTTAGCGGGTTCCATCTTCTGTATTCTTTCCCGTCAACTGTTAGCAATTGCTCGTCAAACAGCTGCTGGTTCAGGATGTTATTTGTCGTGTATAGCTTTTGCCCTTCTGCAAACACTCCGTTGAATATTTGTTTCATGCTTTCCTTTGCTCCAGCTTTTTCTTAAGCGCGGCTGCAAGCTTGTCACCGATGAATTCGCCTTTGAAATAGTCCACCCTGACTGCAATTGAGATTTTGTCCGCGAGCAGCTTGGCAATCCTGCCCTGCTCTTGTTTCGCCGCTGATGTTACCAGCGGGTGGCTGTGCAGCACCCCTGCTTTTGGCGGGTGCTGTTTCTTGTCCTTGAGGTGCTTGAAAAGCTCGCGCTCAGCCCCGAGTAGCTGGATTGTTGATGCTGGCAGCATGGCGAGGTGCTTCAGCGAACCTGCTTGGGTGATAAGCTCTGCTCCTGTAAGGGCGCCTGCAACTGCCATAAGATTCGGGCAGTGCTTTTTCATTAGCTGCTCCTGGTAGCTGGCCAGGTGCTTGCGGCTGTCGTATGCCTGCTTTATCAGAGATGCGAACGCTAGCGTTTGGCTTACATTCGTTTTATCAAGGCTTGCTCCCATGCTTTCCTTTTCGCTTATTTTTAGCTTCTTGAGCAGCTCCTGTTTGCTGCTGCTTAGGATTTGGTTAACAAACTCTTCGTGGTCAGGCAGGCTTTTCGAGGCTTCAGGGCAGTAAAGCTCGTACCACTCGCGCAGCCTTTTGGCAAGCAGGTTTACGGCTTTGTTTATTTCGCCAATTGCAGATGATGCTTGGGCAATTAGGTTGTCATCGCTGACAGAAGCTGCAACTGCTTTCTTTGTGAAGCTGAGCATAAGTGTTCGCAGTTGGCCACTCTGTTCTCCTGCACAGGCAGCTTCTGATGCCAGCCCAAGCTTTTTTGCGTCCTGTGAAGCAGCCGCATTCTCCAGTTTTTTGCTCTTGAACCCAAGGACAACTACTGTTTTTCCTTGTGCTGCTGCTTTTTTCACTGCTGCTACTTCTTCAGCAAGCCACTCGTTTTTTGCCAGTGACTGAAGCGCTTTTTCAGGCTCGGATAGCTTTGTTTTCTCAAGAAGCTTTAGGCTGCTGTCAAAAGTA
>ORMF011859937.1_pt1 | contig 10021 bp, 12 predicted proteins | sample 1779871 | NCBI WGS metagenome assembly ORMF01 (sample SAMEA104232316, study PRJEB22302) | groundwater metagenome | biome: forest; feature: aquifer; material: groundwater | place: USA | collected 2011-08-07 | depth 5.4 m | reverse complement strand
AGGAAGTCCCGATCTGGATCGCGAACTTCGTCCTCGCCGAATACGGCACCGGCGCCATCATGGCCGTGCCGGCCCACGACCAGCGCGACTTCGAATTCGCCCGCAAGTACAACCTTCCGATCCGCGTCGTCGTTGTGGAGGCGGGCAATGAGGTGGTGACAGAGGGTGCCCTCACCAACGCGACAACCAACTACGGTCGGCTAGTCGATTCGGGTGAGTACACAGGGCAGGAAGCGCCGGCGGTCATTGCGCGCATGACCGCGGACGCCGAGAGGCGAGGGCTTGGTAAGGGTGAGGTGCAGTACCGGCTGAAGGACTGGGGCATCTCTCGCCAGCGGTACTGGGGCACGCCGATTCCGGTGATCTACTGTCCCACGCACGGAACCGTTCCGGTGCCGCTCGAGGATCTGCCTGTCGAGCTGCCGAAGGTCACGACGTTCACGGGCCGCGGCGATTCGCCGCTGGCACAGGTGCCGGAGTTCGTCAACGCAAAGTGTCCGACCTGCGGCGGGCCGGGGCGCCGCGAAACCGATACGATGGACACGTTCGTGGACTCGTCGTGGTACTTCCTCCGCTTCTGCGATCCCAAGAACACGGACCTGCCCTTCGATCCCGCGGCAGCGGCCTATTGGATGCCCGTCGATTTCTACAGCGGCGGCGTCGAGCACGCCATCCTGCACCTGCTGTATTCGCGATTCTTCACCCGCGTGCTTCGCGACGTGGGCATGGTCAAGTTCGACGAGCCGTTCAAGCGCTTGCTGACGCAGGGCATGGTGCTGAAGGACGGCAACGTCATGTCCAAGTCGAAGGGGAACGTCGTCGATCCCGATGACATGCTGGCGAAGTACGGTGCGGACGCGCTGCGACTCTACGTGATGTTTGTTGCGCCGCCTGAAAAAGAAGTGGAGTGGAGCGACGCCGGCCTCGAGGGCAGCTTCCGATTCCTTCTGCGCGTCTGGCGCGTCGTGGATCACTGGGCCGAGACGATTGGCGGCGAAGGCATGCCGCAGTGCGGCGACGACTGCACGGAGACCGAGCGGGCCTTACGCCGCAAGACCCACGAGACGATTCGCAGGGTCACGACGGACATCGAGGAGCGGATGCACCTCAACACCGCCGTGTCGTCGCTGATGGAGCTGGTCAACGAGCTCTACGCGTTCAGCGAGACCACGGCGCACGGGGGGCCAACGCGTGGTGACGCGCCCCTCGCCCGGGTCGAGCGTCCGCAGACGATGGCCGTCCTGCGCGAAGCCATCGATGCACTCGTGCTGATGATTGCGCCGTTCGCCCCCCACACCGCCGAGGAACTCTGGCAGATGCTCGGCAATTCGGAGGGGCTGATGAAGGCCTCGTGGCCGTCGTTCGATCCCGCCGTGGCGAAGGCGGCCGAGGTCGTCGTGCCGGTCCAGATCAACGGCAAGGTGCGCACACGCCTCACCGTCCCAGCCGACGCGCCGGAGGACCGGCTCCGCGACCTCGCGCTGGCCGATCCTGTGGTGCAGCAGCATACGGCGGGGAGAACGATCCTGAGAGTCCTGGTGGCCAAAGGGCCGATTGTCAGCATCGTGGTGAAGTAGGCATGCGCCTCCGTGTCCTTTATGTCCTTTGTGTCCTTTGTGGTGCGCTGAGCGCAGGGTGCGGCTATTCGTTGGCGGGCCGCGGGTCCTTTCTTCCACCAAGCATCATGTCGATCGGCATCCCGACCTTCGCCAATCACACCACGGTGTTCAACCTGGAGACGCTGCTCACCGAGAGGGTCCGGGCGGAGTTCATCGGCCGCGGAAAGTATCAGATTCTGCCGGAAGACACCGGCGTCGACGCGGTGCTCATTGGGGATGTCGTCTCCGTTTCGGTCGTGCCGGCCAGCTTCACATCGCAGCAGCTCGCGTCCCGATACGTGATTGCGATAACCGCCAACATCCAGTTGCGCGACAAGCGTGACAACAAGGTGCTGTGGGAGAACCCCAGCCTCTCGTTCCGGCAGGAGTACGAAGCGTCGAGCAGCGGCGTCGTCGCGGACCCGAACGCCTTCCTGAGCCAGGAAGCCAACGCCCTCGAGCGCGTGAACGCCGAGTTCGCCCGGACCATCGTCAGTTCCATCCTGGAATCGTTCTAGACGACGGTTCATCACGAAGATCACGAAGATGCACGAGGCCTTCTTGTACAAGATGTTCTGTGTGAGCTTCGTGGGCCTTCGTGTCTTCGTGATGAGCGTGGCACCGGAATGCCCATAGCCACTCCTTCCGTGGTCAGGAAGCAGATCGCCACTGGTCAAGTCGATCCCGTGTACCTCCTCCAGGGCGAAGACGACATCGAGAAGTCGGCGCTCGCCTCGGATTTTGCTGATCTGGTGGAAGAGGGACTCCAGGCGTTCAACGTCGAGCGCATTCACGCAGGCGACTGGACGACCGGTGATCGCCTGGCGTCAGGCGTCGCGTCAATCGTCGCTGCCGCGCGGACGCTGCCCATGATGGCGCCGCGGCGGGTTGTCACGATCAGCCAGGCCGACACGCTGCTCTCGCCCAAGCGGGAGAGCGAAGCCGGGGCAAGGGCGCTCGAGGAGCTCGAATCGCTGATCAAGTCGCCGGAGCCGCAGACGACGCTGGTGTTCGTTGCGGGGGCTATCGACAAGCGGACCAGAATCTTCAAGCTGTTCGACAAGCACACGACCATCGTCGCGTGCGGCGTCATCGAGGATCTGGCCGGCGCCGAGCGGTGGGTCCGCGCGCGGGTGGCCGCCGCCGGGGTTGAGATCGAGCCCGCCGCCGCGCGACTGCTTGCCGGGCTGGCGGGACCCGATGTGAAGCGCCTGAGGAACGACGTCGATCGACTGCTGCTGTATGCGCTCGGTCAGAAGCGCGTCACCGTGGACGACGTGCGCGAGATCGCGGGGCCGGCCGCGCTGCAGGACGACTGGGCCATGACCAATGCCATCGAGGCCGGGCAAGGCGGTGAGGCGCTCCGTCAGCTCGCGCTGATGCTTGATGCCGGCGCTCCGCCGGAGAAGATACTGGGGCAGCTTGGATGGTTCGTGCGGGCGAAATTCCAGATGGTGGCGCCGGCCGCACTGCCGGCCGCCGTGAGCGCGGTCTTCCGCACGGATCTCGACCTGAAACGCTCGGCGGGCGATCCCCGCATTCTTCTCGAGCGGCTCGTCGTCGAGTTGTGCTCGGGGAAGCGGCGCTGAGCGAGATGATCAACGCAGAGGACGCAAAGATCGCAGGGCTCGGCGTTGCTTGTCGTGACAGCGATTAGCTGCGGGCGGCGAGACGGGTCGACAGTCGCGACTTGTAGCGGCCGGCGGCGTTCTTGTGGATGATGCCCTTGCTCGCCATCCTGTCGATCAGCGAGATCGTTTCCTTCAGTGCGCCCTTTGCCGCAGCGAGGTCGTTGCCGGTGATTGCGGCGCGGATGTTCTTGAGCGCCGTGCGCAGCCGCGACCGGAACTGGCGGTTGCTCTCACGGTTCTTCAGACTCTGCCGATGCGCCTTGAGCGCGGATGCATGCGTGGCCACGAATCAGTAACCTCCCGGAACCCCTAACTGTAGCATCAAGCAGCGGGTAGCAGCTAGCGGGTCGAGGCCAGCTCCACGGCGTTGGACAGTTTCTGGTCCGTAAACTTCATGACCTCGCGGCCGTTGATAATCTCGACGGTTCGATAGATTCGACTCGCAGGCGCCTGCGGTTCGGCCGGGCGGCCCGCCGCCTGATTGACCAACGCCACGTAGTTCCGCGTCTCGCGATACGGCGGAACGCTCTGCCCGTGCTTGTCCACTGCGCCCGGTCCCGCGTTGTACGCGGCGAGGGCCAATTCTTCGTTGTTCTGATATCGATCCAGAAGCCGGCGGAGATATGCGACCCCGGCGCCGACGTTCTCGGTCGGGCTGAACGGGTTTCTGACGCCGAACTGCTCCACGGTCGCAGGCATGAGCTGCATCAGCCCCATGGCACCTTTGGGTGACACCGCGTTGGGATTGAAGGCTGATTCAACCTGGACGACGGCACGCACCAGGTCCGCGCGGACCCCGTTGAGGCGGGCGTGGTCCTGTATCACCTGGTCGTACCTGAGGGACCGATCCGGGGACACCTGGCGCGTGGTTCGGACGAGTTGGCTCTGGGCGACCGGGTACGAGGGCACGGCTGTCGCTCCGGGCCGTGGCCTGTCAGAAAGGACCAGGTTCCCGTTGCCGTCTCGCCACGAATAGATCTGGGCGTGGGCCGTGGCGGACACACCGAGCCACATCAGGGCGATATAGATGAGTAACTTTTGCAGAGTCAATAATTTACACCACACTGCTTGTTGGGGCCAACTCGTTTATCGGTTCGAGCAGTCCTCGACGCCACGATGGCGTAACATTCCCGGCGTGCGGAGCAGTGTCGGGGCCGTTGCACGGGAATTCGGCCGGATCGGGAGGGATTTCCATGCCCGCGGCTGGGTGCTCGGCACGAGCGGCAACTTCAGCGCCGTTTTGTCCCGAAACCCCCTCCGTCTGGCGATTACCGCCAGCGGGGTGTCCAAGGGCCTGATCCAGCCCAAGGACGTCCTGGTGGTCGCGGCGGAAGGGAAGCCGATCGGCAAGTCAGCGCCCAGGCCGTCGGCCGAGGCACTCCTGCACATCGTGATTGCCAGCACGCGCAGCGCGGCGGCCGTGCTCCATACTCACTCGATCTGGAGCACCACACTGTCCGAGATTCACGCCGCCCAGGGCGGCCTGACCGTCAGCGGGTTCGAGATGTTGAAGGGGCTCGAAGGCGTCACCACCCACGAGCACAGCGAGTGGATTCCCATCCTCGAGAACGACCAGGACATGCCGCGCCTGGCACGCAAGGTCAAGGCGGCCCTCACCGAGTTCCCGTCTGCCCACGCCTTTCTGCTGCGACGGCACGGGTTGTACACTTGGGGCGACGACCTCGCGCAGGCGACGCGGCACATCGAGATCCTGGAGTTCCTTTTCGAAGCCACCGGGCGACTGGAGCAATCTTCATGGCACTCGTAAGAATTCCCGACGAGCGACGCACGATTGAGCCGCCGCAGGCGATCGCCGAATTTCTCTCCGCCTACGGCATCACGTACGAGCGGTGGACGGCGCTCCGGCCCGTTTCGTCTGATGCGACGTCGGACGAAGTGCTCGCCGCGTACGCGGACAAGGTCGGCGAGCTCAAAGCGAGCGGCGGGTACACCGCCGCCGACGTCATCGACGTCAACCCGACGACGCCCGGCCTCGACGGCATGCTCGCCAAGTTCAGCAGCGAGCACTGGCACGACGAGGACGAAGTCCGCTTCATCGTCGAAGGCCGAGGCTTGTTTCACATCAGCCCGGTGCAGGGTCCCGTCTTCTCGATCGAGGTGGAAGCCGGCGATCTGATCCGCGTGCCGCGCGGCACCCACCACTGGTTCGATCTGTGCGCCGATCGCCGCATCCGCGCGATTCGCCTGTTCCAGGATCCGTCAGGATGGACGCCGCACTACACCGGCAGCGGCGTTGACGCCAACTTCCAGCCCGTCTGCTTCGGCCGCGCGTACCTGCCGCAGGAGTCGCCGCTTCCCAGCGTGTGACCGTTCACCTCCGCGATGCGCGCGTCGTTGTCCTGGACATCGAGGGGACGACGACGCCTGTCCAGTTCGTGTACGACGTGCTCTTTCCCTATGCGCGCGCCCACGTCGCCGAGTTCCTCGAGCGCGAGCAGCGCTCGGAGCCCTGCCGAGCCGCTGTCGCCATGCTCTCCGAAGAACGTGCCGCATCCGCCGAGTCTGAAGGAGGGCGGGCCTCGAAGCCCGCCGGAGGGAATGCGGCGATCGTCCAGTTCGTCCACCGCCTGATGGACCTCGACAAGAAATCGCGCGGCCTGAAGATGCTCCAGGGCCTCATCTGGCAGGACGGCTACCGGAGCGGCGAGCTCCGCGGAGAGGTGTTCGACGATGTGGCGCCGGCGCTGAAGCGATGGCATGGCCGGGGTTTGCGGGTTTACATCTACTCGTCGGGCAGCGTGCTCGCGCAGCAGCTGCTCTTCCGGACCAGCATGGCAGGCGACCTCACGATGTTTCTGGACGGTTACTTCGACACCGCTGTCGGACCGAAGATATCGGCGGACAGCTACCGCGCGATCATCGAGAAGGTCGACGTGGCGCCCGCGAGGGCGCTTTTCGTATCCGACGTAGTCGCTGAACTGGATGCCGCGTCAGCGGCGGGCTTCAGAACGGTCCTGTGCGAGAGGGGCTCGGGTTCGGGTCAGGTGGGGGCGCATCCCGTGATTCATTCATTCGCTGAAATCGTTGGTTGATTGCCGCGGGTGAGCCTGAAGACGTTGGTGCAACACTGGCTAGAGTCAAAGAAGTGCGGCGCAGGCGGAAGCTCGGTTGGTGTTCGACTGGCACAACGAGAAGGCAGGACTGGCCATGCCGCGTGAGCTGACGGGGCCCGACAGATTCGGGGGAGGAGCACTCCTGTTGAGTGGCATCCTGTTCGTCATGCTGGCGTTCCTGGACTTCCGGGCCGGTCCGCCCCCTTCGAACGGCGCCGAGATCCTCCTATGGAGGGATTCACAGGCATGCGCGTCGATACGCCAGAGGCCGCAGCGCTTGTCGTCATGATCTTCTACGGCGGCCTTCACGCCATCTATCTTCTTCTGGCCGTCGCGACCATCGTGCTGAGCCTGGCGATCAAGCGTGGCGCCTACGCAAAGTGGATCGCGCATTTCGGGTTGGCCACGGCTGCACTCGACATTATCGGATCCTATCCCTGGGCGATTGGGCCCGTCCTGACGCTCGTCTGTGAATTGTCTTTCGCTGGATGGTTCGTGGCGGTAGGCTCGCAACTGTTCAAGATGCGAGGCACTGCTGCCTAACCACGCCCTGGCTGGAGCGCAGGATAGGCGGCGTGAGCCAAAGCCGCGCTTCCCATTCGAGACGTTGGACGGCGCTGCGAGAGAAGGAGAACATCATGTCCAATTTCGAGCGAGTCATTCCTGTTCTGACTTACCAGGACATCCCGGCGGCTCACGATTTCCTCGTCAATGCATTCGGTTTCAATGGCGGTGGCGTACATCGAAACGCAGAAGGTCAGCCCATCCACGGCGAGGTCCATGTGGGTGATGCCGCGATTTGGCTTCATCGCGTCACGGCGGAACATCGGCTCACTTCCCCGCTGGCCTCTGACGTCGCGAATTCGGGTCTGTTCGTGCATGTGGATGATGTCGATGCGCACTACGAGCGGGCGCGCGCGGCCGGTGCGCTCATCGACTCTCAGCCGGTCGATCAGCCATACGGGCAGCGCGAGTATGGCGCTCGGGATCTTGAAGGGCACCGATGGTGGTTTGCCACTCCGGCGGCGATTCAGCGTCAGCGCTGACCACAGTGCGCACGAATGACTTCAGCCTTGCGTTGGGCAGGGAGGGAGCGGTAGACGAACGTCGCCGGTTGACAGGTCGACTGGTCATACATAGGATCGCGGCACCTCGCCTCGACCGTTTTCTCGCTCCAAGGAGCACTGCAATGCGTGCATCAGTGGCGAGTCTGTTGGCTCTTTCGCTTTCGGTGGTGTGTCCAGCTGCGCAGACCCGGACCGCCAAGACGTTGGATATCTATGTCGTAGACGTGGAAGGCGGAAACGCCACGCTTTTCGTGTCACCATCCGGCGAATCGGTGCTGATCGACTCGGGAAATGGCGGCGCGGCCGCGGCCAGAGATGCCGGTCGAATCATGGCGGCGGCCAAAGACGCCGGCCTCACGCAAATCGACCATCTGATTACCACGCACTGGCATGGCGATCACTTTGGCGGCGCGGCCGAACTCGCGGCGCGCATTCCGATCCGGAATTACATCGACCACGGCCCGAACGTTCAGCCGGCTGCCGGCACCGATGAATTTCTGCAGCAGACATATCCGTCGCTCTACGGCAAGGCAAAACACACGGTCGCGAAGCCTGGCGACAAGATCCCGATTGCCGGTCTGGACTGGCGCGTGGTGAGCGCGGCCGGAGAGATGATCAAGACGTCGCTCCCTGGCGCGGGCAGGCCAAACCCATACTGCGCGAGCTTCACACCACAGGAAATCGACAAGACCGAAAACGCCCAGTCTGTCGGGAACATCATCACGTTTGGGAAGTTCCGGGCCGCGCACTTGGGCGACCTGACCTGGAACAAGGAATTCGATCTGATGTGCCCGAACAACCCCATCGGCACGGTCGATCTGTTCGTGGTGTCACATCACGGCCAGGCGATCTCGAATTCGGCCGTGCTCGTGCATGCCATTCAGCCCAGGGTTGCCATCATGAACAACGGCACTCGGAAAGGCGGACAACCGGATGCGATGAGGATCATTCATTCGGCTCCGGGCCTTGAGGACCTCTGGCAGCTTCATTTCTCGCTCCTCAGCGGGCAGGAGTACACCGTGCCGGGACTGTTCATCGCCAACTCTGTCGACGATCCGCCAGCCGCCATGCCCGTGGCTGCGATGCCCCCTCCGCAACCCGGACCGACTGCGCCTCCGGCGCCCGCCCACAATGGAACGGCCTACTGGATCAAGGTGTCGGCACAGACTGATGGAACGTTCACCGTGACGAACGGACGCAACGGCTTCAGCAAGACCTACAAAGCCAGTCTCAGACCCGGAACCAACTAGGTTCGCGGCTCGCAGGTGAGCGCTGGTCGTTGGGCCGACAAGCATTTTCAGACATACGAATCGCACACAGTTGAGGAGCGCGTCATGAGCAAGCGAATTCTGGTGGCTGGAGTCCTGCTGATCAGCTCGGTGATTGTGGTCGCCCAACAGACTCGCGACCTCAATCTTCGCGGGGACCGGTTCAAACCGCTCACGTGGGAACAATTGACACCGGAACAGAAAACGATGGTGAACGACCTGCTGTCGGGCACACGGACCTCCCTCAATGGCCCCTTCAACGCTCAGTTGCGCAGCCCGGAGATGGGCAATCTATCCCAGAAGCTCGGCGAGTATCTGCGCTTCCACACGTCTGTGCCCCAACGCCTCAACGAGATGGCGATCCTACTGACGTCGAAGTGGTGGTCCGCTCAATATGAGTGGCACGCGCACAAGCCACTTGCTTTGAGTGCGGGCTTGAATGCGACCCTGATTGATGACATTCAGGCCGGACGGCGCCCTGCTCGAATGCAACCCGACGAGACAGTGATTTACGATTTCTCCGCCGAACTGCGAGAGCATCGCCGCGTCAGCGATCCAACGTTCAGGGCGGCGGTGAACGTGCTGGGGGAGAAAGGCGTCATGGACCTGGTTGCGGTGATGGGTTACTACGACCTGGTCTCAATGGTGCTCAACGTGGACCGCTATCCGTTGCCGGATGGCGTGTCGTCGCCCTTTCCGGAACCAAAGTAGAGGCTAGAGGCTGTTGAGTCCGGGGCCCTTCTTGGACAAGAATTTCCAGACACCAGGGCATGCGAGCCGCCCAAATTCACGATCCATTCGAGGGGGAAAGAACATGTCAATCGTTGCGATGTTCGAGGTGAGTGGGTGCAGCTCAGCCAAATACGATGAGGTCATCCGCCGACTGACGGAAATCGGTCAAAGAGTGCCCGACGGACAGATGTACCATATCTGCTACGGCGACAGGCAGCGCCTCCAGGTGATAGACGTCTTCGAGAGTCAGGCCAAGCTTGACGCTTTCGGTGCGAAGCTCATGCCGATCCTGCAGGACATGGGCATCGAGGCGAAGGCATCAGTCCTCGAGGTCTACAACATCATTGGGAAATAGGAAAGGCAATACCTGTGTTCCATTTCCGCCCGCATCCTTGGCATGGCTTGGAGGTGGGACCTGAGCCGCCACAGATTCTCAATGCGTACATCGAGATCACGCCATTTGACCTGATGAAGTACGAGGTCGATAAGGTCTCGGGGTATCTGCGAGTGGACCGGCCCCAGCGTTCCTCTGCCCAGCCCCCGACTCTATACGGGTTCATCCCGCGCACGTACTGTGACGACCGTGTCCAGAAGCTGGCGCCCGGGGCGAGACGGGGCGACGGCGACCCGTTGGACATCTGCGTGCTCAGT
>ORMF011587784.1_pt1 | contig 10023 bp, 9 predicted proteins | sample 1779871 | NCBI WGS metagenome assembly ORMF01 (sample SAMEA104232316, study PRJEB22302) | groundwater metagenome | biome: forest; feature: aquifer; material: groundwater | place: USA | collected 2011-08-07 | depth 5.4 m | reverse complement strand
GTGGATCTTGACGCTCCAGACCGCCGTGACCGCGAAGAGCGCGGAGCTGATCGCCAGGGCGGCGCGAAGCCGCTCGGGCGCAAACCAGGATGGGAACAGGTACACGATCACCGCCCCGAGCGTCATGCCGAACATGGCGATCGACACGGCGACGAAGGCGAGGTGATACCAGAGGGTAACGCTGAAGATCCGCGTGAGTAGGATCTCGAGCATCAGGGTCGCCATCGCGACCAGAAAGAGGGCGGCGTAGTCCCGTGGGCGCGCGGGTTCAGATGAGGTCACGCGCGGTAGTGTACCCGCCTTCGCTGTCTTCGCCGCCTTCGGCGACCAGCATCAGTTGGAGCCGTGGAGGGGCTGGTCTGCGCTGGGGCGCGTCGGGCCACGACGCATAACCGGCCTTCGGTTAACTGTCGACCCGGCTAATGCTTCCTATCGTCACAAAACGGAATGATGCTTTGAATAGGTTTCGAGAAATGACGGAGCAGTGGAGGCTCCGGTACTATCCGGTCTGGCTTCTGCGGCAGCGACGGGGGGCTCAGCTACGTTCGGCCAGGAAACTCAAGTGTGTGATGGCGCGCGAAAATGAAACCCGGTTTCATTCACGTCGACAATGCCAGCCGATGCTGACGTCCTGATCGTCGGGGGCGGTCCCGCAGGCTCGACAGCGGCACTCCTGCTCGCGCGCGCCGGCGTGCGCGTGCGCATCCTCGAGCGCGCCACGTTTCCTAGAGACAAACTGTGCGGCGATACGCTGAATCCAGGCACGCTGGCCCTGCTTGACGGCATGGGCATCGAGGAGGACGTTCGCGAACGCGCGCTCGCGGTGAAAGGCATGGTCGTGACCGGTCCCGGTGATGCGCGGGTGGTCGGCGATTACGGCACCGGCGTGCGGGGCGCGGCGATGACGAGGCGCGAGCTCGATGCGCTGCTGCTGGAGGCCGCGGTGAAGGCCGGCGCCGTGGTCGAGGAACGGGTGGATGTGCAGGCGCCCCTGGTCGCCGAATCCCGTGTCATTGGCCTGCGAACAGCCGAATTGGACGGCGGACGTGACAGAAGGGCGCCCCTGGTGATCGCCACAGACGGCCGCCACTCGCGCGTAGCGTTCGGGCTCGGCCTGTCGCATTTTGCCGCCCGGCCGAAGCGATGGGCGTTCGGAGCGTACTTCGCTGGCGTGGACGCTCTCACGGAATACGGAGAGATGCACGTCCGCGGGCGCGGCTACATTGGGATCGCGCCGGTGCCTGGCGGAATCGCCAACGTGTGCGTAGTGAAAGAGTGGCGCCGCGACGGCCAGGACGTCCGCGGACCCGACGTGATCGCAGAAACGGTCGCGTCAGAGCCGGACTTGCGCGGCCGTTTCCGCCATGCGGAACGGGTGAGTCCGATGACGGTGCTCGGTCCGCTCGCGGTCGAATCCACCGGAGCCGGGATGTCTGGATTACTTCTTGCGGGCGATGCGGCGGGCTTTATCGATCCCATGACGGGCGACGGTCTGCGCTTCGCCATCCGGGGGGCGCAACTGGCTGCCGAGGCCGCCCTGCGGGAGCTGGAAGACGGTGCTCCCGCATGCCACGACCTGTTTCAGGCGCGCCGCCAGGAATTCTCGGCCAAGTGGCGAGTGAACCGTGCCCTTCGCGCGCTGGTGGGATCGCCGCGCGGCGTGCGTTTCGCGTCGATCATTGCCTCGAACTGGAGCGCCCCGGTTGAGGCGTTGATCGCGTTCGCCGGCGATGTACCGGCGGCGACGCGCGCACGCTGAGAACAAAACCAAACCACGAAGGACGCGAAGATCACGAAGGCTCTTCGATATGACGCGGAGTGCACCGTGAAACTCACCACTGTAAACGTCTTCGTGCTTTTCGTGTCCTTCGTGGTTGATCTTTTCTGAGGTGCTTCAGCTCGAGCGGAGACATGACACATCTGGCCCTCGTGGCGGTCACCCTCGTAGTTGTCTATGTGGCGATGCTAGTGGAGATGCTCCTCTCGCGTGCGCACGAACGGGTCCTGCGCGCGCGCGGAGCGACCGAGCCGCTGGATGACGTCTACCCGCTGATGGCGTGGGCCTATCCTGGCGGCTTCGTAATGATGGCGGGGGAGTCGGCTCTTACCGGCGCGCCGCCAATTCAGGTGACCTTCGCCGGCGTGGCCGCGTTCCTCGCTGCCAAGGCGCTCAAGTACTGGGCGATCGCCGCCCTCGGGGAGCGCTGGACATTCCGGATTCTCGTCCCGCCGTCAATGCCGCTCGTGCACCGCGGCCCTTACCGCTACGTTAGGCATCCCAACTATGTAGGCGTCATGGGCGAAATCGCGGGCGTGGCGTTGATGGTCGGGGCCCCACTCACCGGCGTCGTCGCGTTTCTGGGATTTGGTGTGCTGCTGCGCCGTCGGATTCGGGCCGAGGAGCGCGCGCTCGGGTACCGGCCTTGCCACTGAACCCCGGCCGGCGCGCAAGGCCGGCATGTATACTGGCATCAATTCCATGAACGCTGATCGCTTGCACGGCGGCCGGCTGGCGATCGTTCTGCCGAAGGGACGGCGGTTCGCGGGGATCTGCGCGATGGTGCTCTTCTCCGTCGCCGTGCCGTCCGCTCAGGCTCCGAACGCCGACGCGATGGCATCCGCCGTCCGCGCGCTGAACCAGGGACAATTCGAGCAGGTCGACACGTTGCTCAGGTCGTCGACCGACCCGCGCGCCATTGCGCTCCGCGCCCGCGCGGAGATCGATCGCGGCCGCTACGCCCAGGCGGAAAAGCTGCTCGTCGGGCCGGCAGCCGCGTCACCGGCCAGCGACGCGGCCCTCGAGCGGGGCCTCCTTCAGCTCCGGCTTGGCCGCCGCGCCGACGCAACGCGAACGCTGACCGCCATCCTCGACCGGAGCGGCAACGCCCGGAGCGCCGCCGATTTCGTCAGGCTCGGCCTCGCGGCGCGGGCGCTGCGCGATTTCGACGACGCGAACAGCTTCTTCCGCGAGGCCATCTCGCTGGCCCCGGAAGACGTGGCCGCGAACACCGCGTGGGGCGAGCTGTTCCTCGACACGTACAACAATCAGGAAGCCGCCAAGTCATTTCAGCAGGCGCTCAGCGCCGATCCCGCGTGGGTGCCCGCGCAAGTCGGCCTTGCTCAGGCGGTTGCCGCAGAGAACCCGCCGATGGCGCGGCAGCTCACGGACAAGGCGCTCGCGCACAATCCCAACTACGTGCCGGGGCTGCTGTTTCTCGCGGAGCTCGATCTCGACGACACGAAGCGCCCCGAGGCGCGCGCCAGGATCGAGCGCGCCCTCAAGGTGAACCCGAACAGTCTGGAAGCGCGGGCGCTGGCGGCTGCGATCGAGTATCTGGAAGACCGCGTGCCCGCCTTCGACGCCGCCGCCAAAGAGGCGCTCGAGATCAATCCGGTGTACGGCGAGTTCTTCCGGATTGCCGGCGAGCTTGCGGCCCGCAACTATCGGTTCGAGGAGGCGGTCGCGCTGACGCGCCGCGCCATCGCACTCGATCAGAACGGCCCGCGGGCGTGGTCGGACCTCGGAATGCACCTGCTACGGACCGGCGACGAGCCCGCGGCCAGGCGTGCGCTCGAGACCGCCTTCAAGGCCGATCCCTACAACATCGTCACGTTCAACCTTCTGGCGATGCTCGATACCCTTGATGCGTTTGAGACCATTACGGCTGGCGACGTCGTGATGCGCCTGCACAAGGACGAAGTGGGCGTGCTGCGGGAGTACGCCATGCCGCTGGCGCAGCAGGCGCTCGAGACTCTGTCCAAGCGGTACCAGCACAAGGTGCAGGGGCCCGTGCTGATCGAGATCTTCCCGAAGCACGACGACTTCGCCGTCCGCACGTTGGGGCTGCCCGGGATGGTCGGCGCGCTTGGCGCCTGCTTCGGCCGCGTGGTCACGATGGATTCGCCGAAGGCGCGTCCGCCGGGCACCTTCAACTGGGGTGCCACGTTGTGGCACGAGGTCACCCACGTTGTGACGCTCCAGATGTCGGGCCAGCGGGCGCCGCGCTGGCTCAGTGAAGGGATCTCCGTCTACGAAGAGAAGCGCGCCCGCCCGGCATGGGGACGTGAGAGCGAGCTGAGCTTCGCGCAGGCGCTAGGACAGGGAGAAATCCTCAAGCTGAAGGACTTGAACGCCGGCTTCACCAATCCCGAGACGATCTCACTCGCCTACTACGAGGCGTCGCTCTTGGTGGAGCACATTGTCGAGGCCTTCGGCGAGCCGAAGCTGCACGACCTGGTTCGCACGTACGCCAAGGGGCTGGACAACGAGGCGGCGTTGAAACAGGCGCTCGGCCGCACGATCGAGCAGCTCCAGATCAGCTTCGATCAGTTCCTCGACAAGGCGTTCGGGCCGTTGCTCCTCGCGCTCAAGCAGCCGGAACTTCCGGCGCAGGGTGCGACGGCAGCGGAGTTGAAGGCGCTGATCGAGAAGCACCCCCAGAGCTTCGCGCTGCACATGATGCTCGGCCAGGCGCTTCACAAGCAGGGCGATGCCGACGGCGCCATTGCGATTCTGGAACGCGCGGCGGCGCTCGTGCCGGTGGCCACAGGTGCAGCCAGCCCGCATGCGGTGATCGCCAAGATTGCGATGGAGCGCAAGGACACACCCCGCGCCATCAAAGCGTTCGACGCGCTGATGCAGGCGGACCACACTGACGTGGAATTCGCCCGGACGCTGGCCTCGCTCGTGGCGCCGCTCGGCGACCCGGCGCGCACCGCGGCGGCGTACGCGCGGGTGGTGGAGGTCGACCCGTTCGATGCCGACGCGCAGGCGGCGCTCGGCCGCGCGGCGATTCAGCTGCGCGATGCCTCGACGGCCATTCGCGCCTTTAAGGTGGCGCTGGCGATCGGCCCCGTGGATCGCGCGACGGCACACTACAACCTGGCCGAAGCGTACGTACTGGTTGGTCAGATCGGCGACGCGAAGAAACAGACGCTGGCCGCGCTGGAGATCGCGCCGTCGTTCGAACGCGCGCAGGATCTGCTGCTCAAACTGGTCGACGGTGCCAATCGCTGACCCCGACATGCGCCGCCTTCTTCTGATTACGTTCAGTCTCGCGTGCGTGCTAGGCCTCATGACGCTCAGTGCGCAGCGGCGCGATTTCGACTTGAGTGAGCTCTTCCGACCACAGCCTCGGATCGGCGGTGTCACGGGGTCGCCGTACGACGGTTCCTTTCGCTTTTGCCGGTTACGTTTCCGGAATTCGCCGCAAGGTGACGGCGGTGGCTGGTTCGTGGACTACCCGCGAGCGGACCGGAACCTATCCACGCGCCTGTCAGAAGTCACCAAGACTCCAGTTCGTCTGGATGGCAACGGCAACCCACCCCATATCGTGGTGACCCTGCTCGATGATGAGCTGTTTCGGTGTCCTTTCATCATGATGACGGAGCCGGGAGGCGCGTACTTCGACGCTCGGGAAGCCGAGCAACTGCGGACGTACCTGCTCAAAGGGGGCTTTCTGTGGGCGGACGATTCGTGGGGGAGCTTGGCATGGGACTGGTGGGTGCGGCAGATTCAGAAGGCGCTGGCGCCGCACGAGTACCCGATCGTCGATTTGTCGATGGACCATCCGATCTTCCATTCATTGTTCGATATCGACGACGTGCCTCAGACGCCGAACGTTGGGCTCTGGGTGACTGCTCATAGGACGAGCGAGCGCGGCCCCGACAGTCCGAAGACCCCGCCCAGAGGCATCCTTGATCGGGAGGGCCGCGTGATGGTCTTCATGACTCACAACACCGACTTCGGCGACTCCTATGAAGAAGAGTCGGTCAGTCCCGATTACTTCAGGAATCACTCGATGACGGGGTACACCATCGGCATTGATGTTCTGTTGTACGCGATGTCGCATTGAAGCGTACGCTTCTTACGCTCGGTCCCACCACTCGACGCGCTGTCGCTCAGGCCTGCGGAATACGAGAACGGCGCTCACCCCGGTTACGAACCCTGCCACGTGCGCCCAAAATGCGATGCCGCCAGCCGCTTCTCCAGCCGTAGCCGAGGTGACCGAGCCAACCCCGCTGAGAAACTGCATCAAGAACCAGAAGCCGAGGAAAAAAATGGCCGGCACTTCCACAATCTGCCAGAAGACGAGAAACGGCAGGAGCGTCACGATCCGCGAGCGCGGGTAAAGCACGAAATACGCGCCCATCACGCCGGCAATCGCACCGCTGGCGCCAACCATCGGAACGACCGAGTCTGGCGTGGATGCAGTCTGCGCCAGCGCGGCGGCCCAGCCGCACAGGAAATAGAACGTCAAGAAGCGCCCGTGCCCCATGCGATCCTCGACGTTGTCGCCGAAAATCCAGAGGTACAACATGTTGCCGGCGAAATGAAGGATCCCGCCGTGCAGGAACATCGAGGTGGCCAGCGCTACCCAAGAGAAGGCCGCCGGGATCAGCCCGAAGTACAGAACGAAATCGTTGACGGTTGATCCGAGCGAGAGCTCGTACGCGAAGACAAGGGTGTTCGCCGCAATGAGTGCGACCGTGACGAATGGTGTGGTCCTCGACGGGATGACGTCGCGGAGGGGGATCATGGAAGGCTGCGGGCTACGGGCCACAGACTGCGGGTACTGTAACCTACCAGTGCAGCCGTGGCCGCCTGCAGTCGGCAGCCTGTCGCCATTCATGCTCTGCAAACACTGCGGCACCGAGATCGCCGAGAAGGCGCTGATTTGCTTTAAGTGCGGCACCGCGACGGCGGAGCGCCGGATTGCCCCGCCCGCCAGGCGGCGCCGCCGTTCCCGATGGCCCGTCGTCGCGATTCTCATCCTGCTGCTGGTGCTGCTGGCCGTTTGGTGGCTCGACCTACCGTTCTTTGACTCCTTCTGAGATGCTCTGAAGCGCGTCACCGACCCGGCGATCGCTGCCTTCCTTGACGGCGATGTCGCCGAGCGACACGATGCCGACGAGCTGGTCGTTCTCGACGACTGGCAGTCGCCGTACCTGATGTTCGCTCATCAGCTCGGCTGCTTCTCGTGTAGACATCTCAGGCGTTGCGGTCACCAGGGAATCCGTGACGATTTCATGCACTGGGCGGTTGAGCTGTCCATCTGCCACCGCGCGCACGACAATATCGCGGTCCGTCACGATGCCAATCGGCCGACCGTTTTCGACAACGGGCACCGCCCCTGTGTCCTCATCGCGCATGATGCGCGCCGCATCTTGAATCGGGTCGGTAGGCGAGACCGTCCGTGGGTTGCTTGTCATCACATCTCGAATATTCATGGGCTGCCCTCCAAATCTTCGTTTCGCTCCGACGCCCGCTCGGGCGCTTCGGTTCGATGGTGGTATGTGCGCGAGTCCGATGAAGCAAGACGCACGCCGGGCTGATGTGGTTGCCAGGCCGGCCATATAATTGCGACGTCTCCGCTTCGCATGTCTACCTCGCGCCATATGCTCTTCACCGGCCTCCTTGCGTTCGCGGTCTTCTGCATCGTCCAGGATGTCGCGACCGTCGCAGGAGCACGGCGATACGTCCGGCTGCAGCGAGAGGCGTTGGCGGGGCGAGGCCCGGCGGTGACAGTCGATGAAGTCATGGAGGCGGCGGTAGATCGGTCCGTACGGCAGGGACTCGTGTACGGCGGGATGACAGCCGCGATTGGCGCCTTGCTGGCGCTCCGCGCGAGACGGCGGCGATCAGGTCAGGAGCGGCCGAAGGTCCTACGCTGACAGCCGCTTCTGCAGCGTGTGAAGCGCCCACGCGCTGAAGAGAGCTGTCCCCATGCCGATGGTCACCAGCAGCGTCACCTTTCGTTCAAGGAAGCTGGCACCCAGATAGACAGTTGCAATTGCGAAGGGAAACTCGGCGATGCTGAGCGCGATCATGAACTTCGCGAAGGGGTACCGTACGAGTCCCAGCAAGTACCCGGGAATTTCGGATGGCACCGCCATCTGAAACAGCAGGACAAGGCCGAACGGCAGGCGGGCCGACATGCGGTGCTCGAGGCGTTCGAGCATCGTCACGGACACGAACCAGCTGACGACCGGCCGGCCGAGACCGCGGCCGACGCCGTAAGCGAACGCGCCGCCGAGCATCCAGCCGAGCCACAGCAGCGCCATAGTGACCGGCTTTCCCCACGTGACGACGGCCGCAGGAACGACAATCGCCGTCGAGAAGAACGCGAGCATCGCTGACAGCGCCGAGATGACCACGAACACCGACACACCAAGCACCGGGTGGCGGGCCATGATCGACCCGGCCGCCGTCAGCAGGGTGAGCAGGCCCTCATGAAGCGCGTCGGACGAGGCCGCGACCGCGAGGCCGGCGCAGACCAGCGCCAGCACCAGTCCGCGACGCCAGGCAGGGGGGAGGAGTTCAGCCAAAGGTCACCGATGTTCCACGAGAGAGTTGCCGTGATGTGCCGGTCGAGCTATCTGGATTGGGCGACTCGCTTTTCGATGTGGGGCAGCGCCTCCAGAACGACGTCGCCGACGATTTGCAGGCTGCGTGCGGTCACAGCGTCGAGCGTGTCTGCCGGCGTGTGCCATGCGCCGTAATTGAGATCGATGATGTCCACGGACGGTATGCCGGCGGCGAGAAACGGAAAATGGTCGTCTCCGCCCACCGTGAAGTCTTCCTGAAGGAAGTACCTGCCATAACCAAGGCGAGCCGCGGCGCCCCAGATGATGTCGGTCAGCCACTTCGTGGAATTGGTCTCACGACGAATCGTGAGGTCGCGGTCGCCGATCAAATCGAGGAGCACCAGCGCCTTCAGGGTCGCGAGCGTCCCGCCCCGCTTGGCTGCCTCCACATAGTGCCGGCTGCCATAGGTATTGTCCGGGTCCTGCCAGTCCGGACGCACGGCTTCCTCGCCGTCGAAGAACAGCAGTTCGATTGTGAACTCGTTCTTGCGCCCCTTGAGGACGCGTCCAAGCTCCAGCAGCGCCGCGGTGCTGGACCCCCCGTCGTTGGCGCCGACGAATCGGAACTGCTGGAACAGCTTGGTGTCGTAGTGGCTGCCGAGCGCGATGCGTTCGGGCCGGCGGCCGGGAATAGTGGCGACGACGTTGACCATGTTGATCGGACCGATCGGCGTCTGGGCCACGAAGGCCTGCTCGCGCGCCTCCATTCCCGCGGCCTTCAGGTTGTCGATCAGGTACCGGCGGCACTGCGCAAGGGCGGAGGATCCCGCTGGCCGAGGACCGAATGCGACCTGCCGGCGGAGGTGTTCCCACGCCTTCGAGCTGTCGAATGACATTGCGGCTCCGGCGGTCGGTTTCGTCTGTGTCTGGCCGGCTTCGGGCTGCGCGCCGGCGCAGGCGATCAGCGCCAGGACGCACGCCGCCGCGCAGGATCGAGCCATGGCCTAGCGTTTCTCGCGCGGCACGTAGTCGCGCCGAGCGTGTCCCAAATAGATCTGCCGGGGACGCGCGATCTTCTGTTCGGGATCGAGGAGCATCTCCTCCCACTGGGCAATCCATCCGACCGTGCGGGCGAGCGCAAACAGCACGGGGAACATCGCCGGGGGGAATCCCATCGCCTGATAAATCAGCCCCGAGTAAAAGTCGACGTTCGGATACAGCTTGCGCGAGACGAAGTAGTCGTCCTGCAGAGCGATGCGCTCCAATTCCAGGGCGATATCGAGCAGCGGGTTCGTTCCGGTGACCTTGAATACTTCGTCAGCCGTGCGCTTGATGATTCTCGCGCGTGGATCGTACGACTTGTAGACCCGGTGACCGAAACCCATCAGCCGCCCCTCGCCCGCCTTCACATGTGTGATGAACGCCGGGACGTGATCAAGCGACCCGATTTCCGTGAGCATCCGCAGCACCGCTTCGTTGGCCCCCCCGTGTAGAGGGCCTGACAACGCCGCCACGGCGCCCGCCATCGACGAATACGGATCCGCGTGGGAGCTCCCGATCGCCCGCATCGCACTCGTGCTGCAGTTCTGCTCGTGGTCCGCGTGCAGGATGAACAACACCTCGAGCGCCCGCTCCAGGATGGGCTGGGGCTCGTAGCCGCGGTCCGTGTCGCCGAACAGCATCGCCAGGAAGTTTCCGGTGAATCCCAGCGCCGCG
>ORMF010125665.1_pt1 | contig 10023 bp, 7 predicted proteins | sample 1779871 | NCBI WGS metagenome assembly ORMF01 (sample SAMEA104232316, study PRJEB22302) | groundwater metagenome | biome: forest; feature: aquifer; material: groundwater | place: USA | collected 2011-08-07 | depth 5.4 m | reverse complement strand
TGGATTCCGGGTCAAGCCCGGAATGACAAACGGGGCGAACCCGTAATTCAGAGTATGCCCAGTACAATCACGGGCAACAATACTGAGCGCACTGACAGTCGATGAATACTACAACCAGCATGGTATGATATCTCTAATAGCGAGTACTCTATGTATTTGCCCGTAGCTGTACTGGGTATGCCCATTCAGGAAATAAAAAAGGAAAAAACGATGGCTGAGCACGTTTCTCCGTTTTCTCATGAATCAGCAGTGAATAACTACGCCTTTATTGATAGTCAGAATGTCAATCTGGCGATACGGGCGCAGGGTTGGATTTTGGATTTTAAGCGGTTCCGGGTATATTTGACTGAAAAGTATAAAGTGAAAAAAGCGTTTTTGTTTATTGGGTATGTCGAGGGCAATGCTGATTTATACAAATTCCTGCAGGAATCAGGATTCATTTGCATCTTTAAGCCAACACTACGGTATCCGGATGGAAGCACGAAAGGTAACTGCGATGGCGAGCTGATACTACAATCCATGATCGAATATCCGTATTATAACGGAGCCGTCATCGTTACCGGCGATGGCGATTTTCACTGTATCGTAAAATATTTATTAGAACAGAAAAAATTGACTGCCGTGCTCATACCAAATCGTTTCAAGTATTCCGCGTTACTTAAATTTCGCATCTTTCGCCCATATCTCCGTTTCATGAATGATTTGAAAGATTTGCTGTCGTATAAGAAAAAGGCCCCATAAGGACGAAACCTTATAGGGTGATCTTTTCCGTTGGTGATACAACTATCATAGCATGGTATAATCAGAATGTCAAGGTAAAGTTAACAAACGGCGGGTGACCCCATTTCCATTACTCTCGTTTCTATGTTTCAAAATCCGTCATTCTGGCTTGGCCAGAATCCGACGGTCCCAATTTCGTTAGATTCTGGCCAAGCCAGAATGACGCAATTGAGTTTTGGAATGAGTTCTCGAGTATGCCCATTCAGGAAACAAAAAATGAAAAAACGGTGGCTGACTCTGTTTCCGTAATTGTAAAAAATGAACATATGTACAGTAACAAAAAACAGAAGATCGCTTTATTCCAGGGCAAGCAGATCCGTCGCCATTGGGACGACCAGAAAGAACTTTGGTATTTTTCGGTTGTTGATGTCATAGCGGTTATAAGTGGAAGTGTTGACCCGAGAAATTATTGGAAAGTCCTTAAAAATAGGCTAAAACAAGAAGGCAGTGAGTTGGTTACAAAATGTAACCAACTGAAAATGCGATCCTCCGATGGCAAATATTATCTTACGGACGTTGCTGATACAGAGGTTTTATTGCGTCTTATTCAATCAATCCCTTCACCCAACGCTGAGCCGTTTAAGCTCTGGCTTGCGCGCGTGGGGTACGAACGGCTGGAAGAAACAGCTGATCCAGAATTAGCAATCAGTCGCGCATTAAGGACCTATTTACAAAAAGGCTATAGTCCAGAGTGGGTCAATCAAAGGATTAAAAGTATAGAAATTCGTAAGGCATTGACGGATGAGTGGGAAAAACGAGGCGCAACGGAAGGAGTTGAATTTGCAATTCTCACCGATGAGATCACAAAAGCATGGGCAGGTCTTACCACGAAACAGTATAAAAATTTAAAACAATTAAAGAAAGAAAATTTGCGAGATAATATGACGAACCTAGAGTTGGTGTTGAATATGTTGGCCGAGACAGCAACAACAGAGATATCGGGGCGGCGCGAACCCCAAAGTTTTGATGAAAATAAAAAAGTGGCGAAAGAAGGCGGAACGGTTGCGGGCAATGCGCGCAAAGAAATTGAGTCTAAGACTGGTCGAAAAGTCATTAGCAAAAAAAGTTATAGAGCACCTTTGCCGCCCGACGTCATTCCCCCGAAAAGGGGGATCCAGAAATAAAAATAAACAAAAAAGTTTCATTTTATGTTTTTTCTGGATTCCGGGTCAAGCCCGGAATGACAAACGGGACAAACCCGTAATCCCAAAATATGCCCATTCAGGAAATAAAAAAGGAAAAAACGATGGCTGAGGGCGATTCCCTCAGGCGACTAAAAAAACTTTTTTTAGCGGTTTTTGTTGTTGCAATGTTCGGTCAGCTGATACCCGATGTTGTGTTGGCGCAAACTCCTACTCGGCCTCCGGCATTTGGAGATCCGGGAACAAGGCCTTATGACTTTACAGAGGGCTACTATTATAACTACTACCCTGATCCCGCCGCAAATCTTAATAGAGAAGTGTTTTTTAGAACGAATTCTAATGAAGAAAAGAAATTTTTACAAGAAAATCCTACTCTAAGAACAACCGGTGGGGGGATATGGCGCTATAACGATCCTGCAAGGCAATTAGCGTACGAGTTAGAAAAGGACCCGGTGCAGTATGCTGATTATACCGTTCTGATGCCCGATGGCACTACGAGAACTTTAGATAACTTTAATGATATCGATGCATTTTTACGACGATACCCCGGAGCAAAAGTGACGTCACGTACGGACGCGGTTACGTTACGATTTAACAACGCAAACATCAACAGGAATATTCCCTTCAAATTAAATCCTCTCCCCGGCATTGGTCAAGAAGCTCTTACACTCCTTCTCACCGCCATTTCTTTAATCGTCGGCCTTTTGTTGTGGCTGGGTTCTGTCATCGTTGACGCGGTGTTTGTCTTTATCGTTTCAATCTTGCTCGAAATACTAAAATTTAACCACTTTACAGATGTTGCCCAATTAGTGGAAGTATGGAAGATCATGCGCGACCTTTCGAACATGTTTTTTATTGTTATTGTTATTTTTATCGCTTTTGGCACCATGTTGCGGCTAGAGCAATACGAATGGAAACATCTTTTGCCCAAAGTGGTGTTAGCGGCTCTTGCTATTAATTTTTCACGGACCATTACGGGTTTGCTGATCGACGTCGGTCAGGTGGTGATGCTGACATTTGTCAAGGCAATGGAAGGGGCGGGAGTTGGCAATTTCCAGCACATGTTTTCGGTGACGAAGAATTTATTTTTCTTGGCAACGGGGGGGAACGCGCTTGCCGGGATCCAAGGTGTCTTGACTGCAGATGCGACGGGGTCGTTATTTATTGTACTCTCCATTCTACTTTCGTTTGGATACCTGGTGATTGCCACAACAACCATGGCGACATTCTTGGGCATGCTGGTATTCCGGATCATCGCATTATGGATGTTAGTCATTTTTTCGCCGTTAGCGTTTGTGATGAGCGCATTTCCCCAAGGCGAGGACTATGCGCAAAAATGGTGGCAGCAGCTGACCGCGAATATTATCGTTGGGCCAGTGTTGGCATTTTTTCTTTGGGTTGCACTTCTGTTTAATACCGAATCAGTTCAAAATGCAGGCGGTGCGGGTGTTGCGGGGGCAGCGGGTGGCAGTACCGCAACGGGGTTGGCGAGTCTTGTCGAGATTGTAAGCGGAGCAAAAAAATGGCAAGAGCTTGTATCAGTTCCATTACTCCAGGTGGGAGGCGCAAGTGATTTTATGGGGAAAGCCCTAGACCCAGCAAATTTCATCACCATGCTCATGAGTGTCACCATTCTTTCTATCGGCATGGCCGCGGCGCAAGAACTTGGGTCTGCCGGCGCGGAAATGGTGAAGGAAGGCGCGGAGCACATCAAGGGCGCTGGCAAGTGGATGGTTGGCGGGGCATTTGGCGCCTACGACCGGACCATGGCCGGGCTTGGCAAGACTGTGACCAAAGAAGACAGCGGCTTCAAGCAGGTGATGGGGTGGATTGCCACCGCCAACAGCTTGAGATCGGTCAAAGAGGGGTACACCAACTTTCGGCATCAACAAGAGCATGAAACGTATACCGGATCCACCGGCAAGGTGCAGGATATGCTCCATGCCAAGTTTAATATGACCGGCTGGGCCGGCGGGGGACTCCGTACAGTAGCCGATAAACTCGATGAAGGCGTTGATGCGAAAGTGAGAGAAATCGAGCGTCAATTAGCTGACCCCACAGTTATTCAGGATGAAAATGAAAAGAAGAAATTAAATGACCAAAAAGTCGAACTCTTAGCCAGCAAACAGAATTGGGCCTGGATGCGCTACGAAGGCATTTCCGGCCGCACTGGCGGGGTGTATCAGAAGATGGAAGAAGAAAAGGGGATCAGCGAGCAATCGGGCGCATATACTGCCACAAACTTTACCGCTGAACAGCTTTCGAAAATCTTCCGGGAAAATGTCGGTAGCGGCAATGTACATGTGCTCCAAGGCCTGATCCGTTCCATTATCACCGGCAACAATCAGGACGATCTTTCCCGTGTGCAGTGGCTCAATGAGAATAAATCATTCTTGGGTGATGATGAGGTGGGTATGCGTCTGAAGAGCGAAATGCAAAATGCGGTGGTCAACATTCAAAGTCAGAATGCCCTCCGCGACAAGCAGAGGAGCGCTGGCAAAGGAGACCCACGTGATTTTAACTATAAACGATGGGAAGCGGACACGGTGACTGAGGAAAATCGTATTAATGCGAGCGACTTAACACCAGAAAAAAAAGTTGAGGAGATAAACAAGATGAAAGTCGAGCGGGCGGATGACGCAAAAAGCATCTTTAATAACGATGCGGACCATACGGTGAAGCCAGAAGCAGCCTGGATGTTCGAGGCGTTGAAGTCGACCACAACATTTAAAGAATATAATGAAAAAGATCATGCATGGAAAGACGTCACAAAAGAAAAAGTTGCCAGCATTGCTTCGCAAGGCGGTGTGCTGGCCCAAATGGAGCAAAGAGGTGACGCTCTGAGCAAGGCCTTCCTTCGTGGTTTCAAGATGACCAAAGCGGAGATCGATGAATTAGTGCCCCCCATGGGCACATCCAGCAAGACCAAAAAGTCGCTCCAAACTCATTTATCGCTTGATGAGCAACTTTCCAAAGGTCAACATCAAACACCAATAAAGGTGATGCTGGATGCCATGCCTCAAGAAACAGTTCAATTCCAAGGCAGCATCGTCACCGTGAATCAAATATCGAACGGAAGCTATAAAACGTTGGATGAGGAAGAGTATGCGGAGCTTAGAAGATTATTGCTTAACAAGTATGTTACAGGGCAGCACGGTCGGCCATCGAAAGGTGATAATTATGGTCAACAACCCGGGACTCCAGAAGGCGAAGGAGGAGAAGGCGCCGAACACTAAATCAAGGCATTATTCATCAATGACATATGGCCACTGCAACCCAGAACAATCCCAACGCGTACGATAAAATGAAACAACAAGCTGTTATCAACCAGTTGTTGGAGGGGGAGTTAAAGGATTCGAAAAAACGAAAAAGCGCTGAGGGGTTGATGAATCATCTCGATTTTGCGTTGATGTTGCGCGATGAGGCCATGGCTGGTATTAGTGATGCCATTAAGGCGGAATCGGCCAACGATTTCTATCTTACCGCCGAGGCGGCCAAAAAACCCAGAACGCTCGGGATCAGTAAGATGGACGATACCGTCATGGTCGCGATGTGGTTTGACGAAATGGTCTGTTATGCCAAACCCGGCGGCGGATTCCATAATTGGTGGGATGAGGATAATAAGCCCCCGAAGGGGAGGGAAGGAAAGTTGCGCCACGGAGTGGATTGGAAAACTGCGCGTTTGCCATTGCGCAGTAGTCAATCTGTCGGCCCAGCGGAAATCGAAAAATTTGGAAACGAAGAAGAAGCGCGGAAAGCCGCGTGGGAGCAGGCGGCCAAAAATTATGGGCAGAATACCATTTATAAAATCATGCGCGGGGACTCGGAACAATGGGCCGGAGGATTCGAGCCCGCCGTGTTTTTGGATCAAAAACCCGCCGGCAGCGATGATCTGGGTTCTCCGGACCTTCATCTGTTGTATCTGGAGGTTGCAAAAAAGCAGTTAGGCGACTTAACAGAAAAAATGATTGCACTGCGGCAGAAGGGAAAACCATTGTCTGACAATGATCAACAACTGCGAACCTGGTTGGTGGGGCATATCAAGCGGATCATGGCGGCAGATATCACACGCAATCATGCGCAGTTTTTGGGCGACGACTGGCGCAAGCGGGAAGTCAAAACAAGCTTCCGTGGGTTTAGCGGGGTGGGCAGGGAAATTTATCAAGGTGTGCAGCCGCCGATTGCGCGGGCGCTCTCCAATTCCCGGCGCCAGCAAGCCCGTATGATGCGCATTATCGGCATTGAGATTGATGAAGACGGATCCGAGCCAAGCCCGGATTCTGTGGTGTATTCCAGAATGAGCGAAGCATATGACATCAACCCCATTCTCACCGATGCCATTCTCACTCGGTCTGGAATGAATGTGAACAAACCGTTTATCGAGGAAGTTAAGCATCGCCTGAATGAATGGAGGGAAATGCATGGACTACTGCCCATCGAGTTGAATCCCACTGCGGACTTCCGTGGCGGGGGTCCACAGCAAGAACAGCAGAAAGGCAAGAAAGGCGAAGAGGAAGAAACCCCCGAAGAAATTGAAAAGAGAGAAGCGCAGGAAGCCAAGCGCGCGGAATCCGATGCCAAAGAAGAGGAGAAAAAGCGCGAAAGCTTTATGCTCGACTATCCGCCGCCGGGTGCTGATCACCGTTCCATTACTCGTGACGCTTGGAATAATTTGGGCAAGGGCAAACGGAAGGATGATTGGATTGACTACTACCAAGGCGGAAAACATTGGGACATCATGGGCGATGAATTTGAAGACATGATGAAAGAAGTGATGAAGTTCTGGAAGGGCAAAAAAAGTTCAGCCACCTACGGCGAAAACTTTGATCTGGGCGTGTAACAAGGCGGGTAGGAGTGTAGGATGGTAGGACGGTAGAAACAACACACATCAACTATGGAAATCCATTCATATCAAGATTTGATTGTATGGCAAAAATCCATTGATCTGGTGGTTGCGGTGTATGATCTCACTGATCAGTTTCCGAAATCAGAAATTTATGGCATAACATCCCAGATGAGGCGCGCAGCCGTATCAATTCCTTCAAGCATTGCAGAAGGACGGCGGAGAAGCAGCACAAAGGATTATCGACATTTTTTAACAATATCATTTGGCTCTGGTTCAGAATTAGAAACACAAATCGTTATTTGTAAACGGCTTAAATTTGGAAAAGGTCTCAACTATACGACTGTCGATCAGCTCTTGAATGAGGTAATGAAGATGTTGAATACAATGGTGTATAATATGCGAGACGAATCCTAACATCCTACCCACCTACAGTCCTATCATCCTACCGTCCTACCTTCCTATCTTCCTACCCTCCTACTTATGCCCGTTATCTACGCGTATTTACTAGAGGAAATCCGTGAGCTCAAACTCGAGCAGTTCAAGGATGAACTGGCGATCGAGCGCTTGAAGGTGTTCATGGACGATACCCAAGACGCTAAGGACTGGGGTGATGCCCGGGGGTTATTGTCGATTTTTGACGTCAAGTTTCCGGAGCTCTTAGACCCCACCAAAACTGGATACGAATTGGCCAAGGAGTATCGCGCGCTCTGGGCGCGGTGTGTGTTCATGAGCTTCCCCGGGGTCAAGAATGAACAGCTCGAGCTCCTATACCGCGAGCATGCCTTGGACGTGTTTGAGCATTTGGACGATCCGCGTTTGATCATCGACGAGCAGTTGGCATTGGTGAGCTATTCCGATGTGTTTGCTTCGAGACTTGTGGTGATTGCTCAGGCCCTTCAGAATAATCGGCAGCGGGTCGGGAGTAACCAGATCATCCGCGCCAGCGGCAAGATCGTGCCCCCCGAAATTGATTGGTGGCTCACGGAGTATCGTGGATACATCGGCCCTAATGTCAAGCGCGGGGCCGTGGAGCAAGCGTCATTTTTGACCAAAAATAAAAATGTGCAGGCGCTCAAACCCGAAGAACGGAAGCTCGTCACCAAAATCATTCAGTTTATTGACTACCTGTTTTACCCCACATTCAGTTCGCCCAGCGTGAATCCATCACTTCATATTTTGCAAGAGAATGCGCGGTGGCGGGCAATCATGATGGAGCGGGAGGGCACAGAGCCCGATGGAGCGCCAGCGACGCCAAATCCCAAACCAGAAATCAGAAATCAGAAATCGATGACACCCGCTGTCATTCCTGAGAAATCGGCTACGGCCGCGATTTCTACAACGCCTCGTACCTCACCCCAACCCTCTCCTACACTAGGAGAGGGGGTCGTAGGGGGAGGTCAGGTGGGGGTACCCGTCGACAGAGCGAAATACTGGAGCGAATTCGTCACCCTCCATACCACAGACCTACAGATCCTTGTGGAGCAATTAAAGAATGGGCGTGTTGGGCGCGAAGATGTGGCACTGTTGGTGCGCGCGTTGGTAGCAACGGGGAATATTGAGCTCCTTGTGTCTGGGCAGCCGATGACGGCCCCGAATCTCGCCCAAGTCCTACACGCCGTGTATGCCAAGGCTGGTGCTACCGATAGCCAAGGCGCTAAAGAAGCCGCGCACATTGGGTCGCTGTTAAAGAAGGCGGGAAAACCGGAGTTCCTGGAAATGGCGTACTTTGATCTTTCTGATAATTCTTTTCATTGGGCATAGAAGCGGATTGACGCGGATCAACACGCGGAATAGACGCGGAACGCGGATGGACGCAGAGGTATGATGACGACTCAGCTGTTATATCCGGAAGAGAGTTACAAGATTCGGGGGGGCATGTTATACAGTGTACAAATCGTTCGGCGGAGCATTTAAGGAAGCAATTGTTCACAAAGCGCTTGTCCAGGAACTCTTAAAGAACGATCTGCTTGTCGAAGGTCAAAAACGAATCGACATTATCTATGCCGGGATAAAAGTCGGCGTTTACATTCCCGACATTATCGTTAATGGCCGAATTATGCTAGAATTAAAAAGCAAACCATTTATTACAAAGGAAGATGAACGCCAGTTTTGGTATTACCTTCGCGCAACCCCTTATCGATTAGGATTTCTTATTAATTTCGGTCCTCAGAAGTTAGAGATTCGCCGACGTGTGTATGATCAAGCCCGCGAAGTGTATCAGCGTACATCAGCGTGTTGATCCGCGTTTATCCGCTTCTAGACCTCTTTATTGATACAGGACATATGAGCCAAGTACACAGTAATGGGAGATCATTATTCACATCCGAGTCAGTCACCGAAGGGCACCCCGATAAGGTGGCAGATCAGATTTCTGATTCTGTCCTCGACGCAATCCTCAAAGACGATCCGCGGGGCCGTGTGGCTTGTGAGGCATTACTCACCAACGGTATTTGTGTGGTGGCTGGGGAAATTACGACCTCAACCTATGTTGATATCCCCAAACTCGTCCGTTCCGTGATCAAAGATATTGGCTACACGAATTCCGAATACGGCTTCCATTGGGAAACCAGCGGCCTTCTGGTTGCGATTCAGGCCCAAAGTTCGGACATCGCCATGGGGGTCGATAGTTTTGTCGAGGGAAAAGGCGGGCAAATTATTAAAGAAGATTTGGCCAAAATAGGGGCAGGGGACCAAGGTCTCATGTTTGGCTATGCGTGTCAAGAAACGCCTTGGCTTATGCCTTTGCCAATTACGTTGGCGCATCGCCTTTGTCAGCGACTGGCAGAAGTCCGAAAGAAAAATATTATCAAAGGATTGCGTCCAGATGGCAAAAGCCAGGTCACCATCGAATACATGGACGACAAACCCGTGCGTGTCCACACAATCTTGATCGCCGCCCAACATGATCCTGAACTCAACCTAGCGAAGCTTCGCAAGGAAATTATTGAAAAAGTGATAAAGCCAGTGTTGTTCGACCCGTCGCTCCGTGTCAAGTCTACAACCTACAACCTACAACCTACAACCTCGTCGATCGATTGGCAGAAAGAAACCAAGAAGCACTGGAGCGATCTGAAGATTTATGTAAATACCACCGGGCGGTTTGTGGTTGGGGGTCCTCAGGGCGATACCGGGCTTCCGGGCCGCAAGATCATCGTGGACACGTATGGCGGTATGGCACGCCATGGCGGAGGCGCATTGAGTGGTAAAGATCCGACCAAGGTGGACCGTTCCGGGGCGCACGCAGGCAGGTGGGTC
>ORMF012047267.1_pt1 | contig 10024 bp, 12 predicted proteins | sample 1779871 | NCBI WGS metagenome assembly ORMF01 (sample SAMEA104232316, study PRJEB22302) | groundwater metagenome | biome: forest; feature: aquifer; material: groundwater | place: USA | collected 2011-08-07 | depth 5.4 m | reverse complement strand
GCGCCGCCAGCCGGAGCGTTTCGAAATTTTGAGCGAGCCCCAGCCGTGGGTGTTCGGGGCGGATGGCGGTTTGGCGAAGGTGGATTCGGGGACTTGAGGCGACCTGCTGCCACACATGACCGAATATCGCTTCACCGAGTATTTCGAGAACGAGGTTCTCCGCAAACGACCCTATCTCAAGAAGGAGTGGTGTATTCGCATTGTCAAGAACGCGATCCGCGAGGAGCCACAGGAGAACAACCGTTTCCGCTTCTGGGGTGCCTGTCCCGAACTCGACGGACGGCACTTGCGAGTCGTCACGCTACAGGATAAGGTGACTATCCATAATGCTTTTCTGGACCGAGGGTTCAAGCCATGAAGCTGAATTATTACGCCGCGACCGATTCGCTGTATATCGACCTTTCGGAACAACCAAGCGTGGAAAGCCGGGAGATTTCCGAGGGGATCGTGCTCGATTACGATTCGAAGGGAAACCTTGTAGGGATCGATATCGACAGCGCGAGCCGGAAGGTGCAACTTGAACACCTGCTTGTCAACAAGCTGCCATCGGAAGTAACGACCGTCGCCGCATAACGGCACAGTGCACGCGTTCGAGAGCGGACGCGCCTATAAGCAGCGCGCCTGTTGTTTGCATCCGTGGCGGCGCGCCGCGCAACGCGGGCGTTCCCGATTCCGCCTCGGTGTCGGCACCGCTAGACAATACCCGTATATATTGCTAGCATGCAATATATGAAGGCAATCATTGAGGTAGCGAAGAGAGGGGCTGCAATTCGCTCGGCAAGGTTGCAGGTTGCCGCAGCGCGTCGAGGACGAAATCCGGACTATCGGCTGAGCTTCGAATCGGCTCGAATGCTTTTTTCCGAATTTACACCGGCGCGCCTGGAGCTTCTCGACACGCTGCGCCGCGTAGGGCCATGCAGCGTTTATGCGTTGGCTAAGGCCGCAGAACGCAACTACTCAAACGTCCATACCGATGTTACGCGTCTCGAGGAACTGGGGTTGATCGAGCGCGGGGAGGACGCGGAGATCCTCGTGCCCTACGAATCAGTTGAGATTCTTATGCCTCTAGCGCAGGTAGCGTGAGGTCGGGGCGGGACACGCGTTCGCGAACGGATGCTCCGGAGCGCTATACGGCTCTTGCTAGCTTCGGGTGCAGCACGGGACGAACGCGCTTTTGCGTAGAGTTCCTGCTCTTGGACGCGACCGCCACACGCGTGCTCTTGGCGACCACAGCCAGGCGCAAACCCGACACCCCGAGTATCTTGCTCAGGCTGCGCAGTTCCGGATTTCCGTTTTCCGAAAGCGTGCGATAGAGCTGCTGCCGGTTCAGCCCGGTAAGATCGGCGATCCTCGCTACTCCGCCACGCGCTTCCGTGACATTGCGCAGCGCCTGCAGAAACGCCCCGGGATCGTCGTCCGCAACCGCCGCGTTCAGATAGGCCGCGGCTGTCGCCGGGTCCTGCAGCCGTTCCAGCAGGTAGTCTTTAGCGGGTACGGCCGCTGGCACGTTTTCTTTCTTCATGGTCTTTCCAGTACTCCTTGGCTCGCTTTATGTCCGCCTTCTGCGTCCGCTTGTCGCCGCCGCACAGCAGCAACACCATTTTGCTTCCCCGAGAGTCCGTAATACACCCGGTATCCCGCTCCTGTGTCGATGCGCAATTCCCACACGCCTTCGCCAACGGGCGCACAATCCCCGAACAATCCCCGCTCCAGCCGATCGACCCGCAACTGGACGGCCGCAAAGGCGACCGGATTTCTGACGGTGTCCAGCCATTCCCGATACGGAACGCGCTTGTCGCTCGTCTGGTAATGAAAAACCACGAGGACGGTGTTCATGGTTTATTGTCGTTTATAGACGACATTACGTCAAGTTTTTTCCGCAGCGCTGGGCGTGTCGACCGCCTTGCTCCGAAGAATGCCCTGGACCGCCGTCCGGACCCTCGGCATCGGCCATCGTGTGGTCACCGGGTGATGACAAACTGGCCCCCAGGGCTATCTAGCGGCATATGGCGCCATATACGGGTAGATGATTGCATATGCAGCTAGATGGACTTACGATGCCGCGGATGGTGACTATTATTGGATAGGCTCGCTTCAAAACCAGAAATGTGCGGAGTCAGAGGATAGAACATGAATGCGAAAGAAGAGAGCAGCGACCGCCATAGCTTTAAGTTTCTTCCGTTGACAGTCAGCCTAGAGACATTAGGCGGCATAGCCACGCCTCTGGTACTCCGCGGGACACCCTTGCCAACCAAGCGAAGACAAGTCTTCTCAACAGCAGAGGACAACCAGAAGGCAGTAGATATCAGGATCTACATGGGAGAACGACCTCTCGCTAGTAAGAACCAGCTCTTGACAAAGCTATCTTTGACGGGTTTTCCAGCTGCGCCGCGGGGCGTTCCGCAGCTGACAGTGGAGCTGGAAGTCGACCAATTCTGCTCCGTGAAGGCAACCGCATTTGAGGGAGCTTCCGGATCGAACGTGAAGGTCGAGTCTCTTAGTTCCGACTTTACTATCACGCCTGAAGGTGTAAGGAATGCGTTGAAAGTTGCGGAACAAAGCAAGGCACAAGATGATGAGGAGCTACGCCTTGTCGAGGAAAAACTTCAGAGAGACAATCTTATGTCAAGGGCCGAGGATTTACTGCGAGCACCGGACAAGCAAACTATATATGACGCCAAAGCATTAGAGAGAACCCTGGCGGCGCTGGGATTGGCTATTCAAGATAACAACACTGAATTGACGCGAAAGCTGACATCAGAACTCGAGAACACCATTGGGTCGCCTAAGACGTTCGACTTTGGAGACATATTTCGAGATATCTTTCCGACTCCCGGTGTGCGAAAAGGGGTAATGAAGAAGGATGGGCCCATGACAAAGGCGAGCCAGCAACCGCCAAGCCATGACCAGCCTTCAACAGGTCCTGCCAAATATCGCCTTGGCAACATATTCGGGGGCGCTGAATTCACGCCCGATCCAAACCTGTGTTTCGTCCTAATGCCTTTCAGCAATACGATGGGCCCAATCTACTCAGATCATATCAAGTTGGTAGTTGAGTCTGCCGGAGTGGTTTGCCAACGCGCAGATGAACTGGTTGGGACAGAACTAATAACTCACGAAATTTGGGAAAAGGTAAGCAGGGCCAGATTTATTATTGCGGATTTGACCGGTAGGAACTCGAACGTATTTTATGAGCTCGGACTGGCGCATGCGTTAGGCAAAGAAGTAATCATGCTTACGCAAGCTATGGACGACGTGCCTTTTGATCTAAAGGCAATAAGGTGCATTGTGTACGAATTTACGCCGCGAGGCACTAAAGAACTGGAAGGAAAGCTCAAAGAGACTATTCAAAAAATCATGCAATCTGGGTAACCCAGTCACCCTTAGTATAGGAGCCTATCAAGGGCATGGTTCGGATGGCCCACAGCCTTCGGCTTGCGGCCACCGCACATGCCCCCCTTAGAACTCATAATGGCTGAAGAACTTCAAATTGAACCGCAACAACCGAGATCCTTTCAACCGCCGTCGAAGGGAGAGTCAGTTCTTGTAGACGGCAAGTATTATTTCCTCGGTGAACAGATAGGGACTGGTTCCTTTGGAGCAGTATTTGAATGCACCGATGAGTGGAGTAATCCGCTGGTAGCAAAAATTCTCTTTCCGAGAGACCGCCCGTATGACGAGATAAAGGAAAACTGGCTGAGCGAATTGAATAAGCTGCTTGAGCTTAGGCATCCAAATATTACCTACATACATCAGGCATTCGAGTATCGCGACACGTTCTATCTAATAATCGAAAAGTGTAGCTTCACGCTCGACACAATTATTACTGCTGAAAAATTGGATCCAGAGTGGTGGATACCACATGTCGCGCGTGACGTTCTTCAGGGTCTCGAGTACGTGCACATGCGAGGTTATGTTCACAAAGACATTCATCCGGGAAATGTTTTCGTGTCGCAGACATTTGACCGCATGCTTCCAAATAAAGATCCAGTCTGGTCGTTCAAGATCGGAGACTTAGGCATCTCAAGACTGGAAACGGACATCAATCACTTCAATACGTTGCTGGCTCAATGGATGCTTCCTCCCGAAGCAATCGATGCGGGACAATTTGGCGCCATTGGACGCCAGGTCGACATCTACCACACTGCGCTATTGCTGCTAGCAATTCTGCTACGGAAGGTCCCGATGTTCACGAAAGAAGAGATATTGGCAGGACTTCCGCGCCAAATTGCCGAGCAACATCCGTCCAAGTATGGCCGCGCAATAGCCCAAGCGTTACGAAGGCATGTGGGGATGCGAACGCCCACGGCGGTTCAGTTTTGGCGAGAACTGGCGAGTGTTGCGCCATGAGTTCTAACCTCAAGCTGCATGCGACTGCCTTCGGCAGCGCATGAGCGCGGCGTTGGACTGTGTCGAATCGCCCTGAGAGTACGCAACCATACGTAACCTTACGGGTTGCAGTGTGTGACCGATTCGGTTACACTGCTCGTTGTGATCAAATCCTTCGCTCACAAAGGGCTGGAGAAATATTTCCTTGTTGGAAATGCTGCGGGAATCCAGGCGATTCACGCCAATAAGCTCCGCTTGATTCTCGCGCAACTTGACAAAGCAAAGGTCATTGACGACATGGACATTCCAGCACTGCGTCTGCACGAGCTTAAGGGGACGAGGAAAGGGATTTGGTCTGTGACGGTTCAAGCGAACTGGCGCGTTACTTTTCGCTTTGTCGATGGTGATGCCGAGGTCGTTAACTACGAGGACTACCATTGAGAGGTTTTCATGCAAATGCATAATCCACCGCACCCCGGTGAAGTTCTCCAGGGCCTGTGGCTGGAGCCAATGGGGATCAGCATTACTGAGGCCGCGCAAGCTTTGGGGGTAAGCCGGAAGACGTTGTCGAAGATTGTAAATGGCCGCGGCGCGCTCACCCCCGAAATGGCAGTGCGCCTCGGACGGGCCTTTGACACCTCGCCAGAAAGCTGGCTTGCGCATCAAGCTGCGTATGACTTGTGGCAACTGCGGCAGGTAAAGATTCGGGTGCAGAAGCTGGCTGCTTGATGAATTGGCACAGCCCGACTTTAGGTACAGCTGACGCCTGCCGGCGCCGCACAATTCTAAAGTTAATGCCCGGAACTCCGCGCCAGTAGCCGTTCTACAGCCGTCTCACCTCACCTTTATCTCAATCCACATCCGGTTCAGCAACCGCCGCTCCGCCCGCGTGAGTTCGCGCAACTGCTGCAGCCTCGCCAACTGCTCGGGACCGGGAAAGATCGCAGGGTTGCTCGCGATCTCCGGCCGTATCAGCGCCATCGCCGCAGCGTTCGGACTCCCCGCGCCGATGGCGTTGGAAAGCGCGGCTGAGCTCACCGGCTCGAGCAGAAAGTCGATGAACCGGTAGGCGAGATCGGGACGCCGCCCGCCTTTGTGCATGACCAGGTTGTCCACCGCGAACACCGCGCCCTCCTTCGGCGTCGAGTAGCCGATGCTGAATTTGCGCCCGGCCCTGAGCGCGTCCTGGCGCGCGGTGTGCATGTCGTTCGAATAGCCGTGGGCGAGCCAGATGTTGCCCACGGTCAGTTCCTTGATGTAGCTCGCGGCGTTGAACGCGGCCCGGTAGGGTTTGGCGCGCAGGATCAGCTCGCGCGCCTGCCGCCAGTGCGCGGGGTTGGTATCGTAGGCCGCAAAGCCGAGGTAGATCAGCGCCGCGGCCATGAGTTCGCGCTGGCTGTCGAGCACCGTGACCTTGCCGCGCAGGCGCTCCAGGTATTGCGGCTCGAAGATCGCGGCCCAGGTGTCGGTGGGGATGCCCAGTTCGCGCATCTTCTGCTCGTTGTAACCCAGCAGCGTGACCGAATAGGCGTAGGGCACGGAGTAGCGGTTGCCGGGGTCGAACCAGAGGTTGAGGAATTCGGGCTTGAGATTCGCAACGTTAGTCAGGCGCGCCGGCTCGATCGGCCGCAGCGCGCCCTGCCGGATCAGCGCCGCGACCGCATCGCCGGTGGGCACCAGGATATCGTAGCCCGTGGCCCCGGCGGCGAGCTTGGCCAGCATTTCCTCGTTGTCGGCGTAGTAGTCCTGCACCAGGCGGCGGGTGACGTTGCGGATTTCGAGCAGCGGCATGTCTGAGCCCGGGGAAATAGCCAGACCGGCATGGGAAAAACCGGCCAGGCTGCTGTTGAGATTCCTCAATGCCGGCGCAGATTGCCGGCCGGCGGGGTACGCACGCGCCGCGCATTCGGCGATAATGGCGCCGAACGGGGAGTACGCGCGATGAGATTCGATTTCACGGTGACTGGCGACTGCTGGCATGGCGACGCATTTGGGACCGCCCCAAACCGGCCGGCCGGAAGCGACAGCAGGAGGACGTTCACCGGCAGCAACAGCCATGGCGGTGGCACGACCTTTGATATTCGGGGCGACCGGTGAAGGGCCGCCCGATGGGCCTTGCGCCCGGGAAATTCGCAGCCATTGCCGCGTTTCTGCTTCTGGCGTTTTGCGCCAGCCCCGCGTCCCTTGCGGACGAGCGGCCGCCGGTGCGCATAGGCATGATCGAGGGCATGTCGGGCCAGTTCGCCAACGCGGGCGAAGCGGTGCAGCGCAATCTGCAATGGTCGGTCGAACGCGTGAATGCGCGCGGGGGCGTCAAGCTGCCGGGCGGCGCGCGCAGGCTCGAACTGCTCGCCTACGACAGCAAAGGCAATACCGAAGACGCGTTGACGATGTTGCGCAGTCTTACCGACGACGGCGTGCCGTTCGTGGCGCAAGGCAACAGTTCGGCTGTGGCCGGCGGGCTGATCGCGGCGATTGAAAAGCACAACGCGCGCATGCCCAAACGCCGCGTGCTGTACCTGAATTATTCGGCCGTCGACCCGGTGCTGACCAACGAGCAATGCAGCTTTTGGCATTTCCGCTTCGACGCGCATGCCGGCATGCGGATGAACGCATTGACCGACGCGATGAAGACCGACAGGCGGATTCGGCGCGTCTACATCATCGGCCAGGATTACAGCTTCGGCCGCGAGGTCTCCAGACTCGGGCGCCAGATGCTGGCCGCCAAGCGGCCGGATATCGAGATCGTCGGCGATGAGCTGCATCCGATTGGCCGGGTCAAGGATTTTGCGCCCTACGTCACCAAGATCATAGCCAGTTCCGCCGACGCGGTGCTGACGGGGAACTGGGGCAACGATCTCACCTTGCTGGTCAAGGCCGCGCGCGATGCGGGGCTGGCGGCACGCTTCTACACGTTCTACGGCAACGGACTCGGTGCGCCGGCGGCCATGGGGCTGGCCGGCGTGGACCGGGTGCTGGCCGTCGCCGAATGGCATCCGAACGTCGGTGGCGCCGAATCGGACGCTTTCGTCGAAGCGTTTCGCCGCCGTTTTCCGGAGCCCAGGCACGACTACCAGCACCTGCGCATGAACGTCATGGTCGAGATGCTGGTGGCCGCCATCGAGAAAGCGGGAACCACGGAGGCCGCCGCCGTGGCGAAGGCGCTGGAAGGCATGCGCTTTCGCAACAGCTTCCACGAAGCGACGATGCGCGCCGAAGATCACCAGCTGATTCAACCGCTATACGTGTCGGTGATGCAAAAGGCCGGCAACGGCGACGCCGGCGTGCGTTTCGATAACGAGGGCAGCGGCTACGGCTTTCGCACGATACTGCGCATCAACCCTGAAGAAACGGCGTTGCCCAGCAGTTGCCGCATGACCCGCAGCCCGGCCGAGCCGCTACGCTAGCGCGGTATAGGCGGACGAAAGCATTTTTTTTAATCGCCGCGAAACGGCGCATCACGCGCCCGGCCTTCTGTAAAATGCAACCATGCTGATCGCTTTCGTCGTCCTGTATCTTGCGCTGACCATCACCATCGGTCTGGTCGCCGCGCGTCGCGTCAAGAATTCGACCGACTACCTGGTCGCCGGTCGCAGTCTGCCGCTGTACATGAACGTCGCCACCGTCTTCGCGACCTGGTTCGGCGCCGAGACGGTGCTGTCGGTGTCCGCCACTTTTGCCAAGGACGGCCTGCACGGCATCCCGGGCGATCCGTTCGGCGCTTCGGTATGCCTGGTGCTGGCCGCGCTGCTGTTCGCCAGGCTGTTCTACCGCATGAACCTGCTGACCATCGGCGACTTCTACAAGCAGCGCTATGGCAAGCCGGTGGAGGTGCTGACCAGCCTGTCGATCACGCTGAGCTATCTGGGCTGGACCTCGGCGCAGATGACCGCGCTGGGCCTGGTGATCTTCACGCTGTCGGGCGGCGCGCTGGAGCTGAACCAGGCCATCGTCCTCGGCGCCGGCGTGGTCGTCGTCTACACCATTTTCGGCGGCATGTGGTCGGTGGCCTTCACCGACCTGTTCCAGACGGTGGTCATCCTGATCGGCCTGACACTGGTCGCGCTGCTCGTCGGCGACCTCGCCGGGGGCGTCGAGAAGGTCGTGCGCCAGGCCGCGGCCGACGGCAAGCTGGTCATGTTCCCGGCCGGCATGGACGCCGCCGCCTGGTGGGCGATGGCCGGTGCCTTCTTCGCCTTCGCCTTCGGCTCGATTCCGCAGCAGGACGTGTTCCAGCGCATGACCAGCGCCAAGAACGAGAAGACCGCGGTGCGCGGCACTGTCATCGGTGGGCTGATCTACTTTTGTTTCGCCTTCGTGCCGATCTACATCGCCTATGCGGCGCTGGTGGCCGACCCGTCGCTCGCCGCGTTGTTCGCCGACGAGGACGCCCGCGTGATTCAGCGTATCCTGCCCGATCTGGTGCTGGGCAAGATGCCGCTGTGGGCGCAGGTGATGTTCTTCGGTGCGCTGCTGTCGGCCATCCTGTCCACCGCCAGCGGCGCCTTGCTCGCGCCGACGGCGCTGTTCACCGAGAACGTGCTGCGCCCGTTCGTGCCCCACATGGGCGACCGTCAGATGCTGCTGACCCTGCGCATTGTCCTGGTCACGTTCTCCGCCTCGGCCCTGGTTTTCGCCGTCAACAGCAGCAGCACGATGTACGAGATGGTGCAAAACGCGTACAACGTGACGCTGACCGGGGCCTTCGTGCCGCTGGCGGCGGGCGCGTTCTGGAAACGCGCCAATACGCAGGGGGCCTTGTTTTCCATCGTGCTCGGCGTCGGCACCTGGCTGGCGGCCAGCAACGTCGCCGCCGATGCCATGGTGCCGCCGAACCTGGTGGGTTTCTTCGCTTCTCTGATCGGGATGGTGTTGGGAACGCTGGCGCTGCCCATCATCCGCAACGACGGCCAGTCGATAGAAGCTTCGCTGGCGCATCGCAAGCCCCTGCCCGGGCAGCACGCTCACCACTGAACCCGCGTCGATTGATTCGTGCGTTCCCGCGCCGGGCGCAGCGCGCGGCGCTCAAAGCGTGAGGTAAATCTGCCAGCCGAGCAGGGCGGCAAGCAGCAGGCCCAGAGTGACGAGGCTGCGGTGGCGCCGCCTTTGCTCGATCGCGAGCTGCTCCAGCGCACGCTCGATCCCGGCGCCGTGGTCGGCGTCGAGGGCGCGGTGCAGCAGCCGCGGCATTTGCGGCAGCATGCTGGCCCAGCGTGGCGCCTCGGTCAGCACATTGCGCACGAAGCCGCGCCATCCCAGCTGCTCGCTCATCCAGCGTTCGAGGAAGGGTTTGGCGGTTTTCCACAGGTCGAGTTCCGGGTCGAGCTGCCGTCCGAGGCCCTCGATGTTGAGCAGGGTTTTTTGCAGCATCACCAGCTGCGGCTGGATTTCGACATGGAAGCGGCGCGAGGTCTGGAACAGGCGCAGCAGCACCCGGCCGAAAGAGATGTCCTTCAGCGGCCGGTCGAACACCGGCTCGCACACGGCGCGGATCGCGTTCTCGAACTCGTCCACGCGCGTGTCCGGCGGCACCCAGCCCGCTTCCAGGTGCGCCTGCGCCACGCGCTTGTAATCGCGCTGGAAGAACGCGAGAAAGTTCTGCGCCAGGTAATTCTTGTCGACGTCGGTGAGCGTGCCCATGATGCCGAAATCGACGGCGACATACTGGCCGCGCGCGTCGGTGTCGGTGGAGACG